>SCPN01000293.1_pt1 | contig 64336 bp, 75 predicted proteins | sample 6106831 | NCBI WGS metagenome assembly SCPN01 (sample SAMN10720447, study PRJNA508395) | human gut metagenome | isolation source: Participant 1, 0 month | reverse complement strand
GAGCGGTCATTGCAAAAGAGATACAATGGATATGTCAGCTCAAATACAGCCTCGCCAAGAGTCAGAGCCTTGGCTCCATCCAGGGAGATTACGTTTCGGTTAAAATCCACTGTATGCGCCCCACCATCGTTGAGCCCGGTAAAACTCCCGTTTTTTGTACCATAGTGGGCAAAGTTGACGCCCAGAGCAAACCCGTTCGCCGACCACCCCACATCTGCTCCAAATACAGTCTTGTTGCCGGATTGACTTGTGGACATCCACAACTCCACCCGTGTATTGCTGGTTGGGTTGACCCCGGTGTTGATATATTGGGTACCGGAACTCGTGATAGATTCGAGTTCTGCGTACCCCTCTGGGATCTTCGGCGCCTCTTGTTCCACCGCCTTGATCCTCTGATAGCCCGCTGTACTGTACCCGAGGACCGAAAACTGATTGGCCAGCGCATCCATAGCCTGTGTAACACGGTTGAGGTCTGCGGCCTGATAGGTTCCCTTGTCGTTCCGTGCCTCCACATCCGCCTGGGTCCGATCTGTCACCAGAGAACTAAAATCAAAACTCATGCGCCCTCCTTGTCCCAATAGATCACGACGCAGCCGGATACTCCGGCCTGCCCCGCGGTGCCCTCTCCAGGATAGTTGTCGATCTCCCAGTGTGAGCCGACCGGATTCCCGTCGGAGTCATAGCTCGGCTCTCTATGGCGGTTGCCCTTGATCCCACCCAGGCCCTTCGCACCACCATCTCCAGAGCCAGGGACAGGCTTTTGGACCCCGGTCCGTGCAAAACTATCGCCGCTTGCAATATCCGTATAGCCAAAGGGGAAACGGCTGCCATTTGCGCTGCTGTATTGCCCAAAAACAGAGTTGTCCCCGATCTGGACACTGAACGACTGCTGCGGATTGATCGATACCGTCCCGGCCCAGACAAGGCCCCCCCGGCCATCCACACCATCCGCTCCGGCTTCATCCCAGGTGCCGTCTGTCCCATCTGTCCCGTCCTCGCCCATTCCAACGAGTATGAGCCGCAGCGCAGTGACTCCCGCCGGTGCCGTCCAGGATCCGCTCTTGGTGACCACCGCCCGCTCCTGGAATAGGAAGGACCCATCCGCCTGGAGCAGCCGGCTCTGACAGCCCTGGAGTGCCCCATCCTGGATCTTGAAGGTCTGCATCATCCGCCGGGCGGTGGTGGCGCTGGACTCATCCAGCCAGATGGTGTCCACATCCCCGATCTCCCCGGATGGATCGCCCCGGCCCGTGGTCTCGATCAGGTTTCCGCCGTAGCAGCTGAGGATCAGCCGCGCCGCGGTCAGGGCCTGGTCAGTCGTGTGGAGGAACGGGTTACTGATAGTCACAGTTTCCTCGCTGCTGGTGGCGTTGCCGGAAACTACATACTCTGTGTTGCTTTCATCCGCCAGTTTGAAAATCAGGGCCGCAATGGATTTATTGGCCCGCATCACGGGATAGCCCGTCAAATTGTCCAGCAAGAGCTTGCCACCCTGGCTCCAGAGGGGTTCCACTGTCAAGTCTCCCGTACCCGCGGCCGCTCGTGGCCAGGTTCCGGTCGCCATACACGCCCAGCGAAGAATATCACCACAGGACTTATCTGTTACCTCCGCCACACTGTTCGCCGTGACCGGAAGTTCTGTATATGCTGGGTCAACATGGTACCGGTCAGCAAAGTTGCGGCCCAACTGAGCTATGATGGCCCCCACCCAGCCGCCCAGCGTGGTGGGCAGCTTGTCCGGCACAAGGAAGGTCCGTCCGGTCAGCAGTCCCACGATGTCCACCAGGGACCAGCGAATGGTCAGCCCGTTGTCCCCCGTTTTCCACCCATCGGCCGCCTGATAAAACCGTCCGATCCTGCACCGCTCCACCGAGCCGTCCGCCAGACGTACGCCAATCAGCGCATCGATTCCCTGTCGCTCCTCCAGCGAGAGGAACAGTCCACCTTTGTTCCGGGGCTCGAACCGCCGGTCGTGGTTGTCAATAGACAGCTCCAGCGTCCCGTATGGCAGAGACAGACAGCTGAAATCCCCCTGCTGGGCACAGGAGAAGGCGGCCAGGATGTGGGCATCCCACTGCTCATACAGACCCGGCAGGATCTCAGCCACCCGCATCCGGCGGCCCGGAAGGCTCCACTTGCTCACCGTCACACGGATGGCATCCGGGTTGTTGACGGTGAAGCCACTCAGGCTGACGGACCTGGCCCGGTTTCCAGCAAACTCCTTTGTGTAGTAGGCTGTACCCCCCTGCCTGATCTCCACAGCGAAGGTGTCCGGCACCCCGTCCCAATCGTCGCCCGGAAAGTATACCGAGCACGCCTGAAGGATGGAGGCGTTGGAAAACCGCTCCTCCACCCACACAGCTGGGGAAAAGCTCCCATCCTCTCCGGAGAGCACATCACCCACAAATCCAACCTGATCCGCCGTCCCATCTGACGGGATCAGACGGAACTTACCGTTGAGGACCCACCTGTGTGGCTCCAGAGTGGCGTATGGCGTCAGATCCATGACTCGGTCATACAGCTGGGCAGACTGCGAAAAATTCGCCGCGCCGCTGTTCTCCGCGCCGGAAAAGGTCATGTCCGGGTCGCTGATGTCCACCACCGCCTGGATTTCGATCCTCCTGGGGCTGCCTACGATTGCCGCCCGGTACGCCGCACTCTTATCCAGCATGGGGGACCTCCTCCCGGATGGTAAACGACAGATTGTGCCACAGCCCAACCCTGCCTGTGGAAAAGGCGTAGGTCGGGTTGGTGATGGAGTCGCAGATAAAGGTGCTACTGACCGGCTCGTCACGGGCGTCCGGCAGGACTACCGCCGGGAAGGGTGCTCCGCTTCGGAGCACCGCCAGTACCTGGCGCAGTGTGTCGTTGCCCATATAGTCAAATGTATAACTGGCTCTCCAGATCCGTGAGGCAGGCTCCAGCGCCTCCAGCACCACTCGGCCAGTCACCATAGTCACCTGGCGGGTCAGGACCTCCTCCCAACAGGAGAACTTGTCCCCGCTGGCCTCCGGCAGGCGGACCCCGTTCAAAATCAGCTGATTCATATATCGTCCCGCACCTCCGGATTCTCCCGGTCCACCGCACGGAGATCGTCGATGGTCTCCCGGTAAAACTCTTTCCCATTGACGTTCATTTGGAGGGACGATCTTGTAGCTCCCACCGCTGGGGCCTCCGATCGTGCCCAGCGCATTGACCGCAGAGGCAGTCACCTGCCGCAGATCTCCCGCTGTCACAGCGGCCGGGGCCGGCGCGGAGGCAGAGGCCAGCTGCCGCATAGTTGCGGCCTGATCCGCTGTCAGCACAGCCTCCCCCTTATGCAGCTGGGCGATGTACCCGTCCCAGGGAACGTAACTCAGACCGTCCGCATGGGAGCCGTCAATCCCCCAAAAATTGTCCCAGCCCTGCTCCAGCTTTGGCCGGGTCCGGTCCCACCAACTATTAAGGTCTTTGATCCCCTGGACCACTCCGTCAATGGCACCGGACAAAAAGTTAAAGCCCGCCGTCCCCAGGTCTCGCAGACCGTCCCGTATGGGGGATAGCTTTTCACCCAGTGTCGCTTGAGCCTCTTCAAAACGGAGTTGGCTCTCGTTGGCTGCAACGATGTCCCCGTTTGTATCGATCCATGCTTGTCCCGCCTCTGCCAGTCCCTGCTGGGCAAGCTCCTGAAGTACGATATTGGCTCGCTCTGTGGCCGTCTTGGCCTCCGCCAGCTTGGCATTAAAATCGTCCTCACTGGCACCTGCCCAGTTGAGCACATCCGCAAATACGCCCGTCACCTGGCCCGCCTGGATGGTCTCGTTGATCGCCTCGGCCAGCCCGTCGATGGGGATGGAGTCTCCGTACCTGGCCCAGGCCCCGATGGAGGCGTCGGTAATGGCCATCAGCTCCTCCTGGCTCACACCGATGGCCTGAAGATTGGCGGTAGTCGTAGCTGCCGCCTGGGTATCCCCCAGCACGGTGTACAGCCGCTCATAGGTCTGCGCCGTCTCCTCCGCACTGTATCCGGCCTGCTGGGAGGAGACCTCCAGAGTCCCCATGATCTTCCGGTACTCCGCCGAGGCATCCACCACCTCAGTGATGGCCCCGGTCACCGCCTGTACGCCGGCGGTAACTGCGCCCACCGCCGCACCTCCCATTAGCATTCCTTTCAGGTCACCCAGTTTCCCCACCACATTGTCCAACCCCTGGAACGGGGATACAAAGTCCGCGTCATCGCTCTCCTGGGCTGCCTGCTTGACCTCGCGGCCGTACTCGTCGATGGAGGAGGCCGCCTTGTCTGCGCTTCGCTTGGCTTCGTCCAAATACCGCTCGTTTTTTTGCAGTTCGCCGTTTAGGTTGAGCAGCGCGGTCTTTGCATAGTTCAGCTGGCGCTTATACTCGTCTGTCCGCTTATCGGCGTCCCCGTAGGTCTCAGACGCCTCCCTGACCGCCTTCTCCAGCGCCTTTACCTTTTCCTCCTGCTGGTCATACTGCTGGCGGAGGACCCGGTTCTTTGCGCTCAGAGCATCCACAGTGTTGGCCTGCCCGGAAAACTCCGCTGTCACCAGGGACATTTCTGATTTCAGGTTCTTCAGCTCAGAGTTGACCAATCCCATCTGCCGCTTAAATTCCTGTTCTCCCTCCAGCTTGATTGCAGTGGAGATCGTTCGTACCGCCACAGGTCAGTCCTCCTTCCGTTTCAGCCCGCGCCGCTTGATCTCCAGGTTGACCAGATCTGCCGTTTCTCCCGGCGTCAGGATTAGCACCGCCCGGGGCGGCAGGCGAAGAAACTGCGTAACCGTCTGAAAATACTGGACACGGTCTGTCTCAATGCCGTTTTTTTTTGCAGCTCCTGGAGGCCCAGATCGGTGTACTCCTCCGCCTCTCCGTGGCGCATCCCAAAGCCCTGCCGCACCGTCTGTGTAATGGCCAGCCGTGCGCGTGGGATCTCCATGGGGGCCATGAGGGCCATCAGGCGGCCGGCCTGAGGCGGCTTCTCCCGGTCATACCCCAGATACCTCCTGGCCAGCTCTCCCTGCTCCGCCAGCTTTGCCAGGATCCAGCAGGTAGCCTCCAGGTCCTTCCGCCCGCTGCCGGCGATCAGCTCCAGGATCTCGGTGTCGGATCCATAGCGGTCAAAAATATCAAAGAGCGCCGCACCGTTGAGCAGCAGGTGCAGCGTCTGTCCATTCCATGCAAAATCAACTGTATTCATGAGCTTCCTTTCTGTTGGGGCGGGTCTCCCGCCCCCTAGTCCGTCAGGGGACGCTTTCGCAATTTTCTTATCCACCCAGTCCTTAGCCTCTTTCTCTGTGGGGAAGTCATGACTCCACCTTCCACTTCCCGTTCGCCGGTGCGGCCGCTGTGAAATTCAGCGCGCCGCCCGTCAGGGTAATGGAGTCGCCCTTGGTTGCATACTCCGTGCCCTGCATGGCCGCCTTAGCCTTGGGATAGTAGATCCCGTGGTACGATTTGACTCCTTTGACCATCTTGTTGATGTAGAAGCCAAGACCGCTATAGGGGGCGTTGTCCTCCGTGGAAAAGACCAGATCCTTTCCGCCCTCAGATTCGATCTTGGCCCCCAGCACCGCGCTGGCCACGCTGTTGGCCAGCTCTGTCACCTCCACTGCTACGCCGCACTCCTTAAACTCGTTGACGTGTTCCTCCAGGGCATTGTCTCCAAAAGCTTTCGCTTCGTTGAAGCTGGGGGAGTCGGTCACCTTGACCAGCGACCCCAGAGAAATGGGATCCCCGTACTTGGGGAACGCAGCGGCATCCGCGTCCGGCTCGGTCTCCGCAAACGGGGCCCATCTCAGATATTTCGCACCATACTTTGCCATGTTAGCCTCCTTACAGATTCAATGATTTCAGCCAGCGGTCATAGACAGCAAGCTCTGCCTGCTCCACCTCCGGGGCAGCTACCTGGTTGGCCTTGTTCATCCAATCCCGGGCCAGATATTTTCGTCTGGGCGCACCATACGCCTGGACGAACCCGACCTCGGCGTTGGTCACCACCTTGGCGCTCCCCCCCTTGGTATAGGTCCTCCCGTGCTTAGAGCGCTTATATTGCCGGGTCATCCCACGGCTCTGATAGATGTGGTGGCGGCCGGTGGGATACACCAGCACATACCGCTGATAATCATTTCTGGCGCTTCCGGCTTTTTTATGGGCCTCGATGCTTCCGGCCAGCTTCCCGCTGTGGACCAGGCCCTGAGCCCGGATCTGCGCCTTGTGGTGGCGGACCACCACCTGTCCGGCGGCGTCAAGCATCTCCTCCACCACGTTGTCAGGGATGGCGGCAAATTCCTCCAGGGAGAGGTCCAGACCCTCGATTCCCGTGGCATTAAACGTCGCCATCCAGGTACTCCGTCTCAAACACCAGCTCCGCCCAGTGGTCATCCCCGGCAGAACTGACCGTAGGATAGTCCAGGCCCGCAGCGACCAGCGCCCGCTTGATTTGTTTTTTCTTGGCCTTGATCTCGGGCGTGGCGGTGATCCCCGGCCGCCAGGGGAAAATCCAGTGCAGCTGCACATGGTATCGGATGGAGTCCGGCTCATTATCCCCATAGTACACGGGCTCCTCCGTGTAGGTATAGACGCAGAACTCCTCCGCCTGTCCGCCGTATACATCGATCACACACACCGGGACCAGAGGCTTGATTGCCTCCTTGATGATCTCATCCAGGGACATAGGTATCCCTCCTTACAAAAAACTGTTCACCTCAGATACGCCGGGCCGGAGCCGGTAAACCGTCAATTCCGCTCTTCCGTCCTCCGTCTGATAGGCCCGCAGCACCCGATATGAATTGCCCCCATACTCCACCTGCTGCTCGCCGTGGTAATCGGTGTGCCAGTCCGGCAGCACAATCATCAACTCCGGCTTGAGCCCCACCGTCATGGCCTGATAGGTCTCGTTGCCCCAGACCGAGGCGACGGAGGCGTAGCTCCGGCGCCGGGTTTCCTCCCCGGTCTCCTCGTCCACGGAGACAAGGGTTACAATCTCGTCATAGGTATATTCACGCATCCCCGGACCCCCTCATTTTTTCATGGGCCAGCCGGTCGTTCAGGTCCAGCCGCAGGAACTCCGGGATTTGAGCCCCGGCCTGAAGGGTGCGCCGCCGGTACATCCAGGCCGCATACTCCACCTGAAGCTGGGCGTCTCCCGGCGTGTCCTCCAGGGTGATGCCCCGCTGTGCAATCCTGGAGGCCGCGGCCTCCAGGAGCTGTTCCAGCATGGCCACCCGCTCAGGGGGCGGATTGAGCATATTCAAATCCGCCTTGAGCATGGTCAGTTTGTCAAGCTCTGCCACCGCCGCGGCCTCCTTTCCGTTTCGTTCAGACGCCCGCCTTGGCGGTCACCATTGTAGAGCCCGCCTTGACCACCTTCCCGGTGCCGTCCAGTTCCACCACCGTGGCATAGGTTCCGGTGGCCGCCGTCAGATCCGTGCCGGAGGTATAGGGTGTCCAGGTGTTTCCGGGCTTCATTCCGGGCTTGACCATCGTGGGCTGTGCGCCCACCTTAACTTTGAGAACTGCACTTGGAGTATTGCCGGCAATGGTCAGCTTGGTCTGTCCGGCCGCCGTGCCCTCCGCAGAGGTGACCGCCAGGATGCCCAGATCTCCGTTGGCATAATCTGTTTCAAAGTCGTGGGTGGTGGTTACCTCGGTGTTGTCATAGCTCACCGCCACAAAGGCCTCGCCTACGGCGGGCTTGCCGTCCATGCGCTGGGTGGCCACGAACAAAGTCTGGTCCTGAATCATCAGGGGAATGTCGCTGCTGCGCACATTGGCCCCGGCCCGTTCCACCAGGGTGTAGACATCCAGAAAGCCGCCGGAGATCTCATAGTCCGGCAGACCGGGGATCTCCACGATGGGGCCGCCGATCACAGGCATGGTGTTCTGCATCCCGGCCACCAGAGCGCCGGAGGCGTTGAAGGCCAGAGCTCTGGCCAGAATGTCCATGTGGGTTTTCCGATTCATCACCCAGGTAGGCTCCCCGTTCTGGGAATAGGTGGGGTCTGCCACCGCCAGGGCGCCGATCAGCTTCTGGAAGAAGTCCACGCCGTTGGTCCCGGAGGCGTCCAGCTTGAGGATGTGGGTGGTGTGCAGGTCGGTGAAGTCTCCCTGATGCTTCCCCCACCAGGAAGGCTCGCTCTGGGCCGTCAGACGGGTCATATAGCCCACCGGCATTTTCGAGCCGGTGCCGTACACGATGGCCCAGTCAATGGCCTTGCCCAGGGCCTGCCCCAGCATATCCATCACGGTGGACGCCAGCTCCAGGTTGTCGTCATCCTCCAGGGTGCTGTTGGGGATGGCCAGATAGCCGCCCACCTTGTAGCCGTCCACTTCGATCTGGGTGAAGCTCAGCTCCAGCTCGTTGAGGTTGGCCACCGCCTCCGTCCAAATCGCCTCCGGGACGGTTCCGGCGATGTTCTGACGGGCGTTGCCCTTCAGCGGGCGGTACCGCACCCGGCCGATCAGCTTGGAATAGCGGCCGATGTTCTCCTGCAGGATGTCCAGCATCACGGTTGGGATGCCCAGCTCCGCGCCGCTCACAGACCGGGTCTGTCCCTTCATCTGCCGCAGGCGGGTCAAAAATTCACTGATGTCCTCCCGGGCCAGGAAGGCGTCGCGCTGCTGGAGCGTCATGCCGAAAAAGCGGGTGCGGGTCTCATTGGTTTCCATACTGCTCACGTCCTTTCGTCTCTGCCCGGATGGCTCTCCCTTCCGGGCCTGCTTGGCTTCTGTCTCCGCCGTGCGGATCTCCTCCTCTAGCGCGCGGATGGCGCTGCGGATCTCCTCCTGGCCGGCGGTATTCTGGTCCCGCTCCGTCTCAAAGGCGGTGACAGCCTCCTCCACTACGGTGCGTTCCTCCTCGGTCTGGGCCGCCTCAATGTCCGCGGCCAGCTCCGCCTCCCGGGCGGAAAACCCTTCCGCGGCCTGTTCCAGGGCCCGGAGGGCCGTCTGCTGGTCGGTCAGCTTTTTCCGCAGGAGCAAAACTCTCAATGCCATATCATGTTCCTCCTAATCTCTGTTTCATGGTTTCCCGCCAGGCCTGGGCCTGCCGGTGCTGGATCTCCTCAAGCTGCTGCTTTCGGGCGCTGACCCCCGTGGCCTCATAGGCCGGGAAGGTGCAGACGGTCACCTCATACAGCGGGTCCACCTCCTCGATCTCCCAGCGGCAGGCGCCGCCGCCAAGATCCACAAAGGTCTCACGCTTGATCTCAAAACCAAACGAGCACTGGTCAACGTCACCCCGCTGGACGCGGGCGTAAAGGTTCATGGCGTCAACGTCGTCTCGGTTGATTTGGATGCTTCCCCACAGGCCCCGGCTGTCCTCCTTGAGGGACAGCGTCCCGGACTTGGTCCGGCCAAGCACCAGGGTCGTGTCATGGTTGATCAGGGCCCTCACATCCTGGCTCAGACATCCGGCAAAGGCCCCCGGCTTGACGATTTCCACAGCTCCCTCCCACAACTCGTATGGGGAGTCAAAGACTGCAAAATAGCCCTCGATGTACAGCGCGCCGCCCTCCGCCTCCCGGGTCTCAAAGCGCTGGGGTAAGCTTCTGGTCTGCCGCCGCTTCCGTTCGTTCGACATTTCAGTCCTCCTTCAGCTTTTTCTGGTCGCCGATCATACCGGCTGGGATGTAGTTCTCCAGGATCACCCGCTCGTCCAAACCCTTGACCGGGCTCAGGTCCAGCCAGTCCCGGACCTCGTTTCCCGACATGATCCCCCGAATAAACTGATCGTCCCCCACCTTGGCCAACTCTGTCAGGGAGTAGGCATACAGCTTGCGGGAACTGAATTTGAAGTACAGATCCGGAGACAAAAGCAGCTTTCGGGTCAGTTCCTGCTGAATGGCCGTAGCAATGGGAATCACAGTTTTACGGATAAAGTTGTTGTAGGCATCCTGGTCATACTCCCCCACGCCGATCAGAAACGGCGGAGTTCCAATGGCAGCAGCCACAGCCCGCTTGTCCAGCTCCACATTGTCGCTGATGGCCAGATCAGCCAGACTCAGGGGCTTGACCTGGACCACATCCATAAGGTCCGCTGGGATGACCCATGGGTCTCCGGCCCGCTGGCCCTTGATGTACTCATCCACCAGCCTCTGCCGCCCCGCAGGGGAGGAAAACTCATCGGAGATGGCGTCCACCTTGACGATCACAGACGGCTTCCAGTTGTTGGCCAAAAATGCGTTGGTGGTGCTGGCCGACTGCCTCAGATTTTTGAGCACGTCCCTCAGCTGGAGCCGCACGCCGCGGCCCATCCATGGGCGCCGGAGCTCAGGCCGGAGGATAAAATGGAGTACCTGATCCGGGCGAAATGCCTGTCCCTGCCACTGGACCGTATAGCCGCCCGCTCCGTCATCTACGGGAAAGGCTCCCGGCATAGGCACCAGGTCGGCCAGATAGCCGTCCTGGGTCAGAGGGAGAACAAAAGCGTTTCCGTCCCCGATGGTCAGCATGGTCTGCACAATCCAGCTGATAAAGCTTTTCCGCGTCCCAAGAGAGTACGGTTTGATGTCCATGAAGCGGCTCAGCTCGCTCCGTTCTCTCACATCCCCCTCCGGCGTGTTGCGCATCAGATAAATGGGGGCTGAGCTGATCACATCGGCAATGGCCCCGACTGCCGCCGCCACGTCCGGGCTGTCCGCCAGGGAGGCGTATCCGTTGGTCTGGATGCTCTCCCATGCGTCTGAGGACAGCAGGCACGCCGCCAGGCTCTGACTCAGATCCGTCCGCAGCCTCGGGGGCCTGCGGGCCGCCCGACGGGTCGGTGTACGTTGATTCACTGGGGATCACCTTCCTTCGTTTCTTCCTCGAACCAGCCGCTTCCCCGGCTGCGGCCGTCCAGATCCTCCAAATAGGTGCAGGCCGCAAACACCGCACAGTCAAACACATCGATCCGGAGGTTCGGTGCCAGCTTCTCATACATCACCATATCGTCAGCCTTTTCAATACCCCGGACATTCTGTACGCAGTATTCAAAGGGTTCGGCGTGGCAGTAATAGAGGGTCCCACGCTTGGCGCTGGCCTCCAAATAACGGAAGCCCTCGCTTTTCCGTGTAAACAGCTGGGGCTGATCCTTGATGGGGAATCGCTCCTTCTTCATCTCCAGGTAATACTCACGACAGAACTTCCGGTCGTGTCCGATCCTGCGCATCCGGAAGCCATCCGTCCGGCGTTCCTTGTACCACCGCACCACGTCGCCGTGGTTGAGCACATTGTCGTTGCACAGATCCAGCCATCCATCGTCCTCCCAGCCAAACAGGGGGATCTGGTCTTCATGGGCTTTGACGGCGGCCGCAGCCCTTGGGAACCAGCAGTGCGGGATGATGATGTCCACCCCCTTGTAATGACCAAAGAGGCAGGCTGCGGTCAGGTCATGGAGCTTAGACAGGTCCGTACCCCCATACCAGCGGATGGGAAGCCGCCTCAACTCATCCATGCTCCAGTCATACTTTCGATCGCTACGGCGGAACTCCTCAATGTCAAACCAGGCGTTCAAGGCCGCGGTGAACACATTCAGGGACTTTTGCAAAAACTCTGTCCGAAGCTGTGGATCATCCCTGGCCTGAGCCGCATCGTTGATCATCTCTTGAGGGCGGATACTGCGTCCCCAGCCGGGGTTGCAGCACTCCAGGACCTCCGGATTGCAGTAGTCCACCTCTCCGCTGTCTGTTCTCGGGGCCGCGGCGATAAAGACAAATACGCTGTCCGCCGCCGCCCCGGTGACCGTTCCGTTGAGGATCTTCCGTCCGTATTCCACACGCCTGGCACAAAAGCCGGTAGCCAGCTTGCCGCCGGAGCTGATCCCGATGACCAGCTTGTTGGTGTATGCCTTGGTGGCATCCTTCAGGACCTGGTACTGGTTGGCGCTCTTGTAGGTGTGCATCTCGTCGGCAATGACTATATTGCAGTTGAAAGAATCCTGCTTGTCAGGGCTGGAGGCCAGGGCGTTGATGGACAGGAACCCGTCCTCGCCCACGTCGCCGGTTATAGAGCGCTCCATGTTGTTATTGATGATCCGGAGTCCATTTTCCGGGTCATCCTCCACCGTCACCTTGAGGCGTTTCAGGTTATAACGTAAAAAGTCAAAGCCCTCCAGCGCCTGCTTGAGCGCTCCGCCCACCTCATAGACCTTGGAGCCAGACCGGCTCTCATACAGCCCCATCGCCCAGGCCAGTGCCGCCGCAAAAGTGGTTTTAATATTTTTACGGGGAATAAAGTCCAGCGCTTCTTTAAAGCGGCGCTCCTGACTTCCGGCTAGGTAAAAGCCCATGATGTTGTACACAATAAACTTGTGATACGGTAGGAGAAGGAAGGGCGTCCCACGGAGGGGTGTAGCGTCCAAGAACTCTCCCTGCTGATGGCAGATCGTAGTCTCGATGATTGCCAGGATCTCGTTGGCCGGATCCGCTCGGAACTCCCATTTTGGATTATCCAGGTCCCTCAGATACCGCTCACAGGCCTGCCGGATCTCCGAACATACGCACAGCACTCCAGAGACACAGCCCTCCACATAGGCGTCCACCTCAGCCTGATAATCAGAGGCGTGATCCACGGCGTAGTCATGGGCCTCCTCCAGCAGTTCTTCCAGCCTGCTCCGGCTCCCGGCCATCTCCGCTTCTTTCCGCGCCTGAGCCTTGCGCAGGCTGGCCGGCGTCAGGCCCAGCTGGGTCCGCAGAGCCAGAACATCCTTGCGCAGCTGGTCCACCACCGCGTAGTGGGGATCCTTGGCGGTGTAGACCGCTCCGGTTTTGTTGACCAGCTCCGCCACCATCTGGCCGCCGTTGGCCCGCCATGTTTTTTCCGCCCGTGACAGTTCCCGCTCCGTCTTGGCCAGCTGTCTGATCGTGCCGTCAAAAATCGGGCTGTAAATTCCGACGGACTCCATGTCCGCCCGGATCATCGCCTCTCGGCCCATTCCAGTTCCCACCTCCCTTGCTGAGTGTTGCCCTCACCCGGGCGCGTCGTTTGCGCCCGCGTCCTGCGCCCGTGCCCGCGCCCGAGGTTTTGTTTCCGCACCGCGCCTGCGAACCCCCTCCGCCGGATTTCCCGCCGTCGGAAAGAGTTCCGCCCCCGGTCCCAGGGCCCGGCCTCAGTACGGCTCCGAGGGTGGGGGGGCTATCCTCCGCCGCCATGCCTCGCCCAGTTCCGTCAGCCGCCCGGTCCGCCGGTCGTGCATAGCGTCGTGCCGGTCTCCGGACAGACTGACCAGGTTCCACGGTGCCCATGCGTACTCAGGATACTCCTCCGCCGGCCACACATGATGGACCGTCGTCGCCTCAACCGCTTTCCCATACCTGGCCCACTCCCGGCAGCGGTATCCGTCCCGCCGCAGGATGCACCGGCGCAGTCTGCGCCACCGCTTGCTCTTGTAACCATCCCAAGCCATTTTGTTCCCTCCCTCCCGCTGGCTGTCCGTCCTCTGTCCCCGGGCTATCACCTCCGGGCAAAACAAAAAGGCCAGAGCCAACGATCCCACCCACTGGGTAGATCATCAGCTCTGGTCCTCTCGACACTGGCCCTCTGCGATATTCACGATATACCGGCTTTTGCACTGTCGGCAGTACAGCCGCAGCCGGATGGCTTTCATGTCCGGCGGCGCTTCCTGGAGTTTATTCCGGAGACCAGACTCCAGACACTTCGGGCACAGCACATATCCGCCTTTCACTGGGAATATTCTATCAGTTTTTGCTCCACACTTCAAGGTCTTTTCCTCCTTTTCTCCACCATGGACGAATTATTAAGACTGGTTTCAAGGCAAAAAATTATTAGGTGGCGGCCGTTTCCGCTGCCTGGGCTGTGTATAGGTATATTCGGCCTGCTCCCTCACAGGAAACATAAGATAGCGCGCCCCGATGCAGTCCCCGTATCCGTATGGATTGCGCTCGCAGAAGGGCTCGTAGTCCACCGCTCCGTATGGCGGCGTCAGGGTAACGCTGTCGCTTGGGATCTCAATGTACTCGATCTCCGGCCGGCGGAGATTCCGCGAGCACCGCCAGGTCCGCTCTCCGGGCTTGGGCCGGCCAAACTCCCGGGCCTCCTTGGTCATATACTTGGCAAGCTCCCGATAATAGTGGACGTCCAGCGGCTCCGCCCGGATATACCCGCCGCCCTGCCACAGACTCCGGATCTCCTCCAGATCATCCACATCCGTGGCATTGATCACCACATGGTGGTGGATCCTCCGGTCCTCCAGGGTCCCGTCCTCCACCAGCCAGTCGTTCGCCCGCTTCTCGTGGTATCCCTCGGTCACGTAGATATATTGCAGCTCTGCACCCCGTTTTTTCCGGGCCGCCCGGAACCTGCGGATAAACCGTGCAAAGTACCGATTGGCCGCGTCCTTGCTCTCCGGCAGGTGGTCATCATCATAGGTATGGGTCAGGACCAAAGCCCGGCGGCCGAAGTTGGCCGCCACCACCAGCTCTAGTTCCCGCCAGGAGCACTTGTCATTGTAAAACTGCTGAGCCGGAGAGGTGGCCTGGCTCCGGGCCGCCCGCCCCTGCCTGCCGGGCGGACGGTCCGGGATCGTCCCAATAACCTCAATGTGGAGCAGTCCGGCCTTGATGTGCTTGATCGCCTTACTCATCTCCGCCCTCCTCCAGCTGGTCCAGGGCCCGGCGGATGAGGCGCCACTGCTCAATGGGCAGTTTTTCCGCTCCGGTGAGGACGCCCCGGAGCTTGTCCGCCGTGAGATCTCCGCCGCACCGGCTGGACACCGCCTCCAGACAGCCCAGGCCGCCCGCCTGACGGTACTGCTGGAGCCGTTCCAGGGTCTCCTTCTTCTCCCACCACGGGTTTGGCCGTGGCGGCTGAGGCTCCGGCTTGGGCCCCGGGACGCTGTGGGCCCGGAGGATGCCAGCGTCCCGCTGGATCTGCACCCCGCCCAAGCCGGGAAGCTCCTCCACCGCCCAGGTGGTCCCGGAGCCCAGGACCAGCACCCCCTGGGCCAGCGACGCCACCACATAGTCCCGGTATGCTGTCAGATCCGCCTCCCCCCTGTCTCCCCGGGGCAGCTGGATCACCAGCACCTGCTGCGTCAGGTCACGCGGACAAATCTCTGCTTGAGCCATGATGACGCTCCTCCCTCCTCCATCTCTGCCGGGGCCTCCCCGGCCTCTGTCTCCATGCGGGCCTCCAGGTCCCGCAGTTTGGCCAGCGCACCATACACCCGGGGCGGCAGGGCCGCCAGCTGGTCCCAGCTCACGCCGCGCAGCCCCCAGCTGCCGTCAGCGTCCTGATAGGTCAATCGATCCATGGGTCACTCCTCCAATACCTTGGTTTTTGGCGTATAGATGCGGTCGCTGGCCCGCCTCTCCTGCTTGCGCACCTCGCCCAGCAGACGTTCCAACTCCTTGACCACCGTGCGCCGTTCCTCCAGCCACGCCGCCACCGGGGCAGTCTGGTCGATCCGGTCCTTTGCCTCCCGGCGCTGCCGCCGCACCTCCCGCAGCTTATAGGCCAGCCGCTCCGCATCCTCGTCCTCCAGTTCACACAGCTCCAGCCGGTGGAGGATGTCCTGTGTAGCATCGTTGGCCTCTTGTTCGGATTGCTCCGCCATATGTAACTGCTGTTCCGTCTCCCGGAGGTAGTCCAAAAAGGACTCGATTCCCCGGCTTATCTGGATTCTGGGCTCCATGCCCTCAACTCCTCTCTCAGCGCCTCCGCGCTCCTCTCCTCGTCCTCCAGGTACAGCGGGCACCGGATCACCGTGTAGGAGGTCATCCCGTGGGCCCGCACCTGTTTTTTGGCTGTCCAGCCGGGGACCGGGTCAAACCGCACCCGGTGCTCTATCTCGTCATACTCGCACCAGGGGCATCCCATGGTCCCCAGGGCCCGGCGGCAGCTCCAGCATAAGGTCATCATAGCGCTCAAAACGGCAGTTCGCCGTCGTCGTCCAGGTCCTGGAGGTCCCCGGCCGGCGGGGGTGGGAGCGTCCCCTCGTCGGCGTTGCCCTCGCTGGGCTGGGCGGCCTTGGCCCCGGCAAAATAGATGCCGTCGGCGATCACCTCGGCGCTGCGGCGCTTGCCGCCATCCTTGTCGGTCCAGTCCCGGATCTGAAGGCGGCCCTCCACCACGGCCAGCTGGCCCTTGTGGAAATACTGCTGGACAAATTTTGCCCGGGCCTCCCAGGCCACCACCGGGATCCAGTCAGTGGCCCGCTCGCCGCTGGCCTTGTCCTTAAAGTCCCGGTCCACCGCCAGGGAGAAGGAGGCCACTGGCTTGCCCGCCTGGGTGTACCGCAACTCCGGGTCCCGGCCCAGCCGGCCCATGATGATAACCCTATTCAGCATCGTCTACCTCACAACCGAAAAGACAGGAATCACAGCTCAAAGGCGGGTCCTCATTTGGGTTTTCGCAGGGACGGGGTTCGTTTTCCCATTCCGGGAACCCACATCGGTATATAATCATACAAAATTCTCCTCCATACACTTTCCAGCTTATTGAGCCGGTTTTAACAGCTGCATTATGCCGCCGCCTTTTTCTTCGCCCTTCGTTTGGGCAGTTTGGGCGTCCCGTCCTCGTTACGCTTGCTCCCAGCCCGCAGCCACCGGAGCCAGGCGGCCAAAAAGTCCTTGTGTACCTCCCGCGGCTTGGGGCTGCCCGCCAGGGTGTCGTTGTGGTAGCCGTGGATCTGCCGGATCTTGTTGCCGTCCATCTCGATGGTGATATATGGGGTATGTGGGTCATTCGCCCGCCGGAGGAACAGGATGGTGCAGACCCCACTCATGTGCCGCGATGCGTAGCCGCCTACGCAGTGGTCCAGGACCTTGCCCTCCCGCCGGATGGCCCCGGCTGTGGCCGGGAATACGATCCGCAGGCCGTCCAGCTCAAACTCATACTTCAGCCGCCGCTCCTTGAGGGATACTGCACGACGGGATCCCTTTGTCCTGGCCTGCGTGTCGGCCAGCTCTGCCACCGCCACGTCATGGGCGGTATACAGCTGCTCCGGCCAGAGCACCGCGCTGTGCTCCATGCACCGGCCCAGGGCATAGGCCGCGTCCAGGTAATCCCGGTAGAGCTCAAACAGGGTGCAGTAATAGTCCTCATTTTGGGCAAAGACCCCGTCAAAGTATCGCAGCAGCCGGTCCGGGTCCAGCCGGTACCGCTTGGCCAGCCGCAGCACATCCATGGGGTTCAAATGGCCGCCCCACAGATTACAGAAGTCGTTGCAGAAGGGCAGGTCCCAGGTCTTGTCCCAGTGCCTGCGCACATAGTTCCGCACCTCCAGCACCTTCATGTGCGGATGGACCTCCATGATCCAGGTCAGCTCCCGCTTATCCACCCCGAACGCCTTCCGGGGGTCGCTCTCCTCCCAACACATGGCCCCGGCGTTTTTCTTCCGGGTCCATACCAGGTCTGCAATGGGCTGCCAATACCCCGCCTTGGACAGCATCTCGATCTGCCTGGGGTAGATGGAGTAGGCGGTGAGATAGGAGATCAGCTCGTGGAATTTTGCCGCATAGCCCCGGGCCCCACCGGGCCGGTACGCCACCGGTCAAAAGCCGCAGTACCGAAAGAAGGTGGCTCTCCAGTGCCTCCCTGGTTGAGGATGGGAATAGCTGTGCGATTGTACCAGGAGATGGAGCCGGTCTTAAACGGCTCCTGGACCAGCTTTTTCCGCCTCAGCTCGCCCCGCTCGTAGGTGATGCGGGGTGCTTGTCATCCCACTGGTGGTCCACCTGCATCACCTCGCCCTGGACAAACCGGTAGCCGCTGGAGCACCAGGCGACTGGGCCCGCGGTCAGCGCCGCCTCATCGGCGTAGTCCTTGTACAGCACCAGGGCGTCGGCATAGAGGGCGTCTCCTTTGGCGTGGATCAGCACCGTCAGCTCTGTCTGCCGCAGGGATTTCCGGCCCTTGGCCCTGGACAGGTCGATGGCCGTCACCTCCCGGCCGCACCAGGGGCAGGTCAGCCGGTCCTTATGCCCTAGGTCCATCAGGGTCCAGTGCTCCTGATCCTGGGTCCGTGTGAGGTAGGGACGAACCTCCTTGTGTCCGCAGCAGGAGGCCCACAGCTTGATCCCTCCCAGCCCCATCAGATCCCCATCCCGCCGGAAAAACAGGTAGTGGGGAAAGAGGTTGTTCATGGCCGTCAGATCCTGCGCTGTCACCGTGGGCCAGCTGTCCAGGATCTCGCGCTCCCGTTCGGTATAGCTCATCTTGCCCGCCCCCTCAGAAAAAGTCAGACAGATCCAGCAGGATCCCGTCCCGGTCTGGGTCCAGTTCCGCCGGGGTAAGACAGATGGTAACCACAGATTGGACCACCGCCCCGTCAAAGTAGAAGGATGCCGCCCTGCGGTAAGCCTCCAGATCGGAGATAGAGCCGCCCACCCCCTTGGCCACGGCGGTCATACACCGCAAACGAGCCGCCCTGGACCACCGCCTGGGCAAATTCCTCGTCCTGGCGGCAAAACTCCAGCAGGACGTCCCGGACGGCGGAGCGCATGGCCTGCTCCTTTTGTCCCTTGACCTGGCTGTACTCAGCCTTAAGCTTGGCCGCCGCCTGCTCATACCAGCTGCTCATTCCGCGCACCTCCTCACCGCCTCGGCCAGGGCCGCCAGGGCCTTGCTCAGCCGGCCGGCGGCGTCCTCATCCCGGCTCCGCACCTTGAGGAGGATCCCGTGCATCCGGTTGACTGTGTCCTTGGTCTGGTCAAACAGCAGCTCGAACTGAGCCAGATCCTTGTCCGCCCCCAGGGCGGCCTTTTTCTCCTCCCGGGCCTGCTCCTCCAGCTGGAGCCGGGCCTGTTCCAGGGCCTCCTCGGCGATCTTCTGTTTGTCCTCGGCCCGCTTTTTGGCCTCCCGGGCCTTGTCCAGCTTGTCCTGCATCTCGGCCACGGCCTCCGCCCGGGCCTTCTCCAGAGCCTCCGGGTCCACCACGGTCTCCACGGCCACCTCCACCGGCTTCTCCTTCAGCTCTGCCAGCTGGGCCTCCAGCCGGGCCACGGCCTGCGCGGCCTGCTCCCGGTCCTCCTGGGCCCCGGACAGGCGGGCATTGAGCAGGGCCATATCCTCGGCCATCTTGGCCCGAGCCTGCTCCGCCGCTGACGCTTCGGCCTGGGCGTTCTCGGCGGCCTTCCGGGCCTCGTCCCGGTCCTTGATGGCCTGCTCCAGCTGGCGGGCAGACATATCCACCACGTTGTGAGTCTCAATAAACTGGTCGCGCTCATCTGCCGGCAGCGCCAGCAGAGCCAGCGCCTTAGTCGCCCCCAAATCCGACAGCGCTGTCGGATTTGACCACTCACGGGAGAGGCGCATAAATCTCTGGGCCGCACGCTCGGAGAGCTCCACCCGCTCATTGAGCCAGGGCAGCCATTCCCCGTGGGGGAGGGCCTGCTTGGCCTCGGTCAGGCACCGCCCGATGGTGAGGATGGCCTCTCCGCCCCGGCGCTTGGCGTCCAAGATCTCCCGGGTGATGACCTCGATGTCGCGCCCCTCCTTGGGGGCCAGCACTCCAGACAGATCAAGCATGGCTGGCCACCTCCTCGCGCCCCAGCAGCTCTGCCACCCAAGTCCGGTAATCCCGGCTGGCCGCGCTGAAGGGGGACAGCACCCCCACCGGCTCACGGGACCAGCTGGACTCCACCACCTTGTCCGTCCGGCGGATCACCGTGCGGAAGATGGGGACCGGACTCTCCTCCCGGAGGGTATGGACCGCGTCCTCGCCGATGCTGGACCGCCGCCACTGGGTCACCAGAACCCCGGCCACCCGGATCTTGGGGCAGGCCTGGCGGATGTTGTCGATCTGCCGGACCAGCCCGGCCATCCCCGTGGTGGAGTAGGCGTCGATCCCGGCGGGGATGATGATGCTGTCACAGGCGGCAATGGCGGACAGACAGCTCACCGAGTAGTAGGGCGGGCAGTCGATCACCACCGTGTCGTAATACGCATCCTCCGCGACCACGGCCAGCAGATCCCGCAGACGGTCAAAGTCCGGGGTCTGCCGCCCCAGCAGGCAGGACAGCTCATAGTCCGCCAGATCCTCTCCGGCGGGGATGATGTCCAGCCCCTCATAGTCCGTGCGCCAAATGATGTCTGGATAGTGCTCGAGGTGGTACTCCAGCGCTGCGGCCAGTCCGGCCCCGTGGGGATACTGGCCGGAGGCCAGCATCATGCTGGTGGCGTTGCCCTGGCTGTCGGCGTCAATAAACAGGACGCGCTGCTTGCAGCTGGTCGCCAGGATGAAGGCCAGCTCCACGGCGGTGGTGGTCTTGCCCACCCCGCCCTTGCGGTTGACGATTGCAAATGTTCTCATGGTAATTCCTCCGTTTTTTCTTCAAATGGGACCGGCTCGTCCGGCAGGTCAAAAAAGTCAATCTGAGTCTTGGGCGGCCGCTTGTAGGTCTGCCGCTTCGCCGCCGGGGCGGGCTCCTCCAGCGCGCTCTCCCGGAAGCGCTGGTACTGTCCGTCAAAGACCAGATAGATCCTCCCCCGGGTGCCCTCCTTGTTTTTGGCCACCTTCAGCACCCGGCGGCTCTTGTCCGGCCTGCCGGGCTCCTCCAGATAGAGCAGCAGGATGGCGTCCGCGTCCTGCTCGATCTGCCCGGACTCTCTCAGGTCGGACATGGTGGGCTCCACCAGCTTGTCCTCCCCGGCCTTGTCCGCCCGGGAGAGCTGGGACAGGGCCACCACCAGCATCCCGTGTCCGTGGGCCAGCTGCTGAAGGCCCCGGCTGATGCCGGACACCTGCTCCGTGCGGTTGGTTTTCCGGGTCTCCGGCTCCACCAGTTGGAGATAGTCGATGTACACGATCTCGTACCGCCGGGCCAGGGCGTCTGCCTGGATGTCCTGGACGCTCATGCCGCTGGCCTCGATCAGCTCCAGCGAGTGGGCCCGGATTCGGTCGGAGCAGGCGGTAAAGCGGCCCCACTCCTCCTCCGAGATCTCGTTGCGCTTGATGGTGGGCATCTCGATCCCCGCCAGGTTGGCGACCAGGCGGTCGGCCAGCTTGTACTGGTTGGTCTCCAGGCTGTAAAACCCCACCCGGTGCGTCCTGGCCTGGTGGTAGGCCATGGACACCGCCAGGGCGGTCTTGCCTGCGGAGGGGTAGCCCCAGCACCACCATGTCCCCCATCTCGGTGTATGTACCCGCGTCCAGCTTGGGCAGGCCCCAGGTCATGTAAGCCACCGGCTCGCCGCTGTGCCGCTCGGCAAAGGCCAGGAGCATCTCGGACATATCCATCCGCCGGATACCCCGGCGGTCCACCCTCAGCGCGTTGAGCTGGTTCATGTACTTCTGTTCCTGCTCGTCGTCCTCGGCCTCCATGAGCATCCTGGCCAGTTCATTCCGCCTGGCTTTCCGGGCCTGCGCCCGCATGATGGAGGCGTACTCCCAGATGTTGGACGCCGTGGGGGGTGAGTTCCATGAGCTCCATCAGGTACTGGGTCCAACCGTCGCCCTCCCGGCCCCCCAGCCTGCTCCGGACGGTCACCGCATCGGTGGGCTTGCCCTCGGCAAACAGCGCCTGAATGGCCTGGAACACCATGCGGCACTTGGGGGTGAGAAAATCCTCGGGGCGGATCCGTTCCAGGGCCTGCCCCACCAGCCTGGGCTCAATGAGCAGGGAGCCCAGCACCGCCACCTGGGCGGAGAGCTTGTCCGCCTCCCGCGCTACCATGTGGCCACCTCCTCCCGGGCCACAATGGTGGGCTGGGAGGGCTCCGCTCTCTGGGCACCGCCCTGCCGCAGGGGGAAGACAGACTTCCAGCTGTTGGTCACCGACTGGCGGATCAGCAGCAGCTTGTCCTCCCGGCGGCCCTCGCTGAGCCGGTCCAGCTCCCGCAGCAGGGACACGATCGCCCGCTTGGAGTTGATGGCCCTCTTGGCCACCCGGATCTCAATGAGGTCAGCCAGCGCCCGGTGCAGCTCCCCGTCCTCCCCGACGTAGGCCTGGAGGACCGGCTTGGCGTCCTCCGCCAAATCGTATTTGCTCGGCCGCTTGCCCCCTTGGGGGGCTTTAGGGGGTTCTTTCTTATCTTCTACTGTTACTATATTCTTCTTTTGTGTCGGGAAACCCGGTGACGGTGTTTCCCGTTGACGGGTTTGACCGTTGTCGGGTTTCCCGGACAACGGTGGTGCGTCGTCCTGTATAATGTAGATATTCCCGCCAAATTTTCCGTTGCTTCCGTGGCTCTGCTCCCGGGCCAGATAGCCTACTTTCTCCAGCTCCCCCAGGATCCGGCGCAGCTTGTCCTTCCCACAGCCCGCCTTTTTGGCCAGGCCGGAGACACTGTACTCCCAGTCCTCCGGCAGGGAGGCCATGAGGACCAGCAGGCCCCGGCTCTCCAGGCTCAGGCGCTCGTCCTGGGCCACCTCCCGATACAGGGTGGCAAAGGCTTTTTTCCGGCGGAACTGTACCGTTCCCTCACCCATACAGCTTCCCCCTTCCCGCCCGGGAGACAAATCCGTGGTTCAGGCTCACGCCCACCCCGCTGGTCAGCCGGATCCAGGGCTCCAGGTTGTCCGGAGCCTCCGGCCGGGTCAGGTCAATGGGCATCTGGTAAAACTCCTGGACCCGGAACCCCAGGCTGCGCAGGGTGCGCGCCTGCTCCTCTGGAGACAGCCCGGCCAGACAGTCCGGATAGCCCCCGCCGTTGTCGGCCAGGAACATCAGTTCACAGCGGGCTAGCACCTTCTGCCAGCTTTCTTTCAAATTTTCAGGGATCATGCAAAAATTCCCCCTTGTCAAACACACGTTCCCATGGTATAATACATTTGTTCTCATGGTAGACCCCCTGTCTACCGCCCCGGGTGCCGAAAGGCCCCGGGTTTTTTTATACCCACGGCTCGGCCTCCCGGACGGCGATCCGCCCGTCCTCCCGGACCACCGCCAGGGCCTGGGCCCCGCCGGCCAGCATCCCCCGGAAAATCCCGGGGGCCAGCTCCTCCACCCGGAGCAGCCGCGCCGGGCCGTACTGGTCCAGCAGCCGCCGGGTCACCCGGGCCGCCTCCGTCAAATTGGGTACGCGCATGATGTTAACCTCCTCTCACCGTCAGATAGGCTCCCAGGGCCAGCAGGAACGCCCCCGCCGCCAGGGCAAAGGTCACCCACTCCAGGGCCTCGTACAGCCGCGGCCACTGCCGCCTCAGCTTGTCCCACATGGCTGTGCCTCCTTTCTTACCAAATCCCGGCCCGGATCATCAGCTGGGTCGCCAGCTCAATGACACGCTCCCGTCCTGCCGCCCGCTCTTCCTCGGTAAAGGGGATCTCCCGGTGGAGCTCATACCCCACCGAAACCCCCAGCTTAGGGCCGCAGTCCGTAACCAGGGACTCATCCACATCCATCGTCTGATCTCCAATAATCAGCAGGTGGCGGCCCTTCCACCGCACAGGACGCCGTGTGTACTCCAGCTTTCCCAGCGTGGCCTGATAGCTCTGTTCCGTGACCACCACCGGACAGCCCTCCTTCTCCTTGCGGTAACAGGTCTGATTTTGATGCTGAAATTCCTCTACTCGCAGCATGACGCCACCTCCCTCCTTGGATATATTCAGTGCTGGTTGTCCCCTATTCTGGCACCAGAATCAGGACAGAAGAAAAACTGTATAAAGCGAACAGGCTACGCAGACCACACAAAGCAATAGTAAGAGCAACAGAGTCCTGTAATACTTGGGGCTTCCTCTTTCCCAGTAAATTGCGAATCCAACCAAGAGGTAGCCAAAAACCAATGGGACAAAAACGGTGGTAAAAAATTCCCCCACACCTCTCACCCCCTCTTCTCCCCCGGCCTGGCCGAGGGTTTTTGCTGCTCAGGACTCGTCCCGTCCGCAGAATACCTCCAGCTCCAGACCGCCCTTGACGATCTCCCGGAGGTCCGCCATGATGGCGTCAAACTCCGCCCGCTCGCTCTGGTCGATCTGGCCGTCCTCTGCAATGGTCATCAGCCGGTCCACGCCGTGTTCTCGCTGGAAGCGGGCCATGCGGTTGTAGATCCGCACCGCCGTCTCCAGTACAGACCGCTGCTCCAGCTCCGGGACCACCCGGGCCATCAGAGCATTGGTCTCATGCAGATGCTGATAGGCCAGCCGCTGGGCGTTGTAGCAGATCACCATCTGCTCCACCACATCGTTGGGCGGGATCCTCTGGCCGGTCTCATAGGCCCTCACGCTCTCTACACTGAGACCCAGCTGTTCCGCCGCCGTCTCCTGTGTGTAACCCGCCGCCCGGCGGGCGTTTTTGTAGATATTCCGGTACTCCTCCGGCATGGTGATCTCCTCCTCTTTGGGGTAAAATTAAGCTAGGCCGGGGTCTGTCCGCTTGCCAGTCCCAGCAGGGTGTCCATGGAGCACCCCAGCAGGGATGCCAGCGACAGCAGGTTCCCGAGAGTCGGCTGAGTGTACCCCAGCTCCCACTTGGCCACCGCCCCCGGCGTCACCCCCAGAGACTGGGCGACCGCCCGCTGAGAAAGCCCCTGGGCCTCCCGGATCTCCCGGAGCTTCAGGTTATTTTCCAATGCGTCCACCTCCTTCGTGCTTGCTTACCGGCGGGAAATATGGTAGGATATAGGTATCTATAACTCTATTTGCGATCTCGTTTTGGGGATTTGTCTTTCTCATTTCCCGTGAGTAAATCATAAATCAGATATACTCTGATTGTCAATTCAAAAATCAGAATTTATCTGATTTTTGTGGGTTTATACTATTCTTTTTTTAATAGGAAGGTGGTGGTTTATTTGTACAAATTTGATATGTCGTATGATTCTGTACGGGAGAGAATTTTTGTCCTTTTGAAAGAGCAAAAACTTACTCAAAAAGAACTTGCAGAGAGGCTTGAAATATCTCCACAAACCGTTACAGATTGGAAGAAAAAGAAAAGTAATTCTTTTATGGAAATGCTAGGGAAACTTTCGACTGTACTACAAACATCACCTGCTTGGCTCTGTGGCGGCATAGGCCAAAAGCACATGACTGATCAAGAAAAGGTGAAGAAAGACGATCTAATACTCCAGGCTATTGAGGCTTACGACGCACAACTCGAACAAGATAGCACTCTAGCAATGAAGGCTGCATTTCAGCACATTCAGGACCTCGGACTTTGGTCAGAAATGAAATCCAAATATCCCGATCTTTATGATTATGCAAAAGAACTTTTGGGTGAAAAAACAGAGCCCACCGTACAAGACGATGGGCTCTCAGAAGCGGAACAAGCTCTTATGGATTTGTTTCGCCAGCTGACGCCGGATCAGCAGGACATGGTAATCCGGATCGTTCAGGCGGCCGCAGACAAGATGTGATCGCCTGGGCGGCCACCAGCATAAGCGCGGCGGGGTCCCTGCTCCCCCGGATGATTGCCAACAGCTCTTTCTCCCGATTTGTCATCTCGCCCGCCCCTTCCAAAAATAATTCTATTGCAATTATAGAACAGTTGTTCTATAATTGCAATACACCGAAGAAAAAATTTGTTCGTAGCAGCAGAATAAAATAAAAGGAGAAATCGAAATGAAACGTACCGCCCTGTCCGCACTGGTGTGTGGAACTTTGGCCGCAGCCATGGTCACAAGTGCAGGAGCAGTCAGTCTCTACATTGACCAAAAGCCTCTGGAGTCCGAGGTTCCGGCTCAGATCATCAATAATCGGACCATGGTACCGATTGGTCCTATTTTCAATGCTTTAGGTGCAGAAATGACTTGGGACCAGGGAACCAAAACCGCCACTGGTTACAAAGGGGATACCACAGTCAAAATCCAGATTGACAACGCCACTGCCTACGTCAACGACAAGGCGGTAACGCTGGACACGCCAGCCATGATCGTCAACAACCGGACCATGGTTCCAGCTTGGTTTGTATCTGAGGCCCTGGGTGCGAAAGTCACCTGGGATGGCGCAACATCCACCGTCTGGATCTCCACCACACAAGCACCAGCGACGACTGGCCAGAAAAACGCCCTTGAGGCCGCCAAGCGTTATATTAAGTACTCACCCTTTTCCCGCAAGGGCCTGATTAGCCAGCTGGAATATGAGAAATATTCCACGGAGGATGCTATCTTTGCCGCGGATAATTGCGGAGCCGACTGGAAACAGCAGGCTGTCTTGTCCGCCAAGCGCTATATTAGTTATTCTGCCTTTTCGTACAGCGGCCTGATTGACCAGCTGGAGTATGAGGGGTACACCCATGAGCAGGCGGTATATGGGACCGATAGCTGTGAGGCGAATTGGGACGCAGAAGCTGTTGAAGCTGCTGCAAAGTACCTCAAGTACACCTCGTTCTCCAGAGACAGCCTGATCGACCAGCTGGAGTTCGATGGATTTACCCACGAGCAGGCGGTCCACGGTGTCGAATCCAATGGCTATTGATTGTCGAATCCGCCCACATCGGCGGGCTTAAAAAAGCCCGCCCCAGCTCGGGGCGGACTTGACAATCGAACATCAGGCGGTTATACTGAACATGTAAAGGGCGCTGCCAAACACGGTCAGCCCTGAATTATGACTTTGAAGTGATCGCCGTACTTGTCAGGGTGCCGGCGGTCACTTCTTTTTATGGCTCATAAAGAGACCGATAATACCAACAATGAGAATACCAATCTGAATCAAGTCAGAGTATGTAACCATTGGGCAGCCCCCCTTTCGAAAGATCAGAGGGCAAAGAAGCTGCCCTCCAGAGGAAGGGCTGACCGCTGCTGTCTGGCAGCGCCAAGGTCAGAATACCACACTTTTCGCCGCAGCGCAACCATACAAATGTCAAATCGGCAAGCGCTTGCCGATTTGATCGCAAGGAGGCCCCTATGAACGATAAGATCGTACCAGGAACTGAAGGCCTGGACGCGGCGGTCTACCTCCGCAAGTCCCGGATGGAGGAGGGCCTGGCCACCGACGAAGTGCTGGCCAAGCACCAGAAAACTCTGTACGACTATGCTGCCGCCCACGGCATCCACATCTTGGAGGAGTACCCGGAGGTCGTCAGCGGCGAATCTCTCTACACGCGGCCCCAGATGCTCCGGCTCCTCCAGGACGTAGAGGAAGGTAAGTATGACGCCGTGCTGTGCATGGACCTGGACCGGCTCTCCCGCGGTCGGATGAAGGACCAGGGCATCGTCCTGGACGCCTTCCGGGAGTCCGGCACCCTGATCATTACCCCGGAAAAGATTTATAACCTGGCCGATGAGATCGACGAGGAGTACGCCGAGCTGAAAACCTTCATCAGCCGCCGAGAGTACAAGATCATCACCAAACGCCTGCGCCGCGGCCTCCAGATGTCTATCCAGGACGGGTGCTATGTGGCCAACGCCCCATACGGCTATCACAAAACTGTGGTGGACCGCAAGCCCACCCTGGAGATCTATGAGCCGGAGGCCCGGTTTGTCCGAATGATGTTTGAGCTCTACGCCAAAGGCTACGGCTGTGTCGCCGTGGCCCGCCATGTCAACACCCTGGGAGCTCATCCCCACCGCTCCCCTGAGTTCTCCCGCACCAGCGTGGCTAAGATCCTGCGTAATCCTACCTACATCGGAAAAATCGTCTGGAACCAGAAAAAGCATATCCGCAAGGGCGCCCAGGGCAACCCGAAGCACATCACGATCTACCAGCCCCGGGACCAGTGGACCATCACCGAGGGGATCCACCCGGCCATCGTGGACCGTGCGCTCTTCGACCAGGTCCAGGCGGTCATGGATGGCCGGTATCAGCCGGCGCGGAACGATGGCACTGTACGCAGTCCCCTGGCCGGTCTGGTCAAGTGTGTCAACTGCCGCCAGAATATGCAACGTATGGTGATGAAGGGGAGCGCCTATCTGCTCTGTACCCGGCCCGGCTGCTGCGCGTCCACCAAGATTGACCTGGTGGAGGGGCAAATCCTAAACTACCTCGCGGATACGCTGGCTAAGCTGACCATGGGACAGCCCCAGCACATCCCCGGCCGGGACACTGATGTGCTGGAGACCTCGCTGGTCCAGGTCCGGGATGCACTGGCCGGCACAGACCGTCAGAAAAACCGCCTGTACGAGCTGCTGGAACTGGGGGAGTATGACCTGGAACTTTTCCGGGAACGCATGGCCGCCGTGAAAGAAAAGCGGGTCGCCCTGGAAAAGAAAGAGGCGGAGCTGGAGCGCTCCCTCCGGGAGATCCAATGCTCCAACCCCGCTCTGCTGGCCGAGAAGATCCGCGCCGTTCTGGATGCCTATGGCACCGCCGACGCCGCTGGGAAAAATGCGTTGCTGAAATCCGTCCTGGAGGCAGTCTGGTATGAAAAGAAGAAGAAAACCAAGCCTGCCGACTTCCAGTTGAGCTTCCAGCTCCGTGCCATGTAATCCCAGCTTCCAATTTGGAGATAAGTATTAAAGACGCTATATCCTTATCCTTGCAGGAATCAAAAATCTTTTTCGTGTGTATACACACGGCTTCCCGGATGCAGCGCTCCTCGCTCACGGGGCCGGGTACGACCTTTTCCGGCATTATGGAATCCCTCCTATAACTTGTTGGCCGGGGGTGGGAGCCTCCGGCCCGTTGAACTGGGTACACACCATACTATGAACCGGAAAAAATTTGGTGCTCCACCCTGGGGAAAGAGCCTTGTCCTTTCCTGCCTTTTCCGATATAATAGGTAAAAGATGATCTGCGTGTTCCACTGTACACCCCATTTGGAAAGAGGAGGTTCCCATGTCCCGGACTGGATTCATTCAAAATGAGCTGGACCTGAAACTCCTGGTCCTGTATATCATGGCCCGCGCCGCCGCCCCCATCACCTTTTTACAGCTGCTGGACCTGGCCCTGTGCGACGCCGGCGTGGACTACTTCTCTCTCACCGAGGCGGTGAACCATCTGGTGGAGACTGAGCACCTCGCCCAGGAGGGGGACCTCTACTCCATCACGGACAAGGGCCGCCGCAACAGCGAGATCTGCGAGAGCAGCCTCCCCTACTCCATTCGGATGCGCTGTGATGAGAACCTGGTTCGGCTCAACGACGTGCTCAAGCGGGCCGCCCTGGTCCAGACCGACCTGAAGCCCAACGGGGATGGGACGTGCACCGTCCGCCTGTTCTTCTCCGATGACAGCGGCCCCCTGATGGATCTGAAGCTCCTCTCCCCCTCCCTGCGTCAGGGACAGCTTCTGTCCGCCCGCTTCCACGACACGCCGGAGTCCATCTACCACAACATTATGGCCCTGCTGGGCCGGACCATTGAGAAGGGAGGCGACCCGCAATGAGACGAACCGACCGCCAGCGTGGAGAGGACTTCGCTCTTGAGGTCATCGACCGGTGCGCCTATGGCGTGGCCGCCATGACCGCCGGGGACGGCGCTCCCTACTGCATCCCCCTTTCCCTGGTGCGGCTGGGGGACTTCCTCTACTTTCACTGCGCCATGGAGGGCACCAAGGTAGACCTCCTGCGCCGGGACCCCCGAATCTGCATCTCCTTTGTGGGGGAGAACCAGGCCGCCCAGGACGACTTCACCACCTACTTCCAGTCGGCCTGCGTGGAGGGCGAGGCCTCCGAGGTGCTGGACCGGGAGGAAAAGATCCGGGCCCTCCGCGCCCTGTGCGAAAAGCTGACCCCTTCCCACATGACGGGGGACAACTTTGACCGGGCCATGGAGCGCAGCCTGGCCCGCACCGGTGTGTGGAAGATCCGGATTTGTTCCCTCACCGGCAAGGAGAAGCCCCGGCCCTGATACATAGGATGATACAAAAAAACGGCCCCCAGCGGGGCCGTTTTTTTGTATCTCGCTCCCGCCGTCCTCCTGTGGGAAACGCCCAACCCACAGGCCCCTCCAGTCCCAATTTTCGGATTGACAAACAGGGGTAAATATGTTATGATTCCGTTTGTAAAGTTTTTTAACTTTACATTTCGCCGAAAGGAGGGCACAGACATGACATGAAGAGTCAGGCATACCGCATGGCCATGCTGTTCGATTTCTATGGCGACGTGCTCACCCCCAGGCAGAAGGAATTTTACGACCTCTATTATAATGAGGACCTCTCCCTAGCTGAGATCGCCGAAAATAACGGCATCACCCGCCAGGGTGTCCGGGACGTGATCGTCCGGGCGGAGGCCATCCTCACCGATCTGGAGGACAAGACCGGCCTCATCAAGCGCTTCCACGCCATGCGGAAGCAGCTTCAGGAGGTAGAAGCGGCCGCGGAGGACATCCTGGTCCGCAACACCCGGTATGAGGATCCCAACATTGACGCGTCGGCGCGGAAGATCCTGAATATCTCCCGTCAGATGGAGAAGGAGTGACCCATGGCATTTGAAGGACTGACTGAAAAGCTCTCCGCCGCCTTCAAAAAGCTGCGGGGCAAGGGCCGCCTGTCTGAGGCCGATGTGAAGGAGGCCATGCGGGAGATCCGCCTGGCCCTGCTGGAGGCCGACGTCAGCTATAAGGTCGTCAAGCAGTTCATCGCCCAGGTCACGGAAAAGGCGGTGGGGGCCGACGTATTGGAGGCCCTGTCCCCCGCCCAGATGATCGTCAAGATCGTTAATCAGGAACTCACTGACCTGATGGGAGGCACCAGTGCCAAACTGACCATTGCCCCCAAGCCCCCCACCGTGGTGATGATGGTGGGCCTTCAGGGCGCGGGCAAGACCACCAACTGCGCCAAGCTGGCCGGCCTGATGAAACGCAAGGAGGGCAAGCGCCCCCTGCTGGCCGCCTGCGACATCTACCGCCCCGCCGCCATCCATCAGCTGGAGGTGGTGGGACAGCAGCTGGACATCCCTGTGTTCCAGATGGGGCAGACCGACCCGGTGGACATCGCCAAAGCCGCGGTGGCCCACGCCAGGGAACACGGCAATGACCTGGTCTTTCTGGATACCGCCGGCCGGCTCCATGTGGATGATGAGCTGATGGACGAGCTGCGGAACATCAAGGCCGCGGTGGAGCCCACCGAGATCCTTCTGGTTGTGGACGCCATGATCGGCCAGGACGCGGTGAACGCGGCCAAGGCCTTTGACGACGCGCTGGACATCGACGGCGTGGTCCTCACCAAACTGGACGGCGACGCCCGGGGCGGCGCGGCCCTGTCCATCAAGGCAGTCACCGGAAAGCCCATCAAGTTCGCCGGCGTGGGCGAGAAGCTGGACCAGATCGAGGTGTTCCACCCCGACCGGATGGCCAGCCGGATCCTGGGCATGGGCGACGTGCTCTCCCTCATTGAGAAGGCGGAGCAGAATTTCGACCGTCAGAAGGCCCTGGAGCTCCAGGAAAAGCTGCGGAAAAACAAATTTACCCTCACTGATTTCTATGAGCAGATGGCTCAGATCAAAAATATGGGTTCCCTGTCCGAGCTGGCCGGGATGCTCCCCGGCGTGAAGGCCTCCGACCTGGAGGGCGCCTCCATGGACAACGGGATGCTCCAGCAGATGGAGGCCATCATCCTGTCCATGACCCCCTACGAGCGTGAGAACCCCTCCGTCCTCAACTCCAGCCGGAAAAAGCGCATCGCCGCCGGTTCCGGCACCCAGGTGGTGGACGTCAACCGCCTGCTCAAGCAGTTCGAGATGCTCCAGTCCCTCACCAAGCAGTTCTCCGGCGGCAAGATGCCCCGGAATATGCGCAAGCTGATGGGCAAAAAGGGCGGCATGATGGGCGGCGGGATGCCCGGCGGATTCCCCTTCTGATCCCGCCGGAGCCCGGCAGCGGGCCCCGGACCCTGTGACGTTGGCAAAGCACGAAGCCGTGTTTTCCATATAGATTCTAAATTCATTTGGAGGTGAATATAAATGGTCAAAATCAGACTGCGCCGTATGGGCGCCAAGAAGGCTCCCTTCTACCGCATCGTGGTGGCTGACTCCCGCTATCCCCGGGATGGCCGTTTCATCGAGGAGATCGGCACTTACAACCCCGTGGTCCATCCCGCCGAGCTGAAGGTGGACGCTGACCGTGCTCAGGCCTGGATCAAGACCGGCGCTCAGCCCACTGAGACTGTCCGTGATCTGCTGAAAAAAGCCGGCGCACTCTAAGGCGGGAGGTCCTGCACAATGAAAGAGCTTCTGACCTATGTGGCCCAGCACCTGGTGGAGCATCCGGAGCAAGTCTCCGTCACGGAGACCGACGCCGACGGTGAGGTCCTTTTGGAGCTGCGCGTCGCGCCGGAGGACACCGGGAAGGTGATCGGCCGCCAGGGGCGCATCGCCAAAGAGATCCGCACCCTGATCCGCTCCGTGGCCCAGCGGTCCGGAAAGCGCGTCTCGGTGGAGATCGTCGATTAACCTTATCTTTCACAAGAGTCTCCTGCCTCCGTGACCACGGCGCAGGAGATTTTTTGTATCATCAGCACCAAAAGGAGGGGATTCCCCGTGAAGCAGCAATTTCTCGAGGTGGGTAAAATCACCAACGTCCACGGTCTGATGGGCGAGGTGCGGGTCCAGCCCTGGGCCGACTCCCCCGATTTTCTCTGTCAGTTCAAGACCCTCTATGTGGACAAGACCCACTGGCCCATCCGGGTGGAACGGGCCCGGGTCCACAAGAATATGGTGATCCTCAAGCTGGAGGGCGTCACCGATGTAAACAGCGCCATGGCCATGCGCAACGCCATTCTGTATATCGACCGGAAGGACGCCCACCTGCCGGAGGGCAGCTTTTTCCTGGCCGATGTCATGGGGATGGAGGTGCGGGACGCCAAGACGGGCGAAATTCTGGGCAACATCGCCGACGTGCTCACCCTCCCCGCCAACAACGTCTATGTGGTCCGGGGCGGAGCCCGGGAGATCCTGATCCCCGCAGTGGATGAGTTCGTGGCCGAGGTAGATCTGGATGGCAGTTGTATGCGGGTCAATATGGTGGAGGGACTCTAAGCTTCTTTCCCCATCTCCACAGTTGGTGATTGACTTTTTATCCCCGGCTTGGTATAGTGAAAACGAGAGCAGAGCATTCTGTTCTCATTCAAAATCATTCAGGAGGGCTTGATTATGCGGTTTTATATTTGTGAGCACTGCGGCAATATCGTCACTTTCGTGAAATCCAGCGGTGTCCCCGTGATGTGCTGCGGCCAGAAGATGACTGAGCTTGTCCCCGGCACCACCGACGCCGCGGTGGAGAAGCACGTCCCCGTGATCCAGGCGGAGGGCGCCCAGGTCATTGTGACCGTGGGCTCTGTGGAGCACCCCATGATCCCCGAGCACTTCATCGAGTGGATCGCCCTGGAGACCAGGGAGGGCGTCCAGATCAAGCATCTGACCCCCGGCAGCAAACCCCAGGCGGTCTTTGCCCTGGCCCAGGGCGACAGCGTGGTCTCCGCCTACGCCTACTGCAACCTCCACGGCCTCTGGAAGGCCTGAACCCAGTCCCTGTCAAACTGAAACGCGCCCCCGGAACGGTGTTCCGGGGGCGCTCTATTATCTGTTGCTCTGAGCTCTTTTCTTCACGCTTTGACAGGCGGTAGAGCATCTGCACCGTCTCCCGCTCTCGCTTGCGGTCTATTCCCCTGCCGCCTGTGAGGTTCCTGTTGACAGGATCCCCGCTTTTCTCTACAATAGACCCTAGTGTGTGCAATACTTTACTTTATGAGAGAGGACGGTCCCCTATGGACGCAAATCAGCGCTCTGTCAAGAGCAACCCCGCCGCACTGCTCCCGATTGGAGTTTTTCTGGTACTCTATCTGGGCTGCGGCCTTCTGTTCGAGTATGGTCTGAAGATCGAGCAGGGCTTTTACCAGACCCCCGCCATCGTGATCTTCCTGATCGCCCTGGCGGTCGCCTGCTTCCAGAACCGGAAGCTGGACTTCAACGCCAAGATGAAGGTGATGGCCGCCGGTGTGGCCGACGAGAACATCCTGACCATGTGCCTGGTCTTTCTGGCCGCCGGAGCCTTCTCCGGCGCGGTGTCCGCTGCTGGCGGCGCGGACAGCACGGTGTTCCTGTTCCTGGATTATCTCCCCAGCCAGTTCGCCGTGGCCGGCCTGTTCCTGATCGCCTGCTTCGTGTCCGTCTCCATGGGCACCTCGGTGGGCACCATCTCTGCCCTGGCCCCCTTCGCTGTCTCCATGAGCAAGGCCACCGGCTTTGAACTGGTGCTGTGTATCGCCGCGGTGGCCTGCGGCGCCATGTTCGGCGACAATCTCTCCATGATCTCGGACACCACCATCGCCGCCGTACGCACCCAGGGCTGTGAGATGAAGGACAAGTTCCGCATGAACTTCCTCATCGTGCTGCCCGCTGCGGTGATCACCCTTCTGATCTTCGTGGCCCTCACCCTGGGCGGAAGCGGCCAGGTGGAGGTAGAGGCGTACAGCGTGTGGAAGGTGCTGCCCTATCTGGTGGTCCTGGCCGGCGCGCTGGCGGGGGTGAACGTGTTCGTCATCCTCATCATCGGCACCGTCCTCAGCCTTATCGTGGGCGTGGCCTCCGGCGCCTTTGCCTGGACGCAGATTTTTGCTGTGATGGGTACTGGCGTTACCTCCATGTATGACATCACCGTCATCTCCATCATCGTGGCCTGCATCGGCGCCCTGGTGAAGGAGTACGGCGGTATCCAGTGGCTCATTGACTTCATCCACCGCCGGGTGGGCTCCAAGAAGGGCGCTCAGCTGGGCATTGCCGGTCTGGTGGCCGCGGTGGACGTGGCCACGGCCAACAACACGGTGGCCATCGTCATGTCCGGCTCCATCGCCAAGGAGATCAGCGAGGAGTACGGCATCGATCCCCGGCGCACCGCCTCCCTGCTGGACATCTTCGCCTCTGTGATCCAGGGCATCCTGCCCTATGGCGCGCAGCTGCTGTACGCCGCCGCAGGCGCCGGGATCACCGCCCTGGAGATCGTCCCCTATATGTTCTACTGCTATCTGATGGCGGCCTGTGCCATCATCTTCATCCTGTTTTTCTCCGGACGGACCAAGTCCGCCGGTTGAACCGACACACCGCATCCCGGACGGATTGGCCTTTCATGGCCGGTCCGTCCGTTTTTTTCCTGTATAATCTGACCGCCCGGGCGCAGGATATAGGTATTCTCAGCATATCCAACCCATCAAAGGAGGTCATTGCATTGAAGCACTTCTCCCTCCCCCGCGGACTGGTCCCCCTGCTGGCCCTGGCGCTGGTGGTGTCCATGGCCACCCCCGCCTCCGCGTTTTTCTGGCAGAAGAAGGAGAACACCCCCGCAGGCGTTGCCGACTTTTCCAAAAACACCCTGGCAGGCGGGTCCGTCACCTTTTCCCAGGAGGATTTCCGGTCCTCTGACCTGTCCTCCATCACCCTCACCGCCCTCCCGGATCCCAAGGCCGGCGTGCTCACCGTAGGCGGCCAGCCCCTCACCCAGGGGGCGGTGGTGGACGCCTCCGCCCTGTCCGGGCTGACCTTCCAGTCTCTCCCCACCCCCGGCGTCTCCACCGCATCCTTCACCTTCCTGCCCGCCTTTGCGGACGGGACCTCCGCTGGGAAAGAGACCACGGTCACCCTGTACCTGCTGGACGAGGCAAACGACCCGCCTATTGCCCGGAACATGGAGCTGTCCACCTATCAGAACATTGCCGTCACCGGCTATTTTGACGCAGTGGACGGGGAGGGGGACACCCTCACCTTCCAGCTCACCTCCACCCCGGCCCGGGGCGCGGTGGAGCTGGCGGAGGACGGCTCCGCCCGGTTCGTCTATACCCCTTACGAGAACAAGACGGGTAAGGACTCCTTCACCTATGTGGCGCTGGATCAGGCTGGAAACACCTCCCCGGAGGCCAAGGTGACCCTCTGCATCGAAAAACCGGACACCAAGGTGACCTATGCCGATCTGGAGGGCAGCGCCGCCCACAAGGCGGCCATCCGCCTGGCGGAGGAGGGCATCCTGGTGGGGGAGTCCCACGGCGGCCGCTATTTCTTCCAGCCGGAGCAGACGGTCTCCCGGGCGGAATTTCTCGCCCTGGCCATGGACGCCGCCGGGCTGGAGCCCATGGAGGATGTGACTGTGACCGGCTTCTCCGACGATGAGGCCATCCCCACCTGGGCCAAGGGGAGCGTCTCCTCCGCCCTGAAAGCCGGAGTCATCCAGGGGGAGCGGGCCCCCACTGGCGCCCCCGTGTTCTCCGCCGGAACGGACATCACCTGCGGCGAGGCCACCGTGATGCTGGACCGCCTGCTGAACATGGCCGACGTCCCTCTGGAGGCCGCCGGACTCTCCGTTCAGGGGCACTGGGCCGGTCAGGCGGCCGCCAATCTGGCCGCCTCCGGAGTGCTCGCCCCGGACCAGTCCACCTCCGCCGCCCTGTCCGAGCCCCTGACCCGCCGCCGCCGGAGCTGCTGGACGGGGCTCTGGACGTGCTGGCCGCCCGGGAGGCGCGCGGCTGGCTGCCCTGGTGAGGCCGTCCCCATCCCAAAACGAGCGCGGAAGCAGATCTACTCTGCTTCCGCGCTCTGTTGTCTGTCTCCCGGCCCCTCAGATCCCCGGTTCAGGGTTTTCCTCAGGCGGATCTTCCCCGCCAGGGCCTCGTCCAGCAGGGAGAGGAACTTCTCCCGCTCCTCCGGCAGACCGCCCTTCAGGGGAAGGTAGTTGGAGGCGTGGTTACTGGTAAAGTGGAGGGGATCCACGTCCAAATGTTCAATGAGCAGGCGGCACTCCTCCAAAATCTGGTCCGGGGTGCACACCTGAAAGCGTCCGGCCAGCACATCCTCTCCCAGGGGGGTGCCTTTGGCGGGGGCAAAGGTCATGGCGGACAGGTGGCGGGGCCGCATCTCATTGATCATCCTGGCGGTGGACAGGATGTGCTCCTCCCAGTCCCCGTCCTGGCCGGTGAGGCCCATGATGATGATGGCCCACAGGTCGAAGCCGGCGGCCACTAATTTCTGCCCCGCCTCCAGCATCTGTGCGGCGGTGACTCCCTTGTTGATGGCCTTGAGCACCGCGTCGCTGCCGCTCTCCACCCCAGATAGGCCCGGTTCAGGCCGGCCTCCCGGATGGCCCGCAGCTCCTCCCGGGCTCTTGGCCAGGTGCTCCGGGGCCCGGCGTAGGTGGTCACCTTCTCCAGGGCGGGGAAGGTGCGGTACAGCTTGTGCAGGATCTTCAGCAGGTCCTCCGTTTTCATAATGACGGCGTCCCCGTCCATCAGGAACACCCGCCGCAGACCGGGGCCGTAGTAATCCCGGGCCATATCGATGTCCTCCAGGATCTCCTCCACCGGACGGATCCGGAACTGCTTGCCCTTGTACATGGCGCAGAAGGTGCATTTGTTATAGGAGCACCCAATGGTGCACTGGAGCAGATAGCTTTTCCACTCCCCTGGAGGACGGTACAGTACGTCGCTGTCATATCGCATGGTCGATCTTCCTTTCTCATGGTTCCTGTTTCACAAACCGGCTCCGGCCGGTCCACCGGGGCACTATACCTCCACCGGCTCGCCGTCCCGGAACACCTTGCGGATATTCTTTTCCGCCTTGCTCCGGGGAGCATCACCTCATGGCCGCAGCCCTGGCACCGCATTTTGAAATCCATCCCCACCCGCAGCACCAGCCACTCCTGACTGCCGCAGGGATGGGCCTTTTCATCTTCAAAACATCATTCACATGGATGTCCACTGTTTTCCTCCCTCCATCTTTCCACGCCCACCACTTCAGCTTCTCCGGGTCCGGCTGCGGGGTGGACGCGTAATAGACCGCGCAGCGGTAGACATACAGCACGCAGCGGTCCACCCGCACGCCCTTCCGGGCACACTCCCGGGCGGGTCCGCCCCGCCAGAGACTGGACGGTGGTGTAGCCCAGCTCCAGCAGGTCCCGCTCTCCCGCCGCCCCGATCCCGGGGATCCTTCTCAGCTCGCCCATCCGTCAGGGCTCCGCCATCTTGAAGCCGATGCCCCAGACGGTCTTGATGTACTCCCGATCGCTGACCCTGCCCAGTTTGGCCCGCAGATTGCTGATGTGGACATTGACCGTGTTGTCGTCCCCGAAGTACTCCTCGCCCCACACGTGCTGATAGATCTGCTCCCGGGTGAACACCCGCTTGGGGTACTCCATCAGCAGGGCCAGGATCTCAAACTCCCGGGCGGTGAGCACCACTGGCTCCCCTCCGGCGGTGACGGAGAACTCCTCCCGGTCCAGGACCAGATCGCCGCAGACGAACTGCCGCCGCTCCGGGGGCGCGGAAAACTTCTGCACCCGGCGCAGCTGGGCCTCCACCCGGGCCAGCACCTCCAGATTGTCAAAGGGCTTGGGGATAAAGTCGTCCGCCCCCAGCCGCAGGACATTGACCTTGTCCTCCAGCCCCGCCTTGGCGGACAGGACGATGATGGGCATGGTCCTGCCCCGGCGGATGCGGGTGATGAACTCCTCTCCGGTGAGGCCGGGGAGCATCAGGTCCAGCAGCACCAGGTCGAAGCGCTCCCGCTCGGCCCAGAGCATGGCCTCGCTGCCGGAGAAGGCCGGTTGGCACTGATAGCCGGCGTCGCTCATAATGGTACACAGCAGCTGGTTGATGTCCGGATCATCCTCCACCACCAGGATGCGAATGGCTTCCATGGGTTTTCCTTCCTTTCGTTGGGGGGTGATGTGTGTCGGGACGCACAGCGTGTGCCCGTTTCCTCAAGCTCCCTCCCGGAAATGGCGGGCGCGCGCTGCGCGCCCCTACTTCTTGATCTCCTCCCAGTAGCGGCGGGCGGCCTGCTCCGTCTTGTTGTCGCCGTACTGGTAGTATTTCCGGTTTTTCAGATTGTCCGGCAGATACTGCTGCCGGACCCAGTGGCCCGGATAGTCGTGGGGGTAGCGGTAGCCCTGCTCCCGCTCCTGTCCCGCCGAGTCTGCGTGGACGTTCTGGAGCTCCCGGGGGATGTCCCCCGCCCGGCCGGCCCGCACGTCCGCCTGCGCCCCGGCGATGGCCTGATAGGCGCTGTTGGACTTGGGCCAGGTGGCCAGCAGGATGGCCGCCTCCGCCAGGGGCAGCCGCGCCTCCGGCAGGCCCAGCTGGAGGGCGCTGTCCACACAGGCCTTCACGATGGGCACCGCCTGGGGATAGGCCAGCCCCACATCCTCGCTGGCCGAGCACAGCAGCCGCCGGATGGCGGTGACCATGTCCCCCGCCTCCAGCAGCCGGGCCAGATAGTGGACCGCCGCGTCCGGGTCGGAGCCCCGGAGGGCCTTCATCAGGGCGGAGGCGATGTCAAAGTGGCTGTCCCCCTCCCGGTCATAGCGCATGGCGGACTTCTGGGCCGCCGTCTGGGCGTCCTCCAGGGTGATGCGCAGCGCCCCATTCTCCCGCCGGGCGGCGGAGGCCAGCAGCTCCAGGGCGTTCATAGCCTTGCGGATGTCCCCGCCGCAGGCGGAGGCGATATGCTCCCGCACCCCCTCCTCCAGAACCAGGCGCCCGCCCAGCCGCTCCTCCAGGATGTCCACCCCCCGGTCCACGGCGGGGAGGGCGTCCTCCGCGGTGATCTGCTTGAACTCAAACACGGTGGACCGGGACAGCACCGCCCCAAACACATAGAAAAACGGGTTTTCCGTGGTGGAGGCGATGAGGGTGATCTTCCCATTCTCCATAAACTCCAGCAGGGACTGCTGCTGCTTTTTATTGAAATACTGGATCTCGTCCAGGTAGAGCAGCACCCCCTCCGGGGCCAGCAGGGTGCCGATGTCGGCGATGATGTCCTTGATGTCGCTGATGGAGGCGGTGGTAGCGTTGAGCCGGTGGAGGGGCCGGTTGGTCCGCTGGGCGATGATGTTGGCCACCGTGGTCTTTCCCGTGCCGGAGGGGCCGTAAAAAATCAGGTTCGGGATCTCCCCACTCTCAATGATCCGGCGGAGCAGCCCGTCCTGTCCCAGGATATGCCGCTGTCCCACCACCTCATCCAGATTTTTCGGGCGGATCTCATCCGCCAAGGGCCGATAGGCCATGCTCCATCCTCCTCTCAGTCACCGGGCCGCGGGGGTCAGCCCGGCGGCGGCGCACATCCAGTCCCGGCCCAGGCGGTTGACCAGGGCGATGACCCGGCCCACGCACACCATTGCGGCCACGGTCCCCAGCCCGACGCCCACCACGCGGCCCGCCGCTGTCAGGCCGATGACACAGGTCAGCGCCACACAGCACACATCCACCAGGTTTTTTCCAAAGCCCTGGTCCCGGCCCAGCCGCTCGGCCACCGCCGCCACGATCCCATCCCCCGGATTGGGGACCAGGCGCATATTCACCGTCACGGCCGCTCCAATGCCGGTCAGCAGCATCGCGGCCGCCAGCAGCAGGAGATTCTCCCAAAGGCTGTGGGCCTCACAGCGGTAGGGAATGACCGCGCTGTACACATTGAGCACCCGGCTGAACGCCAGGCTGAGGGGGAGCTGGAGCAGGTCGGCCAGCCACCCTCTCCCCCGCCGCAGCGCGATCTGTCCGGCCACGAACAGGCCGTAGAGCAGGAAGGTCACATCTCCGAAGTTCAGCCCCCAGATCTCAGACACCCCAAAGGCCACGGAGATGATGGGGGACACTCCCAGCCCCGTCTTTGTGTTCAGCGTCAGCCCCAGCGCCAGTACCAGCATGCCCAGCGTATAGAGGACCCACCGTATTCCCTGTTTCACTCCGGCATGCTCCTTTTATGTTCTCTGAAAGCCCTGGTAGCGGGTCCCCTGGAAGGTCAACCTGCCCCGGTCCCCCTCCACCAGCATCCCGTACTCCGTGTCGGGGACCTGGAACTCCATCCGGTCGCCGCTCTCCACCTGGAAGGTGGTGTAGTAATCGGTCCGGCTGGAGGTGTGCCCCATGCTGTGCTCGTCCCCAGCGTGGTGCCAGGTCTGGATGTCCATCCGCTTGGCCACCACCTCCGCCTCCACCGTCAGCACCGGGGAGTCGTTGTTCTTTTTCCACTGGGCGGCCCCCTGGAACCCGCAGACAATGATGGAACCAAAGACGATCACAAATCCGACCGCAATGATAACAAACACGATCCCGAACATCGTGTCAAAGCTGTCGAAGCCATACGGATCATAATTCACCGGCATCTTCCCCATCTCCTCTCTGTCCCATTCATTCAGGGCCTCTGACCGCCGTTTTTTGCAAAGTGGTCGCACCAGGGCCGCAGGGTGCAGCCCTCGCACTGGGGCCGCCGGGCGATGCACACCGCCCGGCCATGGAGCACCAGCCGGTGACAGAAGTCGTTGGACTCCTCCGGCGGGAGCACCCGGCGCAGCTGCATCTCCACCTTCACCGGGTCCTTGGAGCCGTCGGTGAGGCCCAGCAGGCCGGTGATGCGGATGCAGTGGGTGTCCGCCACCACTACGCCGGGCACATGGAACACATCCCCCAGCATCAGGTTGGCCGTCTTGCGGCCCACTCCGGGCAGCTTCAGCAGCTCCTCCATGGTGCCGGGGACCTTTCCTCCGTAATCCCGCAGCAGCATCTGGGAGGCCAGCACGATGTCCCGGGCCTTGGCCCGGAAAAGAAGCCGGTGGAGTGGATGTACTGTTCCACCTCCGCCACGTCGGCCCCGGCCAGGTCCTCCAGGGTGGGGAAGCGGGCGTACAGGGCGGGCGTGACCTTGTTCACCCGCTCGTCGGTACACTGGGCCGCCAGACGCACGGAGAACAGCAGCTCATAGTCCTTTTCATAGTTCAGGGAGCAGATCCCATCGGGGTAGAGCGCCTTCAGGGCGTCCACGATGCTTCGGACCGCTTCGTTTGTTTTCATCTCATACACCTCACTGGGTCCATTCTCTTTCTCTGTCCGGCCCCAGGGCCGGGTAATTTATTATATCATACCCCACTGGGAAATTCGACGGGTCCGCCAAAAGATTTTCCACAATTTCATTGTAATTTCTTTGGTGTCTGGTATAATAGAGCAGACAAACCCCGCGTAGCCGCCCGTGTCCCCGAAACGCTTCACAGATGGGCGTCCACATGGGGCCGCCCCTGCAAAACCACCCTCGATCTCCCGACCCAAATACCAGAAAAAGGAGTGTTTCCCATGGTCAACGAAGTCATGGACTTTATCACTGCCGCCGATTCCCAGGTGGGGCAGGCCATCCGCGCCGAGTATGACCGGCAGCAGCAGAACATTGAGCTGATCGCCTCGGAGAACATCGTCAGTGCCGCCGTTCTGGCCGCCGCCGGTACCGTCCTGACCAACAAGTACGCCGAGGGCTATCCCGGCAAGCGCTACTACGGCGGCTGTCAGTGCGTGGACGTGGTGGAGAACATCGCCATTGAGCGGGCCAAGGAGCTCTTCGGCGCCAATTATGCCAATGTGCAGTCCCACTCCGGCGCCCAGGCCAACTTCGCCGTGTACCAGGCCCTGTGCCAGCATGGGGACACGGTTCTGGGCATGAGCCTGGACCAGGGCGGCCACCTGACCCATGGCTCCCCCGTCAATTTCTCCGGCAAAAATTATAACATGGTGGCCTACGGCCTGGGGGCCGACGGCCGCATCGACTATGACCAGGTCCGGGACCTGGCCCGGAAGCACAAGCCCCGCATGATCCTGGCCGGCGCCTCCGCCTATCCCCAGGACCATCGACTTCAGGACCTTTGCCGATATCGCCCACGAGGTGGGGGCCTATCTGTTTGTGGATATGGCCCATATCGCCGGGCTGGTAGCTGCCGGCTGCCACCCCTCCCCCGTCCCCTACGCTGATGTTGTGTCCACCACCACCCACAAGACCCTCCGGGGTCCCCGGGGCGGGATGCTGCTGTGCAACGACCCGGATATTGCCAAAAAGCTCAACTCCGCCATCTTCCCCGGCTCCCAGGGCGGCCCCCTGGAGCACATCATCGCCGCCAAGGCCGTGGCCCTGGGCGAGGCCCTCAAGCCCGAGTTCAAGACCTATCAGCAGCAGATCGTGAAAAACGCCGCTGTGCTGGCCCAGTCCATCATGGAGGGCGGTCTTGATCTGGTGTCCGGCGGCACGGACAACCACCTGATGCTGGTGGATCTCCGCCCTGCCCGCCTCACCGGCAAGGAGATGGAGAGGCGGCTGGACGAGGTGAACATCACCGTCAACAAGAACGCCATCCCCAACGATCCGGAGAAGCCCTTCGTCACCTCCGGCATCCGGGTGGGCACCCCCGCCGTCACCTCCCGGGGCTTCCGTGAGGAGGAGATGAAGGTGGTGGGCTGGCTCATCTGCCAGGCCGCCCAGAGCGATTTTGAGTCCCAGGTGGACGCCCTCCGTGCCCAGGTGAAGGAACTCACCGGCCGCTATCCCCTCTATCAGAACGTCTGACCTCTTTTCCCATGCTTCCAAGGCTGCCGCAGATCCAGCTGGATCTGCGGCAGCTTTTTTTGTTTTGACAGGAAACCTTTTCCCCCTCTCCTCCGTCTAATTCAACGGGGACCCGCTCCGGCCGCCTTCTTAAGGAAATCTTAAAGCATTTTGTAACTGGCTTGTAATTGCCTTTCCTTCCACCCCCACCGTATAATAGAAGCAGCAACTCAGAGCCCATGTGTCCCTGTACGGTGTTTTCCCTGCCGCGCTCCGCCGGACGGCCACCATCTCTTAACAATATCAGAGGAGGATACTCTTATGCCAGACGCCACTCTCACCCAGCCCAGCAACGCCGCACTGCGCCCCCGGAAAGCCCAAGAAGCCCGCCAGCAAAGCAGATGCGCCGCATCGCCATCGCATCCGTCACCGCCGCCGCGCTGGCGGTGGGCGGCTACTTCCTGTACCGCTTTCTGACCAAGAACGACTCCGCCGGGGCAGAGATGCAGACTGTGGTGGCCGACTACGGCTCTATCCAGAGCAAGGCCTCCGGCAGCGGCAACGCCAAAGCAAAGGAGAACGCCGCGATCACCCTGTCCGCCGGAGGCACCGTGCGTGAGGTCTTTGTGGCCGCCGGAGACACCGTCACCGCCGGACAGCCCCTCTACACCATTTACAGCCAAAGCGCCCAGGACGAGGTCTCCACCGCTCAGGAGCAGCTGGACGGCCTGAACAAGGATATGAAGGCCCTGCTGGAGGACGCCAATAACCTCACCGTCCGTGCCCCCTTCGCCGGCAAGCTGCTCAGCGTGAAGGACTTCGACCCTGACCAAGACATCACCAAGGGAGAGACTGTGGCTACCCTGGTCAATGACAAAAAGCTGAAGCTGTCCCTGTACTTCAGCTATGCCCACGAGGGGCAGATCCGCACCGGCCAGTTAGTCAATGTCTCCATCCCCTCTGTAATGGCCAACCTCACCGGAACGGTGGAAACCATCCACAAGGTCAACTACATATCCCCCGAGGGAGCCGTTCACTTCGAGGCGGTCATCGTCTTTGACAACCCCGGGACCCTCACCGCGGGCATGGAGGCCTCCGCCTCCCTCACCGCCTCGGACGGCACCGCCATCTATCCCTATCAGAACGGGAAAACAGAATACTATGAGACCCGCGAGATCGTCACCAAGGCCGCCGGCCCCCTGGTGTCCAAGGGAAACCTGCACGACTACGCCAATGTCTCCGCTGGCGAGGCCCTGCTCACCATGGGCTCCGACACCATCGACTTGGATATCCGCGCCAAGCAGAAGGATCTGGATGACGCCCAGACCAAGCTGGCCGACGCCCAGAAGGCCCTGGCCAACTTCAACGCCGTCTCCCCCATCGACGGCACTGTCACCTCCATGAACCTTCAGGTGGGGCAGGAGGTGAAAAGCGGTGATACCGCCGTGATGATCTCCAACAACACCACCATGCTGGTGGACATCACCGTGGACGACCGGAACATCTCCTTCATCAACCAGGGCATGACTGTGGAGCTCACCGACTACAACCAGAACGTCTTTATGGGCACAGTCACCTCCATCAACATGGGGGGCGCGGAGTCCAAAAACGGCATGACCACCTATCCGGTCACCCTGGAGGTGGACAACTCCGCCGGCACCCTGTATGACGGGGCATGGCTGGACTACTCCTTCGTCACCAGCGAGGCAGACAACTGCATCGTCGTCCCCTCCCAGGCGGTCATCTATGTCAGCGACACCGAGGGCAACCCCTATACCGTGGTCTTTGTCCAGGCGGAGGAAAAGCCGGAAAATGCCATCGATATCGAGATCCCCGAGGTCACGGAGGGGGAGACTCCCCAGTACCCCAGCCCGCAGGACGGCTTCTACCCCGTCCCGGTGACCACCGGCCTGTCTGACAACTACAATGTGGAGATCAAAGAGGGCCTCCAGGGCGGCGAGACGGTGTTCCAAGCCTACATCGTGGAACAGGCCTGGGGCTGAGGCGAGGAACTGCCATGCTCATAGAGATCAAAAATATTTATAAAATCTACAACGAGGGCAAGGAGAGCGAGGTCCGGGCCCTGGACGGCGTGACTTTGTCCATCGACCGTGGGGAGTTCGTGGCCATCATCGGGGCCTCCGGCTCGGGCAAGTCCACCCTGATGAACATTCTGGGCTGTCTGGATGTTCCCACCTACGGGGACTACATCCTCAACGGCACCGACGTCACCGACCGGACCGACCGGCAGCTGGCCCACATCCGCAACAAGGAGATCGGCTTCATTTTCCAGGGCTATAACCTGATCCCCGCCCTCACCGCCTATGAGAATGTGGAGCTCCCCCTCATCTATCAGGGGATCAGCGTGTTCCAGCGGAAGGAGCGGGTCATGGCCGCCCTGGAGCGGGTGGGCATGGCCGACCGCTTCGGCCACCGGCCCTCCGAGATGTCCGGAGGCCAGCAGCAGCGAGTCGCCATCGCCCGGGCCATCGCCACCCATCCGCCCATCATCATGGCCGATGAGCCCACCGGCGCCCTGGACTCCAAGACCGGCAAGCACGTTCTGGAGATCCTCCACAGCCTCCACGAGGGAGGCAGCACCATCATCCTGATCACCCATGACAACGGCATCGCCGCCACCGCCCACCGCATCGTCCGCATCTCTGACGGGCACATCGTGGCGGACGGCACCCGTGAGGAGGTGGGATTTTGAACATCACCCAGGCCATCAAAATGTCGGCCAAATCCATCTTTTCCAACAAAGCCCGCTCCGCCCTGACCATGCTGGGCATCATCATCGGCCTGGCGGCGGTCATTGTCCTGGTGTCCTATGCCCAGGGGCAGAACATGGCCATGCAGCGCTACTATGAGAGCATGGGCACCAATAAGATCTCCGTCAGCGCCTACGACTGGACCGGGGCACCGACATCTCCCAGTCCCTGTACGACTACTGCCTGAACCTCTCCGACCAGGTGGTGGGCTCCCCACCGGCACGGTCAGCAGTGCGCCCCCCATCAAATTCGGCTCCAAGACCCTGGCCCAGGACACGAATGGCGGCGGCGCCATCATCATGGGCGGCGGTATGGCAGTCAGCGGGGACCGCGGCAGCAACTATCCCACGCTTTATCTGGGCAACAACCAGTTTGGCCAGTGCAACGACTATACCATTGCCAAGGGCCGGGACCTGAGCTACCTGGACGTGAAAAACAGCAGCAAGGTCTGTGTCCTGGGGGCGGCCACCGCCGATTACCTGTTCAACTTCGCCAACCCCATCGACCAGATCATCACCATCAGCGGCACCCCCTTCCGGGTGGTGGGCGTCTATGATTACAAGGGAGACCGATCCTCCAGCTCCTCCGGCACAGAGGATGACCAGTGGATCAACGAAATGATCAGCGGGATGGATAAAATGATCCTCCTGCCCAGCACCATGAACCGTATTTTTAACAACAACGAGCCGATCAGTGATTATGTGGTCAAGGTGCGCTCCGCCGAGGACCTGCGCCCCGTGATCACCGGGCTCAAGGGTTTTCTCAGCAAAATGATCGACTCCAACAACGGCTATTACAGCGTGGACTCCAACGACGTCTACAAGGAGCAGCAGGGCGACGCCGCCAAGATGCAGCAGAATTTCCTGGGCGGCATCGCCGCCATCTCCCTGCTGGTGGGCGGCATCGGCATTATGAACATCATGCTGGTCACCGTCACCGAGCGCACCCGGGAGATCGGCATCCGCAAGGCCATCGGCGCCGAGCGCCGGAGCATCATCGTCCAGTTCCTCATCGAAGCCGCCATGATCTGCGGCATCGGCGGCCTGTTCGGCATCGGGGTGGGCTATATCGGCACCCTGATCGTGGGCAAGCTGTCCTTCAACACCATCCTGATCCCCAGCCCGGGCGTGACCCTGGGGGCGGCCGCCATCTCGGTGGCCCTGGGCATCATCTTCGGTATGTATCCCGCCATCAAGGCCTCCGGACTTCAGCCGGTGGTAGCCCTGCGGGCGGACTAAACGTTAGGGAGAGACATCTATGAAACAAAATCGCATGATCCACGCGCTGCTGGCCGCGGCCGTGGCCGCCGGTCTGGTCCTTCCGGCCTCCGCGGCCGGGACCTCCTCCTTCAGCGATGTGAAGGACCCCGCCACCTCCGTCAACGCGGACATCCTCCGTCTGATGGGCGTGGCCGACGGCACGGGAGACAACCGCTTCAACCCCAGCCAAAAGCTGACCCGGGCACAGTTCTGCACCATGGTGGTCAACTTTATGGGGATGGGGGATGACGTGGTCCTCCACTCCACCCGCACCATCTTCACCGACGTCCCCTCCAGCCACTGGGCCAGGGGCTATGTGAACCTGGCCGCCTCCACCATGCTGGAGGACGGCGGCTCCTCCTCCAGCACAGGCTCCGGCTCCGACTCAGACCCCAAGCCCGCCGGCACCCCCCTCATCTCCGGAATCGGGGACGGCCGCTTCCTGCCGGATTCCCAGCTCACCTACGCCCAGGCAGTCACCATCCTGATTCGAGTGCTGGGTTACTCCAGCAACAAGGTCGGGGCGGTCTGGCCGGACGGCTATCTGAATCTGGCCCAGTCCATCGGCCTGACTGAAGGCATCTCCGCCGGGCCCAACGACCCCATCGACCGGGCCCAGGCGGCCCAGCTGTTCGTCAATGCCCTGAGCTGTGAGACTGGCGACGGCAAGGAGTATTACACCACCCTGGGCTCCGCCAAGGAGGACACCATCCTGCTTGCCGTCAACACCGAAACAGATGACGGCTCCGCCATGGGCGCGGTGCGCACCTCCAACGGCACCTACCTCCCCGACGCGGAGGATGTGGCCCCCACCGCCCTGGTGGGCCGCCGGGGTTCGCTTGTCCTCAACGACCAAAGCGAGATCGTCACCTTTGTCCCCGATGACAGCAGCGCGGTCACCATCTCTCTCATGGGCAACGCGGAGCCCAGCTATGTCAGCGCCGCGGGCGGCAAGCGGTACACCATCTCCGGGGACACCCCCATCTACACTGCCAACTCTGAGGAATCCAAGTCCTACGCCGAGGGGTACGGCACCCTCACTGCCGGCAGCCGGATCACCCTGTTCACCCTGCGGGGCAAGGTGACGGCCATCTACGCCGGATCCACCTCCACCGCCGCCAGTGAGGACGCCGTGGTCGTGGTGGACGGCGCCAGCGCCGCCGACTTCCACAAGCTCACCGGCGGGGCCGAGGGGTACACCATCCTGAAAAACCAGCAGGTCATCAGTATGTCTCAGATCAAGCCCTATGACGTGGTCACCTACGACAGCATCTCCAACACGCTGATCGTCTCCGACCTGCGCCTGACCTGCCGCTATCAGAACCCCGCCCCCAACGCCAAGGCCCCCCAGACCATTGAGCTGCTGGGCCACACCTTCCCCGTACTGGAGAGCGCCTGGGACTTCACCAGCGACGTCTCGGTGAATCAGCAGGTGGTCCTCCTTCTCACTGCCGATGGCAAGGTGGCCGGCATTCAGCCCGCCAACGGCTCCCTCCGCTCCACTGCCATGGGCATCGTCACCGGCGAGAGTTCCGCCAACCTGTTCCTGCCCAATGGCGGCATCCTGGAGCTGAAGGGCGGCGAGGGCACCAAGCTGAGCAATCTGGACACGGTCTGCATCCTCTCTGCCGGAGAGAAGGGCGAGCTGTACGCCTCCCGCATCTCCGGGCGGAACGCCCCCGGCGACTTCGACCTGTCCTCCATGACGCTGGGCAGCAAAACCGTATCCGTGGGCGTCCGGGTCTATGAGCAGGTCCAGGGCGCCGCCGCCCAGGCGGCCGTCCCCCTGTCCGAGCTGGATCTGGAGCGCATCCCCCAGGATAAGATCTCCGGCTACCATGAGAACAGCTCCGGCATCGTGGATCTCATTCTGCTGGACTCCGTCACCGGCGACGCCTACACCTATGGCCTTCTGAAGGTGTCCTACGACAGCTCCAATGAGGACGGTGGAGAGAAGGGTCCCCGCCAGATTGCGTTGGAGAACGGCTCCGGCGGCATCGCCAAGACCAATTCCGGCTACAACGTCAAAAACAACTCCTTCGGCGGCCTTGTGCTGAACAGCAGCGGAAAGATCGCCTCCGTGGTCTCCCTGGATAAGCTCGACAACCTCTCTCCCTCCGACTTCTTCGAGCGGGAGGGCCGGTACTACCTCTCCTCCGGCGGCCAGACCTATGCTGTGGCCACCGATGTGGAGTGCTACAACGACGCCTCGGAGAGCTGGTTCACCCAAAAGACCGGCAAGGAGCGGTTCAACGCCTGCACCGCCTTCTCCAGCGACCTGACTGCCTATCTCGATCCTATTGGGAAGAAGGTCCGGGTCCTGGTGGCAAACTAAGCTTTCCCACGCTGAAGCGGCGCGCGGCTTTTGCCGTGCGCCGCTTGCTATTTGCCCAAATATTTGTCATAATAGCCGGTGAGGTGAACCTGTGATGAGTCTGTTCTGCTGTCCCCTGTGCGCCGCTCCCCTGACGCGGGGGGACCATGCCTATACCTGTCCCGGCGGCCACAGCTTTGACCTGGCCGCCGCCGGCTATGTCCATCTGCTCCCCGCCAACCGGAAGCACTCCCAGAACCCCGGAGATGACAAGGCCATGGTAGCCGCCCGCTCCGACTTCCTGGACCGGGGCTATTACGCCCCGCTCCGGGATGCTCCTGTGCAAGCTGGCCCTCCGCTCCGCCGGGGACCGCCCCGCCCCCGCCCTGCTGGACAGCGGCTGCGGCGAGGGCTATCTACACCACCGCCCCTTTCAGGCCCTGGCCGGAGGCCGCGCCCTCCGCGGCCGGGGTGGACATCTCCAAATTCCCTGCCGGGCGGCCCGGCGGCTGAAGGAGGGGGAGTTCGCCGTGGCTTCGGTGTACCGGCTCCTCCCCTGGCCCGCGCCCGTAGACCTGCTGACCAATGTGTTCTCCCCTGTGCCCCGAGGAATTTGCCCGGGTCCTGCCCCGGCGGGCACTTCCTCTATGTGGTCCCTTCCCCCCGCCACCTGTGGGAGATGAAGCAGGTGCTGTATGACCGCCCCTATGAGAACGGGGTGAAGCGGGAGGACTACCCCGGCTTCCGCTGGCTGGAGGCCGTCCCCCTGCGGTACTCCGTCCACCTGGACCGGAGCGAGGACGTCATGGCTCTCTTCGGCATGACGCCCTACGCCTGGAAAACACCCCGTGCTGGGGTGGCCCGGCTGAAGGCCCTGACGGAGCTGGACACGGAGATCGGCTTCGACATCCACGTCTATGAGCGGACCGAGGAGTAAGCCCTTCAAATCTTTAGAAATTCTTCACTTTTTCTTTGCGGAGAATCAACCTTTCTCCGCTATCCTATGGACAACCCTCAAAAAGAAAGGTGAACACTATGTCTGAACTGATCCTGCGGACCCGGGAGCTGACCCGCCGGTATGGCCGGACCCTGGCCCTGGACCGGGCCAGCCTGTCGGTGGAAAAGGGGCAGATCCTCGGCCTGGTGGGCCGGAACGGCGCGGGCAAGACCACCCTGATCCGGCTGATCTCCGGCCAGTCCCGGCCCACCTCCGGAGAGCTGGCCCTCTTCGGCGCCGCCTCCCCCTCCGCCCTGGACCGGGCGCGGAGCCGCACCGGCGTCATGGTGGAGACCCCCGCCTTCTACCCCTATCTCACCGCCGAACAGAATCTGGAGTACTACCGCATCCAGCGGGGCATCCCCGGCCGGAGCTGCGTGGACGAGGCGCTGGAGCTGGTCCGCCTCACCGGGGCCGGGAAGAAAAAATTCAAGACCTTCTCCCTGGGCATGAAGCAGCGGCTTGGGCTGGCCCTCGCCCTGATGAACCAGCCGGAGTTCCTCCTGCTGGACGAGCCCATCAACGGCCTGGACCCGGAGGGCATCGTGGAGTTCCGGGAGCTGCTGCTCCGGCTGAACCGAGAGCGGCAGACCACCATCCTGATCTCCAGCCACATCCTATCGGAGCTGTCTGCCCTGGCCACCCACTACGCCTTCATCGACCGGGGCCGGATGCTGGAGACCATCTCCGCCGCCGATCTGAGGGAGCGGTGCCGTGACTGTCTGGAACTGAGGGTAGACGACGCCGCCCGGGCCGCCCAAGTCCTGGAGGAGCAGCTGGGCACCCGGGATTTTGAGGTCCTGCCCCAGGAGCGTCTGCGTCTCTACGCCTTTTTGGACCAGCCCCAGACGGTCAACCGGGTCCTGATGGAACAGGGTGTGGGGCTGATCTCCGCCCAGCAGAAGGACAGCAACCTGGAGGACTACTTCCTCTCCCTCATCGACGGCCATTCCGCCGGAAAGGAGGGAGTCTGATGCTGCGTTCCATCCGGGCGGAGTGGTACAAGGCGGTCCGCCGCCCCTATTTCCCCATCCTGTTTTTGACCTGCACCCTGCTCACTGTGGGGGCCGTGTACTGCCTGTACCTCATCAAGACCCAGTCGCCGGGGATCACCCCCATCGGCCTGCCCTTCGCCCTGAGCCTGTCCCCCCTGGGCATGGTCATGGGCCTCTGGCTGGTGGCGATCGGCGGCGACCTGGTCTTTTCCGAGCAGTACAAGCACCACACCCTGAAAAATGAGGTCTCCTTCGGCATTCCCCGGGCCAGGATCTACCTGTCCCGCTGGGCCGCCGTGTTTCTGGTCATGCTCCTGCTGTACGCGGTTCTGGTGGCCGTCTACACCCTGTCCGCCCTGCTCCTGCTGGGGCTGGACCGGGACCCCTCCGATCTCACTCCCGCCGGCGGCTTCCTGCTGCTGGGCTATCTGTCCCTGGCTGCCCTCCCCATCTGGGCCGGCGGCCTGTCCCTGGTCATGGCCATCTATTTTCTCATCGCCAGCGCCAACATGGCCGCCATCTGCTACGTCGCTCTGGTCCTCGCCCTGCCTCCGCTGCTGGATACCCTGGGAAAGCACATCAGCCCGTTCTTTCAGCTGCTCCACCACCTCACCCTGAGCTACCAGCTTGACCTGCTCCTGAACGTCCAGATTTTGGACTGGGCCCTGATAGGCCGGTGCTGGCTGGTGGGGCTGGGATGGACCGCAGCCGCTACCGCGCTGGGCCTGTTCTGCTTCTCCCGCCGGGAACTCCCGTAAAGGAGGGTGACCCATGGGCAATCTCATCCGCGCGGAGTTCTACCGCCTGCGCCGCCGACCCCACTCCGTTCTGGGGATGGCGCTGATCCTCCTGCTTGGCGTATCTCTGTTGACAGTCTCCTGCGCTCTGCCTCCCCAGGTTGGCAGCGCGGCCACCCTCCTTCAGTCCATCAGCACCCTGTCCGTCAGCGGGATGTTTTTTGCCGTCTGGTGCGCTGCCGCCGCCAGCTCCGGCGTCAACAAGCTGGACATCCTGAAGCATGAGGCTGTGTCCGGCATCCCCCGCTGGCAGATCTATCTCTCCCGCCTGGCCACGGCCTGCCTGCTGGGCGTGGGCCTGGTGGCCCTTCTGTCCCTGTGGGCCGTCCTGCTCACCCTGTTCTTCCTGCCCGGCCCCGGCCTCCTCCCCGCCCTGGCGCAGTACCTCACCCTTACGCTGACCGCCCTCCCCCTGTGGATGGCCTCTGCCGGACTGTTCCTCTGCTGCCGGTTTGTCACCCGGTCGGACGCGGTCTCCGTGGTCCTGGTGCTTCTCTACTATTTTGTGGGCTACCCGTTCTGCGCCGCCGCCTATGCCGCCGGCCCCGGCCTCTCCCCCCTCTTCCGCTTCCTCTATGTGACCCACCCCATGGCCCCCTTCTGGAACGGAAGCCTGCTCCTGGCAGCGGGCCCGTCCCCGGAGCTGGGGATCTCCCTGGACCCCACCCTGTTCGTCTCCTTCCCGCCCGCACCGCTCCCTTGCTGGCTGGTGGGGCTGGGCTGGCTGGCGGTCACCACCCTGCTGGCCCTGGCCGTTCTGGACCGCAGAGAACTGCGGTAACGCCTATTTTCTCAGGAGGTCCTGACTATGACGATCCTGTTGCTGCTCTCCTCTCTGGCCCTGGGCCTGCTTCTCTGGTCCCGCCGTGGGTCCGCCCTGGACCGGGCGGCCCGGGAGCTTCGGGAGGCCCGCACCCAGCCCGGCAAGCGCCTCCGCCTGGCCTCCCCGGACCGCCCGGTGGAGGAGCTGCTGGCCCAGATCAACGGCCTGCTGGAGGACCGGGAGCAGGAGACCCGGGCACTGCGGGAGCAGGAGGAGAGCCTCCGCCGGCAGATCGCCAACGTCTCCCATGACCTGCGCACCCCCCTCACCTCCATTCTGGGCTATCTCCAGCTTTTGGAATCCGAGCGGCTCACCCCTCAGCAGCGGCGGCACTACCTGGAGATCGTGTCCGACCGGGCCCGGGTGCTCCAGGACCTGATAACCGCCTTCTATGACCTCTCCCGCATTGAGGGAGGCGAGTATCCCCTCGACCTCCAGCCAGTGGATCTGCGCCGGGCGCTGGAGCCCCTCCTGGCCGGCTTCTACGAGGACTTTGAGCGGGCCGGCTTCCAGGTCACGGTGGAGCTGGATGAACACCTGCCCCCTGTGCTGGCCGATCCCGGAGCGGTCACCCGCATCCTCACCAACCTCATCGGCAATGCCCTAAAGCACGGCCGCGCCGCCCTGACCATCCGGCTGTACGCCAGCGGGGGACAGCTGGTCACCGCCTTCTCCAACGACGCCCCGGGCCTGTCCCCCGAGGACCTGTCCCGGGTCTTTGAGCGCTTCTACACCGCGGATCAGATGCGCACCGGGCAGAACACCGGCCTTGGTCTGGCCATCGTCAAGGCCCTGGCCCAGCGGATGGGGCACACCCCCTTTGCCGAGCTGGATGATGGGACCTTCACCGTGGGGGTGCGGTGGAAGCCGCTTCTTCCAAGCAGTCGCGAAGCCCCCCGCCCATTACAGATAAATTAGATAAAATTTCAATATATATTTTCGTTTTTCTTGACTTTTTTGTTTATTTTGCTATAATAGGAACTACAAGTCCATCGCTGCTTTCTCTGCTTGATGGAACTCTCCATTCCATCACCGCAGAAAAAATCCAGCAAACCAGGGTGTGCCCGTCACGCTTCCTGTTTTGCTGGTTTTTACTTTTTAAGAAATCGTTCCAAATGGATCATTACTGGATGGTGATATAGATTTCCCGAGATCTTTAGCTTCCATTTTTCCCATGTACTGTACCAAGTCAGACCCTAAAAAAATCGGAAGGAGAAACTGCTATGAAAAAACGCTTGCTGCCACTGCTGCTATCCACCGCTCTGATTCTCCCCCTGCTGTGCCCCGCTGCCGCTGCCGAGGAGACCGCCACCCGGCGGGACCTTGCGGATGCTCTGTATGCTCTGGCAAACCGCCCCTCTGTCTCACAGACACAGCCATACTCCGATCTCACCGAAGCGGATGACGCACTCCACTGGATCAGCTCCGAAGGCTATATGGTGGGCTATGGCAGCCATACTATGGCGCCGGATCAGGCCATCACCCGCGATCAGTTGGCCACTGTGCTGTACGAATATGCAAAAGAGCATAATCTGGCGCTCACCAAGCGCGCCCCGATCGAAGCCGGTACCCCCAAATGGGCGGATGACGCCATCTCCTGGGCCACTGCCAACGGTGTTCTGGATGGGATCGATCGGGACCAGGCCATCACCGCTTCCGAGCTTGACCGGGCCCTCAGCAACCTCTCCAAGGTAGCGGAAGATCCCGCCGCAAAAGATCTCAACGCCATTATGGATTCTCCCGGAGTTTCCGGCTATGCTGTCATGGCCTATCGGGACGGGGAACTGATCTATCAGCGTACCGGCGGAGACCGCTATATCGATGCAGCTGATCCGGCAAACAACCTTCCCCTGGAGTTGGACAGCCGCTACCGCACCGCTTCTATCTCTAAGACCTTTGCCGCCGTTGGCGCCATGAGGCTGGTGGAACAGGGAAAGCTGGATCTGGATCGTGATGTCAGCGACTATCTGGGATTTACCCTCCGCAATCCTAACTACCCAGACAAGGCCATTACCACCCGGATGCTCCTCTCGCACACCTCCTCGATTCAGGACGGCAGTGTATATTCCATTGCGCCTGAGTATTCCGTCAAGGAATTTTTCACCCCAGAAGGGAAATATTGGATGGATGGAGAACATTTTGAAAACTCCACTGACGGTGTGGACAGAAGCCCCGGAAACTGGTTCCACTACTGCAATCTGAATTACGGTCTGGTTGGTACAATCATCGAGCGGATCACTGGCCAGCGCTTCGACATTTATATGCGGGAAAATGTGCTGGAGCCCATGGGATTGAAGGCCAGCTACAATCCCGGTGATTTTGATGCCGATGAGATCCAGAATGTTGCCACACTGTATCAGAAGCAGACGGACGGCGTTTGGGATGAAGACGGCCCCTATATCGCTCAAATTGACGACTACCGCGGTGTCCCTCAGGACCCGAACAAGGTACTGATCACCAATCCGGATCTTCAGTCCGCCATTACGCTGGAACCGCTGGATGACTATGTAATCGGCACCAACGGCTGTCTCTTCAGTCCTCAGGGCGGTCTGCGCATCAGTCCCAATGAAATGAAGGTACTGATCGAGATGTTCCTTAATAATGGAAAAGTCAACGGAACACAAATCATATCTAAGGAATCTGTAGACGCCATGTTCACTCCAACTTTCTGCGCTTTGCCCGACCAGAGCAACGGCAATACTTATGGTGGTCTGATGTGCCGCTATGGCTTTGGTATTCAAGAGATGTCCGGCGAATTTGAAGGCGGCGACTGCCTCCTGAAGGACCGCAAGATCTCTCTGTCCGGGCATTTCGGCGAGGCGTATGGCCTGCTGGCCGGTTTCTTCCTGGACCGTGAAACCGGGACTGCAATCTACTACGCGATGACCGGACAGGGCTCCGAAGATGCTCAAAATGCCGGTGAATATTCTGGAATGTACAAGTGGGAGGAAATGTTCTGCACCGCTCTTCTGGACAATCTGTTCCCCGACCTGTAAATATCCAATGTCAAAGCCGCAATATTATTGATATCAACTGTTCAGATCCCCCACAAGGGCATGACTTCCGGAATCACAGCATGACAAGCTAAACTGCAAATTTTTCCACAAAAGCTGCTGATAATCGAAATTTTATCGGTTATCAGCAGCTTTTCTTTGTCGGTTTGAATTTTTCCATCTGTCACACCATGTTTCCTTTTACGGCGCCTTCTTCTCCGGACCGCCGGCCTACCCCTGAAATGTTGCCGGATCCAGCCCGTGCTGCTTAATTTTGCGCTGAAGCGTCTGCCGTGGGATGCACAGCACCTTAGCCGCCTCAGATACATTTCCCTTGCTTTGAAAGAGCGCCCGGTGGATCAGGTCCCTCTCATATCCATCCACCGCCTGATTGAGGGGCATGGAGAGGATCTTCTCCGTGGAGGAAAAGGTCTTGGACAGCTGGGTAAACTTCTTTTCCACATCTGCAAAGGTCAGGGTGTCCGCCTGGCCGGAAACCACGCTCATGCCATATACGATGATATGCTCCAGTTCCCGGACATTCCCCGGCCAGTCATAGGCCTGAAGGCGCTGGATCAACTCGTGGGAGACGTAGCGGATCTGCTTCTGAAAGGTTTTGTTGTGCCGCTTAATAAAGGTCTCTACAAAAGATTGGATGTCCTCCTTACGTTCCCGCAGAGGGGGGATTAAGATGGACATAATGCTCAGACGGTAATAGATGTCCTGTCTAAGATGGCCGCAGGCGATCTCGCGGATCGGATCCTGGTTCAGCGCCGCAATGATTTTCAGGTCCGATCTCTTCACCTCGGTCGAGCCAATGCTTCGGAAGGTCCCGTCCTGAAGCACCCGAAGCAGCTTGGACTGTAAATAGATCGGCATAGAATTCAACTCATCCAGAAAAAGCGTACCGTGGTCGGCCAGTTCCAGAAGCCCCTTACTCTCCACCGCACCGGTGAAGGCGCCCTTGGCCGTACCAAACAGGATGCTCTCCAGCAGGGTATCCGGGATCGCGGCACAGTTTTGGGCGATAAACGGTCCATCCCGGCGCGCGCTGGCGTTATGGATCGCCTGCGCAAAGACGTCTTTTCCTGTCCCTGTCTCCCCGCAGAGCATGACCGGAAGGTCACAGGAGGCCACCACGGAAATATAGTCCTTGGCCTGGCACATTTTCTGGTTGACCGCGATAATATCCTCAGTGCGGAAAGCCGCAGAGGCGCTGGTTGACAGCTTCTGCGTCCGGTCCCGCTGGAAGCTGTCCCGGCTCAGTTCGATCCTGCTGTTTGGAAGTCCATCCTCTTCCTCCTCCGATTCCTGCATTGATAGATCGATCGCACCCACGATCCGATCCCCATTTTTGATGGGGAAAGAGATGGAGGTGATCAGGATCCCATCCTTTCCGCGTTTTTTCAGATACTGCTTTTCCTCATAGACCGGCCGTCCAAACTGCATCGCGCGGTACAGCGTGCTGCTCTGCGGCGTCAGATTCGGGTATACATCTAAGAAATTCTGTCCGATCAGCTGCTGCGCCTCATCCAGATTGGACAGCTTCTTATTGAATTTCGCGGAAAACAGGATCTCTCCATCCAGATTTAAAATGGTGATACCATCAATATAACCCTTTTGAAAAATTGACGCTTCCAAAAACTCCAAATGGGTTCACTCCTTTTCCGAACACAGCGCTGTCAGAGACGGTGTGGATTGCATTTATCATATCAGACAAGGAGCGGGAAGGCAAGATGGAACCGGAACAGAGGGGAAGCAGTTCCCCTCTGTTCCAAGATTCTGAGGTTAGACTGAGCTCGTCTGCGCAGAACAGTCTGTTACCCCTCATCCTCCCCCACAGCAGGACGGGTCAGGGGCAGCTTGATCCACCACCACTTCATCACAAGGTTGACGATGATGCACACCGCCATGATGGCCAGCTGGATCCCGATGAAGAGCCAGTGCTGTCCATTGAGCAGCATCATCGGCCCGAAGGACCAGGTAAACAGCTCACTGAATGTGGTAAAGATACAGGCAAACGCTGTGTCATTGAGGGTCAGGGACTTATTCTCCGGATCTACGATCCTCAGAAGGATGAAGCCGATGGCAAACACACCGGTGGAATACCCGAACACAAAGAGCGCACGCTCAAACCAGCTGCCCTTGTTCATGGCCGGGCCGAAATACAACAGGGTGATGACCACGATGAAAATACCAAACAGCAGCAGCACCAGCAGCGGCATCGCATACTTTACGATGATGCCCAGGTCGATGGAGGCGATCCCGAAGAACACCAGATAGTCTGTACAGGTGCCGGAAATGCGGTTGGTAAGGTCGGGGTCGATGTACTGCTCCACACCAGTCTTTTTAAAGACCGCAAACATGACCAGCGCCACCAGGAAGGAGTACAGGTAAGATGGGCCGTCAAAGTTGAAGGTGTCATAGAAAAACTGATAGAGCAGGCGGCCGGCGCCGGCGGCAGTGAGCAGGATGGCAAAGTGCCAGGCCAGAGGATCCAGGACCACAGAAGAGGTTGTTGCCTTGGCCAGCGCGGGGCGGTTCTCCGGAGGGATCAGGCCAGTCTTCAGCTCGCCGGAGAGATAGGAAAAGTCCTTGATGTACTTGGTCCAGCCCTTTTTGGTGCCCAGCTTGATAAAAAACATTCCACCGAATACACCAGCGAGGATCCCCACAGTGGCACAGGTCTGACCGATGTCCAGGGCGTCCGGAAAGCCAAGATTCGCAAAGCTGCTGCCCACGGCGGCTGCGGTGCCGTGTCCACCGGAGAAGCCGGCCGCCAGCAGCAGGCCAAAGCCATAATTGATCTCAGGCCACAGATTGGAGATCACCAGAATTGAGAAGGCGGGCACCAGACCGTACTGGATCACCTGCGCCACCATCTTATAGGAGAGATAGGAACTCATGCGGGCCACGTCTCCCTTGGAGCCGCCCTTGTTCATGGTAAAGCCATTGATGCCGACCGCGGCAAAGATGACCATGATCAGCATACCGGGATAAGAGCCGATGGAATCAGACATGGGCAGGAAGCCCGGGAACACATAGCGGAAGACCAGCCCCATAAAGCCGGCTAGCATACTGGCAGGAATGAAGAAGCGCTGTATAAAACCTACTTTTGCGCGGAGAAATTGGCCGATCATAATAAATACAGATGCAACTGCAAAATCCAGTAAAAAGTCATTGACTGACATGGATGTCTCCTCCGTTTCTCCTCGTTATGATAATTGAGATGTCAAATCAGCGGGTCTTTTCCCATAGATTCAGCTTGGTCCCAAGGCCCATCTTTTTGGCATTTTCATAGACCGTATAGCCCCAGGCCAGATCCTCAATGGGCATCCCGTCCATGATAAAGATGACCCGCTCCCGATCGTTTCTGCGGCCCTCCTGCTTCCCGGCAATCACATCGCCCAGGTTGACGATGTCCTTCTGCGGGATCTCTCCGCTCTCCACCAAATCCATCAGATAGCCGCAGATCCCGCTCAAATTGGCGGCATAGCCTCCGGGAAGGCCGCGGAGCTCCTGGGCATATGCCTCGTACATCTTCCAGTTGTCCACCACGATCCGTGAGCTCTTCATGGTGTCCAGACTCAGCCCCGCACTGGCCGGCAGGGTCAGGAGCACGCCCTCCTTCAGCCACTCATCATGGATCTCCGGTGACACCGCCCCCGCGGTAGCGACATTGATCACATCGGCCCCACGGACTGCCGCTTCCACACTCTCTACCGCCACAGCCCGGACGCCATAGGTCTCGCTCAGCTCTTGACAGTATTTTTGGGCCGCCTCCTGATTGATGTCATAGATCCGTATTTCCTCCACCTGCTTCAGTACCGCCATCAGCGCGGCCACACAGGCCCGGCCGATCACACCGGCGCCGATCTCGCTCAAAACTTTTATGTTGTTTTTGGCAAAATACTTGGCGCCCACAGCAGGGATCGCACCCGTCCGTGTGGAGCTCAGCGCGTTTGCGGAGAGGAAGGCAATGGGAGCCCCGGTATCCGGGTCGTTCAGCAGGGTAGTCAGAATGGAGCGGGGAAGTCCTCTGTCCCGGTTGGCGATGTTGGAGCCGTACCACTTTTCTCCGCACACATTGAAGCGGCCTCCCAGATAGGCCACCAGAGCCATAAAGCGGCGGTCCGGACCTTTCACCGGCATATTGGGGAAGGGAGTCTCCTTCGGAAAATAGATCTTGATCCCATGGGCATTCTGGTTTGGCGTGCCCATCAGATAGTCTCCCTGGCCCAGCAGACTGAACATCTCGTCCATCACTTCGATACAGCGCGGCATATCCTTGGCCCCAGCCTGAACTGCCTCCTCCTCTGTCAAAAACAGAAAATCAAGCCTTTCGTCCATCTTAAACAGTCCTTTCCTTTGTTGTCTACGGTTTTCCCGCAAATCGGGCGTCTGCCCTTTATTAGAAGCAAGAACTGTGCCAACTTGATATTCTGTTTTTTTATCTTAAAGATTCCTTTTCCGAACGCAAAACGGTCACATTTTGGCGGACTTACAAAAAAATCCTGCTCTTTTTCGGGCAGCTCCCTGCCCAAAAAGAGGCAGTTCTACTGGCGGTGATACCATTGCAGGCAGGCCCGGTCCCCAGTTTGCCGGAGAATCAAGCCGGAAATGGCCAGATCCCCAATCAGGGCGGCCAGGACCGCCCAGGACACCGGGGCCGGGATGCCGTCCGCCAGGCGGGCCACAGCCGGATGGACCAGATACACCAGGGGGAGGATCAACAGGCTCCAGGCCAGTGCAAAGGGTAGGCAGACCCGGCCGTGGATGCTGCCCGTCAGCCCGTCATAATTCCAGAAGGAGACCCGAAGCACCCGCTCATAGAACAGAGCCATCCCATACTCCACTCCGGTGGCCGCCGCTCCTCCCGCCACCACCAGCAAAAGGGGCCGCTCCAGCACCCACGGGGGCAGCAGAAGCACTGCACAGGCCCCCAGGCCGTACACCGGACACAGAGGCAGCAGCAATAAGCACTTCCGGTCCCGCCTCCCACCGGTCCACCGGGCATACCCCACCTCCAGCAGGAAGCCCAGAAAGCTGTACCAGATAAAATACCAGATCCATTCCAAAGCCATCTACCTCCGCACCTGTCTATTTCACACAGATATATGGTGTGCCCGCCGGGAAAAATCATGCGCTGCCAAACCGGAAAAATCGCGCTTGGTGGTTGAAGGGCCATGCGCTTTGTGATAGAATAACACGAATTGGAATGAAGCGAGGAAAGGAAGGGCCGCAATGCGACATTTGATCGATTTTGGTGATTTGACCCGTGAGGAGTGGGAGCGCCTGTACGCCAGGACCAGCGAGATCATCGATGCTCCGGAACAGTTCATTGACGCCTGCCGGGGCCGGGTCTCCTGCAACCTGTTTTATGAGCCGTCCACCCGCACCAACTTCTCCTTTCAAACGGCTATGATGCGTCTGGGGGGCTCCGTGTTTGGCTTTGCGGATCCCAGCTCCTCCTCGGTGTCCAAGGGCGAGTCCATAAAGGACACGGTCAAAATGGTCTCCAACTACGCTGACGTGGTGGTCATGCGCACCCCCTGGGAGGGCTCTGCCAAGGCGGCCTCCCTGTACTCCAATGTCCCGGTGGTCAACGCCGGGGACGGCGGCCATATGCACCCCACTCAGACCATGGCAGACCTGACCACCATCACCCGCCTGCGGGGCGGCGTGGACGGGCTGTGCGTTGGGCTGTGCGGCGACCTGAAAAACGGCCGCACGGTCCACTCTCTCATCAAGGCCCTGGCCAAGTTCAACGACATCAAGTTCTTTCTGATCTCCCCCCGGGAACTGGCTGTCCCGGACTATATGCGCGTCTTTATGCGGGAGCATCAGATGTGGTTCACCGAGGTCACCGGCCTGGAGGCGGTCATCCCTCAGCTGGACGTGCTGTACATGACCCGCATCCAGAAGGAGCGCTTTGTGGACCCCCTGGAGTACGAGCGCAACAAGGGCATCTATGTCCTCACCCGCCGCAAGCTGGAGCGGGCCCGCCCCGATATGCTGGTCATGCACCCCCTGCCTCGGGTGGACGAGATCACAGTGGACGTGGACGACGACCCCCGCGCCGTCTACTTCCAGCAGGCCCGGTATGGGATGTTCGCCCGCATGGCCCTTCTGGAGCACCTGGCCCTCCAGCCCCGGGACGAGCACCCCGCTCCAGTGGAGATCGGCACGCGCCCCATCTGCCGCAATCCCCGCTGCATCACCCAAACGGAGCACTATCTGCCCCCTCTGGTCAAAAGGATTGGCGGCGTGGACTGCTGCGGCTTCTGTGACGCGGCCCTGGGCTGAGGACTCCGCCGGCGGGGCTGGACGCCCCGCCGGGGAAATTTTCGCTCCGGGAGAAAAAATTAAAAAAAGGATTGACAAACCTCTGCATTCTATGTTATGATTTCCTGGCCGATGTGAGAGGAACACGCTGTCCATGCGGGTGTAGTTCAATGGTAGAATCCCAGCCTTCCAAGCTGGTCGCGTGGGTTCGATTCCCATCACCCGCTCCATACGCGCCTGTAGCTCAGGTGGATAGAGCAACTGCCTTCTAAGCAGTGGGTCAGGGGTTCGAGTCCCTTCAGGCGTGCCACTTCTTCAGAAGTCGGGCGCTGAAGCGGTTCCTTTCACAGTCATCCGAGATGGTGGGTGTAGCTCAGTTGGTTAGAGCACCGGATTGTGGTTCCGGGTGTCGAGGGTTCGAGTCCCTTTACCCACCCCATAACATAGGCGGAGGGGCCGGAGCTGCGGCTCCGGCCCCTCGCTTTTTTCGTCTCTTGCGATATAGGGGTGTAGCCAAGTGGTAAGGCAAGGGACTTTGACTCCCTCACTCGCTGGTTCGAGTCCAGCCATCCCTGCCATTTTTCTTCCCCCCACATCTTTTCAAATGACTCAGTAGCTCAGTCGGTAGAGCAACTGCCTTTTAAGCCGTGGGTCCGGGGTTCGAGTCCCCGCTGGGTCACCATATGAACGAGGGTCGACTTTTGGAATAGTTTTTTTGGACTGTCCTGAAAGTCGGCCCTCGTTTTATCTCCAAAGCCTTGCTGCTGCAAGGGATTTGCTGCAATAGGCGGTCTGTGAGAATCTGGACACCAAAGTTCAAACAGTTGAAAATGGAGACAGAAGCAGCAGAAAATCTGAGTTTCGAACCCCACTTTCCAGAAATAAAACTTTTATTGTTTCCTGAAAAATGCGTCCTCATATTGCTCTGGTGTTTTAAGATTCAGAGCGGTATGTGGGCGTTTTTGATTATAGAAAGCAATGTATTCGTTAACCTTCTTTCGCAGTTCAGCCTCGGAGCGGTAAGCACTGCGGTAAAACTCTTCCTTCTTGAACACGGCAAAGAACGATTCCATTACGGCGTTGTCATGGGGTGTTCCCGCACTGGAAAACGACTGCGTGATCTTTAACTTTTTTAGCAGCTGACGAAACGCATGGGAAATGTATTGACTACCCTGGTCGCTGTGGAATATCAAATTTTCCCCCGGCATTCGGGCATCGTAGGCCATCCTGAGTGTCGCTGTGATCAGCTGTGTACTATTGCGTGTGGATACTTTATGGGCAATCACTTTTCTGGAATATAAATCTACAATGGCACAGAGATAGTAATAGCGATCCTTCAGTTTTATGCAGGTAACATCGCTGACCCAGACACAATTCGGAGCTTCTGCATGAAACTGCCGCTGTAAAATGTTAAACTTCCGCTCGTAGCTGTTGGATTTTTTCCACTGTCGTTTAGAGGTGGTCGATACGCTGCTCAGACCCATCTCACTCATAAGTTCCCGGACCAATGTTGTGCCAGCTCGATAGCCACGCTCATGAAGTACGGCACAAATTTTCTCACTTCCGAATGTCTGTCGGCTTTCCTCAAAGATCTCTCTAATTGCCAATCGCAACTCTTCCCGATGTTTTGTATAGGAGCTGTTATCCCGTTTGTTCCGCTTGATATGGTTGTAAAAGGTTCCCCTCGGAACATCTAAGGCTTCGCAGAGAACATGGACGCTAAACTGGCCATAAAGTGGTTCCAATACTGCAAGCTTCTCTTGCGTCGTAGCATTGGCGATCGCAGGAATGGATTTCAGAACCGCAATGATTTGCTCCTGCTTTTCGCAGCGGCGGAGAAGGCTGTCAAAGTCTTTCGGAGTGACGGTACGAGAACTGTTTTTGGATTCGACGGGCCGATAGGCTTGAATCCAAGAGTAAACGGTGCTTCTGGAAATCTGGTTCTCCTCGCAGATTTCTGTAACAGACTTTCCGTTGTAATACCGGGATACCAATTCCTGCTTTTTCAAGTTGTTGTACCTCATAGCTGTTCCTCCGTAAATTAGATTTAAAATATATGGACCATCTATACGTAACTGAACGAAG
>SCPN01000079.1_pt1 | contig 64595 bp, 65 predicted proteins | sample 6106831 | NCBI WGS metagenome assembly SCPN01 (sample SAMN10720447, study PRJNA508395) | human gut metagenome | isolation source: Participant 1, 0 month | reverse complement strand
TTATATGCTTGGTATTTTAATGATTATCAAATCGCCATCACCCTTGATTATCATTGGCAAGTCACCATAAAAGATGGGTATGCTGTTGCAGATGAACAAAAAATAATATACTTTTGCTACTTAATCAATCAAAATGCAATTTTAAATCTCAAAAAATATGGTAGACGTAAAGACTTGCCTTGACAATGCACAAGAAAAGATGGATATGGCCATCATGTATCTGGAAGTTAATTGGCACATATCCGCGCTGGAAAAGGAGTGTATCGCTTATTAGATGGTATCCGCGTAGATTCTTACGGAAGTATGGTACCTATCAGCAATGTAGCAGCAATTACCAACCTGACGCCCGCAGTATCGTAATCAAGCCTTGGGATAAAAGTACGTTCCGTGTCATCGAAAAAGCAATCATCGACTCTGACCTCGGTATCATGCCCGAAAACAATGGAGAAATGATCCGTATCGGCATCCCTCCCCTGACGGAAGAACGCCGTAAACAACTGGCAAAACAGTGTAAAGGAGAAGGCGAAACGGCTAAAGTGCAGCAGATGCAACGCGCGTCGTGACGGCATCGACGCACTGAAAAAGGCCGTAAAAGACGGATTGGCAGAAGACGAGCAGAAGAATGCGGAAGCCAAACTGCAAAAAATTCATGATAAGTATATCAAACAAATCGATGATATGCTGGCTGAAAAGGATAAAGAAATTATGACCGTCTAAAAAATAATGAAGAATTAAGAATGAAGAATGAGGAATTATAATGCTGTATTATTCAGTTGAAACACAGCCTGAATTCTTCATTCTTCATTTTTAATTTATAATTTATATGAAAGGATTAGTAATCAAAAACACGGGTAGTTGGTATCAGGTGAAAACCGATGACGGACAATCTATTGAATGTAAAATCAAAGGGAATTTCCGGTTGAAGGGGATTCGCAGTACTAATCCTTTGCAGTGGGTGATCGTGTCCGGATTATACTTAATCAGGAAGGCATTGCTTTTATCAGTGAAATAGAAGATAGAAAGAACTACATCATCCGCCGCTCGTCCAATCTTTCCAAACAATCTCATATCCTTGCTGCCAATCTCGACCAGTGTATGCTGGTGGTAACCATCAATTATCCGGAAACTTCCACTATTTTATTGATCGCTTTCTTTGCATCCGCAGAGGCCTATCGCGTCCCCTGTCAAACTGGTATTTAATAAGGTAGATGCTTACGACGAAGATGAACTCCGCTATCTGGACGCCCTTATCAACTTATATATAATAATAAATACCCTGTCTTCCAAAGTTTCCGCAAAGAACGGCAATGGAGTGGCTGAAATCAAAAAGCACTGAAGGCAAGATTATTATTTTCCGACATCTGGGAGTCGGCAAATCGACTCTTATCAATTCCATACTGCCGGGCATAGCAGCCAAGACCGGCGAAATTTCTTCTTACCACAACAAAGGAATGCATACTACTACTTCTCTCCGAAATGTTCCCTGTGGAAGGAGATGGCTATATCATCGATACCCGGGTATCAAGGGCTTCGGCACATTCTGATATGGAAGAAGAAGAGATCGGACATTATTTTCCGAAATATTCAAAACCTCCGCCGACTGCAAAATATGGCAACCGTACACATCGTCATGAACCGGATGCCGCAAAGCAGGAAGAGCACTCATCAGCGAATCCCGTTATACCTCTTATCTCAATATGTTGGAAGATAAAGAGGAAGGAAAATATCGGGCTGCTTATTAGAAAAAATGCGAGCAGCGTGCTTATAAAACCAATGCTGTTCACACTTATAGTTATAATAGTACACACAAAAAAACAATATGAAAAAAATCTTAGTTTTATTATGTTTCATTTTATACATAATTTCCGCACATGCACAATATTGCAGTATTAAAAAAGGAAGAACTGCTTACTATGTAACAACCGAAGTAAAGGAAGGAAAAACACTGAAAGATACTATGTGCATCGCAGACGTGGTTGATAAAGGTGATCGCTTAATCATAAGAGAAGATGCTTTCGGAGAGCACTATGATTCTCTAAGTATAAAAAGTGGTATCAACAGGTTATTCTATATTTATCATAAGAGTCAAGATATGACCGAAGTTATCCTTTTGGATGGTAAATCAGAATATGAATATCAGAAATATTCTAAGAACATATATGCAGAAGGACGAATTAGCATACCTTTAAAGGATCATGTTCAGAATGGAGATGATATACCACAGTGTAATTTCTTGCAAAAATCAGGACCAATGACTATGAAAGCTTCTCTAAAAGGAAAATATAAAGGACGTGAAACCATACATACTCCTGCGGGAGATTTTGATTGCATTAAAATCTACACGGAACAAAAAGGAAAAGTCATGTTCATTTCAGAAACCGAATATTCAATAGACTGGTATGCCAAAAATATTGGGCTGGTAAAATCAGAAACTATCACTAAAAAAGGGAAAGTCTTGTCAACCACCCTTCTATATGCCATAAAAGAATAGTTCCCTTAAGTGTATGAGCTTATTAAACTGAAAAAGATGCATTAACTTTTTTTCTATCATTTACAGATTAAACCTTTCCAGTCAGGGAAAGTCTAATCTTCAAAGATTATATTATAATTGCCATATACAATACTAAACCATGAATAAGAAGACTAAATGGGGCATCATTATTCTTGTTGGTGCCGGGATTATCGGTGGAGGAATCTACTCACAATTACCGAAAAAAAACGACGAACTAGCAGCCGCCGACAAAGTGATGGGCGGTAATAAAAAAAGAGGAAAACAAGTTTTAAATGTGAACGCCAAGGTCATAAAACCGCAATCTCTGACAGATGAATTCACCACTACCGGTGTACTTCTGCCCGATGAAGAAGTGGATTTGTCTTTCGAAACGTCGGGAAAGATTGTAGAAATCAACTTTGAAGAAGGAACAGCCGTAAAGAAAGGCCAATTACTAGCCAAAGTGAATGACAGACAGTTGCAGGCACAATTGCAAAGGTTGATTTCGCAATTGAAACTGGCAGAAGACCGTGTATTCCGCCAGGATGCTTTATTGAAACGGGATGCTGTCAGTAAAGAAGCCTACGAACAGGTGAAAACGGATTTAGCAACTCTGAATGCCGATATAGAAATTATCAAAGCTAATATTGAACTGACAGAGCTACGTGCTCCGTTTGACGGAGTGATCGGACTTCGCCAAGTCAGTATCGGTACGTATGCGTCTCCGACCACAGTCGTTGCCAAGCTGACAAAAATCGCTCCACTGAAGGTTGAATTTTCCGTTCCGGAACGTTATGCCAAGCAAAAGGGTACCAACTCAATTTCAGCGTTGAAGGAACATTGATGCTTTGGCGCACAGGTATACGCTGTAGAATCTGCCATCGATCCGAATCTGCATCAATTTACCGCCCGTGCATTATACCCGAATGTCAATCGCACCCTACTTCCCGGCCGTTATGCCAGTGTACTGTTGAAAAAGGATGAAATACCTAATGCAATAGCCATCCCAACGGAAGCAATTGTGCCGGAAATGGGTAAAGATAAAATCTATCTGTATAAATCAGGAAAGGCCGAACCGGTGGATATTACATTACTGGTATCCGCACCGCATCTGAAGTGCAAGTGATTAGAGGATTGCACGTAGGAGACACAATCATCACTTCAGGAACATTGCAACTCCGTACCGGACTCGCCGTAACACTTGACAATATTGAAGAATGAGAATTTATGATTTATGAATTCTGATTTATGATTTATAAGCCAAATAATTTATGATTTATAAGTCAGCAAAATACAGCAAACATTCAGAAATCAGAAATCATAATTCAAAAATCAGAAATCAGAAATCTTCAATCCATAACTCAGAAATCATAATTCAGAAATCAGAAATCATAAATCAATGAACATCTCCGAATTAAGTATACGTCGCCCGGTATTAGCCACAGTATTAACGATTATTATCCTCCGGATTCATCGGATACAACTATTTGGGTGTCCGCGAATATCCGTCGGTAGATAATCCGATTATTTCTGTCAGCTGCTCTTATCCGGGAGCTAATGCCGACGTTATCGAAAACCAGATAACTGAACCGTTGGAACAGAATATCAACGGTATTCCCGGTATCCGTTCTTTGTCCAGTGTGAGCCAGCAGGGGCAAAGCCGTATTACAGTAGAATTTGAATTGTCCGTCGATCTGGAAACAGCGGCCAACGACGTACGACAAGGTTTCACGTGCCCAACGTTATCTGCCTCGCGACTGTGACCCACCGACAGTTTCAAAAGCAGATGCCGATGCCATGCCTATCTTGATGGTTGCTCTTCAGAGTGACAAACGTTCTCTGTTGGAATTAAGTGAAATAGCGGATCTGACTGTGAAAGAACAATTACAGACTATTTCTGATGTAAGTAGTGTATCTATCTGGGGAGAGAAGGTTACTCCATGCGCCTTTGGCTCGACCCGGTAAAGATGGCAGGTTACGGTATCAATCCCGTCGATGTTAAAAACGCTGTAGATAACGAAAATGTGGAACTTCCTTCAGGTAGTATCGAAGGAAATACCACCGAGTTGACGATCCGTACACTAGGATTGATGCATACCGCAGATGAATTCAATGACTTGATTGTCAAAGAAGAGAATAACCGTATTGTACGATTCAGTGATATCGGACGCTGAACTGGGGCCGGCTGATATTAAGAGTTATATGAAGATGAACGGCGTTCCTATGGTGGGTGTCGTAGTCATTCCACAGCCGGAGCCAACAATATTGAGATTGCGGATGCTGTATACCAACGTATGGAGCAAATGAAAAAAGACTTGCCGGAAGATGTACACTATAATTATGGTTTTGATAATACCAAGTTTATCCGTGCGTCTATCAATGAGGTTAAGTCCACTGTATATGAGGCTTTGTACTTGTAATCATCATTATCTTCCTCTTCCTGCGGACTGGCGCGTCACGTTGGTGCCTTGTATCGTAATCCCTGCTCTTTATCGGCGCTTTCTTCGTTATGTATCTGGCAGGATTCTCCATCAATGTGCTTTCCATGCTCGCCATCGTACTATCGGTGGACTGGTGGTAGATGACGCCATCGTTATGACAGAAAATATCTACATCCGTATAGAGAAAGGAATGACCCCGAAAGAAGCGGGAATAGAAGGAGCCAAAGAAATTTCTTTGCCGTTATTTCCACCACTATTACGCTGGTAGCGGTATTCTTCCCTATCGTCTTTATGGATGGAATGACGGGACGATTATTCCGTGAGTTCAGTATCGTTATTTCGGGTTCGGTGATTATATCCCTCATTTGCCGCATTGACTTTCACTCCGATGTTGGCAACGAAGTTACTCATTAAACGGAAAACAAAGTTGGTTCTATGCAAAACAGAACCGTTCTTTGAAGGAATGAACCGGCTATACAGCCGTTCGTTTGCCGCTTTTCTTAGTAAACGCTGGATCGCTCTTCCATTTACTTTCATCACCATTTGCCTGATTGGTATTCTGTGGAATGCAGTTCCTGCGGAAATGGCCCCAATTTGAAGACCGTTCGCAAATCAGTATCAATACACGAGGAGCGGAAGGCGTCACCTATGAATATATCAGGGATTACACAGAAGACATCAATCAACTGGTAGACTCTATTCTGCCTGATGCAGAGGCTGTAACTGCCCGTGTATCCAGCGGTAGCGGAAACGTGCGCATCACGCTTAAGGATATGAATGAACGTAATTATACCCAGATGGATGTGGCAGAGAAAATATCAAAAGCGGTACAGAAGAAAACAATGGCGCGTTCATTCGTACAGCAGCAGTCTCTTCGGCGGACGTCGTGGAAGCATGCCGTACAATATGTACTTCAGGCTACCAATTTGGAAAAGCTGGAAGAAGTGTTGCCCAAGTTTATGGCTAAAGTATATGAGAATCCTGTTTTCCAGATGGCGGACGTTGATTTGAAGTTCAGTAAACCGGAAGCTCGTATTCAGATCAACCGCGACAAGGCCAGTATTATGGGAGGTAAGTACCAAAAACATTGCTCAAACGCTGCAATATGGATTAAGCGGCCAACGTATGGATATTTCTATATGAACGGTAAACAATACGAAATTTTGGTGAAATCAACCGCCAGCAACGAAACAAGCCGGCGGACCTGAAAGCGATTTACGTCCGCAGCAGTAGTGGATATGATTCAGCTGGACACCTTGATTGAATTGGAAAGCGGTATTGCACCTCCAAAGTTGTATCGTTATAACCGTTTTGTGTCAGCTACCATCTCTGCGGGATTGGCAGACGGCAAAACAATCGGGCAAGGCTTGATGAAATGGATAAGATTGCCAAAGAAACATTGGATGACACTTTCCGCACCACCTGTCGGGAGACTCGAAAGAATATCGTGAAAGTTCCTCCAGTCTGATGTTCGCCTTTATCCTGGCTATCCTTTTGATTTATCTGATTCTGGCAGCCCAGTTTGAAAGTTTCAAAGATCCGTTGATTATCATGTTGATAGTGCCGCTGGCTATTGCCGGAGCTCTTCATGTATTTCGGAGATATTACGATGAATATTTTCAGTCAGATCGGTATTATCATGCTGATCGGTCTGGTGGCGAAGAACGGTATTCTTATTGTAGAATTTGCCAATCAGAAACAGGAAGCCGGAGAGGATAAAATGAGCGCCATCAAAGATGCTGCCCTTCAACGCCTCCGTCCGATCCTGATGACAAGTGCCTCTACGGTTTTGATTCTATCCCGCTGGCATTTGCCACCGGAGAAGGTTGTAACCAGCGTATTGCCATGGGTACGGCAGTGGTGGTGGTATGGTCGTATCCACTCTGCTTACGATGTACATTGTACCGGCTATTTACAGTTACATTTCGACTAACCGAATCAAAACTACAAGAATGAAACAGAAAGGAATCTGCATGAAACGCATCATTTATATCACCATTGCATGTGCCTTCTTATCAGTCTCTTTTGCAAAGGCACAAGTTCTCACTCTCAAGGAGGTCTGGAAGAAGGATTGCAAAACAATTACTCTTTACGTATCATCCATAACGAAGAGCAGATCAGCAAAACAACGCAACATTAGGAAATGCGGGTTACCTGCCTACACTGGACTCTCTGCCAGATATACCGGAAACCTGGACAATATTGAGACCAAGGCGCGTGCTACCGGAGAAATAACAAAGAACAACGGAGTCTACGATCAGACGGTTAATGTCGGTCTTAACCTCAACTGGACTATTTTCGACGGATTCAATATCAGTACCACCTATAAACAGTTGAAAGAGCTGGAACGTCAGGGGGAAACCAACACGCGTATTGCCATTGAAGATTTTATTGCTGCCCTGACTTCCGAATACTATAATTTTATCCAGCAGAAGATTCGTCTGAAAAACTTTCATTATGCAATGTCACTTTCCAAAGAGCGCTTGCGCATAGCCGAGGCTAGTCACCGGTCAGTTTTCAGGGCTGGATTATCAGCAGGCAAAAGGTGGATTTCAATGCAGACAGTGCCCAATACATCAAACAACAGGAATTGCTACATTCTTCACGCATCCAGTTGAATGAACTGATGGCCAACAACAATGTCAATCAAAACATTATTATCAAAGACTCCACCATCGACGTACACAGCGACTTGCAATTTGATGATCTGTGGAATTCTACGTTAGCAACCAATGCTTCTTTGCTCAAGGCCGATCAAAACACGTAATTTTGCCCAATTGACTACAAGAAAATAAACTCACGCAACTATCCATATCTCAAATTAAATACCGGATATGGATATACGTTCAACAAGTATGACATCAATGCAAACAGCAGAAGAGGTGAACTGGGCTTCAATGCCGGAATAACTGTCGGTTTTAATATATTCGACGGTAATCGCCGCCGCGAAAAGAGAAATGCAAGTCTGGCTTTCAAAAATCGTCGCCTGAACGACAGGATCTGGAATTAGCACTTCGCTCTGATCTCAGTAACCTATGGCAAGCCTATCGCAACAATCTCCAACTGCTGAATCTGAACGTCAAAACCTGATAACCGCCAAAGACAATCACGATATTGCCATGGACCGTTATATACAGGGGGACCTTTCCGGTTTTGAAGTGCGCGAAGCACAAAAAAGTTTGTTAGATGCAGAGGAACGCATCCTCTCTGCTGAATATAACACGAAACTTTGCGAAATATCCCTGTTGCAAATCAGCGGAAAGATTACGAAGTATCTGGAATAAGGAAGTAGTTTCCATTTATTTTTTGTTTATTGGGTTAATCTTCTTATCGGGAGGGTTAACCCAATTTTTACTGTATAAAAAACAGTTATTACATATCGATGTTTTTCTTTCTTCCTACATTCGCATACTATAAAAACATTTAATAATAAAAGCCATGAGAAAACTAAGTCTTTTCTTACTGCTACTTTTTATCCTGACAAACGCCTCAGCCCAAAAAGCAACAGATTACAGAAAACAACAGAACTACAAAGAATGGGTACACATCGCCCCTAAATTTGACGATGATTTCTTCAAGACGGAAGAAGCCCAACGCATCGGTGACAACGTGTTACTCTATCAACAAACGACCGGAGGCTGGCCCAAGAATATCTATATGCCGGCAGAACTGACGGAACAAGAATATAATGCGGCACTAAAAGCTAAAGAAGATACCAACCAAAGTACCATTGACAACAATGCCACCACGACAGAAATAGAATATTTGTCACGGCTTTATCTGGCTACGCAAAAGGAGAAATATAAAGAAGGAGTGCTGAACGGTATTCAATATCTGCTCAAATCGCAGTATGAAAACGGTGGATGGCCTCAATTTTATCCGCGTCCCAAAGGTTATTACGTACAAATCACCTACAATGACAATGCAATGGTAAGAGTCATGAATCAACTTCGAGCATATACGAAAAGAAAGCTCCGTACACTTTCCTTCCTGACAAGATCTGTGAACAAGCACGTAATGCATTTAATAAAGGGATAGAGTGTATACTCAAAACGCAGGTGCGCCAAAATGGAGAGTTAACAGTGTGGTGCGCCCAACATGACCGTGTCACTTTGAACCCTGCAAAGCACGTGCCTATGAACTCCCGTCACTAAGCGGACAAGAGTCTGACAACATTGTATTACTGTTAATGTCACTTCCCCATCCATCTGCAGACGTTGTAAAATCCATAGAAGGTGCTATCAAATGGTTCCAAAAGTCTGAAATAAAAGGAATACAGAAGGAATATTTCACTAACAGTGATGGCAAAAAAGACTATCGCATGGTTCCCTGTGAAGACTGTCCTACTCTTTGGGCACGTTTTTATGATCTGGAAACAAACCGGCCTTTTTTCTGCGACCGTGATGGCATTAAAAAATATGATATATCGGAAATCGGACACGAACGCCGAAATGGTTATAGTTGGTATAACAAAGATGGAAGCAAGGTGTTGAAGAGATATGAAAAATGGAAAAAAGAACAGAATAAGTAATCATAACTGATGAAAGTTTGATGTTTACATTGCAAAAGTAAATATCCGAAAAATCGTTAAGTCCTTAAAATAAGAAGAGGGGCTGTCTAACAATAAAATAGTCAGACAGCCCCTTTATTAATTCAAGGCATTTACAGCCTCTTCTTATAGTTTTATCCCAACAGGTATCAACCGATTATTTTTTGCAATTCCACGGTTTCAACTGTTTGAAGAAGTCGTTACCCTTATCATCTACCAAAATAAATGCAGGGAAGTTTTCTACTTCAATCTTCCAGATAGCTTCCATACCCAATTCCGGATATTCCACACATTCGATGCTCTTGATGTTGTTCTGTGCAAGGATAGCTGCCGGACCTCCGATAGAACCAAGATAGAAACCACCATATTTCTGACAAGCATCTGTCACCTGCTGGCTACGGTTACCTTTTGCCAACATCACCATGCTGCCGCCATGACTTTGGAACAGTTCTACATAAGAATCCATACGTCCTGCCGTAGTAGGACCCATAGAGCCACACGCCATGCCTTCCGGAGTTTTTGCCGGACCTGCATAATAAATAGGATGATCCTTAATATATTGTGGCAAGTCTTCACCGCGGTCCAAACGTTCTTTTAGTTTAGCATGAGCGATGTCACGACCTACGATAATCGTTCCGTTCAATGACAGACGGGTAGCAACCGGATATTTAGTCAGTTCTTTCAGGATTTCAGGCATCGGACGGTTCAGGTCGATCTTCACAACATCACCTTCACCTGCCTGACGCAGTTCAGCCGGAATCAGTTCACCCGGATTTGAATCCAGTTTCTCAATCCAGATACCTTCCTTATTTATTTTACATTTGATGTTACGGTCGGCAGAGCAAGATACGCCCAAACCTACCGGACAAGATGCACCATGACGAGGCAGACGGATGATGCGTACATCATGAGCAAGATATTTACCTCCGAATTGTGCCCCCAACCCAATCTTGTGAGCTTCTGCCACTTCTTTTTCCAGTTCGACATCGCGGAATGCACGACCATATTCGTTTCCGGTAGTCGGCAGGTTATCATAGAAATGAGTAGAAGCTAATTTCACTGTCAACAGGTTCTTTTCAGCAGAAGTACCACCTATCACGAAAGCGATATGATAAGGAGGACAAGCGGCTGTTCCCAATGTTTTCATCTTTTCAACCAGGAACGGAACCAATGTACCGGGATTCAGGATCGCTTTTGTTTCCTGATACAAATATGTCTTGTTGGCAGAACCACCACCTTTTGTTACACAAAGGAATTCATATTCCATACCTTCGGTAGCTTCGATGTCAATCTGTGCAGGGAGGTTACATTTTGTATTTACCTCATCATACATATTCAGAGGCGCATTCTGTGAATAACGCAGGTTTTCTTCAGTGTATGTTTTATATACGCCCAGTGAAAGCGCTTCTTCATCAGAATATCCAGTCCATACCTGCTGTCCCTTTTCACCATGGATAATAGCAGTACCGGTGTCCTGGCAGAATGGAAGTACACCTTTTGAAGCAACTTCTGCGTTACGCAGGAAAGTCAATGCCACATACTTATCGTTTTCACTTGCTTCCGGATCACTCAGAATCTTAGCAACTTGTTCGTTGTGCGAACGACGAAGCATGAATGATACATCACGAAAAGCTGCATTAGCCATCGCAGTCAAACCTTCTTTTTCAATTTTCAGGATGGGATTTCCTTCAAACTCGCTTACTGATACATAGTCTTTTGTAAGCAGATAATACTCAGTTGTATCTTTTCCCTTTTCAAACATGGGCTGATACTTAAACGGAGGTGTTGCCATAAGTTTCTTATTTTATTACGTAATGTTAGTTAGTGTGGCAAAGGTAGTAATTAAGAATGAAGAATGGCGAATGATGAATGAAGAATTAAGAATGAATAACGGAGAAAAGCAGGAACAGCAAAAGACAATCATAAACTATAAACAACGAGCGGTAAACAAGCTATGCCATTCGTTGACATCTGCCGTTCACCGCTCACTATTTTATTTACAGTTTGCTATTTATCATATCCTGTTTATCATCCACAGTTCGCCATCTGCCACTCCTATTATGATTCGATTGCTTCAATCCGTTTGATTAACTCGTTTCCAAGAGCTGTTTTATCTTCAATATGTTTCAATACTGCTGTCACAAAGGTATTGCTTTCGAAATCACCGCGTACCTGCTCAAAATCCAGCTTCATTTCATCGTGAGAACCATCAGCACCGAATCCAGTCATGGAAGACAATGAAAATTCTTTCTTGGCATCCTCATATACCATCTTATCCAATCCGACAACAGCTTGCTGCCACGCTTTCACGATACCGATGATATCTTGTGCCGTAATCGTTTCCGGATCTAAGCCATAAAATTCCTGAATCTTATGATAAGCCCATGTCCATTCATAGGTATAATAATTCTCGTGCATTTCCGCGAAACTTGCATTGATGGATTTCAAACGATTGACTGTTCCATTCTCAATACCATCCAACAATCGGTCGATTTCACTCTTGGGAGCAATCAGTCCGGAAACATCCACCCATTCGCCAAGTCCGATTTCCGTGTCAGGTTTCAGTCGCTGACGGATTTCTTCATTGGTCTGGAAATTAATACCCTCCAATCGTTTTATGATGGAGTTTCCCAAGAACTTGTGAATGGCGATTTCATAAAAACGAATTCCGTTATTCAGAGAAGAGTTCTTGATTTTAGCACTCTGGTAGGAGTAGATCTCTGAAGTTTCACCGGATACACGTTTCAATTCTTTCAAAATGGAACGTCCTTTAAACATCTTCTGAATGGTATAAGGACTCAGCAGGTTATAATTGATATAATCCAGCCGGTTCGGATCTTTTCGCTTATCACGCTTTGGCCATTTCTGTGCGTCACGGATAGTACCTACACTTCTCAAATTAACTCCCGGAACAAGATAAGTGGTATTCCGCTGCTCTATCAGGTAAGAGAAAGGAAGATTGGAAGTATCGGCATGATTAACATGACGTCCCATTACCAAAGAGAAAGCCCCGACACGTGCCGGCCACAGGATATATGAATCGGAAGTGGTCTTCGCTCCTCTCTCCATCGTTCCCTGATGGATAGGACCTAACTTATACATGTGATTACTCTGATTGGACCCCGAACCCGCATTCATAAACGAGAACATACCGGCAATCAATAAAGTAGATTTATGGTGTGTCACAGTGAAAGGACCTGCAAAAATAGCACATGCCTCACCGTTCTCTCCCTGACAATTACTGAAGAATAAAGAATCGGAAGCGGAATAATTGTGTCCCAGTTTACAGGATTGTCCGACGAAACAACGAGTCAACATCGTGCCGTCATCCACTTTAGAGCCGGAAGAGATGATAAAGTCATCACAGATTACACCATGTCCGATATGTACAGGTGCCGTCACATTACTATTGACGCTGCCATTGGATAAGCGGCAGGTCCCACAGATATGGCAGTAATCACCAATCCGGACATTCTTGATCGAGCCCGTATTGAGAATCATCACATGATTGCCAATACTGCCGACAGCAGAAGCATGTTTATTGGAATAATAATCCGCAATAGATTTCATACGGTTTATCAGCTCGGGACGATGGCGGTACAGTGCAAGAATATATGCCTGGTGCGCAGACAATTTATCGTTCATCAACACCTCACGGCCTCCTGTTTCATTCAAGACAGCCACTTCTACCCCATTACCAAAAGTGCTTAACCTATCCACTAAAATAATATCTACATTCTCAATGAAGGTGTCACTGCCAATCTCATAATTAGCAATATAGTTCTGTATATTCTCAATACAGCAGTTATCGCCCACCGACACATTGTGCAACGTCACATGACGTAATCCCGAATGTTTCTTGATTCCCCCCGGCAATGTAAATTCAGCTTCGAATACCCCCAGTTTTACTTCACCCGAGAAACGGGTATGATGGACGTACTCACAATTAAAACCCTCTGCCACTGATACATTTCCCCAATCATCGGCCAGACATGACTGGCTCTTCAACTGAAGTATCTCATCTTCAGTCAATCTACGATAGTCTTTCATCTTAATAATGTGTTAATGTGCCCATATGCCAATGTGCCAATTCTGATGCAGTACGCGCAACCAATTGGCACATCAGCATATTAGCATATTGATTATTCTTCCTCTTCTTCTTCGTAGGTCTGATAAAGAAAATCGTTATAGGGATATTTCTGAACGTGTAATTCTTTCACTCGCTGATAAACTACATTTTTCAGTTCGTCTATATTGATTCGTTCGCGGGCGGAAATAAAGAGGCAGTTATCCTCCATTTTTGCCATCCACGTCTTCATCAGTTCTTCGAGTGTTAAGTTTTCCTTTGTTCGGGGGGTAAGGTCGTCCGGCGCTTTCTCCACGTAGGTGTAAGCGTCTATTTTATTAAATACAAGTATCATAGGTTTGCCACTGCCTCCAATCTCTGCCAGGGTCTTGTTCACCACCTCAATCTGTTCCTCAAATCCGGGGTGGGAAATATCGACTACGTGCACAAGCAAATCTGCTTCACGTACCTCATCCAGGGTAGATTTAAAAGATTCTACCAAGTCGGTAGGTAACTTGCGAATAAACCCTACTGTATCTGACAACAGGAACGGTAGATTATCGATAATCACTTTGCGCACAGTAGTGTCTAAAGTAGCGAACAGTTTGTTTTCCGCAAACACTTCACTCTTGGAGAGAAGATTCATCATGGTTGATTTTCCCACATTGGTATAACCAACCAGATTGCAACACGTATCATGCGTCCGCGATTCTTGCGTTGGGTAGCTTTCTGCTTGTCAATCTCCGCCAGACGTTCTTTCAGCAATGACATACGGTTCAGGATGATACGGCGGTCCATCTCAAGCTGTGTTTCACCCGGACCACGAAGTCCCACGGAACCTTTGCCACCACCGGCACCGGAACCACCTCCCTGGCGTTCCAAATGAGTCCAAAGCCGCTGCAAACGCGGCAACATATATTTATACTGTGCCAGTTCTACCTGTGTCTTCGCATTGGCTGTCTGCGCACGCATGGCAAATATATCAAGAATCAGTGAAGTACGGTCCAGTATCTTCACTTTCAGTTCAGCTTCAATATTACGAATCTGTTTCGCAGAAAGCTCATCATCAAAGATGACCATTCCTACTTCACGTTCTGCTTCCTCTTCGTCATGGATATATTGTCTGATTTCTTCCAACTTTCCTTTTCCAACATAAGTTACAGAGTTAGCCGTCGGCAACTTCTGTGTAAATCGTTTCACAACTTCCGCCCCAGCCGTCTCGGCAAGGAAAGCCAGTTCATCCAGATACTCGTTTGTTTTACGCTCATCCTGCGTCTGTGTGATGAGTCCTACAAGCACTGCTGTTTCTACTTTGGCTTCGGATATTACAAATTCTTTCATTCTTTACTTCTATTAATATAATAATGTGGGCGCAAATATAACAAAAAAAAAGAGGACAATGTTTTATTGTCCTCTTTTTCGTATCATTTATGGTAATTCAATTATAAATCAAACCATAGTTTTTCCCAGATTTTCGGAGATTCTTTCGGTGCATTAATATTAGCTGTCATTTCTTCAGGACTATATTCCCATCTTCTGATCAATTCTTTTGAAGTTGCATCTTCCGGGACTTGCAATGTCGGAACCTCGTTTCCGGCAGTACCAGATCGCCTCCATTGTACAAACTCCTCAAACGGACGATCCATCAAATCAATCCATTGCTGCATATGAATCTCATACAGAGCTTTTTCCTGGGTCATCGTTGTCAATTCCGGTAAACCTGTAACATATGTATCAATATCGGATTCCGCAACTCCATAAAAAGCACATGCTTCACGAATTCCTTTCAGGTACAGTTCATTAGCTTTCGACAGATTTTGAGCAACTCCTAATCCGCGCGCATAAGCTTCTGCTTCCAAAAGTAGCTGTTCTTGACAAGAATAAATCAATTCCGGAGCGTCTCTTCTGAAAAGGTAGTTGCTTACAACAGATGACAGTAGATTTTCTTCATCATCCGTCTTTGCAGCCTCTCTATTACCCAACCCCCGGTATACACCATCCGCACCCGGTTCAAAATAACAGGGAATACGGGGATCATCACGTTCTTGCATCGGTTTCAACATATAATTGCTAGCAAAGAACAATATTTGTGTCCCCCCAACCAATTCTATAAGTTCATATTTAGGGTTCTGGTTACCCGGATCTGTAGAGTAAGGAAATACCAAATTGTCCGCTGCTGATGCAACCATTCCTCCAGCCTGCAGCAACGTACCAATAGCAGCAGCCTTAGAAGGGTCTTTATCTACCATAACCATCAATGTTCTAAACTTTAAAGACTTTGCCAAAGTCATCCATTTGTTCATATCACCTTTGTAATAGATATCGTACTCATCAATTGCATTAGCATCATTCAGATCTATAAGCTGTAATGCCTCATCAAGTAATGACAAAACACCATTCAATACACTTTCCTGAGAATCAAATTTCGGATATTTAATTGTTCCGTTCCAGGATTCTGTGAAAGGAATATCTCCCCACAACATCGTTGCCTCATACATATGCTCAGCTAAAAGAATCTTACACTGCGCAATAGCATTGTGATTCACCGGTTCTGACTCTTCTGCATTTTTAATAGCTAACATCAAATTATTGCCACCTACAGAATAATAATGTTTCCAGACATTCCCTGTACTATAAGGAGAAATAGTATATACAGATTCATCCCAGCCACCGTAATCAAGTCCACCATCAACTTGACACTGCGAACTCATAGATAAAGGAATATAAAAGTCACCACCAGTGCGTGTTCCAGCCCAGTTTACAGCTACATAGTTAAACAAATACCCGGGATCAACTTTCTCGGCAGTATTGGGATCATGGTTAATATCGAGCCAATCGCTACATGAAGTTAAACATGCCAAAGCGCTCAATGCGTATGTTAATATTTTCTTTTTCATTATCATATTCGTTTAAATCTTACAATGTTAATCTGACATTAAATCCAAAACTTCTGGTAGAAGGTATGCTGTTAAACTCTACACCACCCCCAATCTGAGAAGGACCGAAGAAGTTAGCTTCCGGATCAATATGTGGCACATGATCTTTAATAATCCATAAGTTACGTGCCTCAAAACCTAAATCCAATGATTTAACAAAAAAGCTCTTGAACCATTTGCGTGGGAAGCTATAAGACAACTGTACCTCTCTGAGTTTTACAAATGATGCATTATAGATATTCCCTTCATTATTACTAGAATTGGATATATGCTGCCAATAATCCTGCATACTTTTCACAGGAACATCATTAGGTCTATATGTTCCATCATCCTGAAGGATTACACCCGGCTCAATAAAGGAAGCATCTTCACGGTGAGCTATTGTTTCAGCAGCCAAACCGCTACTTCTTAAATTAGCTACAGTCTCTGAATACAAAGAACCTCCATGACGGATATCAATCAAGAAACTCAAGGTAACTCCCTTATAAGTAAATGTATTGTTGATTCCCATCGTAAAATCAGGATATACATCTCCTAAACGCACGTTATTAACAGTTTCTCTCAAACCTGTTTTAGAATTAATCACATAATTTCCTTGGTCATCACGTTTCCAACCCGTGCCATACAAGCCAAACGAATCTCCTTTAGCAGCCTTAATTTGTAAACCGCTCAGTCCACTCGTTAACGTATATTCATCAAGTCCTTCAGCTAACTCCTCCACTGTCTGCTTATTTGAAGCAAATGTTGCATCCAGGTCCCATTTAAAATCACGTGTTTCCACAGGAGTCAACCCCAAAGTTACTTCAACACCTTTATTGGCAATCTTCCCGGCATTAATATTATTGGCAAAGTAGCCTGTTGACAATGGGACATCAATACTTACAATCTGATTCTTTGTAATATTGCTATAATAAGTCATATCTAACCTAATTTTTCCACCGAAGAAACGCAAATCAGCTCCAACTTCAAAAGAACTTTGATTTTGCGGCTTCAAATTCTCATTTGGTAAGACACGAGGTCCCGTAAAGCCAACTAATCCCATATGGGGGAAAGTGTTAACATCACCCAGATATTGCAAAAAGTAAGTACTAGCGGGAGTATATTTAAATGCCAAATTGTACGGATCTTCATCACTACCCACATTAGCATAACTCAAACGAACCTTACCAAAATTCAGAATATCTTTGTTTTCCATCAACTCCGTAAAAATAAAACTACCACTTATGGAAGGATAGAAATAGGAACGATTATTGATCGGTAGAGTAGACGACCAGTCATTACGTCCTGTTACATTTACGAAAAGCATATCTTTGTATCCCAAACTAATATCTCCATATAAACCAACAAGACGTTTCTTTTCATAATAATTTACCGGAGTAGTAGACTTCGCATTAGTATATGTGTATAGCCCATCAACAACCAGATTCTGCGCCTGCACATTTTCATTTTTCCATTCCTCCTGATAGAGATTATGCCCCATCATTACCTTAAAATGATAGTCATTTGCAAAAGTCTTCTCGTAAGAAACCATTAAGTCATTATTTATAATTCTTTTATACAAATTCCAAGTCTGGAACTTTCCGTTCAAGGCTCCTACAGTCCCCTTTGCATACACCTTACGCCTTCCTTCTGTGTAAAAATCTGTTCCGGCATTATTGGTGATAGTCAATCCTTCAATCGGTTTATAAGTCAATGTAATATTACCAATCATACGATCTAAATTATTGGTAAACTTATTCTTATTAATAATCCAATATGGATTATTACTTTTACCTTCCGGATCTAATGTTATCTGCTTTCCATTCTCATCAATCCAATTCTTTTGAATATCATGTATATCAATAGTTCTAGGCAATCCGTTGATCAATGGAATCAGTAGGTTGCTATCATTTGCACCTTGTGCCGGACGACCTTCAGAATCGGAACGTATATATTGAGCAGAAATACGACCAGTGAAGTTCTTAGTAAAATTCATACCCGCATTGACAGAAAAAGCGTATTTATTGTAGTCAGACCCAGGTACAACACCAGTCTGATTAGTAGAAGTAAAGCTCAAGCGGAAGTCGGCCTTTTCACCACCACCCGCAACTGATACATTATTAATATAACTCATTCCAGTTTCATAGAAATCCTTTACATTATCAGGATTTGCTTTCAAAGTCACTTTGTCACCTTTGTAATCTGTAAACTGTTGATCTTGTACCGATGAAATCTTCGGTCCCCAACCATTCAACATTTTCACATTATATACGCCATAACTACCTTGTGCATATTCATTTTGAAAATCAGGTAACTTCAGTACATTTTCAAATCGTGTAGAAGAGTTTACTGTTACAAATACCGGAGAGTTCTTTTTTCCCTTCTTTGTAGTAATAACAATAGCACCATCCTTTGCACGCGCTCCATACAATGCAGTTGCAGCTGCTCCTTTCAATACATTGATAGATTCAATATCGTCTGAATTGATATCCCCTGCACGGTTACCAACATCGACTATACCATTAGTTCTGTCAGGATTATAAGAACCATTGTCAATTGGAAGCCCGTCAATAATAAATAAAGGAGAAGAAACGGAACCAATAGAAGAGGCACCACGAATCTGTATACTTGAACTACCACCTACCGTACCAGATGATTGGGCTATTTGCAGTCCCGCAATCTTACCAGACAATGAGTTAAGTACATTACTTTCACGTGCTTTAGTTATTTCATCTCCCTTCACACTAGATACGGCATAACCTAGGGATTTTTCCGATCGCTTAATCCCCATAGCTGTCACTACAACCTCATCTAGATTTTGGGAATCAGACTTTAGCACAACTTTTAAAGTTGGTTTGATCACCACTTCTTGTGTCTGCATACCAATATACGAAATCTGCAAAGTCTTTGCAGAACTAAATACAACTATAATATGTTGATTACTAACAATATATATGATGTTTGCTTTCCTTCGGAAATAAATTTTTGTTGTAGTTATTATGCAGATTATCAATATATTAAGCACCTACCAAACATATTAATTTACTGATTTATGATACCAGATTTCTATCAAAAATAGGGCATAACCATCTATTAATTAATTATTTAAGTTCTTATCTTATATGATATAAGCTAAAACTTATTTCCATCTTAACTGTTGAAGATGGTTTTCTTGTTCTAAATTATATCCAATAATTATTGACTATAATAATATATTCATTAGCAAACGGTAATCTAAGAAAAAGAAAAACTCCAGATGAAAAAATGCATATTTTATTACTGTATATTTTAAAATATGCAGGGGTGGATTCAAATATCCTCCAAAATCGCAGAGAATATGATTGATGAATATTTATATTGGATGGTTATATGCTTTTTCTGTATCAAAGAGATTGTGTAATTACATCTAATTATGCAAAAAGAGGTATTTATCATTTATCTGATGCTAAAATGAAAGAACCCCAAATGCCAGATTTTAATAGCTATTAGAGGCTGTCAAGTTTATAAATTAGCTTTTAATCCTTTCCTTTTAAAGAAAGCAAGGGCTTCTCTACGACCAATGACTCGTTCCTTTTAAAGGAACGTTTTATTCCTTTAAATGGGACGAGTGATAATATTCGTAATTATGATGTATCTTTAGATTATATATATGCGTTTTCGGAACTTATATTGCATATTCTTTCATTTAATTATACACACTGTTCTTCTATTAGAGAGAATTATACCTTCCATTTCTATAACCAAATCTTAAAAACAGAACACTTTCGTTTAGTTTTTGTGCTTATTATTATTTTTTTGATGAGGCAGTTTTCTCAAGATCACGCACCACTGTAATATCCATTATATTCGCATATACCTGCGTGGTCTTTACACTTTTATGTCCTAACAGTTTTTGTACAGTAGTTATATTGGCACCATTATATAATAATAAGGTAGCATTTGTATGACGGGCGGTGTGAAACGATACACGTTTATCAATTTTAGCCAAGCCTGCCAATATGTTTAATTCCTTATTAATATTAGAATTGTCTTTCAACTTGAAAAAACTATTGAGGTCATCTTTATAGCGTTGCAATATCTGGATTCCTTTACCCTCAAATAATAAATATAAAGGAAGGCGTACCTCCATACCTGTTTTGACAGATTTGTATATTATCCAAGTCTCCTGATGGAACTCAACAATATTTGCAGAGGTCAGATTAGTGAAATCAGAATATCGTAATCCAGCATAACAGCAAAATAAAAAAGCATCTTTTGTTTTTTGCAGTCTCGTATATCTTCCAGTCAGCTGCAAATTCTCAAATTTGTGTAACTCTTCCGGAGCTAAGTGTGTATGGCTTCCTTCTATACTTTTAATTTTATATTTTCTAAAGGCATACTTCTGTATATCCATATACTCCTTATTTATTGCAACATTAATATATCGTTTCAGATGCTTCATGTGCTTGGCAATAGTATTAAGGTGATAACCTTTAGATTGCAGATAATTATCAAATGAAGACACAAACTCAAATGTCAAATCGGTAAATAATACCTCTTTCTTGAACTCCTGAAGTAATTCAAGCGTGGAAAGGTGATTTTGACGGGTACTTTCTTTCAAAGAAGAATTGGCTATCTCCTCTTTAAAAAAAGTCAAAAACGACCTTCCATTGCTTAGAGGTTTATCAATAGAATTTTTTAATAAATCTAACGATATGGACTTTCCCTGTTGCCATAGTCCAAGTTCTGTTTGCTCAATAGCTGCTATATTTTCATATAACATACGATTCAAAACATTCGCATTAGGATGATTCTTCACCATTTTTCGTTTGGCATCCCACTGTTCCGGTTTGAGATATATTTTGGTGGAGAAATACATCTTTTTCCTGTTCAGATAGGCTTCTACCTGAACTAATGCCATTCCTCTTTTATTCAATCTCTTCTTTCTGTTAAACACAAGGTTGTAACTGATCTTTTCCATACTTTCATTTTTTAATTAATAATAGAACAAATTAGACGTAATTCTGTGCTATATCAGAGGCGAATAAGCATTAATATCTCTAAAAAATAAATCTTCAAATCACTTGGTATTCACAAAACTTTAAATTAAATGCCACTTTTTTATTCGCTTTTTCACGAAAAAAGCAAAAAGAATGGCTTTTAAAGGTGTTTTATGACTAAAAACGAGTAAAAGAAATATTAAAAGAGGCATTTTGCTTATGCAAAGTGTCAATTGCTGTTTTAGCAATCAAAGCTTTTGGTTGAAAAAAATATGCTTATCGGCATAAATACAGCTTGTAAAATAACAAAATGTTATATTTGCAACCTTTTTTTATTAATATAATTGCTAGTTTCAGTTTTATTAATATATTTGCAAATTGTTAGAGTAAAGATACAAATAATGTAAAGTTAAACTTTAAGAGAGAATTTATGAAAAGAAAATTAATGCTGTTATTGGCATGCCTTTTTGTGGGCATAGGCCTAGTAACTGCCCAGACTCAAAAGGTCACAGGCGTTGTGATTTCTGAAGAAGACGGGCAGCCAGTTGTTGGCGCTTCTGTGTTGGTAAAAGGTACCACTCTGGGTACAATCACAGATGTAGATGGTAATTTTAATTTGTCGAATGTACCAAGTTCTGCAAAGACTTTGCAGATTTCGTACATCGGTATGCAGACGCAGGAAGTGGCGATAAAGCTCAATTTGCGAGTGGTTCTCAAATCTGATGCACAGCTAATAGATGAGGTTGTGGTAACCGGATATGGGGTAACTAAAAAAGCGGCATTTACGGGATCTGCCCAAACGGTGGATAATAAGGACTTGATGAAAAAAACAGATGCAAACTTTATGAAGTCTTTGGAAGGATCAGTAGCTGGTTTACAAGTAAATAGCTTGACTGGACAACCTGGTGCATATGCTTCTACTACTATTCGTGGGGTTGGTTCAATGAACTCTGGAACTGAACCTTTATACGTAATTGATGGTATTGCCATTTACACAGACAAAATGGGGGCTTATAACAAAGCCGGGACAGGGGATATGGCGGCAAGTCCGATGGCTAATATCAATCCTAACGACATTGAGTCCATCACAGTTTTGAAAGATGCTACAGCTACAGCTATTTATGGAGCTCGTGCAGCGAATGGAGTAATTGTAGTTACTACTAAAAAAGGTAGTCTGGGAAAAGCGCGTTTTAATGTGAATGCAAAAGTCGGAACTAGTTTTGTAGGTAAGATAGATCATAATTATCGTACGACAAATCTGGATAAATACAAAGAGATCTGGACCGAAGGACTAACAAATGCAGGATATGACGGTGAGGATGGCATGACTTCTGCTGAATGGCTGAATGCCTATGTTATGGATTGGTATAATGTGGACTTGACGCAAAATATCAAGAGTGTGGATTGGCTGAAGGAGATTCTGCAAAATGGTTTTTCACAAGAATATGATATCAGTGCTCAAGGTGGGAATGAAAATTTGCGCTATTATATTAGTGGAGGATATTTTCAGAACACAGGTATCGTCATCGGAACTGGAATGAAACGCTATAGCGGACGTATTAGTTTAGATGGAAAAAGCGGGCGGATAGGATATGGACTTTCTGTGAATGGAGCACTCTCCGATATAAACAACACTATGACTGAAAGCCAATATACTAATCCTATTGTAGCAGTATATGACATCCGTCCGTTTGAACAGGTGCGCAATGAAGACGGAACATATAATACAAATGTTAATTATAATCCTGTAGCTATTAACGATAAAGAAAAAGGTGATAAACGCAATCAAAAGCAGATTACATTGGTTGTGAATCCATATTTTACTTATAATATTATTGATGGCTTAACATGGAAGACAAATGCAGGATTGAGCTTGATTGACTTGGACGAGTTCTTTTACAGTTCAATTTATAATCCTCAATATTCCGGTAGTGGTATGCTTGGTCAAAGAAACCAGGAAAGAGCAACAACCTTGACCATTACCAATACCGTAAACTTCAACCGCACTTTCAAAGACATGCATCATTTGAATGTGTTGTTGGGACAAGAAGCACAGAAAATATCTTATAGAACAATTTATGCAGCTGCCAGTGGATATCCTAGTGATGCTGTTTTTGAATTGGACAATGCTTCCAAGCCAACAGGGGCGGGATCTTCAACCAAAGCAAGCACTCTTTCTTCATTCTTTATGAATGCAGAATATAACTTGAATGATAAATATTATCTGTCAGGCAGTTTCCGTTATGACGGCTCGTCAAGATTTGGTGTAAACAACAAATGGGCTCCTTTTTGGTCTATAGGAGCAAAATACCGAATCTCTAACGAAAGCTTTATGGAAAATACCAAAAATTGGTTGACAGATTTGACTATCAGAGGTAGTTATGGAACTGTAGGTAACCAGGATATTGGTTATTATGCAGCAATGGGATTGTATAATTATGGATATTCTTATAATGGCAAACCTGGAGCTATTCCTTACCAAATAGCCAATCCGGATCTTAAATGGGAGACTGTTGCGAAAGCCGATATCGGTATCCATGCTGTTTTCTTCGAAAGACTGACACTCGAAGTAGACTATTATAACCAACGGACAAAAGATATGATATTTGATGTACCACTTTCTTACACAACTGGATTCGGATCTATCCTGAAAAATGTAGGTGAGATGGAAAACAAAGGTATAGAATTCTTAATTAACGCTAACGTACTTAGAAATAAAGATTTCAGTTGGGATGTTCGTTTCACTGGTACGGCAAATAAAAATAAAATCATAAAACTTGCTACAGAAAAACCAATTGAGAATACTCTAACTATCAGAAAAGTTGGTGAAGCGTATAATACGTTCTATATGCCGGAATATGCAGGAGTGGATCCTGAAACAGGAGAAGCAATGTGGTATAAAGGACAAGAAGGGGATGAGAAAACAAAAAATGTAAATGAGGCCGGTCAGCGAATTGTAGGTTCTGCCGATCCTAAATTTTATGGTGGCTTTGGAATGAATTTCAAATACAAAGGTTTTGACTTCTCTTTTGATACCAGTTTCACCTTGGGAAATAAAGTATATAACTCCGGATTTGCATTTGATATGCAGGTTGGACATTATTTCTTAGGCCCGGTATCTAACTACGTTTATGACAACCGCTGGCAAAAGCCGGGAGATATAACCGACGTACCCAAATTTGTAGCTGGAGACAACTCGGGAGCAGAAACTAATTCCAGCCGTTTCTTAATGAATGGTTCTTATTTAAGAATGAAATCCATGGTTTTAGGATATACTCTTCCGAAGAACCTTATGAATAAGGTGGCTATTGACAATTTAAGAGTTTATATCTCTGCTGACAATTTGTTCACTATCACTGCTAAAGATTTTATAGGATTTGATCCACAAACCAGATCTACCGGTATGCAGTCTTGGGCATATCCTGTACCTAGAAATATCATGTTCGGTCTTAATCTTAGCTTCTAAAAAAATAACTTTAGAAATTTATGACAATGAAGAAAATATTATTTGCTTTATTAACCGGTTGGATGGCAATTTCATTCACCGCATGCGATGACTTCTTGACAGAAACGCCATCAACTTCTGTTCCGACAGAAGAAGCCTTGGTTACTACCCAAGATTTTCAGAACGCTCTAAATGGTGTATATTACACATTAGGTTCATATCGTTTTCTGGGACGTGATGTATTAGCAATTGGAGATGCGCCAACGGATATCACTTCACATTCCGTTGCAACGTCTCATTTCTATGACATCTTCCGCTATCAGATACTGGATACTAATTCATACATAGAAGAAATATGGGCATACGGATATTGGGCTATCGACCGTTGTGCACGTATCATTAAAGAAGGTGCTTCATTTAAAGAAGTAACAAAGGGGGATCTGGCAGAAGTGGAAGGATGCATCGCTCAAGCCTATGCAATTAAAGCCCTCTGCTCTTTCTATTTGACTAACATGTTTGGTTTGCCATATTCGGAAGCCAACAAAACGACATTAGGTATCGTAAACGTTACTGAACCCGTCCCTGCCTATTCACAGGTGTCAAGAGTCAGTGTAGAACAAAATTATAGCCTGATTCTTGATGATATAACGAAAGCTAAAGAATATTATGCTAAAGAAGGTGTTGAAAATGTAGGTAAACAGTATATGAATACGGCTGCAGTTGCTGCACTTGAAGCTCGCGTAAAACTCTATATGAAAAATTACGAAGGGGCTATTACAGCGGCTCAAGAGGCAATAACCCTAAGTGGTGGTACAGTTGTATCAACCAAAGAAGACTATAAGAATATGTATACGACATTGGCTGTTTCGACAGAAGACATTTTCTTTATAGCAAAAGCCGAAGATGATTATTTGTCCGCTAATGCTCTGAATACTTTATGGAATAAATACGGTTTGTCTATTAACAGCGCAACAGTAGCAGAATATTCACCTAATGATATTCGGCTGGCGCTTCTTGGCGGTACGTGGACTGGTGGAAAAATGCGTGGTATCACAACCAATAATCAGATTTCTAATTTGCCAGTTTTCAGACTGCCTGAAATGTATTTAATACAGGCAGAAGCATATGCAAAACAGTCAACTCCTAATTATGGAAAAGCTAAAGAAAAGCTATTGGAAGTAGCTTCCAAAAGAAATCCGGATTTGGATGACAATGAAATAGCAGAGGATCAAACGGTTATTGATGCCATTGATAAAGAAAGAAAATTAGAACTGGTTCAAGAAGGACATCGCTTCTTTGATGCAAGAAGATTAGGTAAAATTATTAGTGTAGCAGATGGATCGTACACTAATTTCAACATCGCAAAATTTGTGTACCCAATACCTTCTTTTGAAGTCAATTCAGGTTTTGGAGTTATACAAACAGAGGGATGGAGTAATAATTTACCTCGATAAAACATTTTTTAATATTGCCTCCATATAAGGATAAGTTTTAAATAAATAGATGAGACCTGCAATTTCGATTAATTCTAAAATTGCAGGTCTTATTATTTATAAATATATACATAAGTAGTTTTACGTAAGAAACAATAATTCGCTTGCAAAATTTCAATGAATGTCATATTTACCTTGACTAATAATCAACATTTGAATATTAGTCAGAATTAGTTTGTTGCAATTTTCTTCATATAGTATTCTCTTACTAAATAAATATCACGCTTATTATCAGATAATTAAGTCCATTTTGGGTAGAGATTAAGTATTACATATATAGACTGGCAATAATAACGAATTTATTTAATTAGCTAATAATTAAGCATATATGTATCATTAATTAAGAAAAGAAAAAGCTCTCCACGCCTAAATATTAGATATTACATCATTGATAATCAATAATATACAAAATATTTAGTTCTGCAAAGACTTTGCAGATTTCGTATATCGGAATGCAAACACAAGAAGTAGTTATTAAGCCAAATTTGAGAGTTGTATTAAAGGCTGACGCCCAAAAGCTAGACGAAGTAGTAGTTACCGCTATGGGTATTTCACGCGAAAAGAAAGCATTGGGATATGCCGTACAAGATGTCAAATCGGATGCGTTGACACGTGCTGCTAATACAGATTTAGCGGGAGCCTTACAAGGAAAAGTATCAGGTATTGACATCACCCCATCATCAGGTATGCCGGGTGCTTCTTCAAAGATCACGATTCGCGGTTCTCGTTCTTTTACAGGAGATAATACTCCATTGTATGTAATTGATGGTATGCCTATCGCTTCTACCGCAGATGTGAGTACTTCTCTTACCGATGGAGCGTATGGAACGGACTATGCTAACCGTGCTGTCGACATTGACCCTAATGATATAGAAAGTATCAATATATTAAAGGGACAAGCCGCTTCTGCTTTGTATGGTATGAGAGCTTCCAATGGTGTTATCGTTATCACCACCAAAAGTGGTAAAGGAGCAGATAAAGGAAAACCGACTATTACTTTCAGTACTAACCTTTCCTTTGATAAGATTTCAACTCTTCCGGAACTGCAACAAGAATATGCACAAGGTTCAGGCGGTACTTTCGATCCGTCATCTCCTTTCGCATGGGGTCCTAAGATTTCCGAATTAGCTAACGACCCTACCTACGGAGGAAATACAGACAACAGTTACACCAGCCAATATGGTAAACAGTCCGGAAAATACTATGTTCCTCAACTTGCAGCTGCCGGCATGAATCCGTGGGCTACTCCACAAGCATATAACAACATGAAGGACTTTTTTGAAACAGGTGTATCTTGGAGCAATAACGTCAATGTAGCCCAGAGATTCGACAAAGGTAACTACTCCTTTTCTTTGGGTAACACCACCAGTAATGGTATCGTTCCATCAACCGGTATGGATAGATATAACGTGAAAATGTCCGCCGAAGCACAACTCCATCCTAACTGGACTACCGGATTTAATGGAAACTTTGTGACTTCAAAAATCTCCAAACAGTCTACAGCCAACACCAGTGTGGTTGCTACGATCTATAATGCACCCGTCAGCTATAATATGGCCGGTATTCCTTCTCACATAGAAGGCGACCCTTACACACAAAATACATATCGAGACAGCTGGATCGACGATGCATATTGGGCAGTTGACAATAACCAGTTCTCTGAACGTTCACAACGTTTCTTCGGAAATGCTTTCGTGAAATACACCACTAAATTTGGAACTGACAACCACAAACTGGATATTAAATACCAGATTGGTGATGACGCTTATACTACCAATTATTCTGAAATCTACGGATATGGAAGTACTTGGGCGCCTACAGGTGAAGATTCAGAATACCATTACACCGTTAATGAGCTAAATTCACTGTTAACTGCTGCCTATACATGGAACATTAACGAAGAATGGACGTTGGACGCTTTGATTGGTAATGAGTTTGTTGATAAAAAGACAAAATATGAATATGCATATAGCATGAACTTCAATTTCCCGGGCTGGAATCATCTGAATAATGCTTCTGTATTCTCCAATGAGAGCCTATACAACAAGAAACGAACTGTTGGTAATTTCGCAAACTTGTCAGTAGCATGGAAAAACATGCTTTATCTAAGCGGAAGTATACGTAATGATATCGTTTCAAGTATGCCACGTGACAATCGTTCTTTCACTTATCCTTCGGTGTCATTGGGATTCATTTTCACAGAACTGGCTCCCCTGAAGAATAACATATTAACCTTCGGTAAGATACGTGCTTCTTATGCGGAAGTTGGTATGGCTGGTGATTACACTCAAAGCTATTACTATACTCCATCTTATGGTGGTGGTTTTTATATGGGAAATCCGATTGTTTATCCAATTAATGGAGCAATGGCTTATATTCCATATTATAAGGTGTATGACCCTAACTTAAAACCACAAAATACAAAATCTTACGAGTTGGGAGCTGATCTTACTTTCTTAAACGGACTGGTTACTTTGAATTACACCTATTCACGTCAGAATGTAAAAGATCAGATATTCGAAGTTCCTTTGGCAGGTTCGACTGGTGCCTCAAGTATGATTATGAATGGAGGTAAAATCCACACAAATACCCACGAGTTGACATTGGGCGTATCTCCGGTAGATACCAAAAACTTCAAACTCGACTTCGCTTTCAACTTCTCCAAAATCGACAATTACGTAGACGAATTGGCTCCAGGAGTAGAAAGTATTATGTTAGGAGGATTTGTAACTCCGCAGGTACGTGCCGGAATTGGTGACAAGTTCCCTGTGATCTATGGAAAAAGCTATATGCGTAATGACGAAGGCAAGATTGTAGTAGACAAAAACGGACTTCCCATGCAGGGAGAAGATGCGGTTATCGGAACTGTATCTCCTGACTTCCGTTTAGGTTTCAATACAAATATCGAATTGTACAAGTTCCGTATTTCTGCAGTATTCGACTGGAAACAAGGAGGACAGATGTATAGTGGTACCGCAGGTGAAATGAACTATTACGGTGTGAGCAAATTATCTGGTGATATGCGTAATACCGAATTCATTGTGGAAAACTCCGTTAAAGAAACAGGAAAAGATGCAGACGGTAACTCAATTTATGCACCCAATGATATAAAGGTAACAGACGCTCAAGCATATTTCACAAGAAGAAGATCCATTGACGAATCCTACATTTATGATAATTCTTATATCAAACTGCGTGAATTATCAGTAAGCTATCCGGTATTCTCAAAGAAATGGCTGAATGTGAATGTGAATGTTTTTGCCCGCAACATTTTGGTTTGGTCTGAAATGAAAGGCTTCGATCCGGAAGCTTCACAGGGTAATGACAATATGGGAGGTGCATTCGAACGTTTCTCTCTTCCGGGAACAGCCAGCTATGGTTTTGGATTTAATGTAAAATTCTAATTAGCTAAAAAGAAAGATGAAAACATATAATATAATCAAAGGCATTTTTGCCGCTACTGTTTTATCAGTTGTCTTTTCCGGATGTTCGGAAGATGCAATGGATAGAATCAATAAGGATCACGGACATACGCAAAGCGTGGCCGGAAGATTCATTCTGACAGATGTAATAACCTCTACCGCATTCTCTAACGCAGGAGGTGATTTCAATACTTATCTATCTGCTTACATTGAATATGAAGTAGGTGTTGACAACCAGTTGTATTATGCAGAAACCAGAGAAAGCGAACCGACCTCATCTTCCACTTTCAATAATACATGGAATGGTCTGTATTCCACATTGAAATCCGCCCGTATCATTATCAATCAATGCAGTGAGGGAGGAATAGATTATGGAAATTTTGCAACCAAAGGTATGGCAGAGGTGTTGGCTGCTTATAATTGTGCATTGATAGCCGATATGTTCGGAGATGCTCCATGCAGCCAGGCAGCCTTAGTTGACGAAAATGGTTCTCCTGTTTACCTGACTCCTAAAATGGATAAACAAGAAGAGATCTATACACAAGCAATGCAATACCTGGACGATGCTATTGCAGACTTGCAGAAAGAGGATCTGATAGACCCGGGAGCTCAAGATTTGTTATATCAGGGCGATGCCGAAAAATGGCTAAAGTTGGCGTATGGTCTGAAAGCGCGTTACACAATGCACCTTCTTAAAAGATCTGCCAACAAAGACGCTGACATGGAGAAGGTTTTGGAATATGTGGATAACTCTTTCGAAAGTGCAGAAGAGCAAGCAGCATTCGACGTATATGACGCCAACAATATAAATCCGCTTTACGGTTTCTTTGTGGCACGTGCCGGATTAGGTGCAAGCGAAAGCATGAGAAGCAAACTGGCAGAATACAACGACCCACGCCTGTCCAGAGCTTTCATCACTAAACAAGGTGCATCTGGAAAAGAACAAGCCCCGGGAACTGCTGACAATGCCGTATATGCGCCTAACGGTTCTCCGGAACAAGGCACTTCCAAGTATGGGACTTCTTTATTTATGTATTCTATATCAGCACCCACACTGTTATTGAGCTATCATGAATTAAAGTTCCTGGAAGCAGAAGCTCTATGCAGATTGGGACGTGATGCAAAAAGTGCATTAAAAGACGCTGTAGTAGCCGGATTGTTAAATGCAGAAAATAGCTTTAGCGTTTCAAGAAAGGAATTGGGCAAAACGCTCATCAACCCGGCAAGTAGTATTACAGATACTGAAGCCGAAAGTTACTTTGACAATACAATAGAAGCCAAATATACAGCCGAACCGTTGAAAACAACAATGATTCAAAAATACTTCGCATTATGGGGAGCCTCAGGAGAAGCGACAGAATCTTACAATGATGTTCGCAGAATGAAAGGACTAGGCGAAAACTTTATTGAGCTAAAAAATCCAAACTCTTTCCCATTACGTTGTCCTTATGGCAATAGCGACACAACAACAAATGCCGAAGTGAAAGCAGCTTACGGAAATGGACAATATGTGTATAGTGAAAACGTTTGGTGGGCAGGTGGAAGCAGATAATCCATTGACTTGAATCATATAAATGAGACTGAATTCTCTAGGGGAAAGGCGGGAATTCAGTCTCATTTCTTTATATCAAGTTTGAGAGGTGTAAACAGAACATTCAGTCACAATTATGCCAAGAGAATTATAACAACTATACATGTCTACTGATTTTCCCGGTTCATACGATACATCATAAACTATACTTTTGTTATATTTGCAGACGCTTGAATAATATAGAATACGATGAATCATATAGAAACCCAACGATTGATATTGCGACATTTCACAGAAGAAGACATAAACGCCTTGTTCTCAATTCTAAGTGATAAAGACGTTAATACATTTCTACCGATGTTCCCATTAAAAGATATAGAGGAAGCAAAAGACTATCTCCAATATATAAAAAGCTGGATTCAGCAGAAAGGATTCTACTATGCTATTTGTATGAAAACAAACAATGTACCCATTGGTTGTATCCATATAAACGGAGATGACAGCCATGATTTGGGGTATAGCATTAAGAAGGAGTTTTGGCACAAAGGGATTTGTACAGAAGCTTGTCAGGCAGTAATCGATATGCTGAAACAAATAAATATTCCCTATATCACAGCTACGCACGATGTAAACAATCCGAGAAGTGGAAAAGTTATGCAGGCTATAGGCATGAAATACCAATATTCTTATGAAGAATATTGGCAACCAAAACTTTATCTGGTTACATTTAGAATGTATCAATTAAATTTCGATGACCAACAAGACAGGGTATATAAAAAATATTGGAATAAATACCCTGTTCATTTCATAGAGGAGATATAAGCAGTATTGCTACTTCATTCCTTCTCTCACAATATCTACCAGAATCGGCTTCAATCCGCTAACGAAACATTCCACTGCAATCACCATCAGAATCAGTCCCATAAGACGCATCATCACATTATTACCCGTTTCACCCAAGACTTTTACCAATTTCGTGGAAGCACGAAGAATAAAGAAAGTCAGCAGATAAATCAGGGCGATAGTACCGATCAATATCCCCTTCATTTCATAAGAATGCGCATCCTGCATCAAAACGATTGCATTGGCAATCGCTCCGGGACCGCATAACATAGGAATACCGAGAGGAGTAATAGAGATATCATCCGCATACGTTTTGATTTCTTCGTCCTTCAACTTCATCGGTGTATAGCGGGCTTGAAGCATATCAAAGCCTATCTTGAAGATAATCACCCCACCGGCAATACGGAAACCATTGGTAGAGATACCGAAGAACTTGAAAAGAAACTGCCCGGCAAAGACAAATACCATCAATGTAATAAACGACACAATAGTAGCACGACGTACGATAGACTGACGTTCTTTATCCGTCATACCATGAGTCATGGTAAGAAAGACAGGCATCGTTCCCAACGGGTTGGTCAACGTGAAGAATGAAGTGAAACAAAGTAAGGCGAAAGGCAGAAGCGTACTATCCATGATTATATCGTATTTTATGCAAAACTAAAACGCAACAAAAATACGACTTAATCCAGAAAACCTATAATAAATCCATTAATTCTTTCAAGGAATGGATGTGATAAGTAGGGAGGAAAGGGAAAGCTGTCCGTTCTGTCACATTGTAGAAAACCTGATGCATCCCTACTCCGTGCGCTCCGGTTATATCCGCTTCCCAACTATCACCAATCATTAAGGATTCGCGCAACTCGGATTGAGTAGCAGACAAAGCAAAATTGAATATCTCCGGCCAAGGCTTCAGCACTCCGAGATCTTCCGAGAGAATCACCTTTCTGAAATACCCGTCCACTCCTGCCGAACGCATCTTACGTGATTGCAATTCACGAAACCCATTGGAAAGGATATAGAGGTTATATTTGGGAGCAAGATACTCCAATACCTCCTTTGCATGAGGCATTAAAACACTTTTAGTAGGGATAATAGCGAAAAAATCTCTCGAAAACCGTTCAGCGAGCGCTTCATCTTTCACTCCCACGGCCTGTAAAGGATAAAAGAAACGTTGGCTGTTCAATTCATCCTTCGTTATCTTTCCTTCACCGTACTCAACCCAGAGTTCGGTATTTCTTTGTTGATAAAGAGTATAATAATGATTGAATGAATCAAAATAGCGGTCGAACGAATATTTCTGATATACTTCCTCAAAGGTGTTACGAGCATTTTGAGAAAAAGCCCAGATGGTATCATCAAGATCAAAAAAAAGATTTTTATATTTCATCAGTAGTTATATAATAAGAAACAAAAAAGCCAATGTGCTAATTTCTTGAATCCAGGAATCAGCACATTGGCAATTCAAAAGGGATATCTACCTTATTTTACCTGGATAACCAAGTATCTGGATACACTCCAGAATTCAGTAGGATTAGTAATCTTCAATGTCAACTGGCCTTTATCATCTTTTACCAATTCATAAGAACCGGTCGGATGAGTAGTCAGTAATTCAGCACGTTTAGAGTACAACTTGATTTCTTTGGTTGTACGGATATCGATCTGCGTGAAATAATCCTTATTGAAATCAGCGCTCTTCAACACGTCTCCGCTCTGAAGAATCTTTTGAGCTTTCAATTCAGATTTAGTACCAAATACGAACCAGGCAGCATTCAGGCTCTTTTCCTGTTCTGCAACGGTTTTAGCTTTCGCTTCGTTTTCTGCGGCCAGAGTTTCTTTTGCTACAGACAGATCGCTGACAGCAGCATCCAATTCCTGAATACGGATATTTTTGGAAGCCAGTTCTGTTTGAAGCTCTTCGATACGCTGTTGTTTAGCGTTCAATTCAGCAGTCAAAGCGGCAACAGCTTTTTTCATCTGTGCAGAATTGTAATTGCTATTCTTCAGCTGTGCCTGCAATTTTGCAATCTGCGCTTTGTTTTCTTCCATTTGTTTAGAGATGAATTCGATGTCAGAAGCAATCTGTTGCTTAGCACTGGCAGAGTTTTCAGTGATGGTTCCACGTTGCAAGTCAACACGGCTTTCAGCAGCATTGATCTTACGGAAACCTTCCTGAACTTCATTGAAAGTCCCCATCATATCATCCAGTTCAGCATTGCGCTGGTTCAGTTCCATCAAAAGAGAATCATTTTCAGCTTTCAGGTCTTTACTTCCACCTTTAAAGCCATCACACGAAGCCAACAAGGCTACGCATACAAATAAAACAGCTAACTTTTTCATACGTTTACGTTTTACGTTTTTTAATGAAGTTATTTAATCATCTATTCCTGCTAATACTATCACAATCTCGCCCCGGGGTTCGGTAGCGGTAAAGTGTTCTATCAATTCAGCCAAACTGCCCCGAACTGTTTCTTCGTGGAGTTTGGATATTTCACGCGACACGGTTGCCTGACGTTCAGCACCGAAATATTCGGCAAACTGTGTTAACGTCTTCAACAGACGGTGGGGTGATTCATAAAACACCATCGTGCGGTGTTCTTCCGCCAATGTCTTCAGTCGTGTCTGCCGTCCTTTCTTCTGGGGGAGAAATCCCTCGAAGCAGAACTTCTCGTTCGGCAATCCCGATGCTACGAGTGCCGGAACAAAAGCGGTTGCTCCCGGCAAGCACTGCACTTCAATACCGTTGCGCACACATTCACGAACAACCAGAAATCCGGGATCGGAAATTCCAGGCGTTCCGGCATCCGAAATTAGTGCCACCGTTTCACCTGCCTTTATTCTATTAACAACACTTTCCACCGTTTTATGTTCATTAAATTTGTGGTGGGATTGCATTGCATTCTTTATTTCAAAGTGTTTCAGCAAGATACCGGAAGTACGTGTATCCTCCGCCAAAATCAGATCGACCTCTTTCAGGACTTTGATAGCCCGAAAAGTCATGTCCTCCAGATTCCCTACCGGCGTAGGCACCACATATAGCTTTCCCATCTTGTTTTTGTTTTATACTGATTGATTAAAATATTTCTTTAGTAGCTCCAGAAAGTCGTTCACCGCCTCCTTTTCTTCATTCAATTCGACTTTCGAGGACAGAAATGCGACTGCAGTCTTGTAGGAACTCATTACTGATATCTGTTCGATAACCCGATTCATCAAATCAGTGTTGCCTCCGAACAGTTCACGAGAAAAACGGAAAGAATCATTCAAGCTGATAGCATGTCGCAAGCCGGCAGACAGTTTGAGACTTTCTCCCAACACAGCCGATTTAGGTTCTTCCTCTTTCACAACAGTTTCAACGACAGGTTCCTCAACAATTGCCGGTTCCTCTTTTTTCCCTTCTTCTTCTTCTTCTTCTTCTTCTTCTTCTTCTTCTTCTGCTGCTGCTGCTGCTGCTGCTTCTTCTGCTGCTGCTGCTTCTTCTGCTGCTGTCTCTGCAGCTGCCGCTATTACGACAGGTTTCTCTTCCGCAACAATGGCTTCTCCTTCCTCATCTTCTTTCACAACAACCGATTCGAGAGATTGTATAATCACGGGGGAATCCTCTTCAGACCCGGCAACTTCATCCTCCTCTTCCGCTGTCTCTTCCACAGCTGACGGAGAAATTACCTGAACAGCATCCACCTCCTGCTGCAGTTCGTCCAAACGCCCCTGCATCCGTGTAATGCTCCGCTTCAACAGTTCAGACAAAGTCGGAGTCGGCTCCTTGGTAAATGAATCCATGAGATACTTCAACTCATGAACATCCAACTCAATATCTGTTAATAGCTTCTGTTTCATGTCAGTCCATTGTTTATACGGTGCGAATGTAGGAATAATTTATGCAATAACTTAAAATAATGGATAATTTAACAGTTCTTGCACATTGAATTGCTTACCTTTGTCCACATATTTATTTAATCAAGAAAACACAAAATCTCATGGTATTATTTTCAGAAGACCACATACAGGAGACTAGAAGAAGAGGCCGGATCGAAGTAATCTGCGGTTCTATGTTCTCCGGAAAGACAGAGGAATTGATTCGCAGAATGAAGAGAGCGAAATTCGCGAAACAACGTGTCGAGATATTCAAACCTGCTATCGACACCCGTTATTCAGAAGAAGACGTAGTCTCTCACGACAGCCATTCTATCGCCTCCACTCCCATCGATTCGTCAGCCAGCATTTTACTGTTTACTTCTGAGATAGATGTAGTAGGTATTGATGAAGCACAGTTCTTCGACAGTGGTTTGATTGATGTATGCAACCAGCTTGCCAACAATGGAATCCGTGTTATCATTGCAGGATTAGATATGGACTTCAAAGGAAATCCGTTCGGACCTATGCCACAATTGTGCGCCATTGCCGATGAAGTCTCCAAAGTTCATGCGATCTGTGTGAAATGTGGTCAGCTGGCTTCTTTCTCACATCGTACAGTCAAGAATGAGAAACAGGTTCTTTTAGGCGAAACAGCCGAATATGAGCCTCTGTGCAGGGAATGTTATCTCCGTGCACGAGAGGAAGATGAGCAGAAAGTATAAACTCTATAAAGAAACAGATTATGGAAAGGAAAAAGATAACATTCGACAGTTTTATACGCGGTTCCATCGGATGTGTGTTAGTTGTAGGAATATTAATGCTCGTGGAACGTCTTAGCGGAGTGTTATTGCCTTTCTTTATTGCGTGGCTGATAGCTTATATGGTCTATCCGTTAGTCAAATTCTTCCAGTATAAGCTACGATTAAAAAGCCGCATTATTTCCATCTTCTGTTCCTTATTCCTCATTACGGTTATCGGAGTCACTTTATTCTACCTATTAGTGCCACCGATGATTTCGGAAATAGGCAGAATGAACGATTTGTTGGTGACTTACCTCACCAATGGAGCCGGTAACAATGTACCTAAGAACCTTTCTGAATTTATCCACGAGAACATTGATCTTCAGGCGTTGAACCGTGTATTAAGTGAAGAGAATATCCTGGCGGCAATCAAGGATACCGTCCCCAGAGTGTGGACTTTGCTTGCAGAATCTCTCAACATTCTATTCAGCATCCTTGCCTCCTTCATTATATTATTATATGTAATCTTTATATTATTGGATTACGAAGCAATAGCTGAAGGATGGTTACATCTGCTACCCAATAAATACCGTACGTTTGCCTCCAACCTGGTTCACGACGTACAGGATGGTATGAACAGATATTTCCGTGGACAGGCTTTGGTTGCTTTTTGCGTAGGTATCCTTTTCAGCATTGGTTTCCTAATTATCGATTTTCCCATGGCTATCGCTTTGGGACTTTTCATCGGAGCATTGAATATGGTTCCCTACTTGCAAATCATCGGTTTCCTTCCCACCATTTTATTGGCAATTCTCAAAGCTGCCGACACCGGACAGAACTTCTGGATTATCATTGCATGTGCATTAGCCGTCTTTGCGATCGTACAAATCATACAGGATACCTTCCTTGTCCCCAAAATCATGGGAAAGATTACCGGACTGAATCCTGCCATCATCCTTTTATCTCTTTCTATCTGGGGTTCATTAATGGGAATGCTCGGCATGATTATCGCCTTGCCACTAACAACTTTGATGCTCTCCTACTACCAACGCTTTATTATCAACAAAGAAAAGATAAAATATGATGAAGTAGAAACTACTGATAATCAAGAAACAAGCCACAACGAGGAAAAATAATTGAAACTTTTTTCTACGGAATGCTTGCAAATTAAATAAAAGTAACTACCTTTGCACCCGCAATCAGGAAATAACTGATTCGCAAATAAGGATTGATTCGCTAGCTCAGCAGGTAGAGCACAACACTTTTAATGTTGGGGTCCTGGTTCGAGCCCCAGGCGGATCACATAGGAGAAATGAAAATACTCCGACAATCTAAGACAAAGCTCTTTAAACCAATGGTTTAAGGGGTTTTCTTACCTGCCTACGACAGAAAAAGACCTCAAAAGCCACCCTGTGAAGATGAATCGTTACTAATTCGTTACGGTTTTCCGTTACGATAAAACCGTAACGAATTTATAGCTAAGTCGCTCATTTGTCGAATATTGGCAGTCGAAAGTCATAGCCGTTACGGAATGAACAAATTAACTTTGCAACAAGAAAGGAGTTACGGTATGAAATCGACATTCAAGACACTCTTCTATTTAAAGAAGAACGAACCGAAGAAAAACGGTCATGTAGTAATAATGGTACGTATCACGGTGGACGGTGATCAGGTGCAATTCAGCAGCAAGTTGGATATACACCCCGATAACTGGGACACGAAAACGGGAAGAGCCGTCATCAACAAACAGAGTGCGGACAAGAAAGAAAACCTCAGGGTATCCTCACTTAACAAGACACTGGACGAGATACGTTCGGCCATCACCATGCACTACACACGCATGATGAACGTGGACGGTTACGCACTGCCGGAAAAAATCAGGAACGCATTCCTGGGATTGGAGGAAAAGGAGAAAACACTCATCAGCTACTTCACCCAGCACAATGAACAGTATGCAAAGAAGGTCGGCAAGACTGCCACGCAAAAGACCTACTCTCGCTACGAACTTACCAAACAGCGGATGATAGAGTTCTTGCAAAAGGAATACAAGTTGTCGGACATTCCCGTGAAGGAAATCACCGTCACCCACATCGAGAACTTCTACCTTTATTTGCGTCAGGAATGTGAGGTAAGCAACAATACCGCCATGAAATTTGTACAACGTTTCCATACGATACTGTTGTTTGCCCAGAAAAGCGGATTGAGCTTCATTGATCCCTTCGGGAATTTCAGGTTCAATTTTGACAAGACCGACAGAGGGTATCTCACGCAGGAGGAAATTGACACGATCTATTATAAGGAGTTCAAATCAAAGCGGTTGGAACACGTGCGTGACGCTTTCATCTTTAGCTGTTATACCGGTTTGCCCTACTGTGACATCTATACGCTTTCAAGCGAGGACATAAAGATCGGGGTGGACGGCAAGAAGTGGATTATGAAAGACAGGGGTAAAACCGGCGTGGAATCATTCATTCCCCTACTGCAAATACCGTTGGATATTCTCGCCAAATACGAGGGCAAGTTGAAAGATGGAAGATTGCTTCCGGTAATCAGTAACCAGAAGATGAATGAATATTTGGCGGAGATAGCCGCAATTTGCCAAATCAACAAACGGATCACCTACCATCTCGCCCGGCATTCGTTCGCCACGGAAATCTGCCTTACCAAAGGCGTTCCCATTGAGAGCGTATCCAAGATGCTCGGACACACCAACATTCAGACCACACAGATTTATGCCCGTGTGGTGGACAGAAAGTTGAGCCATGACATGAATATGCTGGATCGAAAACTAAAAAATATGCAAAAAGGTACGGCGCAAAACGCTGTATGAATAAACAAATCATTATATTGTCACACCATTTAAAAAACAACGCCTTATGAAAAATAGAGGATACATCACCATCACCGGTTTGGAAAACAAGGATGAACAACCCATCGTCAGTGTAAAGATAGAGAACGGCAACGTATGGATGACCAAGCACGAACTTGCCCGTCTGTTCGGAGTGTTCGTTCAGACAATAGACGCCAATGTGCGCTCCATCTTCAAATCCCGCCTGCTTTACGACGGCGACGTGACCATAACCGAGAAACAGAACAAAAGCATTGTTACCTATTATAATCTGGAAGCGATCATATTTCTCAGCTTCCGCATCAACACCTATTGCACGAAGCTGTTTCGTGAGTGGGTACTCAACTCCCTGTGCGAGTACAAACGCCTGCAAGAGAAAAAGCCCGAAGTCCTTGTTGTTTTCCATCCCGACAGCAACCGGACTACCATTTCTTATAACTAACGTGCATAGAAACCTGTAAATAGCGAGCCTTACCCGAAAATCCAACGGGCAAGGCCTCTTTTTTTTCTCCCGAAATTTCTATCTTTACGCCAAATAACAATGTCATGATAGAAAACCTCACCATATCCGTATCCTTCAGCGAGGTGGAGGAAGCCCATATCAGCAACTATTTTCGCCTTTCCGAAATGTCCGGCGAGTTTCTGATTATCCAGAGGTCTGACAATACCTTCTACTTCCTTTGCACCAATAACTGTGACATCGTGAGCATCTGCCAATCTTTTGATTGGTATATTGTATCAAAAGACACTTTCAATGACACCTGATAATCGGCATTGGTTTATCGGATAAAGAAAGTATCAACGGAGAACTCTATCGGGTACAGGATGAAACCACGCTCACCCTTTGGCGTGATATACTCCACTTTACTTTCGAGAGCGATTTCGTGCGCCAGTTCTTCCCATACAATACCCATTTCAAAGGCAAGATGCGTATCGACGGAGCCTTGTGTTTCTATATCCACGATTATTACCCGACCAGATGCAAGGACATATCGGTATCTGACAGAAAGACGAGCAATCTGGTATTTAGATTTAAAGAAGGACGACAAGCAGCTCTTGTCGCCAAGATCTTCTCGCTTTGTATCGCCCGGATGCCGTTCTTTAAGGAGAAAGAGAAAGCCGCCAACGCCGTGCTGATCCCCATACCGGCGGCAACCCGTGAACGGAACATCACCCGCTTCGCCCGTTTTTGCAGCCTTCTCTCACGTCGGCTTAAAGTCGTGGACGGATTTCGTGCCACATGGATAAAAGAAGACCGTGAGCAGATGAAAGGAACTCACGGACAAGACAAGTTATCCAACTTGATCTTTCATCCCGATTATTTTAAGGGCCGGGACGTATTTTTAATAGACGACATTATCTCTTCCGGCGAGAATTTCACGCAAATGAAATGCAAACTGATACAACTCGGTGCAAAATCCGTTACCGGTTTGTTTTTAGGTAAAACAATAAAGTCTGAAAATCAAAAGTAATATGGCAATCAAGAAATCCCAGATCGAAAAATGGATAGTCGCCCAAAAGAAACACCGGCTATCGGATACCCATGTACAAATGGCCCGTGAACTTGGACTCAATCCCGATAAACTCGGCAAGATAGACAACCACCGGCAAGAACCGTGGAAAGCCCCCTTACCGGAATTTATAGAAGAGATCTTCTATAAACGTTTCAAAAAGGAACGTCCTGATGTAGTCAAGCCCCTAAAGCAAATCCTTAAAGAACAGGAAATAAAGAATAAAGCAAAAAAAAGAAGGAAAAAGAAAATACGGCGTAAAGAGCGTGAACAGGAACAGATTAATAACGGAACAGATGAAGTTCTTCCATTCTAATCCTCAACCCCGATAGCGGAATAAAAACCGCATCATTATCGGTAGAAAAAACGTTCCCATTCTTCCGGAACCGGAACAATCTTTCATCCATACAAAACCGCAGAAAAGTGTTGTACAAACAAGCGCGATGAATCACACATTGGACAGTACAACACCTTTCTTTTTTCGGTTTTTGAAATAGGAAGGCTTTTATTATTATCGCTCTGTATATTTTTACTCTCTGATTTCCTCAAAGGCAGTATCTATCGCATCATAGTGATCACCGTCATTAACACTCAATGCAGCCACAAGGCTGTTCAATGTCCGAACTGCGTCCAAACGCTTTTCCACATCACTTTCATCCGGATTGCTCAAGACATCTATCGCACAGGTCAAATGCCCTTTCATCTCTTGCAATGTAGATAGACTCTGAATGGGAAACAGATAGAAAAGCCCATCTTCTGAAGACCGGACTACTCCTTTCAGGGGAGAGTCGATTGTAAATCCATAACAATAACGTTATTATATTAAATTGACGTAACGCTGCCGGATACTACGTTCGAGGTATCGCCAAACACCCAGTGTAAAGTGAACCGACAGGTTACGTCAAAGTATATAACCTACCCGGTTCATTTACCTTCACACTTTTGAAATTGGCGATTTCTGGACTACGGTAAACGAACAGATTACACGATGCTATTTGCATCGCTAACACAAAGGTAGAATTTTTTTCGTATTAATCATCGCTTTATGTATAAGGGATTTATAACACAACGATTTTAAGCAAAGTTTAAGGCTAACTTCCTTCGGGGTATTTCTCTCACTGTTTTCAGTAGCCATCACTCCACATTTAAAGCAAAGGAACGAATTAAACTAACTTATTCAAGTGCAAAGGTACTTCGGGTTCTTAACGGAAAAACAAGGTCAAGCCGTTCCGGTTTTGAAAAAAATCTTCCCTGCGCCATAATGGCACGAGGTATTTTTTCCAAAAACCTTGTTTTTCCTAAACCCGACCTTTTGACGCACATGAAATAAGTCAGCTCAACTCGTCAATGCATAAAAAAAATGTCGTGATTATGAAAACAGCAAGAGAAATACATAAAGGAAATAAGAACAGACTCAATCTGCCTCTGCATAAATTGTTTGGCTGGTTAGTTCGGCTCCTTCTTTCAGGCTGCTGTTGGAGTCTGTACGGTGGCAGTCTTTTAGCGTGGTTTATCGGTTTATGGCTCGCAAAAGAACTGATAACGGACGTGATCCGCTCCGCATGGGGGTGTCTGGTTTCCATTCTCTCCTTTGCAGTCGTAGTCGGGATTATCATTTGGTTATTAATTCTTTAACACATACAGTTATGACAATGGATATTACAAAATCAGTAGCGTTCACCGGACACCGTTCAGAGCGTATCCTCCAAGTCGGTATGCTGCATCTTTATCTGGATATAGTTTCGCAAGTAAGAAGGTTGTATAGTCTGGGCTATCGCTACTTTCTAAGCGGAATGGCGGAAGGCTTCGATTTGCTTGCAGCCCAAGCGGTAACTGCCCTTAAAGCGGAATACACGGACATTCGACTCATTGCCGTTGTGCCGTTCAGCCGGCAGTCAAACAGATACCGGCCGGAGAACAAGTCCTTATACGACCGGATAATGAAAACTGCCGATGAAACGGTCATTCTCCGAGGAAGATTACCGCAAAGGCTGCTTCCACCACAGGAACGACTACCTGATTGACAACTCCGAGATTGTTTTAGCCTATTGGGACAAGCAGCCCTATGGCGGTACTTATTATACCGTAGGAAAAGCACGGATAATGAACAGAATCATTATAAATCTTTATAAATAAAGCCTTATGAAACGATACAGCAGGACTGTCGCACAGCAGTGCAGATATTACGAGGTAAGCAACATTTTCGAGTACATGGTGGAAACCTACCTGAACGGCAACATCACCACCTTTGGAGAGCTTTACCAGGGAATTGTGCAAAGAAGCGAGAAAAGATTTTATCGATTTCCTTCTCAGTGAGGTGGAGCCGATATACTGAGAGAGATTTTGAAAATGACTGTCTAATGAATAAATCAGAAAAATATGAACGTAACGTTTGAAACCACAATTTGTGCATGGGATGAAAAAATCCCTGCACTCCTTATCCGACTGGTAAACACCCTTCTCTTTTGCCGGACAGAAGAGGAACTCCGCCAATCCATTGACAAACTTCGGGAAACGACCGAACTGGACGAGTTTTTCACCTACGGCTACGGCTCACACCATTTCTGGTGCAACCAGCGCATTTCAAAGGAAGCATGCAGTTCATCCAAAGCCGATTATTCATTGCAACATTTTAACCCTCTAATACATAAATGATATGAAACCAATATCCCAAATGACACGAGAAGAGAAATTGCAGGAGATTGTAGAGTACAACCCTTGCAGGGTAGAGCGTAGTGCAGTCCTCCGTTACTTGTTGGCAGTACGCCGTAATGACACGGAACAAATCGCTTATTTCGAGAGTTTTGGCAAGAGTGTACGACATATCATACTCAATGTACGCACGTATGAAAGAGGGATGATTTTCGGTTATGTCGGCAAGCAGTTCAACGAACACGGTTGGATAAATGGCATGTTGCCGATAATAGAGGAAATCAAATTGGATACTTCCAACACGATCCATATCGGGCAATCCGTTGACGGGACGTATGCGGTAGCCATCGACTGGTGTACCGGCACAGCCGGAGGCGGTAGCCACCCGTCCGTTTGGGATGAACCTGTCAGAGATTATAAGGAAGCTATCCGACAAGGAATCCGCCTGTTGGAGCAACAATACAATAAAGCGGAACGTTGGTCTGTTTCCGACAGAAGCAATTACAACCCAAAGGTTATCCGCAGTCTGAAAGAAAAACTGTTGGAAATCAAGCGGAAATACACACAGCCCCGACAGTTAAGTCTGTTTTAATATTCACGAACTATAAAATCATAAGTTATGGCAACAAAAATGAACGAGAACGGAGTTTCAACCTGCAAGACGGGTGAGAAATATGAAAAATTCCAAATGACCGTAGGACGGAAAAGGCGCACGTTCTATCACTATGATTATAGGGATACGGCAGACAACGAACTTTTCTCCTGTGTGAAGCCCACATTGGAAGAGTGCAGACAGAAACGTGATGAATGGTTGATTCAAAAACAAAGAAAGTATATGACAGAACAATAAATATCTGAAAAACAAGATATAATAATATGTAATAAGATTGAGAGAGTTATTAACCATTTGCACCAAAGAACTCTCCTTGCCGGTTGTCTGCAAGGAGAGTTCACATGTCATAGTTTTATTCCTTTTCTTTTGATTTGTCTGACCGGTGAAAAGTTGAACTCTTTCAGCCTTTTGTCAAAGGAAACAGTCACATTTTTCATTACCCCCTTCGGAGTCCAAATTTCCTTAACAGGCAAAGCCTTCCCGTCATACAGTTTTTTTATCTGCCCGACAGAGAACTTTGTGCCCGTGCATTGTTCCATTTTGTGATTGAGAGAATATATGTTACAGCTGTTTCTGACAATATCGGGAATCAGTTCCGGTTGCTTTTTCAATAGTTCCGGATACCAATTTTCCGCTTGAAGGCAGATTTCCGCACTTCTTTTATCGGGTGGGATGTTCAGAAAACTTTCCGGTACATTTTTGTCCATTCCCGCAAGATATGCTTTTTCAGTCTTTAAATCATACCTTATGCTTTTCAACTGCAATGCCGAATTATAGGTATCGGCGGCAGCCTGACAGACCATTTTTTCCGTCTGCAGGTGTACCGGCACAGACGAAATTGCATAGCCGTCCCTGCTTACAGCATATTCCGCCATCCGGTCATCTATAATGTTCCACCAGACAGAACGCATCAAATCCGAACATCTCCATTTCCCTTCAAGCAATTTCATAATCTCCAGACAAATGTCGGGATAAGGAACATAGGGCAACAGCACAGCCGGATCGTGCTTTACTTTTGATAATGCGGTACGGCAGATTTCCGGTGTTCTCATGCCTTCAGGCACATATTCCAGAGCCTTTCCGTTCCGTCTGACCATCTCCTCATATACCTCCAAAGGTATGTCGTCTTTCGGCAGTGCCTCCCGGAGATACCGGTCATCTTCCAGAATCAACGGCAAAAAGCACTTCAGTACCCCACAAGGCATATCATGTATGGAATCGGGTTTGTTTGTCAGAGCCATACCGACAATCTCGTAGGAGAACATTTCTTCCGGTACATGACGCACATTGGCACTGTCGGCATTGACAGCGTGCCAGCATACATTCTCAGTTTTACGTTCCGGAGGAAGATCCCGAAAATATCCGGGATTTTCCTGTACTGATTTTATATCCGCATCTTCCTGTTTCCTATTCATGCCCGTTCATTAAAGGTTTTATCAATTTCCTCATGTCATCAGCCATCCGGCTCTCTTCATATTTGGAACGGTTCAGATTCTCAAACACAATCTGTCTTGGGAGGACTTCCCAACAAAAGTAACTTGATCCGAAATAGGCAGCGTTCTTTTCCGTAAACTGGATACGTTTGTCGAACAACAACATCTGCATCTCCTTTTCTCGGAACAAGTGAACCGGTGCACTGCTGTTCAGCCAAAGATTGGAAAGCAGTAACGCAAACGGCTTGCCGAGTGCAAGGCAGCGTTCCACAACCTTCTGTTTGATACTGAACGGAGGATTGGAAACAATCAGATCCCACTCTTCCGGCTCGTAAACGAAGAAGTCCTCACCGGTAAGGATATGGGAGTGAACCACTCTGATACCGGCGGCTTTCAGCGCAAGCACGTACTCACTATGCTCTGTATCAAACGGACACCAGACTATTTTATTTCCGGGTATATATTTGATTATAGGAGCCACCGCATAAGCCGGAGTATACTGCTCGTCGCTGCTTTTTTTCGGGGTATATCCGGCATAAATCATTCGGTATCCTCCTTTTCATCTTCCGCTTCATTATTAAAGGCAAAAGACTTTTGCACAACCTGACCGAAGGAATCGAGAATGTAAATGTCTATTTTCTGCTGGTCTGTGCCAAATGATTTGTAATAGAGTCTGAACGTTTCTTCCAGTAACGGATACAGGTCGTTCGGCAACAAAACCGTACCGTTCTCCATGCGAAGCTCCCCTTTGCCTGTCGGTTGGAAGTACCTGATGAAGTATTTGGTGTCCTGATACTCGCCGCTTCTTACAAGTTGACAACGGATTTCCGCTTCCTCGCCCTTTACGATTGTCGTCTGCACCGGCAAGGTCGCCAGATCAAACTCATACATCTGCTGAACGTCCAATTTGTCAGAACAGGCGGTTACACATATCATACCGACAAGCATGAATGTAACAATAAACAATGTTTCTATCATCTTTTTCATACACATTAAAAATTTAATCGTTTAAAACAGTACTATTTCTGATGCGTTCCGCTACGGCACGTACCACCGGTACGCTCACGGCATTGCCGAGCATCGCATACCGGTTGGCTCGTGAGATTTCCCTCACTTCCCCGTTGATAATTCCGTATCTGGTAAAATCATCGGGAAAGCCTTGCAAGCGTTCGCACTCCACTTCCGTCAGCATACGGATTCGGGATTTCTGTTCTTCGTTCGGCTGTCCGTCAAAAGTTTCCCCCGGTTGCAGGTTTATCAGATAATTGCCGAAATTGGGCTGTTTGTAATAGTTACGTGTTATCGTTCCGCAGGTATGGGAATGAACCGTGTCTTTCCTGCACGGATGATTCCCTCCACTCGGCGCCGGGAAAGGAAATACATCTCCGGTACACCGGTCTGCAACACGTCCGACAAGGTAGATTCTCTCTCTGTTCTGGGGTAGAAACCATGCCGTATTAAACAGTTGCCATTCAAGTCGATAACCGCCAATGTCGGCAAACGCTTTGATAATGCTCCAAAAATCTGATCGATGCTTTGCGAAGAAGACTCCCTTAACATTCTCCCAGATAAAAACGTCAGGTCTGAATCTCCCGACGGCTTCGACAGCATACCTGACAAGGGAACTTGCCTCTCCACGCAGCCCGCTGCCGTCGCCGACTGAACTAAAATTCTGGCAAGGGCTTCCGAAAGTGATGATGTCGGGATGTCCGATTTCCGCTGTTCCGATTTCTGTAACCGATCCGATATGTTCCGCATAAGGAAAATTGTATTTGAAGTTGGCGATTGCATTTTTTTCTATCTCCGAAATATACTTTCTCAAACGAGTATCCGGCAGCCTGCAATCCTTTACTAAAGCCGCCAATACCGAAAATAATTCCAAAGAACCATGCCCTAATCAATTATGAATTTGACGCCCACCCCGAACAGGAAATGAAAGTGTCCGCTGTCATTTCCCCAGGCAACGCTCACGTGCATGGAACAGCAATACCACGGTTGGCAAGGTAGGTTTCTATCTCCAGCGATACCGCACCGCCATGACAAATGCATCCCCGCACAGGCGTGAGCCATCGAACAGCATGCCTGTGCCCCAATTCACGGTTTCATATCCCGCCAACACCGAACCGCCGGCATAGCAGAGAAACACCTTGTTGGCATCCGAAAGGAAATTATAATAATAGCCGCCTTCCGCAGTGAATTGGGAAACCGGGACACGTATGTCCTTGTATGGATAATACTTCTGGAGATACTCGCCACCGAATACCCACTTATGGCAGCCGTTCACATATCTGTCCATTCCCATCCCGAAATGGTAACCCAGCTCGTTACGTTTGTCCGCAGTGTGAAAGCCGTCCGTCATGCCGGCGGTAATACGCAGCCCTTTTGTACCGGGCAGGCAACGTTGGGCATGTGCCTTGTCCGTCAGGACAAAGCACAAAAGTATACATATAATAACAGAGACCCTTTTCATACTATTTCACCTTCAGCTCGTTAATGACTCTGGCACGAATCAGCTCGGCGTTGGTCAGAATAAACCGCTGATGCCTTCCCCCGTTCTGTTCGTTCATCTCGACAACCAGCTGCTTGTCATCCGGAAGGGTGAATTTGGGCAGGGTAAATACCGTCCGTTCCTTGCTCTTTCCGTCAACCGCCGTCACATAGTTGAAGGCACGAAGCGGCACGATAACCTGTTCCTGAATGGCGGTACGTTTTGCAACCTTTTTATCCACCACCTTAAAAGTGACAAAGTCAACGGAGAATGGCACGTTGGAAGCGTTTTTCAGTTCCATATGGAAATAAAGCAGACCGTTGTGCGTATAAATCCCTTTCAGGATATACTGGATACCGAAGCGCTTGCAGCCGATATGCTTCACCAGACGTTTGTTGTTGTCATAGACGGACTTCATGATCAGCCGTACCAGCAGCGGGGACTCGCTGCCGAGTTCCGTAAGGTAGATTTCCTGCGAGTTGTTCGGCCGGTTCACCGCCTCGCCATCATGGATGAAGTCTTTCATCTCGATATTCAGCTTGGCCGGCTCGTCCGCATACTTCACGTTGAATGTATAATAGCTGCCGTCATCCGTGATCACCGCCAGATTCGTTTCACGGGAGAAGTCCCTCAACGCCGCTTTCACCCGAAGCACGTTCTCCGAACCGTCCGCTTTGCCGGCAAGAATGTCAGCCGATCCCAGATCCACATACTTGATAGCAGCCGGGAAGATAAGGTGTACAGTTTTATTAAATGTCACCTCCAAGGCGTATGGAGGAACCATCCGGTCGAATGTCACCGGACGTGTCAGCCCGTCAAACAAATCACCGGTGGACGGGCTGCGCCTTGCGTCCTCCTTATCCGGCAGCGGCGTGGTTCCCGTTTCTCCGGAATCCGCCGTTTCTTCCGTGTCATTTCCCGTCTTTTCCACTTTCACGGTCTTTTGTGCATACGCACCGGTCATACCAATGGCAAAAGCCATCATTAAAATTACTTTTTTCATGCTTGTTGTTTTTTCTTGATTAATAAATTGATTTTAACCGTTTATTGTCTTGACACGAGCAATAGCTCGTAATCCGCCTTCAAAGTCGCCTTGGCACTCCTGAACTTTGTGGAAAGGTATTGCGATGCCCCCTGTATCACCCCTTTGCCCAAGTCCGCAGCCAGCTGTGCACCGGCATTGCTGGAGATATTGATGCTGCTTCCCATTGCCGAACCCATGTTGGCCGCCATCTCCTTGACGGCGGTAAGCTCCTGCGATCCCCTGACCTCAATGCCCTTCATGCCCCTCGTGTCATAAGCGTCCAGCTCCACCGGCAGGATTGTTCCCTGAAAGGCGACCGAGGAAACGGTGATTTCCATGCGTTCACCGCTGATTTTCGCCGTGCCGGTCAGTATCGTGTTGGCGGGTATGTACAACTCTCCCGGCCTGCACCGGCTCCAGCAGGCGGAGTCCCACCTCCTGACCGTCGCTGCCCGAAACCGTTACCGTCCTGTACACGCAGGCACGGATACCATTCCTTTCCGTACGGCTCCGGACTGTCCCCACCGTGTGGAAACCCATGTTTCTGGGCTTACCGTACTGTCTGGCGAACTCTTCATCGGACAAGGGTGCGGCCAGCAGGCTGACCACCCGTTCCGCTACCTGCGTAACCGGGCAGACCGGCATTTTACCCGTAGAGGAGGACACGGCGACCTGTTTGGTTTCACCACCGCCCGGCATGTATCTTGCCGCCATCTCGTAGGACTTCTCCATCAGCCGCAGTTGTTCCTCACCGTTTTCTCTGGCCTTGCGCTCTTCCTCCGCCTGACGCTCCAGCTCCTGAATACGCCATTCCAGTTCCAGCGTTTTCTGGTCATCTTCCGCAGGCCGTGTTTCATAAAAACTGCCCAACTGCCGGTTGATGTCCTGATAGGCATTGGCGGAGGAACGGATAGACGGACTGCCGTTGTCCGTGTCCTCTTCCGTCAGGAATACCTCGTCTGCCACCGGCTCTTCCTGTTCCAGCGATACCGCCAGATCCTGGAGCGTGTTCATTTTCTCCTTTTGTTTCTTTTCAAAGGCACTTTGTTCGTAGGCGGTCTTTTTATCCGACGGCAGCCCCTTGTCCTCCGGCATCGGGACATCCACGTTGAATCCCTCCCTTAATGGCTCGTCGCTGTCAGAAGGAGCGAATATCAGCCACATCGCTCCCAGAAACACGAGAAAGAACAACGGATACACGAGCATCTTCTTTCGTTTGAGCATCTCTTCCGGAGTCAGAGGTCTGGCCTCTTTCTTCCCCTGTTTCGGCGTTTGCCCTTTCTCTTCCGCTTTTTCAGACGTTGCAGCGTTCGCCGGTTGCCGTTCCTGATTTTTTAGGTTCTCCATAATCCACCTGATTTTTAATGTTTATACTATCCTTGTTTATCCCCCTGTACAGTTCCATCCGCCTGATATGCTCCATTTGCAACTGCTCCCCCTCATGCCTGCCGATGCGGTATATCGAAGATACCGTCATGTATATCGACAGACAGCCGAAGCCGGTGAGCATGGCCACCACGCAGACGAGCCGTACATCGGGCGACATCCGTCCGCACAGATAGCGGAGTCCGTCGTCTATCCTGTCAGGCACATACCTGATCCATTTTTTCAATCGGTTCATTTCCTCTCTTTTTTTAAGTTATCGTTCAACGGTTCTCAAATCCCGGTTCTCCACGATATTGAACTGCTCCATCGTGAAGCCGTGCGGGTTATTGTCCGACCTGACCGAGTTCAACAGCCGGCAACGGGTTACAAGGCTCCGTTCCGTGATGTTGCTCGACCTGACGAGCGACTGCCGTGCGTAAGTTGTCACCACATACGGGTAGCTGTTGAAGTCGCACGCCACGCTGTCCACCCGGATGCTCTGGTTGATATTGGCCGAGATTATACGGTTGTAATACCCCTTTTCCTCCCAGTCCTTGTAGTAGCGGAACGCACTCTCGTCGCACAGGAACAACGCCCGGCGGATATTCGACTCGATAGCCGCCTTGTCGGGCGACAAGGTGAAAAACAGCTCGTGGAAACGCCGGATATGTTCTTTCGCCTCCACCGGCCTGTTCTGCGAAAGGTCTTGGGAAAGAGCAAGTATCAGGGACTTCCCATTGTCCAGCACATAGATTTTCTCCCTCTGCCGTTCGGCGAACCGGTAGGAGCTCCAGAGAGCATAGCCGGTAACCAGAGCACAGAGCGAAACGAACACGATCCCCATCGTGCGAATTTGCCGGAAGCTCGTTTCTATATTCTTTAAACTTTTAAATTCCATATGTTTCTAAGATTTTATATTGGGTTATCTGCCTCTTAACTTGCCGGCTACATGGCCGACGGCTGCACCGGAAACAGCGGCAGCCGCACGTCCGCCCTTTAGTGACCACGAGTTGACCTGCTTGCCGTAATTGCCGGCTCCCGATGCCTGAATCACCCATGTGGATACTGTCGGAATGGTGAAATAGCCCCACAATGGCTATCAGCATGAAGATGATGTAAGCGGAATTGTTCACGTCGGGCACATAGGCGGGATCGCTCAGTGCAGCGATGTCCTTCTCGATCATCAGCACCTGAATCCTTGCCAGCACGGAGCTGAACAGGTCGGATATGGGCAGCCACAGATAGATGCTGATATACTGGCAAATCCATTGGATCATCGTATTGTGGAAGCCGTCGTACACCGATATGGCGAATGACAGAGGTCCCAGAATGCTCAATACGATCAGGAAGAAGGTTCTCAGCGTGTCCAGTACCAGCGAAACCGACTGGAACAGCAGTTCCAGAAAGCTGCGGAAGAAAATTGCTCACGCTCTGCCTGGCCTGGTATTTGAGGCGTTCCGCCGCCATGCCCGCCATGGCCTTCAAATCCGAAGGCGACCATCCCAGATCTTCGATCTGGCGTTCATATTCCTCGTTATCGACCAGATACGCCGTTTCCGGATTTCTCGTCATCGCCTCGTATTCCAGTTTCTGCCGCTTCTCGGAATACTCCCGTATGTTCAGTGTCTGGCCTTCCATGATACTGTGGCAGCCGGTGACCACCGGACTCATGATGCCGTTGAGAGTTCCCAGAACGAATGTGGGGAAGAACATGATGCACGCCCCCAGACAAAAAGGTCTGAAGAGCGGGTAAATGTCAATCGGCTCGGCTCTCGAAAGAGCCTGCCACACCCGTGAGGCCACATAGAACAGTGCACCCAGTGCAGCCACTCCGGTAGCCACACCCGTGATGTCCGAACAGAGAGGCATCATCTCGTCATAAAGGTTGCGCAACACTTCGTGAAGGTTGCTGAAAGTTTCCTCGCCCGTCATGTCACCAGTATTTTTGATTGTCCGTTCCGTACAAGTCCAGCACCCTTCGGGTATCGTTCTTCTTTTTTGCACGCAGGTAAGAGATGCCGATGTTCCGGTTCGTGTAATACCTGACCAGATTGCGTTGGTTTCTTACGTCACGGTACACACGGTCGATCACGTCCATGCGCTCCTTATCCGTCATGGAAAGGCTGGTGGAGGTTACGACCGTCTTCATCTCGTTCAGCATACCGCTGCTCTCTTCCAGCATCTTCGCATATCCGGAAGCGATTGCCGAAAGCTCGTCCGGCGTATAGTTCCCGTCCGTCAGCATTTTCTGGAAAGAGTTTACATAGATGTCCGATATTTCACCGACCAGAAGAACGGTCTGCTGTACCTTGCGGGCATCCTTAACCAGATTGTTGACCGCTTTCAATGCGTCGTAATAACGCTTCCCCTGTTCGTAGATCTTGACTGTTTCCTGAAAATTCTTCACCATATTTTCTGCCGTCGTCGTGGTCTGCACCACATTGCGGGTTGTATTCACGATGCTTTGTGCAAAGTTCGAGGGATCGAACGTCACCCATTGTGCCTTTACTGCCATAATCGGGCAAAGAAGCCCGGCCAGGCAGACAGCCATAATTCGTTTCATGTCTTTTAAAATTTTAATGTTGAATAAATCGGATAGTTGTTACTGTCATTTACGGGAGAACCGGGGTTCTCCATTTTCCCTATGAGTCATCCGCACGTACATAGATCCCTTCGGTAGCCAGCACCAGCCGGTCTTCCTCCCGGTCATAAGCGAGCTGCACCCTCCCCAGCAGGTCTGCCCAGATGATGCCGCCGCTTTGGTGGATCGTGCCTACCACCACCGCATCAAGGTGGTAGGTCAGGGCAATCTTGTATGCGCCACCGTCACGGAATACGGTAACGGGCGGCGACTTGCGGTTGCTTTTCCACTCCCCGCATATCCAGTAGAGCGGAAACAAGGTTTCATACTCCATAGGCATTTACGGTATTTCATTGCTTTGATTCCGTTTCTTTTCCGCAAGCCTTCGGATAGCCAGTTCGATATTGCCGTCCAGCTGTTTCGCCAGTTGTTCCACTTCCACCTTCTCGCTCTCTTCGGTCGTGTAGCACAGATATTCTTCGGGCGATACCTCCGTGGCGTACACCGTTGACCGTACGCCCCCCAATCCGAACCAGACCTCCTTGTATTTGCGTTTCGGGTCATTGGACATGTTCACCGACAGGATCTGCGCCTTTTCCTTGTCCGTCAGTCCCAGCAGGGACTGTATCTGCGAGAACTTGTTAAGGTACTTCCTCTGGTCAAGCAGAATCTTGCAGTCGCTGTTGTTCACTATAGACTCCTTTACGATAGGCGAGGAAATGATGTCATCGACTTCCTGCGTCACCACAACCGCCTCTCCGTAAAATTTGCGGACAGTCTTGAACAGATAGCGGATGTAGTCCGCCATCCCTTCCTTGGCGATAGCCTTGCCGGGTAGGTCAGAGGCATTACTGCCCCTTTCCCCCCTCAGAACCGTACGTGAAAGTTTCCAATCATACGGCTCAAGCAGTGTTAAATTTCTATTTAATAGAAACCAGCTCATAGTTACATCTTATTAGTTTGAATGACTTTTCTTCTACAACTGTCATGTAGCAGATTATTTACTTTCTTGCCGTTGACTATTTGTTGGGAAGTTCCCCAAGGATGTTCCTTGTCTATGGGTTTACCACATACGGGACATAAATGGTCCTGTCTTTCCCACATGTACAGCAATGATTTTCTGCCGTTGAGCGACTGTAGCATCTTGTAAGTCTTGCGCTTTTCAAAATACTCTGTCCATTCGGGGTCAAAGGGATTTGCTTCACCTTTTACCTTGACATATCGGGTAATCTTTGTGTCATACAGCCTTTTCAGAGCAATCCTGTCATCAGTCTTGCCTTTCTTGAAGTTTGCCACGAAGCACCAGTTACGGTTCTTTACCCGTGTAAAGTATCGGTCGGCAATCCAATATTTGCCTTTCTTGGGGTGTCGTCTTGTAGCCCATTGCCATAACTTTTCAAATATCAGGTAGTCAGCTTTTCTGAATGTATCAGATGCCACACAATTCTTGTAGTAGTTTACCCAGCCTGTTATCACAGGATTCAAGAGCCTTATAAGTGATTCCTGTTTGCTTCCTTTATTGGAATCGATGATTCCTCGGATTTTCTGCATGAATTTCTTCAGGCTCTTTTTGGACGGTTTGATTAGAAGCACTCCTTTGTATTTCCGGATATTGTACCCGAGAAAATCGAATCCGTCATCAATGTGTGTAATCTTTGTTTTCTCTTCCGACAGGGTTAATCCCCTTTCTTGGAGAAAGTCCACTACTAACGGTTTGATTTCTTCCAAAGCTTCCTTGCTTCTACCCGTGATGATAAAATCATCCGCATAGCGTACAAGATGTACTTTGGGATAGTAGGTCGTTTTCCTGGTTACAAATTTCTTGTGATACTTCTCTGCAAACATAGTTTGCAGTCCGTCCAGTGTCATATTCGCAAGAGTTGGTGAGATGATACCACCCTGTGGAGTGCCCTCTTCCGTGGGGAATAGCTCCTTGTTGAAGACGAAACCGCATTTGAGCCATTTCCGCAGCATCACTTTATCCATAGGGATATTGTTCAGCAGCCATTCGTGGCTGATGTGGTCGAAACAACCTTGGATGTCACCCTCCATAATCCATTCGGGAGAAGCTTTCTTTGCAAGGACACAAAAACATTGTTCCCTTGCATCTCCGGTACTTCTCTCTTTACGGAAACCGTAGGAATTACTGTCCGCAGTTGTTTCCGATACAGGTTCCAACGCAAGCAGGTATAATGCCTGCATAGCCCTATCTTTCATTGTCGGGATACCTAAAGGACGTAGTTTCCCGTTACTCTTTTTGATATTGACCCTTTTTAACGGCTGGGGCTTGTAGCCTCTTCTTTTCAGTTCACCGATAGCCTTGAATCTGGTATTGGGAGTTGACCATTTCACCTTGTCAACGCCTGCGGTGTCACTGCCACTGTTTGATGTAACACGCTTTACGGCTAAAGCCTTAGCGTAAAACGAATGCGTCAGCACCCACTGCAAGGATTTCACCCTGCCGTGTTTGCCCGCCTTTTGAGCTTTTACAATACGTGCTTGTAGCTTATTAACCGCTATCTCACACTTGTTCCAGTCTATGCTTTCCCAAGTGCTCCATTTACGGTCAGTAGATGCACACGATGTTTTAATTTCGTTCATTTGCTTTTCTCCTTTAATAAGTTCTATAAGTTTCTTGTAAAACATCCACCATGCGGAAGTCTGCCCACTTTCGTGTGAGGTGATGTTTCAACCTCTATCCGTCCCATTACAGAACGGCATTCGCTTTCTCCGCATTCCTCTGCCCGCACTCCATTCGGCTTCACTTACGGTCTGCTTACCTGCTGTTACACAGGAGAAGTACGGGTTTACCATGTTTCTTGTATATGACAAACGAATGGGTTAGAATCCGTCTATCCGCCGGCAGTCGTTATGTCCGTGTAACCTTAGCATGGAGAAGGTTAACCGACTGCATCCCTTTTGGGTTAGAGCCCAGTATCATTAGCGGCTCATTCGAAGTTACGACGTTTATCAACGGTTCACATTACGTTATTCATACCATTCAGCCTAGCTCCCCTGTCGTTCGATACTAACGGCAGTTGTCATCCCCTCACGGTTCAGACTTCTCCTTTCGGAAGGGCTTCATTGTTGGTTCTGTTACCGCACGGGTTCATTGCTTAATACCGCACGTTCCCATAGGCTACTGTTGACGGAACAACAGGTTCAATCGTTCGATTTCCAACTCGTGGAATGAAAGTTGAACAATCATATACAAGACTTACATGTCACAGCCACGCTTCCTCTATGATGATCATCTTGCGCACCCCTTTCAAACGGCGCATCTTGTTGATAAACAACTCCATGATGATGATAGTCGTTACCGGGAAAAGAATGGGGTGGTCTTTGATCTGATCGATTTCGAATACGATAAACCGTTTGCCGAGCAGGTCGAGCTGCTTGTCGGAGTTAAGCAGGAAATCATATTCTCCGCCACGGTAATAAGGCTCCAGCACGTTCAGGAAACCCGCAAGGTCGAAATCCTTTTCCCGGACTCCCTTCTCTTCCAGTATCTTCCGGTAGTCCGTTTTCACGAACTCGTAGAAGGTGTTGAACGAGGGAACGATGCTTTCATCCTCCTTGATGCGCCTGATATACAGGGCCACCGCATTGGACAGCGCCACTTCTTCCGAACGTGTCGCCGGTTCGTTGTCCTTTTTCCAGAGTGTGAGGATCAGTGTCTTGATACTCTCTCGTTTCTCAATGTCGAAAACCTTATCATCCGTGAAAAAAGGGTTGAACGCTATCGGGTTTTCATCCGTATAAGTGAAATAGATGCCGTCCTTGCCGCCGGTCTTCTGGTGTATCAGCGAGCAAAGTCCCTGATAGCTGTTCCCCGTGTCGATCAATACCACGTGTGTGCCCTGTTCATAATACTGCCTCGCCAAATGATTCATGAAGAATGACTTGCCGCTACCGGAGCCGCCCAATACGAATTTATTTCGGTTCGTGGTTACGCCACGTTTCATCGGCAGGTCGGAGATGTCCACGTGCAGCGGTTTTCCGCTGATACGGTCTGACATCTTCAGTCCGAAAGGTGAAACGGAGCTGCGGTAGTTCGTTTCTTCCACCCAGAAGCAGAGAGCCTGTTCGATGAACGTATAGAAGCTCTCCTCTGCCGGGAAGTCAGCGCCGTTTCCCGGCATTGCCGCCCAGTACAGCGTGGCGGCGTCCACCGTATTATGGCGTGGCTTGCACTCCATCATGGCGATCTGACTGCCCACGTCATTGCGCATGTTCTTCACCTCCATCGGGTTGTCCGTCCATGCGATGACGTTGCAGTGGGCACGTACCGAGGTAAGCCCGAACGAGTGTGCGTCATTCAGGTACAGGTCAATCCACTCCTTGTTGATCTGGTTGCTCCGTGAGTACTTCGAGAGCGACTGCATGTTGCGTGCGCTCTTTTCAAAACGTTGCAGGTTCTCGCCGCTGTCATCCAGAAAGATATACTGGTTGTACAGGTGGTTGCACGAGAGCAGCAGGCCTACCGGACTGGCGAATGACAGCTTGCAGTCGCTTTTGTCCGTTGACAGCCTTTCATACCGGCAGTCCGTACCCACCTTGTTGGGCAACGCATCCAGTTCCGATAGCGTATGTACCGATACGTGCTTGTCGCCGACACGCAGGCCGTCATCTCCGAGTTCGATGTCTTCCAGCGCAGTGGTATTTTCCATTGACAGACAGAAATATTTCTCCACCAGTCCGGCCTTATCCTCCGTGCCCGTAATCTCATCACCGACGAGCCGTCTTAGGTGCACCAGCCCTGTATCGTTCACGATACGGGCGAATTGTCCCACCGTATCCAGAAAATGGGCGGTGGTATCCTTGTCCACCTCCTTGGGGATGATGAATCCCCTGCACAGCGAAGAGAAGCTGCTCTGCATCCTCATGCGTTCTTTCGTCGTCTTGGTCAGGTACAGATAGCATTTGTGGTTCAGGAAAGGACGTTCGTTGAAGTGCATCTCGTAGCTCCGGGAAAGGAAACTTAGATTTTCCTTGTCCGTCTGGCTGCGGTAATCCTCCCGGATAAACCAGTCCTGTTTATGTACCACCGTATAATTGGGCAATACCTTGATTGCCTTTGCCCACCGCATGGATAGCCTCGTATTCAGCTGCCGTTACCGTGAAGAGTTCGGGCAGCTCCACCTCAAAGACGGCGGTGATGTCCGCATCTTTGGAGATGATACAGTCCGCTTCGACGGCGAGAAGCGGGAACTTGCTTTCCAATGTGGCGGCCTTTAGTGTGTTCCGCATACATTCTTCTTTTTAATCGTGAATAATTTTCGGGGACTGATCCGGTTGATCAGGTAGCGGGGGTGCTGTTTTCTGGCCAGCAGCTTCATCAGTCCGTGTTCTCCGAACTTGCCGTTCAGGTGGAATGTCAGCCAGACCAGTGCGGATGCGGAGGTTACACCGAAAGCGATGCAGAGCCATTGGCCGACACCGGCCATATAGAGAATGACAAACAGCACGAACAGAGCCAGCAGCCCGCCGGCGAAAATAAAAAGGTATTGCGCCTTGAGTCCCTTGAACTCCGCACTCTCGCCGATCCCCTTGTTCAGTTCATAGTCCATATACATTATTATATATAGGCGAATCTGTCCTTTAGAGGAAGAACGAACGCAGGATAGTGGCGGCGACAATCAGAAAGATGCACGCACCGAACCAGGAGGATGCCACCTTGCTTACGTCCGGATCGCCGGAACTGAACTTATTGTACACTTTAATCCCGCCGACCAAGCCGATCACGGCTCCGATTGCGTAGCACAGCTTCGTTCCCGGATCAAAGTAGCTTGTTACCATTTTCGTCGCCTCTGCGATACCGGCCGAGCCGTTTCCCTGCGCATGGAGCGAGCCTGTGGCGATTAGCATGACCGCCACTAATACAAGTTGTTTCGTGTTCATAAAATAAATGGATTTGAATGAGGGACACGACGGAGGGAAGAGTCCGCCGTATCCGGTTGTTAATTAAATTTGTCTGGATTTCTACTGGTAAGAATGAACCGTCAGCTATCCGTAATCTCTTTTTTTCATGTACGTTTTACTTTATTCGTTAGACAATATCGCTTATGGAGAAAGTGTCCGGTATGGTTTCTGCCGCCGGTTCGCTGTCCGGCTGTTTACGCTTGCGGTATGCCGCAAGGTGCAGTTCTATCAGCGAGCCGATCCGTTCCTCACGTTCCGCATCGCCGGAGGTCAGCTGTTCGAACATCGGGGTGTTGCGAAGTTCCGCCAGCGTCTTTCCGGCCTGAATCCTTTCCTCCTCACTGGCTGCTTCACCGCTGACCGCCACACGCACCGCCAGTCCCATGTCCTCGAAGCGGATGCCCGTGGCTTGCGGCGTGCATCCCGGCAGGCGTCTGTTCTGCTCGTCATCATCTACCGGAGGATTGTCATCCGCCGGTTCTTTCCGGAACTCCAGCGGAACATCCATATCTTCCATCAGTTCCAGTTCTTCCGGCAGCGGACTCCCTTCTGCAAACAGCTTGTCCAGTTCCTCGGCGGAAACTGTTTTCGGGTACTTTTCTTTCTCCGGTGCAAAAGTATCCGCTTCACTTACAGATTTTTCGTTTTCAATTTTTTCGGGTGTTTGTGGCGTGGAGTGGCTAAGGGAAAATGTGCTTTTGCCTAAAATCTCGCTCACGTCCACCGCCATCCGGGTAAGGATCTGCCCGGCTTTTTCCGCTTTCTTCCTCCGGCTGTTCCGCTCGTGGAAGAGGTAGGCGGCTATCCACAGCAGATAGCCGCCGGTAAGTAAGAATAAGATTGCTGACATGATTTCCGGGGTTTAAAACAGTTCGGTACTTCGTTTTCTGTATTCCTTCGTAATCTCGTCCTGATAGGTGGAAAAGTGCTGTTCCAGCACATTGTCCACATAGCTGAAAATGGACATCTCGTTGTTCCCGATTGTCTGGACAATCTTCTGAATCCGTTCATGGAACTCCTTACGAAGGTAGATTGTCTTGCCAAGCCGTGCGCAGACCGATGACTCGTGGATGAACAGACGGACATATCCGTTCTCTTCACCGGACTGTCCATTATTTCCGGCTGTTTGCGCCTGCCCGTCCGTCTGCCGGCTTTCCTTGAACGAGGCGACTATGGAGTCCTCGTCAATGTCCGTCAGGTTTATTTTTTTCCGTTCGTTTCCCATAGCCTACTTTTTGATAATGGACAACAGTTCTTCCGTAATCTCTTTCAGGTTGCTGCCTTTGACCAGCGTACCGTCCGCAGGGAACAGCGTGGAACGGAACAATGCCCTATGTTCCCCCGTCAGCTCACGGCGGAACCGTTTGCTGTCCGGCAGGAAGGTATTCAGCACTTTCAGTCCCAGCTCGCCGATCACCTGTTCGTACACCTTGTACAGTTCCGATTTCTCCCGGCCGTCCACCATGTTCCACAGAAGGTACAGACCTTTGATATTCGTCTTGCCCGTAGCGATCAGCGTGTCATTCAGCCGGCTCGCAAAGCGGAGTGTGCTTTCCATTACCACCCTGTCGGCGGCAATGGGGGAAAAGACATAGTCCATGTTTGCCAGCGTGTTCAACACGCCCGTACTGTTTACCGTGCCCGGCAGGTCGAAGAACACGATGTCCGTTTCCGGCATCTTTTCCAGCAGTTCGTCCGCCTTTGCGACAGCATCCTCAGCCGTACTCTCCGCTATCGGATAGGCTTTCTTCCTTATCCGTTGCAGTTGCCTGTACGCCATCAGTTTGTAATGCTCGTCCTCCATGACCGTTTTCAGGTCACGTTTTCTCATCTCGGCAATGCTGTGTTGCGGGTAGTCGCAATCCACCACCGCTACATTCATCCCTTTCACATAGTGCAGGTAACTTGCCACCAGCACGGTCAGCGTTGTTTTTCCCGCTCCGCCTTTTTGCGTGGAAAAGGCGATAAAGAGTGTTTCTTTTTCCATGATGCAGTTTGTTTACAAATGATACTTTTGAATCAACGCCGCAAATAAAGAAGGAAAAAGAAGGGGAATTCATGGTTTGGGAACGGAGGGGTTCGAGTGGCCGGCTCCTGACGTGGAATGGCTGACTGAACAGCCGACCGACCGAAGTATTGTCCGTCTGATTGGCCAATAGGATACTTGTCCGACCATACATAATATTATTGGATTGTATTGCCTGTCGGATAATCAGCCAAGGAAACAACCGACCGATGAACAGGTTGCCTGAACAAAAGGTTATCCGCTTGGTTGGCTGGTCAGCCGGACGACCGCACCAACGTTGCAACGGCTGACCGTCTGATTGGTTATCTGACCGGTTGGGTATTCAGTCCGCCATTACGCATCCCATTCAGGCACATTCTCAGCCGTTGGTTCAGCCATCATCGGCCGCCCGTTTTTCCTCCTGTTCCACCTGTGTGTACAAGTGGCTTCTATTTGGCATAATGTGGCTAATATTGGTGATATACAACTGATTATATCACTTCCTAACTTTGCGGCATCCAACCGGAAGTGGGCTGTTTGCCTTCGTCGGTCGTCAATCCCCGCTTTCCCCCGAAAGCGCTCTTTCCTCTTTGGAGAGGAAAGATTTATGTTCGCCCGAACATAGCAAGCTGTGTTTTTTGCAGCACCACTCCGTTTTGCAGCAAAAAACGCTTGCCCTTGCAGGGGGCTGCAATTTGCTCCGAAGTCGCAAATTGTGGGGGAGAAACAGACGGCGGCAATGCCACCCGGTGGAGTTGTACCACATAAAAAACGTATATATGAACAACGAGAAAAAGCGTCCCCGCACACGGGGAAAAGGGGGCAGATTGCCCAAGTCGAACCCGGCCGTCCGCCGTGAAACCGTCAATCTGGACGAAGCCGGCCATGCACGGTTTCTCACCATGTTTGAGCAGTCCGGCCTGTTGTCCAAATCCAAGTTCATCGCCGCACGGATCTTTAACGAGGAGTTCAGGGTGATCCGGACAGACCGTGCCACAATGGAGTATGTGGCCAAGCTCACGGAACTGTTCCGGCAGTTCCGTGCTATAGGAGTGAATTACAATCAGGCAGTCAAGGAGTTGCACATCCATTTCACCGAAAAGAAAGCGTTGGCACTGCTTTACAGACTTGAAAAGCTCACCCTTGAACTCGTGGAGCTGAACCGCCGGATTGTCGAACTTTCCCAAAAACTCGCCTCACATGGTAGCCAGGATCAGCGTGGGTAAGAACTTGTACGGTGCATTGGCCTACAACCAGAACAAGGTCGATGAAGGCGGTGCGAAAGTCCTTTCGGCACATCTCCTCCGTTATCCCGAAGACGGGCGTTTCCGTCCGGATGAATCCGTGAGGCAGTTTCTCGAATGGATGCCGAACCATTACCGCACCGAGAAGCCGGTCATACACATCTCCCTCAACCCGCATCCCGACGACGTGCTGACCGACGGACAGCTGGCGGAAATCGGCAGGGAATACATGCAGCGGCTCGGTTACGGCAACCAGCCCTATCTTGTCTTCAAGCACGAGGACATCGGCCGGCATCATATCCACATCGTTTCCCTGCGTGTCGATAGTGAGGGAAGGAAAGTATCCGACAAGTTCGAATACCGTCGCAGCAAGGAGATTACCGAACTTCTGGAGCAGAAATACGGCCTGCATCCGGCGGAAGGCCGGAAGAAAGGCGAAGAGTGGCAGCTGAAGCCGGTAGATGTTGCAAAAGGGGACATCAAACGGCAGATCGCCTGTACCCTCAAACCCCTGCTCGAGCTTTACAGCTTCCGCACAATGGGCGAACTCCGTGCCCTGCTTTCCCTGTATAATATAGGAGTGGAAGAAGTGAAGGGGGAAATTGGCGGACGCACCTATCACGGCATACTCTATACCGCTTTGGACGGCAACGGCGAAACGGTGGCCACTCCCATAAAGTCCTCCCGGCTGGGAAGAACGGCCGGTGCACAGCAGTTGGATAGGAAGATGCGGGAATCCGCCGCAAGAATCAAGTCCGACCCGTGCCGTGAACGGCTTCGGCCGTTAGTGGCCGAAGCTTTGCGCCGGTCCGTGGACGAACGGGATTTCCGTAGCCGGCTGGCGAAAGAACAGATAGACTTGGTTCTCCGCCGCAACGGAACCGGCAGGATTTATGGCGTTACCTTTATAGACCACCGCAGCCGCACCGTGCTCAACGGCTCACGTCTGGGCAAGGAGTTTTCGGCGAACACGCTGGACAGATGCTTTCAGGAGCGGCCGCAAGATCTCCTGCCGCCACTTCTGCCGTCCGTTCCGTCCGCTGTGGTTTCCGGAAACGGGGAGAAAATTCTGGGAGGGTTGCTTTCCGGCATGGAGCCGGAGCTGAACTATGTCCCCCGGCATCCCAGGCTACTGAAGCCCGACAAGAAGAAACGCCGTCGGCGTTACGGCCGTCAGGACTGAACCCGTATTACATAATTATCAAGAAGATAACTTTTTAAAACTCAGTATTATGTCACAAGAAGATGATCTCAGGGGACTGGCGAAAGTCATGGACTTTATGCGTGCCCTCAGCGTGTTGTTCGTAGTTGTCAATATCTATTGGTTCTGCTATCCGGCCATCCGGGAGTGGAATGTCAGTATCGGAGTGGTGGACAGGATTCTGCTGAACTTCCAGCGCACGACCGGGTTGTTCGGCTCCATCCTTTGGACAAAGCTTTTCTCCGTTACCTTCCTTGCCCTGTCGTGTCTGGGCACGAAGGGTGTAAAGGAGGAAAAAATCAAATGGGCGCATATCTGGACAGCCCTTTCCGCAGGTGTTGTCCTCTTCTTTTTCAACTGGTGGCTGCTCAGCCTGCCCGTACCGTTAATGGCACGCACAGCCTTTTATATACTCACTCTTGCCGTCGGCTATCTCTGCCTGCTCGCCGCAGGTGTATGGATCTCCCGCCTTCTCAAACAGGACCTTATGGACGATGTGTTCAACAACGAGAACGAAAGTTTCATGCAGGAAACAAGGCTTATCGAAAACGAATATTCTGTAAATCTGCCGACACGGTTCTATTATGGCAAGAAATGGAACAACGGCTGGATCAATGTCGTGAATCCTTTCCGTGCCTCCATCGTACTGGGAACGCCCGGTTCGGGAAAGTCTTTTGCAGTGGTAAATTCCTATATCAAGCAGCAGATAGAGAAAGGCTATGCCGCCTATATCTACGATTTCAAGTTTCCCGACCTCTCCACCATTGCTTACAATCACCTGCTCAACCATTTGGAGGGGTACAAAGTGCCGCCGAAGTTCTATGTCATCAACTTCGACGATCCCTCACGCAGCCACCGCTGCAATCCCCTCAACCCGAAGTTCATGACCGACATCTCCGATGCTTACGAGAGAGTTCGTACAGCATCATGCTCAATCTCAA
>SCPN01001479.1_pt1 | contig 64752 bp, 52 predicted proteins | sample 6106831 | NCBI WGS metagenome assembly SCPN01 (sample SAMN10720447, study PRJNA508395) | human gut metagenome | isolation source: Participant 1, 0 month | reverse complement strand
TTTTGCCATAGCTGTAATTGGTTTAGGATTGATTTTTATGTAATAACAGATGTCTGCAAGGAAAAGTTCTAATTTAACATATGCTAATAACGCTTTTGTGTCGGGACACATCACCGCTTTTATGTTAAAAATAATTCTGTAACAACTTTTTAGTAAAGACGTATAAACAATTGCAATATCCTTTTGTTATCTTTATAGGCGAAATCTTAACCTAATGTATTAAACCTCTTAATTACTCTAGAAAAATGAATAGAAATGAAATCGGTATAAATGCCGGTAAGGTTTGGCAACTGCTTAGCAATAACGAGAAGTGGAGCTACGGACTTCTGAAGAGAAAATCCGGGTTGAAAGATAAAGAGCTGGGTGCCGCTTTAGGGTGGTTGTCAAGAGAGAACAAGATTGAGTTCGATCAGTGTGATGAAGAACTCTATGTATATCTCTGTGTGAATGTTTATATTGGCTAAAAGAATTTGGCACTTTAACGAAAACAGCAGAATCTCCGGAGGGATGACAGCCCGGTCAGCCCTTCGGAGATTCTCGTTTTTTATCCTTTTTCCTTTTAATGTATCTTCCTTTCAATTGATTTCCGGAAATAATTCTGTTACTTTGCACCACGAATTAAAATGCAAGAAACAATGAGAAGTTTTGCCTCTGACAATAATTCCGGTGTGCATCCGTTGGTAATGGAAGCCTTGAACCGGGCCAATATAGACCATTCTTTAGGATATGGCGATGACAAATGGACGGAAGAAGCCGTAGCGAAGATCAAAGAAACCTTCACCCCGAACTGTGTCCCTTTGTTTGTATTCAACGGAACAGGCAGCAATGTAGTAGCATTGCAACTGATGACCCGCCCGTATCATTCTATCTTTTGTGCGGAAACTGCTCATATCTATGTCGATGAGTGTGGCTCTCCCGTGAAAATGACAGGTTGTCAGATTCGCCCGATTGCTACTCCTGACGGTAAACTTACCCCGGAATTGATGCAACCTTACCTGCACGGTTTCGGCGACCAACACCATTCGCAACCCAGAGCTCTCTACATCTCCCAATGTACCGAACTTGGCACCATCTACACTCCCGAAGAGTTGAAACGCCTGACTGACTTTGCCCATCTGAATGGTATGTATGTACACATGGACGGAGCCAGAATAGCCAATGCCTGTGCCGCCCTGAATCTTTCCCTTAAAGAACTGACGGTGGATTGCGGAGTCGATATTCTTAGTTTCGGCGGAACGAAGAACGGACTGATGATGGGAGAGTGCGTGATTGTATTTAATAAAGACCTGCAATCGGAAGCCCGTTTCATCCGTAAGCAATCCGCCCAGCTCGCTTCGAAGATGCGTTACCTCTCTTGCCAGTTTACGGCATACCTCACTGACGACCTTTGGCTGAAGAATGCCAGCCACGCCAATGCGATGGCTGCCAAACTTCGTGCGGAATTAGAGAAACTGCCCGAAGTCACTTTTACTCAAAAAGCCGAGAGCAACCAACTATTCCTCATCCTGCCCCGCCCGGTTATCGACCGGATGCTGGAGTCTTATTTCTTTTATTTCTGGAACGAAGAGAAATGAAATCGCTTGGTAACTTCTTTGATACGACAGAAGAAGATGTGGACGAGTTTATAGGACTTTTGAAACGTTAAAAAGGAAATTCAGGACAACAAAAGCCTCTGAAACTCTGTTGTAATAAGAAGTTTGAAACTAACTTTGTCCGCAAAGTTTTCTACTTCTTATGATTATGAATACTAGACAGAACAGGCTAATCATATTCGCGCTTTTGTTGTTGACACAAACCCCGTTGGGCGCACAGCTGCATTCTACTAAAATTGAACTGCCGGAGGATTCTATATCTGTAACCATGGAAGATTCTGTTCCGGCAAAGCGCAGCTTCTTTAAAAAGTTTCTTGATTACTTCAATGACGCCAATAAGGAAAAAAAGAATAAAAAGTTTGATTTCAGTGTGATAGGTGGTCCCCACTATTCCAGTGACACCAAGTTCGGACTCGGACTGGTGGCAGCCGGATTATATCGCACCGATCGGAACGATTCGCTTCTTCCTCCCTCCAATGTCTCTCTTTACGGAGATGTGTCGACGGTCGGCTTCTATCTGTTGGGAATCCGTGGGAACCATCTGTTTCCGCAAGACAAATACCGCTTGAATTACAATCTCTATTTCTATTCTTTCCCCAGCCTGTATTGGGGACGGGGATATGACAATGGAGCCAACTCTGATAATGAAAGCGACTATAAACGTTTTCAAGCACAGGTGAAAGTCGATTTTATGTTCCGGCTGGCAAAGAACTTCTACATCGGCCCGATGGCCATATTCGATTATATCGACGGGCGGAACTTTGATAAACCGGAACTATGGGAAGGAATGGCGGCACGGACCACCAATACCAGCCTGGGACTTTCCCTCCTTTACGATTCACGTGATTTCCTGACAAATGCATCTCACGGCTATTACTTGCGGATAGACCAGCGATTCAGCCCGGCTTTTCTCGGCAATAAATATGCGTTTAGCAGCACCGAACTGACTACCAGCTATTATCAGCCCGTATGGAAAGGCGGAGTGCTGGCAGGACAATTCCACACATTGCTTACCTATGGCGATACCCCGTGGGGATTGATGGCAACGCTGGGAAGCTCTTACTCCATGCGCGGATATTACGAAGGACGCTATCGGGACAAGGGAGCAATGGATGCGCAAATAGAACTCCGGCAACACGTCTGGAAACGGAATGGAGTGGCTGTATGGGCAGGAGCGGGAACGATTTTTCCACGACTCTCCGAGTTTACTCCGAAGCATATTCTGCCTAATTATGGTTTCGGTTATCGTTGGGAGTTTAAGAAGAGAGTAAATGTACGTTTGGATTTAGGGTTTGGCAAACACCAGACCGGATTTATTTTTAATATCAATGAAGCTTTTTAAGAATATAAAGAATTGGTTGGAGAATCAGGAACATTTGTTTTATCTGTTCCTCTTCATCTTGATAGTACCCAACCTTGTGCTCTGTTTGACAGAGCCTTTACCGTTGATGGCAAAGGTGTGTAATGTGCTTTTGCCTTTCGGCTGCTATTATCTGTTGATGACTTTGTCGAGAAACTGTGGCAAGATGCTTTGGATTTTATTCCTGTTCCTGTTTTTCGGAGCCTTTCAGATTGTATTGCTTTATTTGTTCGGCCAGTCCATTATCGCTGTCGATATGTTTCTGAACCTGGTGACTACCAATTCGAGTGAAGCCCTCGAACTGCTTGATAATCTCACACCTGCCATTATTGCTGTCATCATACTCTACGTACCTGCCCTGATATTAGGGACCATTTCAATTGTACGCAAGCGGAAACTCACGGCAGAATTTATCCGCAGAGAACGGAAGAGAGCCTCCATAGTCTTTGGAATCTCCCTCCTTAGCCTTGTCGGAGCATATCTGCAGGACCCGGGATATGAGTTGAAGTCCGATTTATATCCGCTGAACGTGTGTTATAACGTAGGTCTTGCCTTCCAACGAACCGCCTTGACGCAGAATTATCACCGTACTTCGAAGGACTTTACTTTCCATGCCCTGCCTACGCATCCGAAAGAGAAAAGGGAAGTATACGTAATGGTCGTAGGAGAAACCTCCCGTGCCCTGAACTGGCAACTGTATGGTTACGAACGTGAAACAAACCCGCTCTTATCCCGGCAATCGGGTCTGATTGCTTTCCCGAAAGTACTGACAGAGTCGAATACGACACATAAAAGTGTCCCCATGTTGATGTCGGACGCTACCGCTTGCAACTACGACTCTATCTATCATCAGAAAGGAATCATCACCGCTTTCAAAGAGGCAGGTTTCCGGACAGCCTTTTTCTCCAACCAACGTTACAACCATTCGTTTATCGACTTCTTCGGAATGGAAGCCGATACGTACGATTTTATAAAAGAAGATTCTGTCAGCTCCTCCTACAATCCTTCTGACGACGAACTTCTGAAATTGGTGGAGCAGGAACTGGCTAAAGGTGCGACGAAACAATTTATCGTGCTCCATACCTACGGTTCTCACTTTAATTACCGCGAACGTTACCCGTCGGAAAGTGCTTTCTTTACGCCCGATTATCCGATGGAAGCAGAAAGAAAATACCGGGATAACCTGGTCAATGCCTATGACAACTCCATCCGTTATACGGACGGTTTCTTGTCACGCCTTATCCACATGTTGGAAAAACAGCAGATAGATGCCGCCATGCTCTACACTTCCGATCATGGTGAGGATATTTTCGACGATTCCCGCCATCTGTTCCTCCACGCTTCTCCCGTACCTTCTTATTATCAACTTCACGTGCCGTTCCTCATCTGGATGTCCGACAACTACCTTGAAACCTATCCCGAACATTGGAAAAATGCTGTGGATAATAAGGATAAGAATATTTCTTCCAGCAGCTCTTTCTTCCCGACCATGTTGTCTTTAGCCGGAATAGAAACTCCTTACCGGGATGATTCGCAATCTGTAACGGCTCCGCACTACGTCCTAAAACCGAGAGTTTATCTGAACGATCACAACGAACCCCGTCCGCTGGATGATTTGGGTATGAAGAAGCAAGACTTCCGGATGCTGGAAAAGAGGAATATCAAGTATTAAGTATTAGGTATTAATCCTTGTTAATTTCTGCATCCAAAAGCGGGATTGGCGTGTTATTTGCCGTATGATGTATGAACGATTAAATTCATAAAACATGGCCTATATAGATTATTACAAGATTCTTGGAGTAGACAAAAGTGCTTCGCAGAATGATATCAAAAAGGCTTTTCGTAAGTTGGCCCGAAAGTATCATCCTGACTTGAATCCTAATGACCCGAGTGCAAAGGATAAGTTTCAGGAAATCAATGAAGCCAATGAAGTACTAAGTGACCCAGAGAAACGTAAAAAGTATGACGAGTACGGAGAACATTGGAAACATGCCGATGAATTCGAAGCGCAGAAACGTGCACAGCAACAAGCCGGAGGCTATGGCGGTGCGGGAGGTTTCGGCGGATTCGGCGGTGCAGGTCAGGGTTTCTCCGACGGTAACGGAAGTTATTGGTATAGTTCCGATGGAGAGGGATTCTCCGGTGGCAATGCCAGTGGATTTTCAGATTTCTTCGAATCCATGTTCGGACATCGGGGAGGAAGAGGACAAGGCTCTGCGGGATTCCGCGGACAGGACTTTAATGCCGAACTTCATCTTTCCCTTCGTGATGCTGCTCAAACGCATAAGCAGATATTGACCGTCAATGGTAAACAAGTGCGTATCACCATCCCTGCCGGTGTAGCCGACGGACAGGTAATCAAACTGAAGGGCTACGGAGCCGAAGGTGTCAACGGAGGACCTGCGGGCGACTTGTACATTACGTTCGTGATAGCCGAAGACCCGGTGTTCAAACGCCTGGGCGACGACCTGTACGTAGATGTGGAAGTAGACCTTTACTCTGCTGTATTGGGAGGTGAGAAAGTGATCGACACGCTGGACGGTAAAGTGAAACTGAAGATAAAACCGGAAACGCAGAACGGTACGAAAGTCCGACTGAAAGGTAAAGGATTCCCGGTTTATAAGAAGGAAGGACAATTCGGTGACTTGATTGTGACCTATTCCGTCAAGATTCCTACGAACTTGACCGACAAACAGAAAGAGTTGTTCCGTCAATTACAGAGTATGAACTAAAATGAATGAGCACTATGCAGACCGAATTAATTATTGTCAGTGAATACTGTCACAAATGTCATATTGAGCCTTCATTCATCGACTTGTTGGAAGAGGGCGGTTTGATTAACGTACATACCGAAGGCGGCGAACATTATCTGCTTTTGTCGGAACTCCCGAACGTGGAGCGTTACAGCAGAATGTACTACGACTTATCCATCAACATGGAAGGTATCGATGCCATTCATCATTTACTGGAAAAGATGGAAGATATGAGACGCGAAATGAGTTCGCTTCGCAAACAACTTCTGCTGTACCGGGAACGGGAAATAGAAGATATGGACTGGTAAAAAAAGAGCCTCTGTTTGATCCGAACAGAGGCTCTATTTATAGTAAACAGAGGCTCTGATTCACTCAATCAGAGCCTCTGTTTTCAGGACGTTTGTTGCATGGTTGTCAACTTATCCAATATACGTACAAATCTCTTCCAGATAGCGTGCGTCGATGGTGTCGAAACTATCTAGTTCATTACTGTCAATATCCAGCACTCCAACAACTTCACCTTGTTGGAGGATCGGTACTACTATTTCCGATTTCGAGTCCGAACTACAAGCAATGTGTCCGGGAAACTGTTCTACGTCAGGTACAATCAGTGTCCGGGCCTCTTTCCAAGCTGTGCCACAAACTCCTCTGCCGAGGCGGATGCGGGTGCAGGCAATGGGACCCTGAAACGGACCCAGTACGAGTTCATCCTCTTTCACAAGGTAAAAGCCTACCCAAAAGAAACCGAAAGTTTGTTTGAGCGCTGCTGCAACGTTGGCAAGATTGGCTATGAGATCCGTTTCCGTACTTACTAAAGCGTGCAGTTGCGGAAGTAACTCCCGGTATTTCTCTTCCTTATTTCCTGTGCCGATGATTAAATTCTCTGCCATCTCTTTTCTATTTGATTTGGTTCAGGATGCTTGGGTCTTTTATCTTATCGTCTTCTGCAAAGAAGATAATCTTAGTCAATATCTCGGCTGTCTTCGGATCTTCATCTACAAAAGGCAGGAACAGACGTCCGCGATTTTGCGAATGTACCGGAAGAACGGCAATCTGCGCGCCGCCTTCCTGATGGATCACGCCGCTGCCCAGATGGATATTGTACTTACCCAGTTTGCCTTCGATGTGAGCAAAACTTCCTTTTATCGTCACGTTCTTGAAATGGAACAACGGCATTGTCAGTTCTACCAGCACGCTGCGCATCTCGATGGTAGAGTGGCTGGTTTCCGGATCGACGCTTCCGGCATGGGCTATACTTACTGCCAAGTCTACGTCTCTCATCACTTCCGAGAAGATGACAGGAGGAATCTCCGAGATTTTCATCAGCTTGTAGTCCTTGCGGTTGTGGAAGCAGACATATTCTAACGTCGGAGCTTCGATGTCGGCAGGAGAGAACCAGTCTGCCATGGCATAGATGGTGGCGATAATGTTCTCTTTGTAATAGATCTTTTGGAGACCGTCTTCGTAGTCGGCTACCCAGCGACGGCCTTTCAGTACGGCAACCGTTTTCTGCGGTTGGATCTGATTGCCGGCGTAACGGCGGGATTGAGTGGCTTCCACTTCTTCCGGAGTCGGAACATAGAGCTCACGGAACACCTGTTTGAAAGGCTGGCGGATTGCTTTGTCGAACAGGAATTTCTGATAGGCGTGCCAGTCACCACTTGCGTACAAGTCTGTGGGATGGGCGATGCGTAACTCGTCTTTCGGTTTTAACGGTAGGCAAACGGCATTCACAGTCACCAGCAATCCGTCGGTGTAGAAGCCCGTCTGTCCGTTACAGATAAAGACAAGATGTCTCAACAATGGCCAGATGACAGGGTTCTGCATCAACTTGCGCAATTCGCTTTCTTCAAAACGGGTACAGTCTTCCATCGCCTGTTCCAGCATCACGCGGGAGCGGGTGTACTGGTCTTTCAGCTTTTTGTGTACCGCTTTCAGTTCTTCTATATACGGATGCTTTTTCAGTTTGGCAGGCATACTGTTGAGCTCTTTGCCGTCTTTGATTTGTTTAATCTCCGATTTGCCTTCCTCGTTGATTTGTACGTACACTTCTACACCGTCTATCTCTTTGGGAGACAGGTAGGGGAGAAGTTCTTTGATTAGTTCCGTTTCCATGCTCCAGGTCAGACGGGTAACATCTCCGTAGCCGGAGTTACGCGCTAGATTTTGCAAGGCGATGTTTACCGCTTTCTTTTCGCTTTCCTGCCTTTGAGCACCGAATTCCTTACTCTCTTTCAGGAACTTTTGCAGGTATTGATAACGATCCAGTAGTTCTTTGTCTGGTTTCCGTCCCAATGGGATGAGGCCGTAGCTCATCAATAAGTCTTTGTTGCGTTTGGCAACTATTTCTTTCTTTACATCTGCTGCCTTCACTGCGCCGTTGGTGGCATCGGCAAACTTGCGGGCACGGGTATGGCTATTGCTGCATGATATATATTTAGCGGCATTGTAGACCACTTCGAAGCGTCGTTTGCCAATTGTCTTAAATGCATCCCTGAACCAGTCGATATCAAAAGCACCTTCCCGCAAGTCTTCCACGTCGATAGGGGTGTAGCGGGCGATGATTGCTTTTTTCTTGTCGTCACATGTTTCATTGGTATGGGCGTGGAAATAATAGGCGGCACTTGTCAGTCCTTTCCAGCCTATTGCCTTTTCGGTCAGTTCAATCCATTGCGGAGCGAACATGGCGGCTTCTACCAGTCGTTCGTCACTGATTTCGGCTTGCTTCGCCAGTTTCTTCAGGTTTTCGCTGGTATCTGTCGGCAGGGGATGGCAAGCATGGAGCAAGCTACTCAATACACCTCGTTTGGTGCTGCCCCAGTTGTAGCTGTCGCGTATGAACGTATCTTTGCCGAATGCTTGCAGAATGTGGATAAATGTGTCCGCTCCATAAATATAACTTAATTCCTCTGCAAGGTTGGTGACTTGTGTCTCGGAGTCTCCCCGTTTCAGTTCGATTTCAAGAATCCGGTCTACTATCTTCTGTGCAAGAGAACGGAAGAGAGAGAAATCGACGTTTTTGATGTCGGCGTATCTTTCTTTTTCCTTATTGAAACGAACGTTGTCGTTCAATACCGTGGTAATTGCCTTGATCTGGGCGGGCGAGCTGATGCGTCCCATCATTTCGCGGTATACTTCTTCTGTCGGGATGATTCCGAGCATCCATGCACGGGCGAAGTCCGTGGCATGAAGGTAAGAATCTGTTTCTTCCAGTTCGGGGGTGTGTTCCATGTAGTTGGTGAGCTTGTAAAGTTGATAGCGCACCGTGAAGTAGCGGATAAACAGATCATCACTCATGGGCTTTTGAGGCATTTCAAGCCAGAAATTCACGAACTTGTTGTTGTGTATCGGGTAAACGATCTCCTTTTCTCCATATTCCAGTTTGTCCCGAAGCCATGCATGCTTGTTGGTGTACTGGCGGAAAATGTTTTTAGTATTCAGCAAAGGCAACAGTTGGAGCAGCATATTGACAGCCAATCGTTGGTAGACTGCTTCGTCTTTATACTCGTATGACAATGCTTCGATAATATCACTCATCTGTTCGTAGTACGGCATCTTGCGGAGTTCCTTCTGCAATCCGCGGTAAGTGATGCCGGCATACATCCGGTTAACAAGCGGCTCGAAAGTGTTGCTTGATTTTTGGTCTGCCTTGATGTCTTCTTCATCCTCTTCATCGTAGTCGTCATCGTCTTTAGGTGCGCCTGTCGATGCAAGCATGAAACTCATCATCAGTAATTTGTCATAGCTTCCGATCTCTTCTTCGTAGAAGGCCTTCCACAGCTCCGGGAAACCGAGTCCGCTCAATCCTCCGTAGTTACTCCAGTTTATCAGGACACTGTTGCCTACCAGGCGTGCTTCTCCGTATCCATTCTTGAACTCTTCGTTCTTATAGATTTCGATGTATTTGCTTAGTTTTTTAAATACAAGTTTAGCCCTTCCGAAGCAAATGAATTCGAATGCTTTTTTCACGTTGAATCCTTTATCCTGGGTAATCTCCGGCAGATTGACTTCAAGAGCCGGGTCGTACAGACCGAAGCCGTTATCTTTGGTATAGTGCTGTGCGGTGTTTTCTTTCGTTCCGTCGCCGATCAGAGATTCTATCAACACTTTTTCTTTCGCGTTCGGTTTCTGAATATCTTTGACGGTAGGGATCAGTTCCTGATAGGTATCTTGCAGGAATTCTATATTGTGAATAGTCTTCATCATATCCAATCCGGCCAGGCGGCGTTCAGCAACCTTGTCTGTTAGTAAGCGGCGGATACTGCCGGACAATTGTTCTTTCGGCTGTTTCATCAATAGATTGATGGCGTTGATACGCATCTCACTATATTTGAAGCGCAGCAACTCTTCTACTTTCTGATTCTGTTCGGGCGACAAGGTCATCTCGGACAAGACTTTGTAGGCTTCGTCACGAACGTCCTGCGAACGGTCGCCCAGTGATTGCAGCACATATTCTTCCTGTAAATGGCTGGTCGGGGGATTTAATACGACACCGATATAGCCTGCCCGCATATAGGTATCCAAAGAAGGCAGACAGGTGCAAAGATCGTCTTTCAATGCAGAGTCGTTGGTCATCCAGGTGATATACGCCATCTTGAGAACGATTTCCGAACGGGTGAGCTCTGCACTTTCCCATGGGAATACGTATGGAGAATAAATCTCTTTGGCAGAGATGGACTGATAGACGTTCTTCAGATAGTCATAATGACGGATCGCTTCTTCTTTGCTATCAAAATAATCATGGAGCGACGGGGCGTCCTTATGTCCTCCGTACCGGCTAAGATAGAGCCCGGATAGATACAACGGTAGGATAGCCGCCACCACCGACGGTTCGTTATACCATTTTTCAAAAGCATCTTTACTGATACGGTGGTTCATGCCGGAGTATTGCGTACAGCGTAAAAAGTAAAGTAAGGTCTGCACCTGATATTTGGCACCGTCTTTAATTATTCCCGGAACGAGTGCCTGGATTTCTTCCGTATTATAGAATCCGATACTCCATAGAGCCAGATAAAGTTCGACTGTATCTTTGCTTTGGAGGGCTTTGCGTGCTTGTTCCCGGTCGTTCAGAAAACGGCGGATCAGTTCCACATATTTGTTGGTGATACGCTCGCTGCTGTCTTGTTCTCCGATACCCGTACAGACTGCAATGCCGCGTTTCACGGAGGCAAATCGTTGCAGGCCGTTGTCGCAGATCACCGAGAACAGATGAAGATAACTTTCGGGGCATCCTTCGTCCATCGTTTCCACGATAGCCTGACGGAGACCTTCCTGCAGTTTGGCTGCCAGCAGTAACTTCCCTTCCAGTTCCAGCAACGGGCGGTAACCGCTCACGGCGATAGCCTGGAGATGTCCTTGGTTGAGGCGGTTGGCATTATTCTCGCTGGTCAATACGTTGTTGAGGTATTCAATGACAGTCTGGTTGCCTTCTGCTATTTGGGCGGCCATCCAGTTTTGGCAGTTCATCGCATCCTTGTATGTCTCTATTTCTTCCGGAGTGTTTCCTCCGTTCAGTATGGCTTGTTCGCTGAATCCGGTGGCACGTAGTTTTAGAAATTCCGTCAGCGCATCTATAATGTGACTGAAATGCAGAAGAGGATTCGCCGACCGCTGTGACCGGCGCGAATATCCATGAGTGTACGGACACCGTGCTTTGAGCTTCAGATAGGTGTGGAACAGGTTGGCATATTCGTCTCCCAATAGATAACGGAGCACTTTGTTCAACTTTCCGTCGAAAAGATTGGCAACACTCTTTATTTTCTCTTCCTGAATAATATGTATGATGCAAGGCTCTAGTTTATCGCTGTATGTGCCATACCGGGTATCCATGTTGAAGTATTGCATAAATACATCCAACAGTGTCATTGTCTCTTTGTCTAAACTGGTTCTCTTTTTCGTTAACCTTTCCAGGTACGGAGCAATCCGTTTGTTTAATGCGTCATTATAAATGAGTCTCATGATTATTTTCGTTTTAAGTGTGTTTATAATAAAATGATTACCAAAGTCTTCCCGACAGCATAGCCAATCGGATGAAGGTGATGGTAGATTCTTCTTTGAGTCCGGTGGGAGAGGATAAGTCTTCAGTTTCCGTATCGTCAATGAAGATACGGAAAATTCCGTCCTCGTAAGATTGCAGGGCGTTGGTGATTGCCTCTACTTCTGCGGCAGGTTTGCCGTTATAGTTTACTGCAAACCCAACCTTGCCGGAAGTTGCTTTATTTTCCACTTCTTCCTGTGTGAGGTATTTCAGTACTTCGCTTTGTTGCAAGCGTTCATTATATTCACAGACTTGCCAACTGACGATGGCTTCAATCAACCCCTGTACATCGACAGGCGGAACAGGAAAATCGACAGGAATCTTTTCGATATTGCACTTTCGCTTTCCTAACTGTTTGACTTGGACATATACTCTCATATTCTCTTTATTGGGTGATCTGAATACTTGATGTAATAGCATTCAGATCGGTTTCGGCTTCTTCATCATAGACAAGCATAACAATGGTAAAAGTTCGCTTCTTGCTTTCTTGGAAATAGTGTAATACAATTTGTTGTATGTCTTCTCCCGGTTCATCAGGAGCTCCGATGTGCAGAGGGTTTGTAGTTCTTGTCATGGATAGCCCGTTGATGTTGACATTGCTCTGTTTATAGTCTTCCGCTGGTTCTCCTTGTGCATTTCGCGGGAGAGTGAGCGATAACTTCTTGATATGTTCAAACTCTTTTTGTGTATCGTAGGTCAGAGCAGTAACCGTCAGTTGGTTGGCGCCGTTGACGAGCCTAAGCAACGGAGGTTCTGCGCTGGGAGTCAATCCTTTCGCTCCTGTTATTTTCCTCCAGTTGGTAGGATACTGGCAACTGAAATTTGTTTCTGCATCGTAATAAGAAAGCCATGTATCGTTATTACCTACCGGAACGTATGGAGGATACTGACTGGTAGAAGAACTGTTGGCAGTTTCCCTGCCTGATTGGTTACCGTTTTCGTTTTCTTCTTCCAGTTCACCATTCAGATAGGCTTCTACAATACCGCTTTCCCATTCGCCGCGTATGTCCTGATAAAGAGGGGGAACGTTCTTGCAAAGCATCAAGAAGCTGAACAGGAAAATACAAAAGATACCAAGCTCCCCAAGGATTGAAACGGTGCGTTGTGCATCGGCTTTTTCAAATTTATAGCTGCATACATAGATGATTCCCAGTAGGAAACCGCTTAATAATCCGCCAATATGTGCGGCGTTATCAATCCCGGCTTTCATGCCATAAACCAGATTGTAACCGACAAAAATAAGGATACTGGTCAATAACGTTTTCCGTTGTTCCTTTGCGATGCGATGGAAGAACAGGAAGGCGAGGAATATACCGTAGAGTCCGAAGATGGCTCCGGAGGCTCCGGCACTGATTGTCTCTCCGTGCATATAAAGACTGAATACCGCCGAGCATAATCCGGTCAGTAAATAAGACATGAACATCCGACGGCTTCCTATCAGTCCTTCCAGTAGAAGTCCTACGTACATGAAAGCGTACATATTCATCAGGAGATGAAAAGCACCGATATGTATGAAGTTGCAGGTCACTGCACGCCACCAGTCGCCTGTAAGGGTCAGCGGTCCGAAGTCGGCTCCCCATTTCAGCAGTGATAAGGTGGAAGGAGACATGATTCCCACTCCGGATGCAATCATCACAATAAATACAAGGATGTTGAGGTCTATCAGGATAGGCGTTGCCATAAAACCTTTGCGGGGAATAAAGAACGACCAGAAAGAGTTCCTTTTCTTTTCTTCTTCCAGATAGGCTTTCTCTTCTTCTGTGAGCGGACGGTTACACTCTTCCTCGAAATCTTTTGCCTTTTGGGTTAGCTCTTCCGGGGTAAGGGATGTTTTTATTTCTTCCATCGTCTCGCGTAGCTTTTGTATATTTTTTCTGTTCTTTCCATAGTCTACAAATTGTACGGAAGAGGATTGGCTGCGCACAGCTACTTCTCCGTCGCTTCCCGGTTCTATGGTGAAGGTTATTTCCTCTCCATGAGAATACATATTGAACGGGACTTCGAATCGTGCTCCTTCCGGAGTCACTTCCTCGATATTCCACTCCAGCTTTTGCGAAGCTTCGAGAGCCAGTATAAGGATTTCTGTTTTTGATAAACCCGGTAAATGCAGTTTGTCGTTATATGAAGGTTTGAGTGCCATATTTCTATTCTTATATAGAGTCGTCGATTAAAAATTACTTATCTCACTGACAAATGTATAGAATAATAATGAAAAATAATAGAATGTGACAAATAAAAAAGCATCCACTTCCTAAGAAGGGATGCTTTTATGAGATTTGATAGAGTATTTATTACTTTTTGTAGAATGCCAAGTCTTCTTTATCGAAGTTTTCGATGAAGTTTGAGTGCTTTTCTACTTCCGCTTCTGCATAGTTCAAATATACATGTGCAGATTTGGAGAACAGTTCGGAAGCCTTGCTGGCATCTTGAATCAGCAGGTGACACATGATAATGTCAGCAGCCATTTCCACCAGTTTGCGAGCGGTGAAGTCAAGCAATTCCTGGTCTTGTACTTCTTTCACTGCATTGGTGCTTGCTTCGAATTTGTCAGCCATCTTTTTCAGACGAGACATCAGCGGTTCCATTTCCGGTGAGCAAGGAATGGTTTCGAACTCGCGGATGGTAGCGATGTACGAACCATTGGTTACGTAACGGATAGCGGCTACTGTCTGCAACTGGGTAGTTCCTTCGTAGATGCTGGTGATACGTGCGTCGCGATAGATGCGTTGGCAAGCATATTCCATCATGAAACCTGAACCGCCGTGAATCTGAATACAGTCGTAAGCGTTTTGGTTCGCATATTCAGAGTTCATACCTTTAGCCAGCGGAGTAAAGCTGTCTGCTAATTTAGCATATTTCTTTTGTTCCTGGCGTTCTTCCGGAGTCAGTTTACGTTCGCGGACGATGTCGTCCAATGCTTTGTAGATGTCTACGTAGCGAGATGTTTGATACAGTAAAGCACGTCCGGCATCCAGTTTACCTTTCATGATAGCCAGCATGTCATACACAGCCGGGAATTCGATAATTGCTTTTCCGAACTGCTTACGGTCTTTGGCGTATGCCAAACCTTCATTGTAAGCTGCCTGGCTCAATCCTACAGATTGTGCGGCAATACCCAGACGGGCACCGTTCATCAGAGCCATTACGTATTTAATCAAACCGAGTTTGCGGTCACCGCAAAGTTCAGCTTTTGCATTCTTATATACCAATTCGCAGGTAGGAGAACCGTGGATACCGAGTTTGTTTTCGATACGACGTACGTTCACGCCACCCTGACGCTTGTCATAGATGAACATGGACAAACCACGGCCGTCTCTCGTTCCTTCTTCCGAACGTGCCAGTACGAGGTGAATATCCGCGTCACCATTTGTGATGAAACGTTTCACACCGTTCAGTAACCAGCATCCGTCTTTTTCACTGTAAGTAGCTTTCAGCATAACAGATTGAAGGTCGGAACCAGCATCCGGTTCTGTCAAGTCCATTGACATGGTTTCACCTTGGCAGATGCGTGGGATAAAGCGGCTGTGTTGGTCGGGATTGCCAAACTCATAAAGAGTTTCGATACAGTCCTGCAATGACCAGATGTTTCCGAAACCTGCGTCGGCAGCAGCCACGATTTCTGCACACATGGTGTACGGGGTGATCGGGAAGTTCAGACCGCCGAACTTACGTGGCATGGTCATACCGTTCAAGCCGGCTTTCACCATTGCGTCCAGGTTCTGTTTGGTTCCTGATGCATATTCTACGCGACCATTGGCACAGTGAGGACCTTCTTCGTCTACACCTTCTGCGTTAGGGGCAATGATTTCTCCTGTGATTTCTCCGGTAATCTCCAACACTTTGTCATAAGAGTCTACAGCATCTTCGAAGTCCAGTGGAGCATAATCGAATTCATCTTTATCTCTGTAATTGCGTTCTTTGAGTTCGCAAATACGTTTCATCATCGGATTGTTCAAGTGAAACTTGAGTTCCGGTATGTCTGTATAATAATTAGCCATCTTTCCTTACTTGCTATTTTGTTTATAATACTTAATCATCTTCGGCACAACTTCTTCGATAGTTCCGTTGATTACGTAATCGGCAATCGTGTTGATCGGAGCATCCGGATCGTTATTGATGGAGATGATGATACCACTTTCCTGCATACCGGCAATATGCTGAATCTGTCCGGAGATACCGCAAGCGATGTAGAGTTTCGGACGAACCGTTACACCTGTCTGACCGATTTGGCGGTCGTGATCTGCAAAACCTGCGTCAACAGCAGCACGGCTGGCACCTACTTCTGCGTGAAGTTCTTTAGCGAGGTCGAACAACAGGTCGAAGTTCTCTTTCGAGCCTACACCGTATCCGCCGGCTACGATAATCGGAGAACCTTTCAGGTTGTTCTTTGCTTTTTCTACGTGGCGTTCGATTACTTTCACTACATAGTCCGTATCAGCTACGTACTTTTTCACATCGTGACGGATTACTTCTCCCTGATAAGTCGGAGAGAGGATTTCTTTCTTCATCACACCTTCGCGAACGGTTGCCATCTGCGGGCGGTGTTCCGGGTTCACAATCGTAGCAACGATGTTACCGCCGAATGCCGGACGGATCTGATACAACAGGTTCTTGTAAGTCTTGCCTTCTTTCTTGTCTTCGTGGTCACCGATTTCAAGTGAAGTACAGTCGGCAGTCAATCCGCTGGTCAAAGCAGAAGAAACGCGCGGACCGAGGTCACGACCGATCACAGTAGCCCCCATCAGACAAATTTGCGGCTGTTCCTCTTTGAAAAGGTTCACCAGGATAGCTGTGTGAGGAAGTGAAGTATAAGGGTAAAGTCCTTCGCCGTCGAAAACGTGAAGTTTGTCTACTCCGTAAGGAAGGATTTGTTTTTCAATATCTTTGAGGCCGGTTCCGGCAACCACTGCTTCGAGCTGACAGTTCAACTGGTTGGCTAACGAACGACCTTTGGTCAGAAGTTCGAGGCTAACGTCTAAAACGTTACCTTCTTCTATTTCGCAATATACAAATAAGTTATTCATGATTATCCGATGGTGTGGTTAGCTAATAGTTCAACAATCAGGTCTTCCACGTCACGGTCGCTGCCGCTGATGGTTTTGCTCTCTTTAGCCTGGAACACGATGTTCTGGATGGCTTTCACTTTTGTCGGCGAACCGGACAGACCGCATTGTGCGAGGTCACCGTTTACGTCGGCTACGCTCCATTCTGCCAGATTCAGATAATCGCGCTTGTCATACAGGTCGGTATAATCAAGATTGCCTTGCTGCTTTTCAGTCACAGTTTTGGCATGCTTGTATTTCTGAACCAATTTAGCGTTACGCGGACGGCAAGGAGCTGCAGAACCGTTGACAGTAATCACGATAGGCAGCGGGCCTTCTACAGTTTCAACACCACCGTCGATGTGACGTTTCACCTTAATCTTACCATCGCCTACTTCCAGAATTTCTTCTGCGTATGTGATTTGCGTCAATCCCAGCTTTTCTGCTACCTGCGGACCTACCTGTGCCGTGTCACCGTCGATTGCCTGACGGCCACCGATAATAATGTCATACTCACCGATTTTGCGGATGGCAGTGGCAAGTGCGTAAGACGTAGCCAGTGTGTCTGCACCAGCGAAAGCACGGTCAGTTAATAAGTAACCGTTATCTGCACCACGGAAAAGTCCTTCACGAATAATGTCGGCTGCCCGTCCCGGTCCCATTGTCAAAACGGTTACGGTAGAGCCTGGATGAGCATCTTTCAATCGGAGAGCTTGCTCGAGAGCATTCAGGTCTTCGGGGTTGAAGATGGCGGGGAGTGCCGCACGGTTAATCGTTCCGTCGGCTTTCATGGCATCTTTCCCAACGTTACGTGTGTCGGGAACTTGTTTTGCCAATACAACAATTTTCAAACTCATGCTATAAATTTTAGTATTAGTATTTCTACAAGTTAGCAGCCAGTAGTCAAGTAGTAATCTCTTGCTATCCAAACTATCCGGTTAACTATCAGCGTGCAAATTTACTCAAACGCTTGGTTCTGACAAGAAATCCGAGTAAAAAATGCACAGGTTTAAGAATTTTGAGCAAAATAGGAGGGTTTTTATAGATTTAATTCAAGGTTCCTCTTTAATAACTTATAATTAATGTGCATTCATAAACCTTTCATTCTTCCTCCTATTAAGCTGGTGATACTTTTACCCTCACACCCTCACCCTCTGGCTCAATCCATTTATTCATCGGGGTTGTAGGTGTGAGGGTAAAGGTGAGGGTAGGTGAGGGTAACTTTTTACCCTCACCCAAAATAATATTGGCATCACTTTATGTTGGTTTTAAAGTAACTATTCTTGTTATGTATTCTCTTAGGTATTTATGCGTTAATGCTTAGTAGTTCTTTTGTTAAGCTCTAATGCTTTGCAAGGGCTCACCCATGTGAACAAAGCTGTTTACGTATGTGGATATATTTGTTTACAACTGATAGCCTGTTTGTTCACACAGGTGAGCCCTTGATAACTATTAAGCAAAGACACATAAACAATAAGGGAAATGCATATGAAATGCGGGTATTTGTCAGATGAGATGCTTGCTTCCTGGAAGATGAGCGTAAGAGTGATGATAACATGACTCAAGCGTTTGACTCCTTCAGCAGAACTTCGATGGCTCCAATAAAGTCAGTTGCTTTAGGCATCAATTCGTCTATTTCTTCCTCGCTTGAATAGGCAAAATCATCATAATCACTACTATGCCGACGTTCGAAAAGTAGGGAAAAACAACGTCCCAATTCACGTGACATACGACCGGTAGCGACGAAATGCAATCCTATCATCTGTTTGACACCTGCATGGGTACCAGGATTTATCTCGTGTTTAATAAGCAGAGCGACTGCTGCATAATAACAGGCATAATAAAGACGGTTTACAGCCGTATTATAATAGCCTTGTTGTTTTAGATAGGGTATTTCTTTCAGCGTTTCTTTAGCACGTAGAAAACGGTAAGCTGACAGTGCCTCAATATTTTCCCTGTTTAATTGTTCTTTCATAGTACGATCCCCTCTTTCATTACATTCATAGCAAAAGGTGTCTGAAAAGGACGGTTTTCCCAAATCTTTTTCAGCAAGACACGTGCATTTATTTGCACTCCCGTTTCTATTTCTATATCGTAGAGCGGAGTGATGATACGGTCTTCTTCTTTGACGGTCAATTTATTACCGTCAACCAATATCAATAAATCAATATCGCTATCAGGACGGGCATCCCCACGTGCCTCACTACCATATAATATGGCTTGAGCTTCCGGTGCCACCTGTGTTAAAGCCTTCCGTATTCGTTCTACAATTTGTGGACGTTTCATATTTATTGCTTTTTATTTACGAACAAAGTTATATAAATTATTCGAGAAGCCAAGAGATACAGCTATTTATTCTCTTTAAGTGTTAAAATGACAGTTACTTATTTTATTGTATACCGATTTCGGCCAATCCCATTGGTTCACCGTCATGTATCATCCGTGTTGCTTTCAACTGAACATAGCGGGCGTTTACCGGAGTAAAGTAAACCGATTGCAGAATCGGATTATTCTTTATGTTGGAAAATTCATCTTTGGCTACTAGCTGGTTGACAGCATTGCTGTCCGTACCTACAGATATTTCGTAGGCCGCAATCACCCCTTTATTATATTCACTCTGGTCGGGGAGATAATGGAAGGAGGTAATTGTGCGTTCCTCTCCCAAATCAATCAATAATGTATTTCCGTTGATGAAGCAGGTGGTCTGATTGTTTTTATCCATACATTTCTGTGCTTCCTCCGTATCTACTCCGGTGAGCGTGAACGGATAGCTCTTTAACTCTTCTGCTTTTGCAGTATATGTATCGGAAGTCTCTCCTGCATAATAGGCTTCTATGTTATTGATACAGAGGCAAGCTCGCGAATCTGTAAAACGGACACGGATCTTATCTGTGGTGACTGTCTCGAAACGAAGAAGGCGTTTATATCCGATAGTGGTCGTTTCTTCATTCAATTTTACCGGAAGCCATTCGCCTTCCTGGTTGTATTCTACAACGAATGATTTGACACGTTGCCCCAGAGGTATATATTCCTGTAACATCATGCGGTTAATCTTTTCCGTTTGAGGCAGGTCAAACTCGATGGTGGCAGAGTTGACGCCGTCATTGGTAGCCCAATAAGTATCATACTCACCATCGGTCACCGCTTTTGCAGAGAATGTTTTTCCCCGTTCGTCCGAGGCTTTGGGAGAAAGTCTGGCCAATAGGTTGTGTGCCAGTTGCTTTTGTACGTTCTGGTGGAAGTTTACGGCGTTGGCTGAGTCTGTCGGATGGATCAGTCCGTCACGATCGACCGGGAAGTTGAGTAACAATGTTGCGTTATGACCTACGCTACGGTAATACAGATCGGTCAATGCATCCGCTGTTTTCACACGGTCGTCTTCTTCCGGATGATAGAACCATCCCGGACGGATGGATACATCACATTCTGCGGCTACCCATTGGTTGCCGTCGGCATGGCCATATTGCAATTCACGATATTTGGGGTAACCTGGATAAACTTCTCCGGCACGGAGAAAAGACCAGTTGGTAGCTCCTGCAAATCCGTTTTCGTTACCTACCCAACGGCAGCCCGGACCTCCATCCGAGAAGATAACAGCTTGTGGTTGCAACTCGTCGATCAATTTATAGGCTCGCGGATAATCGTAATAAGTTTTGCGGTCGATAGTACGGCTGTCTCTTGCTCCGCCATACCAGCCGTCTCCGCCATTGGCACCGTCAAACCAGATTTCAAAAACATCACCATAGTTGGTTAATAACTCGTTGAGTTGTTTATAGAAGTATTCTACGTATTCGGGAGAACCGTAGTTGGCTTGATGCCTGTCCCAGGGAGACAGATAAACTGCGAATTTAATGCCGTACTTCTTGCAGGCATCCGATAGTTCGCGAACGATGTCGCCTTTTCCGTCTTTATACGGGGTGTTGCGGATACAATATTCTGTCAGGTGAGTAGGCCACAGGCAGAATCCGTCGTGATGTTTGGCTGTCAGGATCACTCCTTTCATGCCGGATTTCACAAAGGTTTGTACCCATTGCTCGCAATCCAGTCGGGTAGGATTGAATGTTTTAGGATCGGAATCACCGTATCCCCATTCGCGGTCGTTGAATGTGTTAAGTCCGAAGTGTACGAAAGCGTATGTTTCCATTTTTTGCCATTCTACCTGCTTGGCTTCGGGAATGGGCAAGATAGCTTCCGGTGCTTTGACCGAATTACAGGCACTTAATAGAAGGAGGCCTGCTCCGAAAATAAGAATGTGTTTTTTCATGGGGGTAATTTATTAGTTAATAATTGAGTGTAAGAATCATCTACAACGTAATTCCGAATACAAAATAAAGTTGCTCTTCATAGGGGTTGGCTATTAGCTTTCCGAATATGGGCAGAGAGAAGTTGGACGTTATTTTGATTTCTTTCGTTGCGGATAATCCGATATTGACTACATTGAATTTGTCGGAGTACATACTCTCCCAAGGGGTAAAACCTGCTTCGACGCTCATGTTTACATCTTTCACGCTGAACGGATAACTCAATTCGCAATAGCTGGACCAGGCACGTTTTCCGTTTTCACGATAGTCGTTTCCGGCAAAGGTGGTGTACCAGCTGACTGACAATGGGAATTTCTCACTAAGCACATATCCGGCTCCTACTTCAAAAGTATGTCCCGTGGAATGTGAACTGTAATTGAAGTATTTGAAAGGTTCTTCTTCTGTTTGGGTAAAATAGTTGTTGGCGTAGAGAGTCAGGTTTTTGTATTCGTACTCCAGTGACAAGTCTATTTCATTATTCTTTTTGCGAAATTCGGTGGAACCCCATGCATAGACGGTCAATCCTTTCCAGTTGAGGCCGAGCGAGGGTTGTACACTTGCATTGCCGTTTTCTATACCACGCCAGATGTAGCTACTTACAAAATCTGCGGTTACAAAAACTTCTTGTGCCTGTGCAAAGGCTGTACATAATAAGATAGCAATAAGTATGATTTGTTTTTTCATTTTATCGATTGTTCCTTTCATTTACAGATGCCAAAGATACAAAAAATGCATGAATCGTAACTGACTAATTATGTTCTGTCAAAATGATAGGAATGAAAAATTGCTATTTTATCGGTATACATACCAATACTTTGCAGCCCTTAGTGTAACAGGTGTCAATACTTATACTACCGCCGAGCCGTTGGATAATGATACGGCAAATGTAAAGTCCAAGCCCTGTACCGGGTTTGAAATCATCTACTTTGGTAAACCGTTCGAATACCCACTCTTGCTTGTCGGTCGGTATGCCTATTCCCGTGTCAGTTATGGAAATAACCACTACTCCCTGTTCTTCGTCAATCCGACAGGTTAATGTGATTGTTCCCTTTTCAGTGAACTTAGCTGCATTACCCAATAAGTTACCGATCACTCGTGAGAGGTAAAAAGCGTTAGTCGGTATGATTATTTCTTTCTTATCTGCTTCGGTGATACATAATATGTCAGGATTCAATATCCTGCCTTTCAGTATTTCCATTTCTTCTATACAAAGTCCGTGTATGTCGGTAGGTTCAACCGGTAATGGTTCGTAAGAACTGACAAGTTCGGATAGTTCCAGTATATTGTTCACCATAGAAAGCAATACGGTGGAATTGTTTAGTATTAATTCTTTGAATTCTTCACGAGTCGCAGTATCCAGAGAATCATCCGTGATTAGTTCGGAAAATCCGGCTATAGAATTCAATGGAGTCCGTATCTCATGGCAGATAGAATTAAGAAAAGCGGTTTTCATTTTTTCGCTTTCGGTAGCTTTCTCACTTTGTCTTTTGACCTCTTCATTGGCGACCATCAATTTCCGATGCATCTTTTTCAGTCGTTTTACCATATAACGTTGGTAGATACTCCACGCAATTAGTCCTATTAATAAAATACAGGAAGCGATGAGCGCTATTTGTTTGTTTTTATAGGCAAGGCTCATTTTCTCCAGTTCCAGTTTGCTGACATCAAAGCGTGTCTGCATTTCCGCCATTTGTTGTTCCCTCTTTGTTGATTTGTTTTTTGTTTGCAGTCTATTGCCCTCTTTTAAAGTCAGATATGCGTTTTTATAATCTTTCATTTTGTAGTAGAGCCCTGCTTTTACTGTGTAGAGCGGGATAAGGACTTCCGGTTCATACTGTTTCGTAAGGATAGTAGAATCGATGTAGGTGATGGAGGCTTGGTAGTCTCCAATCGTTTTATAGTATCTTGCCCTGGTTTCGTATGTACTTTTCATCTTGTTTTTCTTTCGGGCTATTCCGATGTATTTTTCATAATACTTTTGGGTTTCCTTTTTATCAATAAGGTCTCCGAGAAAAATGATTAATGAATATTGCTTCATATAATAGTCTGATTCGTCAAGAAACTTTCTCTCGAAAGAGGTATTCAGACTGTTCCATTCTCTGTTTAATTCAATCATTTTGTTTATTTCATCCGCTGCCTTTTTATCCTCTGTTGCCGTGTATAAGTCCGACAATTCGTAACGGCATAATATTTCAAAATGGATTCTGTCTTTCATAGGGAATTTTGAAACTTTGTCCAGTGCTCGTTCTATATAAGGTATAGCTTTGCCGATTTCGCGGTATGCATGAGTCAGTAGAGATAAATAATCCAACGATACTCCTGTGAGGTATTCCCACCGGATTTGTTCCTCAACTGTCATTGCTTTCACTTCTTCATCTTTCAGTTCATTCAGTTCCTGTTCGATAAGTTCCAATGAGTTGTTTTTTCTCATTTCCATCCAAATATTGTAACAATACAGATAATTGACGAATAGCGTGTTGTGGCTTTCCGGAAGCACACGTCTGGCGATATCTATATACTGTTTCACTTTTTCCTCATCCTTCGCGGCATAGCTTTTGACGAGTGCGTCCAAAGCAAGTTTCGTAATATATTCGTCTTTAGCCTTGACCGCTTCGGTGAGTGCTTCGTTCCAATATGTAGGAGCGATATTTATGCTATCGACATAAATATCAGCCAGATGTACGTAGATGACAGCCCTCTTTCCGGCATCCGGGCAATCTTTTAATAAGTTTCGTAAACTATCTGCTGGGGTAGATATTGCCGTTGCAAACAGAATGCATGGAATCATAAGTAAAATTCCGGAGATAAAGCTGATTTGTACTTTTAGGTTGTTCATAAGCGTATCTGTCTATGAAAATTATATCATACGGCATCTTCTGCCGGTAATTTTGAGTATGGATATGTGATAATAATAGCCGGTTCTTCTTTCAGATTGGAAATAACCGTGTATGTCCCTCCGAAATATTCGATCGTCAGACGATTAATCCGATGGCGGACATCCGTTTTTCGGATCTGAAACTCCACATCTGCAAGTGGAGTATTTATGATACGGAATACAAGTAGCTTTTCCTGTTCATTACGATACAGGGAGAATGTGACGTGTCTTTGCAAGTCACAGGAAACCGGATAAATGAGCGTGCTTAGAATGACCTGTGTGAGGCGGGCGATATCCAGTTGGAAAGCCTGCTCTTTGACAGTGGTTTGGAAATCAATCTGTATCTTTCCACTGTTTCTCATTTGCGCTATGCTGACAATGTCCGAGCATAAAGGAATAATGTCATACTCCTGTATTTGCCATTTTGTTTTTCCGGCTTCCAGTCTCGACAAGTCAAGTACGTCATTCACCAGTTGTATCAGTTCGGTCGAATTGGTTTGGATAATTTCGGAGTACTCTTCCCACTGGTTGGCTTCTATGCTGTCGGGGTCTTGGGTCATCAATTGTGAGAAGCCCAGTACGTTGTTGAGCGTACTGCGGATGTCATAGCTCATGTTGGAAAGAAAATGGCTTTTCACTTCATTTGCTTCTTCTGCTATATGAGTCATTTTCCTGATTTCTTCCTCCTCCTTTTTCAGCCTTTTTTTTACGTAAAAGATGCGGATAGTAGCAGGTATCAGAATGATTAATGCAATAATGATTAATACCAGTTCAATTGTTTGGATAATCGACCGGTGCTTCTCCTTTTCAAGGAGCAATTCATCTATTTCTTTCATTTCGTAGATTTCTTCTATTTGGGTGGTGGACAAGTGCCGGTAGAAGGTATCTTTCTTAGCCAACAGACTGCGGAATAAGGGAATAGCTTCATCTGTCCGTCCTGCGTCGGCAAGTATTCCTGCCCGTTTTATCCGGTAGTCTAGCCCGTTGTTGTCCGACACTCCTGAAAGCAGATTGACGGCGGAGTCTGCATAAATCAGTGCTTTGTCATACATTTGCGTAATTTGGTAATATTGGGCATATACGTCGTAATAGAGTCCGCGGCAGGGGATATAATCCGTAGGAGAGAAATATCCGTTCATCTTCTTGAGGTGAATACGGGCTTCGTCTATTTTTCCGTTTTGCAGATAATACTTGGCGTATAAAGTTTCCAATAAGAGATAACCGGTGTGATGAACCTTTAATTTGAATTTCTTATCTTGTTGGGACAGTTTGTCCAGCACAGTCTCAAATTCTTTTAGATATTTCAGCGACTCTTCGCTCTCTATCGATGCGCATGCCAGGGATATCTCCTGTAAGATATCCTTTCTTTCTTCAAGAGAAGCGGTGGCAGGCAGCAGGCGATAAGCCTCAAATCCTGCGTTTTCTCCTTCCTTATATCGGGCGGACATCAGATAAGCGTTCATCAGGCATAGTTTCGCATAACGCATTCCTTTTATATTATTTGTTTTAGAGGCGAGACGATACATTTCTTCAGCCTGTGTGATGCTGTATTCTATTTTGTGTTCTATGATATGTATCAATATCTCCGCCCGTTTGGCAGAAAAATAAGAATTATAGTATTTATACTTCAGGGCTATTTCGGTCAGTTTGTCCATCCATAATTTGGCGTTTTTCCCGTCTTGGTGATTGAAATAATAGATAACATACGCATACATGGCAAGACACTGGTACTTTTTGTCATCTTGCGCGGCCGCTTCTTTCAGCAGCCGGTCCAGGTAATTGAGACAGGACGGTGACATGGGGTCTTGGTAAGCTAATAAATACAGGACGTCCAGCCTTGCCTCGTTGGCGGGTATGGTATCCAGTACATGTATCAGGCTGTCTTTGACAGTCATTGCTTGGGCTGACTGGATTTTTATTAGTCCCAATAATATGATGCAGAATATGCTGATTCGTTTCATGCCTGTTCCTCCTTTCTTTCTTCCACCGGGCGGACAGGGTGTGTGAAACAGAATCTGCATCCGCCGGTATATGCCGGGTCTATCCATATTTTTCCACCAATGCGTTCTATAATCAGTTGGCAGATAGACAAACCGAGTCCCGATCCCTGTGCCGTTTCGTTCAGCTTTTCGAAACGGCTGAAGATGTTCGCCTGTTTTTCCAAAGGAATCCCGCAGCCTGTATCCGTCACGGAAAAAAATGCATACTCATCCGATTGCAATCCTACTTCAAGGGTAATGCTGCCTTCGGCAGTGAATTTGGTGGCGTTGATGAGAAGATTGATGAGCAACTGTTGCAAACGTGAATCATCTGTGTATAGTTGCAGTGAGGTGAGCGGTGTTTTAAAGCGGAGTTCAGCCCGGGTTTGTTTTACTTTGTTGACGGTGTCGATAACATTGTTGCAGACGGCAATAGCATCGTGGTAGCCGAAGCTGAACTTCATTTTGCCTACTTCCAGATTAGTCAGGTCGATTACGTCATTAATCAGTTTAAGCAGCAAGTCCGAATTTTGTTGTATGACATCACTGCATTGCCGACGAGTTTCCGTATCCAGTTTCTGGTCGGTCAGCAGATTGGAGAAACCGGAAAGGGCACTAAGCGGAGTACGGATTTCATGACTCATGTTGGAGAGAAAAAGGCTTTTGGCGTGCATGGCACTTTCCGCATTTAGCCGTGACTGCTCAAGGAGTTTTTTTGATTCGGCAATCTTCTTGTTTTGTTTCAATATATGTAACGCCAGATAAATAATGACAGCCAGGATGACAGTTCCGATAAGGATACCGCCCATGAAAATACGATTGTGCTCAATCTTGTTCTCCACTTTCATCCGGCTTTCCTGATAAGAGGCGCGCAGGCTGTTGATGCGGTGTGTATAACTGGGAGAAGCGATAGAATCGGTGATATGGCTGATTTTATCGTATAGTCGGGCGGCTTCTTGAGGGTTTCCGGTTTTTGCGAGCAAGTCTGCTTTCAGGTAGGATACCTGTAAGTAGCTTATCGACTGCATTTTTTGTTTGATACTTTGCAACACGTTGTCATAACATGACAAGGCGAGTTCGTTTTCCCCGATTGCTTCGTAGTATAATCCTCGGGAGCAGAGCAAAGGGGAGTAATAATAGGGCTCTTTGCAGGAGTCATAAATCTTTTCCGCTTCATGGAAACTGTCTTGTGCTTTCTGCAGTTCTCCTACCATTATATAATATGCCGCATCGGAACAATAATGGAAGAACAGGATGGTTCGGTTGGTATGTATGGCATCCGATTTCAGTAACATTTCCCTGTAGACTTTCGCTTCTTTCGGGTTGCGTTCCCTGATAAAGATAGCCTTCAGGTGCAATATAGCCATTTCTTTGTAATAGTTGCCTTCCGAAGAAGATACGGGCTGAAGGATTGCTTCTTTGTAAGCGTCGATTGCCTCCTTGGACATATTTGAACAGTAATAGGCATCTCCGATAGCTGTATTGGAAAGTGCTATTCCTAAATCATATTTCAGGGTTTCGGCTTTTTCATACATAAGTCGTGCTTCATCGATAGCTTGTCCGATGTTGCCATGTAAAGAGTGTACATGTACTAGTAGTTGTTTGATTCGGAAGAAAAGTTCTGTTTGGTTCTCTTGTTCGAGTATCGGGCTTAGCTGCTGTTCCCAGATAATGATACTGTCTATAGGGGCTATCGAATCATAAGCAAGGTTGGCGTTGATAAGATGCTGTAAGGTGTACAAATGTTCGGAAATCCTGTCCTTTGAATGTAATGGAATACATACAAGCAGGTTGATGATAAATGATATGTAAACAGCCTTTTTCATTTTGGGGATGTTTTGTTGCGTGAGTGTTTATTATTTCTCCCCAAAAATAAGCAAAAAAAGTAATAACTGCCCTACAAATTACGACAATTATTACTTTTTCTTTCCTTTAGAATGTCACGTCCATCTTCAGTACGAAAGTACGTGGAGCGGCTACTGCCATCGGACGGTAACTGTATTCCTTGTTGAACAGGTTGTTTACCATAAATTGGAATGCCACTTCTTTGGTTGCTTTCACACCGAAGCGGAAATCAACGGTAGCATAGGGCGTGTTATGCTTGTCCCAGTAAGTAGCCAGCGTCTCGCCTTTTGAATAACCGAAGAGGATACCGCGTACGTAATCCATCAGGTCATTTTGCATTTTGGGACGTTCGTCCATCATCAGGTAATCCACTGCAAGAATCTTGCTCTTCCATGCCACGTTGGCACCTACGTTGATACGTTTCCACTGGAAATCTACCGTAGCTTTGAAGTTATGTTTCGGGCGGTATTTCAGATACTTTCCGGTATTTGATTTCTCTTTCATTTGCAATGGGTCGGTATAAAGACCTTCCACGGCATTGCGTTCCTGATAATCTGCGTCGCGGGGTTCAGTATATACATATCCCAAGTTATAGAACAGCTTCGTATTCTTATTGAAGTTGTACACGCCATTTGTCGAGATTTCAACTCCGTAGATTTGAGCTTTCGATACGTTGTGGAATTGGGCACCGATGCCGAAACCTTTGCCGTCCGACAACATTTGGATGGCATCACCGATGCTGTTAATCATCGTATAATTGGCATTGTTGAACAGTCCGAACTGGAATTCAACCATGTCCTTATATTGTGTATAGAATCCGGCAACGTCTACAAATCCACGAAATTACCAATCTTATATCCTTGTTTGAATCCAAGTTCTGCATTGAATCCTTTTTCGGGGTTGATGTTCAAGTTAGGATAAACACCGACACCACCAATATCCTTACGCAGATATTTCTCATTGATGGACGGGTTGCGGTAACCTTGTCCGAAGCTGGCGCGGATAAAGCTGTAATCTGCCAACTGGTAGTTCAATCCTGCACGGAATACGGGACGGAACGGAACTTTGGTTCCGAATATCTTAGTTTCCGCTTCGCGGTGGTGGTTGTTCACACGGTAGTATTCGGCACGTACGCCGGCGGATACACTCAAGCGATCCCAGAAACGTTGGTCGTACTGGAAGAAAGCGGCGATGTTATCGCTTTTGTACACTTCATCCATGATGGCAGAATCATAACGGATATGTTCAAAAGTAGCTCCGGTAGTGATTTGTGCTCCACCGTCCCATTTCTTGTTGAACTGGTAGTCGAGATAATAGTCGAAGTTCTTGTCAGTCTGAGTTTTCGGATTGTTACGTGAGGGATTGATTACATTGGATAACCAGGGAACAAGGTCGCTCGGTAATTTTCCATCCTGTACTAACTTGTCCAAATCACTCGGTAATCCGTTATCCATTGTCCATGAGATAAGGTCGCAGTAATCGGCGGTTGTTGCGTTCGGGAAGATGTTGCCCAGTGAAGTGAATACTCCGTTCATGGCATCTTCCAAATTTCCGTTGATAAGTCCTGAACCGATACCTACCAGTGCCGGATAGAGCGAACTGTAATCACCGCCTGCGATATTCTGTATGGTTTGGGCGTCTGTTCCCATATTTCCTAAAATATCAGTAATGGATGCTCCGTCGGTCGGGCGCACGATATTGTCGGCACTATAATAGAAACGTCCTTTAATCTTATGTGATGTACCGTTTTCGGGATTCACGTAGTTGATGAACGGGTCGATATGGAAGTTGTTCTCTTCACGTCCCATGTTGGTGAAAGGAGAGGGCTTGTACACTTCCGTCGGTGAACGCCAGATGAAGAAGTCACCATACTGGTTGGAAAGGAAATCCACATTAAATCCATAATTCAGGATTTTCATTCCCATATCCGGTTGGTGGTAAGTCAGGCTGCCACCCATGCGGAAACGTTTGTTGTATCCTTGTTGACGATATCCTTCGTCCGTGAAAAGATTGATACCGCCACTGACATCAAAATTACCGATGCGGCGGGAGTGGGAGAGGTCGAATCCTTCATAAATCGGATTCCGTACACCGCTAAGAAGGCTTCCGCGCAGAATCGGTTTCACTGCATACTTGTCGTCTTTCCAAAAGCTTTTGTCACTCCATTGATATTCGTCATTCTCTGCATCTCCATATACACCGACGTATGCGCTGAAACGTGTTTTCGGTGTCAATCCAGGACGTGCGGTACGGATATTGATAATACCGTTCAAAGCTGACGAACCATATAGTACGGAAGAAGCTCCTTTAATCACTTCCACTTGCTCCACATTTTCCAAAGGAACGGTGTTCCAGTTTATTTCTCCTGTTTTCGGATTGAGCGTGCTCATGCCGTCTACTAAAATCTGGCTGCGTGCACCTACTCCGTAAGTCCATCCGCTACCACCACGCATAGAAGGCTGTTTGTCTACAATGTCTACACCGGGAAGCGTGCGGAGAGTAGAAGAAATATCCGTTGGCGCCTGGCGGGCAATGTCTCCTGATTTGATAACGTCCATAGAAACGGTGACATCACTCAATTTCTGTTCGAAACGTCCGGCACTGACCACTACTTCTTCCAGTAGTTTAGTGCTTTCTTTCATGTAGACGTCCTTAGTGATTACTTCACGTTTGCCAATGACGATAGGCATCAGTACATCATCATAACCTACATAACTGAATACAAGGTCAACTCCGCCTTCGGGCAGTTTGATTTCATATTCTCCGTTGATGTTGGATACTACTCCCTGGTTGCCGTGGAGTTTGTAGGTAACGGCTGCTCCCACCAATGGTTCGTTGGTTTTGGCGTCGTATATATGTCCTTTCAGAGTCTGTGCAGTGGCGCAGACGGAGAAAAGAGTGAGAAAAGTTAATAGTGTATATAGTTTTTTCATTGTTCTATATTATGAAATAGGAGTTACTTGAATAAATCACATTTAATTAAAAACAGCAGTTATGGTGCCGGAAGGTGTTCCAGTAATCCGCAAATATATTCCTTGGCAAGAATTTGCGTTAATATAACAATCTTGTGTGAAGGTTACAGGATAGCCCATGGCTGTTGATTTTGTACCCTTTGGAATCTTAATTCCGTCATAAGTCAAATCAGTCATAGTCAGATCAATAGGTATTTCTAAAATTGTGAGACCACTAATAGATAAGCTGATTGTGTTACCATTAGGAGTCGCTGTTACCGTAGCCGAACCATTAGATAAGGGTAATAGACCTGCCTTTACATTCAGATTTCCATTAAATGTCCAATCCTCGTTTAGAGAATTGTTGATTGTACTTTCCGGTTTCACAGTGGTGTGAGTTTCCGCGTTCATACTTGCTCCTGCAAGGAGAACAGTCAACATAATCAAATATATCTTCTTCATATTCGTTACAGTTTTATTGTTTTGATTTATATAAGTAAACTCCTATTTTTATGTTCGATTCGTTCAAATCTTTTCTAAGTGTAGGTAATAAATCGGTGATCTTCTGATTTCCTAGGGTCGGTTTCAACATAGGAGGAAGCATATCACCTGCCAACTCACCAATTGTCTTATCCAGCATATCGGGAGCAACTAGCTTCAGTATGTCGGGGAGTATATCAAGTATAGGTATCAGAACTTTTATTTCCGAAGGATCCATATATATAATGTAATCACCTTTTATCTTGGTTTGCTCGAATTCGTCACCTACAAAATCACGCATTGGATTTTCTTCAATATGAAACTTAATTCCGGTCGTTGTCCATTGAGCCAGTTTGGAATACAAATCTTTTAATATATCTATTGATATGCTGCGTGTTTCTGTTTTATCACTTTGTATCTGACGTAAAATCATATCAATATTGGGAATTATATAAAAAGTAGAAGCGTCTTCCATATAATAATTCGCAAGATTGATGCCGGATAGTTTATAATCCGAATCAGGACGTTCGTTTACGTAAAGTCCTCCTGTGGTTGTAGGACTGGTGGGTAGAATATCTGTGAATGTTACTCCTTCAGGAAATCCGGCATAATGAGCTGTAATATTCCCGTCAGATTGAAAAGTTATATCATTTAGCATAATGCTGAAGATATTATCCAATAAAGGCTTTGCGAAAAAGGCGAAGATCCAATTGATTGTGTTTGTTTTGTCATTCTGATAATAGCTTGAATAAGAATATGTTGTCAACAAAACTAAATCCTCATTCTCTTCATCTTCTGTTGGAGCATTATGCACCAAGTACCATGTTCCGTTTCCACCATTACCGGACAGCATGTTTCCCGGCAGTTTCACCTCACTCACATTTAATGTCAGTTTGCCTTTTGTCACCTTTCCTTCATACTTGAACGAGATATTTCTCGCCGTGGTCAAGTTACCTGAAAAAGAATATCCTTCTTCATCTCCGATGATAGGAACATTAGTCAGTTTCAGTGTTTCTTCTCTAGGGATAATATTATATAGAGTGATGTTAGCATCCTCTCCTTTCACTGTACTGAAGTCGACTGATTTGCCAATCAATTCTTCTCCACTGTATGTCAATGCCAGATTGGGATTCGGATTGGTTAATTTGTTAGAGTAGTTTGCGGTTACTTCTACCGGATCGGGGCCGGGATAGTCTTCATCACAGGACGTGATGAAAGGAACTGTAAGGCAGAGCAGGCTGCCGAACAAAAATATTGATATCTTTTTCATTGTTTTTTCTTTTATAATTATAGGTTGTTATTCAGTGATAGGGACAATATTTAAGCCCACATTGAATGTCTGTAGAAATTTCCAACCGTCAAATAATAAGGATAATTCTAATGGTTCTCCTTCTCCAAGACTGATTTTGACTCCTGATAGAACATTAATAATGGGAGTCAAAGTTTGGTAATCAAGATATAGGTAAATATGTTTGTCTTCGGATTGGATAGCATTCAAAGGAATTCCATTTTTGATACAATCGAATAGAGATAAAAATGTAACGTTGTCAGTATTTACTAAATAACCCAACATTTTGTTATTTAATAAACTGTTTATGATGCTTAACATGCTCTTTAATTTTAAAGGATCACTTTTTAGGATGGCATCCGTAATTCCTGCTATTAACTGAGGTTCTATATTTTGGTTGCTGTTTTTTGCAACTTCTGTGATAATTGCCGGAAGATTTAGTTTCACAAGTAACTTGTTACCTGTTTTACTCCAAAATGCTAATCCTTTGGGAGAAGGCTGATACTTTCTGCTTTTAATTTTTGTAACCATTTCTTCTGTTGATATCATATCCATAATTTCATCCATATCTAACGGATCAGAAGAATAGTTAGCTATGATATTCCCGTCGGGGGCGAGTGTAATATCTTGTAGAACTTGTGGCAAAACCTGATTTAAAATAGGAGGTAATAATTGGACTATTATTGAGAAGAATCCCAGGTTATCTTCTTCTCCTTCTTTAATTATTATTTCATTGAAATAGCCACCCACTGTCGAATAATCTTCCGGATTCCAAACATATGTGTTTAATTCATATGTTGCAGCCAGTTTAGCTTTATCAGATATTTGAGTATTTATATCCAACTTCATCGCTTTCGGAGTAATGCTACCGCTATACTTTACCGTAGCTCCCCCCATCGTGATATTAGTTCCACTGAACGTGTAGTTACCCTTTTCTTCATTCTCATAAAGTTTGATACCATTAATAGGAGTACTGGCTTCCCCCGGAATCACATCATTCAGTGTCAACGTCCCCGTCTCGCTGTCTTCTGTCTTAAAACTGACAGTTTTTCCAATTAACTTCTCTCCACTGTAGGTTAGGTCTAACGTATATGGCTTAATATACGAGCCATATTCCTGGCTGATTTCTCCCGGCCAAAATAGCTTGTCATTGTAAGTCTCTTCGCATGCTGTAAAGAAAAACACTGTGCAGGCTATACAAAATAGTTTCCGTAAGTTTCTCATTTTGTTTTTTGCTTTTATTGTGTATTTAATAAACATTGCAAAGTTCGGCTAACAATTATTTATTAGCAAGGTCTGTATTTCTTTTTAATGTTCTATTTTTAATTATTGCTGGATTAACTGCTTGAAAAGAATAATTATTATGTTCTATTTTTAATATATATTGTTCTTCTTTTAAGAACAGATCATAAAAAAGAGAAAGAAGCATTAGGAAAAAAGAAACGGTTTCCCACCTGTAAACACAAGTGAGAAACCGTTTGCCTTTTGTTTATATATCTGACTGTTGATAGCTTTTTAGAATGTAATATCCATCTTAACAACAAACGTGCGTGGAGCGGCAACTGCCATCGGGCGGTAGCTGTATTCTTTATTTAACAAGTTGTTGACCATAAACTGAAAAGCTACTTCTTTGGACGCTTTTACTCCAAGGCGCATATCCACAGTGGCGTAGTCCGTATTATGTTTTTTCCAATAAGTAGCTAAAGTCTCTTCTTTAGAATAACCGAAAGCGATGCCGCGAACGTAATCCATCAAGTCGAGTTGTGCTTTCGGACGTTCATCCATCATCAGGTAATCCACTGCGAGGATTTTACTCTTCCAGGCAACGTTCGCACCCAGATTGATACGTTTCCACTGGAAATCTACCGTCGCTTTAAAACTGTGTTTCGGACGATACTTCAGGTACTTTCCGGTGTTCGATTTTTCTTTCATTTGAAGAGGATCAGTATAAAGATCTTCCGCATCATTGCGTTCCTTATAATCCGCATCACGGGGTTCGGTGTATACATATCCTAAGTTATAGAACAACTTTGTGTTCTTATTGAAGTTAAAAACACCGTTTGTCGATATTTCTACTCCGTAGATTTGTGCTTTCGATACGTTATGAAACTGTGCTCCGATTCCGAAACCTTGACCACCGGTTATCATCCGGATGGCATCACTGATGCTGTTAATCATCGTATAGTCCGCATTATTGAATAGTCCGAACTGGAATTCGACCATATCCTTATATTGTGTATAGAATCCTGCAACATCTACAAATCCCTGGAAATTGCCAATCTTATATCCTTGCTTGAATCCCAATTCCGCATTAAACCCTTTTTCCGGTTTGATATCCAGATTCGGGTAAACGCCGACTCCTCCAATATCCTTGCGCAGGTATTTCTCGTTGATGGACGGGTTACGGTAACCTTGTCCGAAGCTGGCACGGATAAAACTGTAATCAGCCAACTGATAGTTCAGTCCGGCACGGAACACAGGGCGGAATGGAACTTTAGTTCCGAATATCTTTGTTTCTGCTTCACGATGGTGATTGTTTACACGATAGTATTCGGCACGCACACCGGCAGATACGCTTAGACGGTCCCAGAAACGTTGGTCGTACTGGAAGAAAGCAGCTATGTTATCGCTTTTGTAGATTTCGTCCATGATGGCCGAATTATACCGTACATGCTCATAAGTGGCTCCGGTAGTGATTTGTGCGCCACTGTCCCATTTCTTGTTGAACTGATAATCGAGATAATAGTTAGTGCTTTTATCAGTCTGCGTCTTAGGAGTGTTTCGTGAAGGATTGAGTACGTCGGACACCCAGGGAATCAGGTCACCAGGCAATTGTCCGTTCGTCAGTCCTCCCAAATCACTGGGTAGCCCGCTGTCCATCACCCAGGAAATCAGATCACAATAATCGGCAGTCGTCGCGTTAGGGAAGATATTGCCTAATGAAGTGAATACTCCATTCATAGCGTCTTCCAGATTACCATTGATTAGTCCTGAACCGATTCCCACCAATGCCGGATAGAATGAACTGTAATCACCGCCTGCAATATTCTGTATCGTTTGGGCATCTGTCCCCATATTGCCCAGAATATCCATGATAGATGCTCCCTGGGTAGGACGTACGATATTGTCGGTACTATAATAGAAACGTCCCTTGATCTTATGTGACGTACCGTTTTCCGGATTCACGTAGTTGACAAACGGGTCGATATGGAAATTATTATCTTCCCTGCCCATGTTGGTGAAAGGAGAGGGCTTGTACACCTCTGTCGGTGAACGCCAGATAAAAAAGTCACCATATTGATTAGACAGGAAATCGATATTAAAACCATAGTTCAACAGTTGCATTCCCATGTCCGGTTGGTGATAGGTTAGGTTACCTCCCATGCGGAAACGTTTGTTATATCCTTGCTGGCGGTATCCTTCATCGGTGAAAAGATTGAGGCTGCCACTGACGTCGAAATTACCGATACGACGGGCGTGGGAGAGATCGAATCCTTCGTAAATCGGATTACGCACACCACTAAGAAGATTTCCGCGCAGAATCGGTTTGACCGAATATTTATCTTCTTTCCAGAAATTCTTGTCACTCCATTGGTATTCGTCATTCTCCGCATCACCATAGATACCGAGATATGCACTGAAACGTGTTTTCGGAGCTAACCCCGGACGTGCGGTGCGGATATTGATGATACCATTCAAAGCCGATGAACCATATAAAACGGAAGAGGCTCCTTTGATTACTTCAATCTGCTCGATATTCTCCAAAGGTACGGTGTTCCAGTTGATTTCGCCTGTCTTGGGATTCAGGGTACTCATACCATCCACCAGAATCTGACTGCGTGCACCTACTCCGTATGTCCATCCGCTACCACCACGTATGGAAGGTTGTTTGTCTACAATATCCACTCCCGGAAGAGTGCGGAGGGTAGACGATATATCTGTTGGTGCTTGGCGGGCAATGTCACCGGCTTTCACTACATCCATGGAAACAGTGACATTACTCAATTTCTGTTCAAAGCGTCCGGCGCTGACCACGACTTCCTCCAACAGTTTGGTGCTTTCTTTCATGTAGATGTTTTTGGTGATTACCTCACGTCTGTCGATTACGATCGGCATCAGTACATCTTCGTAGCCCACATAACTGAATACGAGATCGACACCCCCTTCGGGCAGTTTGATTTCATAAGCCCCATGAATGTCGGACACTACTCCCTGATTACCCTGTAACTTATACGTAACGGCTGCTCCCACCAATGGCTCATTGGTATTTGCATCATATATATGTCCTTTCAGCGTTTGGGCAAAACTACTCCCAAGGCTGGTGAAGCATAGTAGCAAAGTTAGAATATATATTTTCTTCATTGTTTTCTTTTTTGATATTCATAGTTGATGTTTATTCTTGTGGCAGAAGATCCAATCCTAAGTCAATAGTATTGGCTGCATTCCATAAAACCGGCAGACCGTTTTCGTCATTTCCCATGAGAAGTCCGAGCAGGTTTTTAAATACAGTATTGTTAGCCATGCTTTCCGGCAACATTCCTTCCACTATCGGTTGTAGCCCGGGCAATAATTGAATGAAAGCAGTTGTCGACTCTTTGGTTAAGTAAAGATGGGTATGTCCGTCTTCCTCTTCTATATGAAAGATAATTCCTTCAGTCAGTAAGTAGAATACCTGCTGGAAGCTCGCCGTATCCATACTGGTTATGATACCGAGTAGTGGATTGTCGATCATGGAGTTTACGATTCCGAGCAACAGTTTCAGTTGCACAGGATTGGATTGGGCAAGAGCTTCCATAATTCCGGAAACCAGTCCTGAATCGATAGGAGTTTCACCGTCCTTGGTTGCCAGACTGATAATTGCCGGTAAGTTCAGGTTTATTTTAAGTTTACCGCTCTCCTCTGTCCAAGTGATTAGATTAATAGGTGAAGCGGTCCATGTACGGTCTGTTAATGCATTATTGATATCTTTTTCTGTCAGTAAGCCGATCATAAACTTGGTGACAAATGTTGCGATGGTACCGACATCTTTATCCGGATCTATGTTATTGATCGGTACGCTGCCGATGTAGACCGGACTCGTCGTATAATTGGCTACAAGGTTACCGTCGGGTTGTAGGGTGATTGTTTGAAGAAGTTGCGGTATGAAATAGCAAAGTGCATTTTGAATCAGTTTCATCCTTAAAAATAGTGTACTGCCCGCTTTGGTTAGTTCCACGTCATCCAGATGGACATAGAATCCTCCGGTTAAGATTTCATTCGTTTCTTTCCATACGTATTGCCCTCCGCTGTAGGTGACAGTCATCTTCTTTCCTTTAGTGAAATTGGATATGCCATAACTTTTCTTCCATTTACTTTGCGGCATTACTACATCCAAATCTAGTTTCATTGTTTTCGGAGTGATGGCACCGCTATATGTCACGGTTGCTCCTCCTATCGTGATGTTCTTGCCGCTAAATGTATAAGAGTCTTCCTGTTCGCACAGACTGATTGGAAGAGGAGTTTGTTTTTCTCCCGGGATAATGTCATTCAGTGTCAAGGTTCCTTTTTCACTGTCTTCGGTTTTAAAGTCGACAGTTTTTCCAACGAGTTTCTCCCCGCTGTAGGTCAGGTTTAAGGTCGCCGGTTTGATGTATGAGCCATACTCCTGGCAGAGTTCACCCGGCCAGAATAGCTTGTCATTATAGGTTTCCTCGCAAGATGTAAGGAGGAAAGCCGTACAAGCTACATAAAAAAGTCTTTTTAAAGTTCTCATTCTCTTCTAGGTTTTATTTCAACATATTTATTAAAACGATGCAAAGTACGGCTAATAGGTGACTGCCGTCAAGCTCCATTCTTGGGATTCAATATTCTATATTTGCTATTTTCTTAAATACAATCCTAATAAAGAAGAAAATAATGTTCTATTTGTAGGATATAATATACCATTTTTGAACTTGTTGCCCGGAATCCGGATGAAATGGATATTTTTGGTAAATTAAAAAAGAACTGACGATGACAACGAACGAATCCTTTCCTAAATTTGACCTTCCGGTTGATTTTATAGCAGATGACAGTATCACCGGAGATATCTTAAACTACTATGGTAATTTCCCCTGCAAAATAAAAGCCGGTGTCTTTGTGCTTTGTACGGAAGGGATGGTCAGAGCTACCATTAATTTGTTGGAGATTGTCATTCGTAAGAATGATTTCATCGTTGTTCTTCCTAATTCATTCATTCAGATACACGAAGTTTCGTCTGATACCCGTATTTCTTTTGCCGGTTTCTCGTCCGATTTTATGCTTTCGGGCAATTATGTGGAAATCCTGCTGGACTTTATGCCTATGATATTGAACAGTCCGGTCATTTCTCTGCAAGAGGATGTTGCCGGCTTATACCGGAATGTATATCTTTTACTGATTCGTGCTTATACACTCCCACATTCATTAGAAAATAAAGAGATCATACGTTCCGTACTGGCTATTTTTTTGCAGGGAACGAAAGAATTGTATAAACGCTATGGCAAGAAGCTCGATGAACCTTTGAGAAGAGAACAGGAGTTGTACAGGCAGTTTATACAGTTGTTGATGGTTCATTATACCAAAGAGCATGAAGTGGCGTTTTATGCGGAGAAGTGTGGGGTTACTGCGGCACATTTCTCAAGTGCCATCCGTCGGGCAAGCGGATACAGTCCGTTGGCAATCATTACAGAAATTATTATTATGAATGCGAAGGCCCAATTGAAAACCACCCGGTTGCCGGTGAAAGAAATAGCTTTCTCGTTAGGCTTTAACAATCATTCTTTTTTCAATAAATACTTTCGTAAAAAGGTGAAGATGACTCCGCTGGAATATCGCGAGAAATAAATCTGCGTCTGCTTAAAATTGGACTATACATAAAAATGGGATGTTTTATACATTCTCCCTGCTGTCAATCAGAGCCGGTATGCAAGAGGTTGATAAAAAATCGCTTAAATATGTATCAGGGAAATGCGAAAAGACAGCGCTTTGCTGATGGAAGATATTTTTGGTACTTATTTGCTTTCAGAGTCGGAGTAAATGAATGATTCTTTTCCTATTATATAGCTATTTGCTATATAAAGAATCAATGGATTCTGAAGTGAAATAACTTGGAAATGGCTCTTCTTTCAGCCCAAAAATCCTTTCTCACCGATGAACGCTGGCTTGGTCGGTGAGCAAGGATGCGTTTCTCACCGACCAAGCCTGCGTTTCATTAAAAGCAAGGGTGCATTTATACCATAAAGACCGTCTGTTTTTCCTTGTATTTATGCATAATAAGGGGCTGTATGTGTATAATCTTGCATTAATTCATGCATTTTATTCTCTGCTTGATTTGATTCATAGCCACTGTCAAACGGTAGAATCTTAAAAATAGAACAAAACTGTTTACCGTTGAAATCCGTTCTTTGGTCGATTCTATTTGGAGGAAGAAAACAGCAGTCTTACTTTTGTTTCGATAACATGGAGTAATCCCGGAAAATAACTGCTTAAAAAAGCCTCAGAAGCTATTTGTAGCTAATGAGGCTTTTTATTTATAAAGGATGGGTACTCGTTTATTTGATTCCCAGTTTTTTAGCAATCTCTTTAGGCAGTGCGTCTTTGTGTACAAGAATATTCATAGTCTTGTAAGCAACGAATGCTTTGGAAGCATACCAGATACCATTGTATTTGCCTGATTTACCCCAAGAATTCTTCACCATGAAGTATTCTTTTCCGTTTTGGTCTTTAGCGATACCGTAGATTACCATTCCGTGGTCGTCCGTAGTTTCCCAATTGTCAAAAGCAACTTGGCGCATTTCTTGAGTGACGTCGATTTCCGGGTATGGTTTGGTTGTCATCATTTGACGTTTGTTAGCAGCAGTCAGGCCGGTCCAGCGAGCCATATCCGAACCGGAAAGTTCAGATTCTTTGTTTACATCCGGCATAACGGCGATACCGTCACGTGTGAATCCCTGTTCGCTAACGTCACTACCCCATGCAAAGGTATAACCTTTCTTTACAGCATTGTCCATTACAGCCATCAGCTCTTCGATAGGCAGGTTGTAGGATAAACCATTGCGCCAATTATCCTGAATCTCGATTGCGAATTGAGAATAGAATGGATGATGTGTATAAGAAGTCAGTGATACATAGTCGTCACAGTTCAATCCCAGTGATTCAGAAAAAGTCTTCGGAGTATATTCTTTGCCTTTGTATGTGAATTTCTCCGGACATGCTCCCAGATAAGTATCATAAATAGCGCTTAGTCCGTTTTTCCATACCGGAGTCAGTTTGCTCAACTTACCTTTCGCAATAGCATTGATGTAACCGGAAGCAACAGCATCCAGCTCGTTATGTACCGGCAACGTGTCACCGTACATGATACCCGGCATCACTTCTTGAGGAACAATACCATAATTCTTGATGCAGTACATTACATCATAAAAACTTCCGCCCGGGGAGAAAGAACTGTCACCATGATAGCGTACATAGTTTACTCCGCGATCCTGCATCGTTTTGTGTACGACAAACATTTCAGACAGGTCATACTCGCCTTTACCTAAGCGAAGCAATTCTGATTCAATGAATCCGAGAGTTGAGAAACTCCAGCAAGTGCTCGAACGATTTTGATTCTTGATAGAAGTAATCGGGTTTTCTTTCACTGTCGAAAACAAAACCTTCTTCAGGTTTTGCATCTTGTGCCATGATGTTTAGGCTGAACAAGCCTAAAGCAGCAATAAGGATTGTCTTTTTCATTCCTATGAAATTAATATTAAATTGTTTTGGCTACAAATATAGGAAAGTTTCACCACAGATTACACAGATTTACACAGATTATTTCACCACAGAGGACGCAGAGGACACAGAGGAAGATAAAGGAAAATTGAGATCAGGACAGACTGCAGGAAGCAGTTACCGCTCTAACTACTGGATTTACGACCCTTTGACAGACCTGTGGGATGGGGAGGATTTGACCGATTTCGAAGGAAGCACACGCTCGAAAGCTGTATGTTTTTCTACCGGAAAACGGGGAATTATAGCTACAGGAGGATCTTCCACTTATTATTACGATGATACCTGGGAGTTGAAACCATACGAATATGAAGAGAAATAAAAAAGTAATAGGTGTTAGTTGCTTTGTCTTACTGCTTTTAGTGGGAATCATGTATGCGTATGTGCATCCGGTAAATAGATACCGTTTGGAAGTGACCCGGGTTGGAGGTAGTGGGTACGGCTATAAAATTTATGAGAGAGAGCGTTTGATAATTGTTCAACCTTTTTTATTGGCACAATCATGCCACCTTACTGGCACGACTGTGTCAATATGGTGGCACTGGAGTGCCAATACGATGGCACAAGGTAAAGCATTAAGTACAGATTATTTGTTCTCTTCTTCTTTGGGTGCTACTACATAATCTTCTTTAATAAACTCATCATACACACGCTTGGGATGATCGAATGGAGCGGTTCCATTCTTCTGTTCATTGAAGTTTTCCCGGCGGAATTGTTTCAGTTTCAGGTTATCTTCTGCATACTCTCTCAATTTCTTATGCTCATTTCCGTAGAGCGAACTTTCAGTCACGTCAGAATTGAGCAGGTTTTCTTTAGGAGTAATAGTAGGTAGGAGCACTTGTTCCAACAGACCACGATAGGCACCGTTATATTCGCACCATACGATATCGTTGGTTACAAATATACGATAGGAGTACTTTGACCATGCGGTTTTGATTTCAATAGATGTAGCATAAATTTCAATGGTAGCTTCTGAACCATACGCTTGGTCACGGATCACAACGGTCGTCCGACCGCTCAGTTCTTCCTTCACGGAAGTTTGCCACTTATCAGAGTGTAAGATTTCTTCGATAATTTCCGGCAAATTTTCTTTAATCTCAAACTGTATTCTCATGGTGCTTGCCTGCGGGCAGGACTTTTTTGATTTTTTCCTCCTTAAACAATTAAGCTAGCCTAAAGTTACATAGATTGAAGCAAAAAAACAAGATTTTGTTTGAGAATTTGTTATTTTCGCCAAACTATCTGCCTTTTTCGTTTGTTTTTACCATAAATATGCACAAATCGTAAAAATAAAGTTTATGCGGAACAGGGCCCGGAAGAATTATGTCATTTATGTACTGATGTTACTCCTGTTTGGAGGGTTGATTTATGTTGCTATTGAAGAGGGTGACCGGTTTTCGCACTATGCGGTAAATGCGCAGAACATGGTACAGGGGAATCCATTCACTATGTTTCTCCAGTTTATACAGGATAATCTTCATCATCCGCTCACTACCTTGTTGATTCAGATTATAGCCGTACTGCTGATGGTGCGTCTTTTTGGCTATTTGTTCAGTCTGATCGGGCAACCGGGAGTGATTGGAGAGATTGTTGCCGGTATTGTGTTAGGACCTTCCGTACTCGGCTTTTTCTTTCCGGATGCTTTTCATTTTCCGTCACACTCGCTTACCAATCTTGAACTGTTGAGTCAGGTGGGACTGATCCTTTTTATGTTTGTCATCGGTATGGAGCTGGATTTCAGTGTACTGAAAAATAAAATCAATGAAACGCTGGTGATTAGCCATGCCGGAATCCTAGTACCCTTCTTCCTGGGCATCTTGTCTTCTTACTGGGTGTACGAAGAATATGCAGCTGCCCAAACTCCGTTTCTTCCATTTGCCTTGTTTATAGGTATTTCTATGAGTATCACCGCTTTTCCGGTATTGGCGCGCATCATTCAGGAGCGGAATATGACGAAGACTCCTTTAGGGACGCTGGCCATTGCTTCCGCTGCCAATGATGATGTGACCGCTTGGTGTCTGTTGGCAGTGGTGATTGCTATCTCCAAAGCAGGAAGTTTTGCCAGCGCACTTTATTCAGTGGGGCTGGCAGTTGTCTATATTGCGGTCATGTTTTTGGTTGTTCGACCGTTTCTGAAGAAAGTGGGAGAAGTATATGCCAACCGGGAAGCAATCAATAAAACATTCGTGGCATTTATTCTGCTCATTCTTATTATTTCTTCTTGTCTGACCGAAATTATTGGTATTCATGCACTATTCGGAGCCTTTATGGCAGGGCTAGTGATGCCGTCCAATCTGGGTTTCCGGAAGGTGATGATGGAAAAGGTGGAGGATATTTCATTAGTATTCTTTTTACCTCTGTTCTTTGCCTTCACCGGATTGCGCACGGAAATCGGTTTGATAAACAGTCCGGAGTTGTGGATGGTATGTTTACTGTTGGTGACGGTTGCTGTTGTCGGCAAACTGGGTGGATGTGCCATTGCCGCCCGTTTGGTGGGTGAGTCGTGGAAGGATAGTTTGACGATAGGAACATTGATGAATACACGGGGATTGATGGAGCTTGTCGCTTTGAATATCGGTTATGAAATGGGAGTTCTTCCTCCCTCTATATTCGTAATTTTGGTCATTATGGCGCTAGTTACGACCTTTATGACTACTCCTTTGCTTCATTTGGTGGAACATATTTTCGTACGTCGGGAAGAAAAATTATCTTTGAAGCACAAATTGATATTTTGTTTCGGACGTCCGGAATCCGGGCGTGTGTTGCTTTCCATTTATGATTTGTTATTTGGGAAGCAGTTGAAGAAAAATCATTTGATTGCAGCACACTATACGGTGGGCACGGATCTGAATCCGTTGAATGCCGAACATTATGCCAGCGAGAGTTTTGCTTTGCTCAATCAACAGGCAGCGAAATTGAATATCCAGGTAGATAACCATTATCGGGTGACAGACAAACTTGTACAGGAAATCATCCATTTTGTCCGTAACGAACATCCTGATATGCTGCTTTTGGGAGCCGGGAGTCATTATCGTTCGGATATGCCGGGAACTCCGGGAGCAATTTTATGGTTAACGCTCTTCCGGGATAAGATTGATGAGATTATGGAGCAGGTGAAATGTCCCGTGGCCGTATTTGTCAATCGTCAGTATCGGGAAGGCTCGACGGTCAGTTTCGTACTCGGCGGAATGATTGATCTGTTTCTTTTTTCCTATTTGGATAAGATGTTGCAGAACGGACATTCGGTGCGTCTTTTCCTTTTTGATACGGATGATGAAGAGTTCCGTGGACGCATTGACGATTTGCAGGTGCGTTATCCGGAACAAACGATGATAGTGTGGTTTGCGGGAGTAGAAGATTTAGTGACTGAAGAGAAAGACGGGTTATTGATAATGAGCCATCTTTCTTATACGAAATTATCCGAGGATGAGGCTGTGATGCGTGAATTGTCATCTTTGCTGGTAATCCGCCGGAATAAGAATACGGGAGATAAAAATGAAGGACTTGAAAATTGATGAATCTACGGGATTAGTGTTGGAAGGCGGGGGAATGCGCGGAGTATTCACCTGCGGTGTGCTTGATTATTTTATGGATCACGATATCCGGTTTCCCTATGCGATAGGAGTGTCTGCCGGTGCGTGCAACGGGTTGTCGTATGCATCACGGCAACGGGGACGTGCCAAGTACAGCAACATTGACTTGTTGGAGAAGTATGATTATATCGGTCTGAAACATTTGCTCAAAAAGCGTAATATACTTGGACTTTGATCTATTATTCAATGAGTTCCCCGAACATATTCTTCCTTACGATTATGAAACATATTTTGCTTCACCGGAACGTTTTGTGATGGTGACTACGAATTGCATCACGGGAGAAGCCAACTATTTCGAAGAGAAAAAAGACAGTCGCAGGGTGATTGATATTGTCCGCGCATCCAGCAGTCTCCCTTTTGTATGTCCTATTACTTATGTAGACGGGGTTCCCATGCTCGACGGAGGAATTGTAGATTCCATTCCTTTGCAAAGAGCCATTACGGATGGCTGCACGAGAAATGTTGTGGTACTCACCCGTAACCGGGGGTATCGGAAAGATTCGAAAGACATTCGTATCCCTTCGTTTGTATATCGGAAATATCCGAAGTTGCGCGAAGCGTTAAGTCGGCGGTGTGCTGTTTATAATGAGCAGTTGGAAATGGTAGAGCGCATGGAGGATGAAGGACAGATTATCGTTATTCGCCCGTTAAAACCTGTAGCCGTAGACCGCATCGAGAAAGATGTGCAAAAGTTGACAGAGTTTTATCAGGAAGGGTACGAATGTGCGAGAGCCTTACTTGAAGAATAAACAAGTTCTCCATAGTTGAACAATAGACAGGCTCTCACATGCTTTTTTGTTTTTTTTCTTGAATGTCAGATAGGATAATTGGGCGTGTTCCCTTTTCATTTCGAATGGGTATATTGTTCGGCAGCCTTTTTTAGTTTCCTACCCATCAATTCTACCAGAGTCTTCGGATAAAGAACTTGTATTCCCTCGGCATATCCGAAGAATACTCGTTCTAACTCATGGTTGATGACGACTTCAATTTCCAGTATGACACTTCCGTCAGCCAATCTTTCCACCACTTGCTGGCTGCGGTGTATAGGCTTGGTTATGATGTAAGGTGCTTCGGCAGCGGCTACCTTGAAACCGATTTTCTCCGCTACGCTTCCGGAGTTTTTAGTGACTCCTACCAGATCATCGAAGAACGTGTTCGGATCGAAGAACGTATTTTTTATGTAATGTTCTTGTGGCAGAACTTCTAATGATTGTATTCTGTCCAAAGCTAAATTTTGCAAGATTCGTCCGTTTCCTCTGACACCATAAACGAACCACCGGTTGCGATATTCTTTTAATAGATAAGGATAAAAAATAAAGCTGTTGGCCGAACGTGCCTTGAACGAACGATATTTGAGTTGTATCGGATGCTCGTTTACAATCGCGTGATAGATCGTATCCAGATAATCCAGTCCTTTCAATGATTCATTCTTTTCAAAGTCAATGACAGGAGTGGTTTTCATCCGGGCAGAAGCGACATGGTCTTCCAGGCGGTTGATTATATCGCTCATTTCCGTGAAATAGGAGAAACCCTTAAATTGCCGTAACACTTCCACGGCTTCCGACATCGTTTTCAGGTCTTGTTCGTTCAGCGGAGTTTGTGTAATGCTGTATTCCGGATCTTCGTATTTATAGTATTTATTTTCGTACACTACAATCGGAGCGTTATAACCCAGCTTCTCGCTGCGCATCATCTGTATATCCATCTGTACCGTACGTTTGCTTATGCCTTTATCGATGCCTTCGTATTCATAAAGAGCATCCGAGCAAGCATCTACCAAATCTTCCAACGTCCAGCGTCGATAAGGATTACGCAGACAGTTATCAATTGTTTTATAACGAATTAAGGCATTTCTATTTGCTGGCATAAGTAGAAGAATAAAGATTTGCTTCAAAAGTAGAAAAATAAATTCAGGAAAACAAAGAGGTTGCAGGTCTTTATTTTTGGATGATAAAAAGAAAATTCTTAGGATTTGTATCAAATTTGATACCCTTTGAAACAAAGTTTATAGACGAAGGCGAAGATACCCCCTATCTTTGCCTTCGTCTATTTTGTTAAAAGCTTGTATAAACTAGGAATACTTTGTTGCCATGAAAACAAACCCTTGGATGAAACTATGTAAAGGTGCAATACTTGCGTTAGCAGTCTCTTACGGACTGACTTATTGCCACACAACTAAAAAGCAAGTTGACCTTGGAACAGAAAAGCGATAGCCTGACTGTCATCCATATCACCAATCCGACTAATTATATATTGCTTCCTATAGAAGAGGAAGCTGCGGAAAGTCAGGTTCTGCTTGATACCGGAGAGGCTGCGGATACCGATATGGATATTCGTCTGGCACAGACTCAAGTGGATTATTTTGTTCCCTTTGCTTTGCCTGCCGGAGCGAAGGCTGCCACCGTCCGTGTTCGTAATAAATCAAAGGATGCACTTTGCTGGAAAGAAATCAAGCTATCTGATACTTTTGATACAGCCAATACGGAAAAGTTCCGCCCTGTTTACCATCATACTCCTCTCTATGGCTGGATGAATGATGCCAACGGATTGGTGTATAAAGATGGAGAATATCATTTGTATTTTCAATATAACCCTTACGGTTCTAAATGGGGAAATATGCATTGGGGACATTCTGTCAGTAAGGACCTTGTACATTGGGAACATTTGGCCCCAGCTATTGCCCGTGATACATTGGGACATATCTTTTCCGGCAGCTCTATTGTCGATCAGGAGAATGTAGCGGGGTACGGAGTAGGGAGCATCCTGGTTTTTTATACTTCTGCCAGTGACAAAAACGGGCAGATCCAATGTCTTGCTTTTAGCAAGGATAATGGACGGACATTTACTAAATACGAGAAGAACCCCATCTTGTGCCCTGCGGATGGTTTGAGAGATTTCCGTGACCCGAAAGTGTTCCGGTATGAACCGGAAGATAAATGGGTGATGATTGTCTCCGCCGATAAAGAAATGCGTTTCTATGACTCTAAGAATCTGAAGGACTGGAACTATATGAGCAGCTTCGGAGAAGGATACGGAGTGCACAGCCTTGTCAATTTGAATGTCCGGACATGGTGGAACTTCCGGTAGATGGAGATCTGAACCGTAAGAAATGGGCATTGATAGTGAACGTCAATCCAGGATGTTATTTTGGAGGAAGTGCCACTCAATACTTTACAGGAGACTTTGATGGAAAGAAATTCAGTTGTGATAGTCAGTCGAATGTCACGAAATGGTTGGATTGGGGCAAAGATCACTATGCTACCGTTTGTTTCTCAAACACTGGAGAACGGACGATTGCTGTTCCTTGGATGAGTAACTGGCAATATTGTAATATTGTCCCGACAAAGCAATTTCGTAGTGCTAACGCTTTGCCGCGTGAGTTAAGCCTTTATACACAAGACGGTGAAATTTATCTTTCAGCAGCTCCGGTACTGGAGATAAAGACTCTGCGAAAAGAAAAGAAAGAGATTCCGGCATTTACGGTTGCCAATGATTATCATATTGATTCTTTATTGGCTGATAATGATGGTGCTTATGAACTGGCATTGGAAATTACCGCCGGGGAAGCGGAGATTATGGGATTCAGCCTCTTTAATGATAAAGGGGAAAAGGTGGATATCTACTTCAATCTTCCGGAAAAGAGATTGGTTATGGACCGGACGAAAAGTGGTATCGTGGATTTCGGAAAGAAGAGTGTACCTCATGAAATAGAGGTTCACGACCGTAGAAAGACGACTTCCATCAATTATATAGATGATTTCGCATTAGCTACGGGCACCGATAAAGAAAGAGAATAAATATACGTTGGATGTCTTTGTTGATAAATGTTCTGTAGAAATATTCCTGAATGGAGGAAAGGTAGCAATGACTAATCTTATCTTTCCATCGGAACCATACAACCGTATGTGTTTTATAGCAAAGGAGGTTCATTTCAAGTAGATTCATTCAATGCGTATCGGTTGGGTTTATAATAGAAATAGAAGTTACACAATAGATGTTTGCATAGATTCAGTGAAAGCAACAAGTATTGATTGCTTTTTAAAGATTCATAGGTTAGATTTGTAAGTTAGGTTTTGTAGATTAGAATTAGGTATTTGGTAGCTGTCAGATGTGAAATCCGGCAGCTACTTTTATTCATAATTATTCATCAATTTCAATTGTATATCCTCCTTGGAATATCTCTTCCGGTTGTAAGTGCTGCATCCAGTCCTTATCTTTATATTCACCAGTATAATGTGCACGGTCGCAACGTCCGTACCAAGGTTCGATGCAGACGAAAGGAGCATTCTTTGCAGGTGGAGACCAAAGACCGACTACCGGAGCGTTAAAATGTAAACTAAGATAAGCCTGTTTCTCTTTATTATATAAGGTAACTTTACGGACCTGTTCATTCTCCAGTATCAAAGCATCTTTATCAAACGTATGCGTGTCCAGTGGTAATAATCCGTCTGTCAACTCTAAAGAATATTCTGTAGAAGGATCAGCGCATCCCTTTTCTGAAATGAGAATATATTTCAAACCGTTTTCCTTGTCAAATCCGAAGAACCCTCTTTCAGAATTGCTTGCATCGAACTCCGGCCAATAGAAAGCTGGATGTGCCCCAATCTGAAAATGCATATCCTTTTTACCGCTATTCTTTACTTCCCACATAACCTCAATTTTCTTTCCCTGGATGCGATAGCCTATTTCCAGACAGAATGGAAACGGATATTTCTTTAAAGTCTCTTCATTACTAACAAGACGGTAACGCACTTCATCCTCTTTTTCAGCAACAATCATAAATTCCATGTCACGGGCAAAACCATGTTGAGTAAGCGTATAGGGAATCCCTTCATTCCGATACTCATTTTCCCATACGCTTCCGACAATTGGGAATAGGACAGGAGAGTGGCGTTTCCAAAAAGCAGGATCGGCTTGCCACAGATATTCTTTTCCATTGGCGACGATACTGCAGAGTTCAGCTCCGTGAGGAGATACTTGAATCGTGAGTTGTTTGTTGGAGATTGTTTTCATGTCGTTTATTTATTGGATTATTTTAGAGTTAATCTTTAAGTTCATCTTCCGATCCTTCTTTCGAGATGTTTTCAGATTTACCTTTCAGTAGAATACCACTTTTTGCATTAAGAGGAGAGATTACTCTCTTGCCCGTTTTAGCCTCCAGTTCCAGTCGGGCATTGCGGGCAACTTCTCCACCTTGTTGAGCAATATCCATGTGGTCATTGAATGTTTCGGGATCGCTGATTTCGGATATTTCTTTAGTAGAAAGTTCGGCAAGCATATTTAATACCAATTCTTTATTGGTCATATTATCCCGTAGGTTTTCTTTTTTCAATCCTTTAAATTGTTTGTACTCTTTAGATGTCATATCTGACCAAGTCTGATAAATAATATCTGTGAGTGTAGCGAATTGAACGCCTTCTTGCAATCCATGTTTCTTCCACTCATCAGTCAAGTCTTTACGGATTTCTATTGATTTCAGACGTTGGTTAATCCAGCTATCAGAGTATCCCATACGTTTATAATCCATTAAGGCCTGATCAATTGATAATTCGGGGTCTTGTATTTGGTTGAGCCGTTCGCTGGCAACCTTAGCCATCCATAGTTTGAAAGGTTCTGCCTTAAGAGAAGGAATAGATTGGATAAGGCGGAGAAGTTGTTCGGTATCGGCAACATCGGTAAGGCGCATTTTACCATCCGCTGCCTGCATTTTCAAACCGTTACAATTTGTAACGGTTTCGTTTCCTTCCGCTAGCAGTCTCTTTTTTAATACACGCCAATAAGTTTGAGGGTTACTGCTGTCTGTCAGAACAGCCACCACATCTACTATCGAAAAATACCACTTCTCTTGTTCATCATCCCATACTGTACGTACTCCTCTTTCTTCAAAGAGTTTTAAAGCTTGTTGCTTAGTCATGAATCTTATTTTTAGAGTTTATTATTTAATGAAGAGTCGTTCTTTCTTTGGGCTCATATCACTATACAAAGGTAGCGTTTTCTGCGATTATAAAAGAATATGAATCCAAGAATTCCCATAATGAAAGAAAACATGTATAAAACCCTATAAAATAGCGTTCTATGCAACAAATGTTATAGCCTTTGAAACATTTTTTTTAGTCGTTTGATATAAATCAACCGTAATTTGCATTATCGATATAGATAAAATTCGTACTTTTAATTTAATAACATCAAACTAATGCATCGTATTATGAAGAACAAAAAACTTCTTTGCAGCGTTTGTTTCCTGTTTACTTTCATGTCAGTCCTTTGGGGGCAAAGCATTACGGTGAAAGGAAACGTTACTTCTAAAACGGACGGACAGCCGGTCATCGGCGCCTCTGTTGTTGAAGCTACAGCTACTGCTAATGGAACAATTACTGATTTAGATGGTAATTTCACCCTTTCGGTTCCGGTTAACTCTACTTTAAAGATTACGTATATTGGTTATAAACCGGTGACCGTAAAATCGGCTGCTATCATTAATGTATTATTGGAAGAAGACACTCAAATGGTAGATGAAGTGGTTGTAACAGGTTATACCACTCAACGTAAAGCCGACCTGACCGGTGCTGTTTCCGTAGTGAAAGTAGACGAAATCCAGAAGCAAGGGGAGAACAACCCGGTGAAAGCACTTCAAGGCCGCGTGCCCGGTATGAACATTACAGCGGATGGAAATCCGAGCGGATCAGCTACCGTACGTATTCGCGGTATCGGTACGCTGAACAACAACGATCCGCTTTATATCATTGATGGAGTTCCTACCAAAGCCGGTATGCACGAATTGAACGGAAACGACATTGAATCCATTCAAGTACTGAAAGATGCTGCTTCGGCATCTATCTATGGTTCGCGTGCTGCAAATGGCGTTATCGTCATTACTACCAAACAAGGAAAGAAAGGTCAGATTAAAATCAACTTTGATGCTTCGGTTTCAGCTTCCATGTATCAAAGTAAGATGGACGTGTTGAATACGGAACAGTACGGACGTGCCATGTGGCAAGCCTATGTAAACGATGGTGAGAACCCGAACGGCAATGCTTTGGGATATAACTACAATTGGGGTTACGATGCCAACGGAAATCCGGTACTACACAGTATGAGTCTTTCCAAATACCTGGACTCGAAGAATACAATGCCTGTGGCAGATACCGACTGGTTTGATGAAATTACCCGTACAGGTGTCATCCAGCAATACAATCTTTCTCTGTCAGCAACGGTTCGGAGAAAGGTTCTTCCTTCTTTTCTCTGGGATATTACAAAAACCTGGGTGTAATCAAAGATACAGACTTCGACCGTTTTTCCGCCCGCATGAACAGCGATTATAAATTAATTGATGATATATTGACTATCGGCCAGCATTTCACCTTAAACCGGACTTCGGAAGTACAAGCTCCCGGCGGAATTATTGAAACTGCTTTGGACATTCCTTCCGCTATCCCCGTTTATGCTTCGGATGGTTCATGGGGAGGACCGGTAGGCGGATGGCCGGACCGTCGTAATCCTCGCGCCGTACTCGAATACAACAAAGACAACCGATACACTTACTGGCGTATGTTCGGTGATGCTTATGTGAATCTAAGCCTCTTCAAAGGATTCAATGTTCGTTCTACTTTTGGTCTTGGACTACGCAAACAAGCAAGCCCGTTACTTCACCTATCCTTATCAGGAAGGAACACAGACCAATAACGGCAAGAGTGCAGTGGAAGCCAAACAGGAACACTGGACCAAATGGATGTGGAATGCCATTGCCACTTACCAGTTGGAAATAGGCAAACATCGTGGAGACGTTATGGCAGGTATGGAGCTGAACCGGGAAGACGACAGCCATTTCTCCGGCTACAAAGAAGATTTCTCTATCCTTACTCCCGACTATATGTGGCCCGATGCAGGTAGCGGCACAGCACAGGCTTACGGTGCCGGTGAAGGTTACTCGCTTGTCTCTTTCTTCGGCAAAATGAACTATTCTTATGCTGACAAATATCTGCTTTCATTGACGCTCCGTCGTGACGGTTCTTCCCGCTTCGGTAAAAACCATCGTTATGCCACTTTCCCTTCCGTTTCTTTGGGATGGCGCATCACACAGGAGAGCTTTATGAAGGAACTGACTTGGTTGGACGATCTGAAACTGCGTGCTTCATGGGGACAGACCGGTAATCAGGAAATCTCCAACCTTGCCCGTTACACTATCTACGCTCCTAATTATGGAACAACAGATTCATTTGGCGGTCAAAGCTACGGTACGGCATACGATATTACAGGTTCTAACGGAGGTGGTACTCTGCCTTCCGGATTCAAACGTAACCAGATTGGTAATGACAATATCAAATGGGAGACAACCACACAGACGAACGTCGGTATCGACTTCAGCCTATTCAAACAATCCCTGTATGGTTCATTGGAATACTATTACAAGAAAACAACCGATATCCTGACTGAAATGGCAGGAGTGGGAGTATTGGGAGAAGGTGGCAATCGTTGGATTAATTCGGGCGCAATGAAAAACCAGGGTTTTGAATTCAATTTGGGCTACCGCAACAAGACTGCCTTCGGACTGACTTACGACCTGAACGGAAACATCTCCACTTACCGGAATGAAATTCTTGAACTGCCGGAGACAGTGGCTGCCAATGGAAAGTTTGGTGGTAATGGAGTAAAAAGTGTAGTCGGTCATACATACAACTCACAAGTGGGCTACATTGCCGACGGTATCTTCAAATCACAAGAAGAAGTGGATAATCACGCTACGCAGGAAGGTGCAGCCGTTGGCCGTATCCGCTACCGCGACATCGACCATAACGGTGTGATTGATGAAAAAGACCAGGAATGGATTTACGATCCGACTCCTGCTTTCAGCTACGGATTAAATATCTACCTGGAATATAAGAACTTCGATCTGACTATGTTCTGGCAAGGTGTTCAGGGAGTAGATATCATCAGTGACGTGAAGAAGAAAAGTGACTTCTGGAGTGCATCCAACGTCGGCTTCCTGAACAAGGGAACCCGCCTGCTCAATGCCTGGTCGCCTACTAATCCGAACTCTACTATTCCGGCATTGACCCGCAGCGATACAAACAATGAACAGCGTGTCTCCACTTACTTTGTTGAAAACGGTTCCTTCCTGAAACTGCGTAATATCCAATTAGGCTATACAGTTCCGGCAGTAATCTCCAAGAAGTTGAGAATGGAACGTTTACGTTTCTATTGCAGCGCGCAAAATCTGCTGACGATCAAGAGTAAAGACTTTACGGGAGAAGACCCGGAAAACCCGAACTTCTCTTATCCGATCCCTGTGAATATCACCTTCGGACTTAACATCGGATTTTAATTCACTTCATTTATAAAACGAACTATCATGAAAAAGATACTATACATAGCAACCATCGGATTTACCTTGCTGACAAGCAGTTGCAACGATTTTCTGGATCGTCAGGTTCCGCAGGGTATTGTGACCGGCGATCAGATCGCTTCTCCCGAATACGTGGACAACCTCGTGATTTCAGCCTACGCCATTTGGGCAACAGGTGACGACATCAACTCTTCCTTCTCGCTTTGGAATTATGACGTACGTTCCGACGATTGTTATAAAGGCGGTTCCGGTACGGAAGACGGCGGTGTGTTCAACGCACTGGAAATTTCTAAAGGTATCAACACTACCGACTGGAATATCAACGATATATGGAAAAGACTGTATCAATGCATCACCCGTGCCAACACAGCCTTGCAGTCACTCGATCTGATGGATGAAAAGACTTATCCGCTGAAGGACCAGCGCATTGCTGAAATGAGATTCCTGCGCGGACACGCCCACTTCATGTTGAAGGAACTGTTTAAGAAGATCGTTATAGTAGACGATGAAAACATGGACCCGGATGCTTACAACGAGCTTTCGAATACCACCTATACCAATAACGAACAATGGCAAAAGATAGCAGACGACTTCCAGTTTGCCTACGACAATCTGCCGGAAGTGCAGATAGAAAAAGGACGTCCCACACAAAGGCTGCGGCTGCCGCTTACCTGGCAAAGACTTACCTGTATAAGGCTTACCGTCAGGATGGAGTGAACAACAACCTTACCGGTATCGACGAAGAGGACCTGAAGCAGGTAGTGAAATATACCGATCCTCTCATCATGGCCAAAGCCGGTTACGGATTGGAAAATGATTATAGCATGAACTTCCTGCCTCAATATGAAAATGGCGCGGAGTCTGTATGGGCGATTCAATATTCTATCAACGACGGAACATACAACGGTAACCTGAACTGGGGAATGGGACTGACAACTCCGCAGATACTAGGCTGCTGTGACTTCCACAAACCGAGCCAAAATCTGGTGAACGCTTTCAAAACCGACTCGCAGGGAAAACCGTTGTTCAATACCTACGATAATGAGAACTACGAGGTTACGACGGACAATGTAGACCCCCGTTTATTCCACACGGTAGGTATGCCGGGCTTCCCTTATAAATACAACGAAGGCTACCTGATTCAGAAGAATGATGACTGGAGCCGTAGTAAGGGACTTTACGGATATTATGTTTCGCTCAAAGAGAATGTAGACCCGGACTGTGACTGCCTGAAGAAAGGTTCTTATTGGGCAAGTTCCCTGAATCATATCGTTATTCGTTATGCAGACGTATTGCTGATGCGTGCCGAAGCCCTGATACAGTTGAACGACGGACGTATTGCCGACGCCATTTCACTCATCAACGATGTACGCAGCCGTGCAGCCGGAAGTACAATGCTGATCTTCAATTACAAAGAAGAGTACGGAGTAAACTTCAAAGTAACTCCTTATGAACTGAAAGCATATACACAGGACGAAGCCATGAAAATGCTGAAATGGGAACGCCGTATAGAGTTCGGTATGGAAAGCTCACGTTTCTTTGACCTCGTAAGATGGGGAGAAGCCAAAGACGTTATCAATGCTTATTATGTGACCGAAGCAGCCCGTTGTTCTATTTACAAGAATGCAGGTTTCACGGAAAATAAGAACGAATACCTTCCAATCCCATTCGAACAGATCAGTGCCAGTAACGGAAATTATACACAGAATTTCGGTTGGTAATCATCAATTTTAAAACAAAGAATAAAATGAAATCAATCATAAAACAACTCTATACCATCCTGTTGGTGACTGTAGCATGTCTGACAGTTGCGGGATGTGGCGATGACTTCAAATCCAATCTTCGTCTGGACGGAGATGTATGGGTGAACTCTATTAAACTGGATGAATACGCAGGGACGATCGATTATCAGAATAAGACAATCGTAGTGGGAGTACCTTACGACTATGACGTTACCCGAATGGCCGTCAGTGAAATCAATCTTTCCGAAGGTGCTACGGCGAGCATCGCTGTCGGTGAAACAATCGACTTTTCTCTTCCCGTATCTTTGACCGTGAAGAATGGCGACGTACAGATGAACTATACGATTACCGTGAAGAGAGACGAAGCAAAGATACTGACCTTTAAGTTGAATGATACTTATGTCGGAAAAGTAGACCAGCTATCAAAAACAATCTTTGTAGTTGTTCCGCTGACAGTGGATATTACCCAGTTGAAAGGTACATTCACTGGATCGGATGGAGTCACTGTGACTCCGGCATCCGGCAGCATTCAGGACTTTACCAACCCTGTCACTTATACAGCAACTTACCGTTCGGCAGTGACTTCTTATGTAGTAACAGTTACTCAAGGAAATGTAATTCCGACTGCCTTTATTGGCACAGCTTCTTCTGTGAGTCAACTGACAAGTCCTGAAGAAAAAGCCGCTGCCCAGTGGATGATGGATAATATATCCATGTCCGAATACGTCTCATTCAAAGATGTAGTAGACGGAAAAGTAGATTTAGGTAAATATACTGCAATCTGGTGGCATTTCCATGCAGACAATGGTGATAATCCTCCTTTGCCGGATGATGCGAAAGCTGCCGTAGAGAAATTTAAAGTCTACTATCAAAACGGTGGCAACCTATTGCTGACCCGCTATGCAACTTTCTATATTAAGGACCTTAGCATTGCAAAAGACGAGCGTGTACCCAACAACAGTTGGGGAGGAAACGAAGACTCACCCGAAATTACGTCTTCTCCGTGGAGCTTCCCGATTACCGGTAGCGAATCGCATCCGTTGTTCCAGGATTTAAGATGGAAAGATGGCGACAAATCGACAGTATATACTTGTGATGCCGGCTATGCGATAACCAATAGTACAGCACAATGGCATATCGGAACAGACTGGGGAGGTTATGCCGACTTGAACGAATGGCGTAACCTGACAGGAGGAATTGACCTGGCACGTGGAGGTGACGGTGCGGTAGTCATTGCCGAATTCGAGCCGCGCGCCAACAGCGGACGCACAATTTGTATCGGCTCCGGTTGTTACGACTGGTACGGTAAAGGCGTAGACACTTCTGCCGACTACTACCACTACAACGTAGAGCAAATGACTCTGAATGCAATCAACTACTTATGTAAATAAAAGAATAAGCAATAATTATGAAAAATATGATCTTACATATAGCAATCACCACGCTGTTGGCCTCAATGAGCGCTTGCAGTGATGAAATGGATTGACTCAAAGAGACTGGGATGGTACAGCCACTTACTTCCAATCGACCGACGAGCATGGCTTCTCGATGTACTATAAACCGCAGGTAGGCTTTGTTGGTGACCCGATGCCATTCTATGATCCGGTTGCCAAAGACTTTAAAGTGATGTACCTGCAAGACTACCGTCCGAACCCCGAAGCTACTTATCACCCCATTTTCGGGGCACCAAAGACGGTGCTACTTATGAATCTCTCGGCGAACTGATTCCGTGTGGAGGTCGTGACGAACAGGATGCTGCCATCGGTACAGGAGGTACCATCTATAATCCGGTTGATAAACTCTACTACACCTTCTACACCGGCAATAAATTCAAACCTTCTTCCGACCAGAATGCACAGGTAGTCATGGTAGCTACCTCTCCCGACTTTAAAACATGGACCAAGAACCGCACTTTCTATCTGAAAGGAGATACGTACGGCTATGACAAGAATGACTTCCGCGATCCGTTCCTGTTCCAGACCGAAGACGGCGTTTATCACATGCTGATTGCCACCCGTAAAAACGGAAAAGGACACATTGCCGAATTCACCTCTACTGACCTGAAAGAGTGGGCGTCTGCCGGCATATTTATGACCATGATGTGGGACCGTTTCTATGAATGTCCGGACGTATTCAAGATGGGAGACTGGTGGTATCTGGTCTATTCGGAACAAGCTTCCTTCATGCGCAAGGTACAATACTTCAAAGGCAAAACACTTGATGAACTGAAAGCAACCACCGCCAATGATGCCGGAATATGGCCGGACAATCGGAAAGTATGCTGGACAGCCGTGCATTCTATGCAGGCAAGACTGCTTCCGATGGAACCAACCGTTACATCTGGGGCTGGTGTCCTACCCGTGCCGGTAATGATAATGGAAACGTAGGGGATGTAGAACCCGAATGGGCTGACAACTTGGTGGCACAACGCCTCATTCAGCACGAAGACGGTACATTGACTCTCGGAGTTCCCGATGCAATCGACCGTAAATACACTTCTGCACAAGAAGTAAAAGTGATGGCTAAAGACGGAAACGTAACAGAAAGCGGTAAAACCTATACGTTGGCTGAAGGAGCTTCCGTCATCTTCAACCGGTTGAAAGTGCACAACAAGATTTCCTTTACCGTAAAAGCATCCTCGAATACAGATCGTTTTGGAATCTCTTTCGTCCGTGGAACGGACTCCAAATCATGGTATAGCATCCACGTCAACGCTGACGAGGGTAAAGCCAACTTCGAGAAAGACGGTGACAATGCCAAATACTTGTTTGATAACAAATTCAATATTCCGGCGGATAATGAATACCGTGTGACGATTTACAGTGACCAGTCGATTTGTGTGACTTACATCAACGACCAGTTATCTTTCACGAACCGCATCTATCAAATGCAGAAGAATCCGTGGTCACTCTGCTGTTATAAAGGCGAAATCACTGTATCAGATATTCAAGTGAGCACCTATTAATAGAAAAGTAACATCTTTTACAGTGTTTGAAACAAAAGTGATAGGCGTTTCATCCCGGAGCGCCTATCTTTGCACTGTAACAACCTTAATACCATAAAGCATGAATTTAAGACTCTCTTCCAAACAAATTCAAACCTTCGCGGTTTTATTTTGTATGATTGTGATGAATATCTCTATCCGCCCGTGCGGACAACTCTCCTCTATTAATTAAAGATTTAGGAGAAGGACATTGCCTCGTACGTGTCAACACTAACCAAAGTATCTGTTGTTGCCCGTAGAAGATGCATCGCCCGATGTGCGTATCAGCCTGATTGTTAATAATAAAGAGGTAAAGAACTTCGATGTCCGTCTGGCCATCCATAAAGTCGATTACTTTGTTCCGGTAGACCTTTCCGACTATTCCGGCAAACTAATTTCTTTCAAATTTAAAATGAACTCCAACGACCTGGTTCGTGTCAACCTTTCGCCGGACAACACCGCTTGCTGCAAGGAAATGAAATTGTCCGACACGTTCGATACAAGCAATCGTGAAAAGTTCCGTCCCACTTATCATTTCTCTCCCTTTACGGATGGATGAACGACCCAAACGGAATGGTATACAAAGACGGCGAATACCACCTTTTCTACCAATACAACCCTTACGGTTCCAAATGGGGAAATATGAACTGGGGACATGCCATCAGCAAAGACCTCGTAAACTGGGAACATCGCCCCGTAGCAATCGCCCCGGATGCATTCGGTACTATCTTCAGTGGCTCCGCCGTGATAGATCATCATAATACCGCCGGCTTCGGTGCAGGCGCCATCGTCGCCATCTATACACAAAACAGCGACCGTCAGGTGCAAAGCATTGCTTACAGCACCGACAACGGACGTACCTTTACCAAATACGAAAACAATCCTGTATTAGTATCTGAAGCACGTGACTTCCGCGACCCGAAAGTATTCTGGTACGAAGGCACCAAACGCTGGATCATGGTATTGGCAGTAGGGCAGGAAATGCAATTCTTCTCTTCCCCCAACCTGAAAGACTGGACATTTGAAAGCAGCTTCGGCAAAGGACACGGCGCACACGGAAACGTTTGGGAATGTCCCGACTTATTCGAACTCCCGGTAGAAGGAACAAATGAAAAGAAATGGGTACTGCTTTGCAGCCTCGGCGACGGTCCTTTCGGTGACTCGGCCACTCAATATTTTGTAGGCTCCTTCAACGGAAAAGAGTTTGTAAACGAATCACCCTCCAAAACCAAATGGATGGACTGGGGAAAAGACCATTATGCCACCGTGACTTGGAGTGACGCTCCCGACAACCGCCGCATCGCTATCGCATGGATGAGCAACTGGCAATACGCAAACGATGTTCCTACCTCCCAATACCGTAGTCCGAACTCCGTTCCCCGCGACTTGAGCCTGTTTACCGTAGATGGTGACTTACCTCCAATCAGCTCCCTCCCTGAACTGCTGGCTTTGCGCGATGCTTCCAAGAAACGCTCGTTCAAAGTGAACGGAACACGCACAATCAAAGAAATGATTCCCGGCAATGACGGTGCATACGAAATAGAACTGACGATTGAAAATCAACATGCAGACGTAATCGGCTTCCGTCTCTACAATGACAAAGGCGAAGAAGTGGATATGCAGTATGACATGAAAGAAAAGAAATTCTCGATGGATCGTCGCAAGAGCGGAGAGGTCAGCTTCAATGAGAATTTCCGATGTTGACCTGACAGCTATTGAAAGCGGAAAGATGCATTAAAACTTCGCCTGTTTGTTGATAAATCCAGCGTTGAGGCCTTTGGAGACGGTGGACGCTTTGCGATGACCAATCAGGTATTCCCTTCGGAGCCTTACAATCATATCGACTTTTACAGTAAAGGAGGAGCTTATAAGGTAGACTCATTTGTAGTTTACAAGTTGAAACCATAAGCCCGTTCTATTCCGCTCCATGCGTTCTTTCCCTGTTTCCTTAGGGCAGAGTTTCTCTTTCCAATGAGAGAGTACCCATAAAGCGGGGATATAGTTGCTCTAAACTTAAGCTATTGGTAATTCTTCACGGCCGTGACGAGATCCTACCACGGCCGTGGTAGCTTCTTCCCACAGCCGTGAAGAGAAGTCACCACGGCCGTGGGAAGGTAACAATAACGTAGCTTTAGCACAACAAGGAACGGGATATACACCAACTATATAAAGGGCTGACGTGTACATTGAACTGATTTTACGATGAGGCGATTGACAATGTACGATTGATATTACTATTGAAATCATAAACGCCTATGTATACACGGCTAATTCGTAATACTGACTTCAATTGTACATCGTAAATCATCTGATCATAAATGAAACACTCTAATCGTACGTCTGATGATTTTTAGAATTACTACTTAATATAAAAGATAAATCAATGGAAAATAGTAAAAACTCTTCCCTTTCCAAACTAATCCCGGTGATGCTTTGCTTCTTCGCCATGGGATTCGTTGACCTGGTAGGCATTGCCTCCAATTATGTGAAGGCAGACCTCGGTCTGTCGGACTCGCAGGCGAATATCTTCCCTTCACTGGTATTCTTCTGGTTCCTGATTTTCTCCGTACCCACAGGCATGCTGATGAGCCGCATCGGTCAGAAGAAAACCGTGTTGCTTAGTTTGATTGTCACTTTTGCTTCTTTGTTATTGCCGGTTTCGGAGACAGCTATATGCTGATGCTGATTTCTCCTTTGGGTATCGGAAATGCATTGATGCAGACTTCCCTGAATCCGTTGCTTTCAACATCGTACGTGGCGACCGTTTGGCAGCCTGACTTTCGGCCAGTTTGTGAAAGCCATTGCCTCTTTCCTTGCTCCTTATATTGCCATGTGGGGAGCAACACAAGCCATCCCGACTTTCGATTTAGGCTGGCGCATCCTGTTCCCGATTTATATGATTGTAGCCGTCATTGCTATCCTGTTGCTCAATGTCACACAGATTAAAGAGGAAAAGAAGAAGGTAAACCGTCTACTTTCGGACAATGTCTCCTTTGCTTGGCAAACCGTTTATCCTGCTTTCTTTCATCGGTATCATGTGTCACGTTGGAATTGATGTGGGAACAAATACCACTGCCCCCAAGATTTTGATGGAACGTCTCGGCATGGGACTCGACGACGCGGCTTTTGCGACAAGCCTTTATTTTATCTTCCGTACGGCAGGCTGTTTCTCGGTTCTTTCATTTTACGTAAAATGTCGAAGTCTTTCTTCGGCATTAGCGTTGTGATGATGCTGATAGCGATGGCAGGTTTGTTTATATTCCATGACAAGACAATGATTTACGTATGCATCGGTCTGATTGGTTTCGGCAACTCCAATGTGTTCTCCGTAGTATTCTCGCAGGCATTGCTTTACCTGCCGGGTAAGAAGAATGAAGTTTCCGGTCTGATGATTATGGGACTGTTCGGCGGCACGGTATTCCGTTGGCTATGGAGTAGCATCCGACGCCATGGGACAGAGCGGGCGGTAGCCGTAATGACGGTGGGCGTGCTTTATCTTTGTTCTATACGTTCCGTATTAGAAAATAATTTTATAACTTTGGAAACAATAAAATCCGTAGATCATGAATAATATAATCGTAGGAATGGGCGAGGCACTTTGGGATGTGTTGCCCGAAGGAAAGAAAATAGGTGGTGCTCCGGCAAACTTTGCCTATCATGTATCACAGTTTGGTTTTGACAGTCGTGCGGGTGAGTGCCGTGGGCAAAGATGAGTTGGGAGACGATTCTGAATGTATTCAACGAGAAGAAACTGAAAACACAGATTGAACAAGTGGATTATCCTACCGGTACGGTACAGGTGACACTAGATAACGAGGGTGTACCTTGTTACGAAATCAAAGAAGGCGGTGGCATGGGATATACCTTTACGGATGAACTGAAACGTTTGGCATTGAGTACGTGCCGTTTGCTTCGGTTCCCTGGCTCAACGTAATGAAGTGAGCCGTGCCACTATTAACCGTTTTCTGGATACGATGCCCGATATAGACGGACAACTGAAAATCTTTGATATTAATCTCCGCCGGACTTCTACACCAAAGAGGTATTGCGCGAATCTTTCCGCTGCAACATTCTGAAGATAAACGACGAAGAACTGGTGACCATCAGCCGTATGTTTGGCTATCCCGGCATCGACTTACAGGATAAATGCTGGATCCTGTTGGCAAAATACAACCTGAAGATGCTGATTCTGACTTGCGGAATTAATGGCAGTTATGTGTTTACCCGGTGTTGTCTCTTTCCAGGAGACACCGAGGGTTCCGGTTGCCGATACGGTGGGGGCAGGTGATTCCTTTACGGCTGCTTTCTGTGCTTCCATTTTGAATGGAAAACCGGTTTCCGAAGCTCACAAACTTGCTGTTGAAGTTTCTGCTTATGTCTGCACGCAAAGCGGTGCAATGCCCGAACTTCCGCAGGTTTTGAAAGACAGGCTGATGTAATTCTCTATTGATGTAAATGTAGGGACGAAAAGAATCAAAAGTGAAAATCCTTCTTACTACGGTATGTTGTAGTAAGGAGGATTTTAATTCAAATCTTTTCGGATATCACTTCTTCTCTTTATTGTTAGATTTTTAGCTAATTGTATATCTTTGCACGATTCACAAGATAATAACTAAAAAGAGAATGTCACATTATGAAACACGTTTCTATTTTATTCCGCTCGAAATGCTGGAATGTATTTTTGCTTCTATGCATAGCCCTTCCCTCATTAGCACAAAAAGAGTTTAAAATCGATCAGGTATCTGTCGTTAATGTAGGCGACGGAAGATTCTTGTACCGAGACTTGATGACGGAAAAACCGCTCAACGGCGAACATCGTATCATTGACGGTTATCACTCTGCGTATATACTGGCCTCTTTTAAAGATGGTTTTTATGATGGCAAATATGAAGAGCATTTGGATAACATTCTGATAAATGAAGGCGTCTACAAAGATGGACGGAAGAATGGCTTATTTAAAATCTATTCTAAGTTTGACGGTAAACTGAAAGAAGAAAAGTCTTATAAGGAAGGAAAGTTGAACGGTACGAGCAAAACGTTCTTTACTGACGGAAAAATAGAAAGTGAGAAAAACTACCGGATGGGCAAGGAGGATGGAAAACATTTGTCGTATGATTATGACGGAACTCTGCGGATGGACCATAATTATAAGGATGGTAAACAAGTAGGGAAACAATATACTTTCATGAAGGGTACTTATGAACTATACGAAACGGTTTATTATAATAACGAAGGGTTGAAGGATGGAGAATATTCGTCCATCTTTACTTTGAGCTCCTCATGTATTGGGTAGTTACAAGAATGGGCAGAAGAACGGTCGTTGGACAGAGATTGCAGAGAGTGGCGATACCATTGTAATTGAAACTTATCTGAATGGAAAAGAAGAAGGCCTGCACGTTTCATACAGTGGTGAGACAGGGATGCGTACCAAAGAATATTATCTGAAAAATGACCGCAAGGACGGAATCTATCGTGAATATGACTTGAAAAATGGCGAATTGAAGTACGAGGCAACCTATCAGTTTGGCAGACTGCACGGAAAAGCACGCCAGTTAGTGGTGGACAATCGCTTTGATTATTGGGAAACTTCTACATACGTCAACGGACGGCAAAACGGTCCTTTTGAATCTCGTTATGTGAAGAATAACAAGCCCGCGAATGTGGAGAATATAAGAACGGTCACCTGGTAGGACGTTGGAAACTTTATACCATTGATGGCAAACTGGAAAGGGAATGGGATGAAAACTAGGTCTTATCAACTGTCATATAGGTTGTAGGTGTTATACAGAGTAAGGCGTAGCCGTACAGACATAAAAAAA
>SCPN01000450.1_pt1 | contig 65137 bp, 107 predicted proteins | sample 6106831 | NCBI WGS metagenome assembly SCPN01 (sample SAMN10720447, study PRJNA508395) | human gut metagenome | isolation source: Participant 1, 0 month | reverse complement strand
GTGAGGAGGCTTACGTGCAGTTCCGGTTTGACGAGCCTGTGGCTGTGGGAGGGGAGGGAATGACCGGTTTATTATCCGTTTTTATTCTCCCACCATTACCTTTGGCGGAGGCATCGTGCTGGAGGCTGAGGCGTTAAAGCATAAGAGGAATCATGGGAAGTCATGACAGCCTTCATATAAAGGAGCTGGGCACTGAGTTTGGAGGTACTGGAGCTGGAGCTTAAGGAGGAGAGCCGGTACTTCCCGGTTCCTAAGATACTGGCCGCCAAGCTCAACTGGACCAATCAGGAAACAGAGGAACAGCTGGAGGTCCTGGTCAAGGGGAAGAAGGCTGTCCGCCTCAGCGACGGAAGCTTTATCCACAAGGATTACTGGAATGAAATCACGCAGTACGGCACCGAACTCCTGAATCAGTTCCACAAGGAGAATCCTATTTCCGACGGCATGGAGAAGGAAGAATTTAAGAGCCGTAGCTTATTTGATAATTTCAAAATCCGGGGTCCAAGAAAGCAGATGTCCTCCTGAATGAGATGATTAAGCGCAGCATTACGGTCACCATGGCAAGCGCCATAGCGGCAGCCGGATTTAATGCTGAATATTCCCATGAGCTTAAGGGGATGTTAAAAGACATTAGAGGACACATATCTGAAGGCAGGATACTTGAGATACCGGCCACGGACGATGTGATCGGTAAGTTCAAGGACAAGAAGATGGCCAAACAGATTGATAAATGATCTTGTGAAAAGGGTACATTGATAAAGATAAATCCAGGCGCCTTGATTCACAAGGACAACTGGGACAAGGCCATGGGACTTCTTAAGGGATACTTTGATTCCCACCCGAACATTTCCCTGGGAGATTACAGGGATCTGCTGGGAACGTCCAGGAAGTATGCTGTTTTATTCCTGGAGTACTGCGACCAGCAGAAGATAACAAAGAAACAGGACGATGTACGTATCCTTGTCCAGAAGTCAAGGTAGGCGGCTATGGAATTCAGACGAATTAGAAGCATTTTGTAAATGCGGTAAAGGGTACAAAAGTAGTTTTCAAAGGCAGCAGATGCCTTTCTGGCCAATACAATCAGATTACCCAATCAATAATCTGGAGAATGAGATGGGGACAACCCTTGTGAACCGCACAGGAAGGGAGATAACCCTGACAAAGCAGGGGGAGCTGTTTTACCCCTATGCCATTGATATGCTTCATACCCGGTCCCAGGCTCTGGCTACGGTACAGGCCCAGTGCGAGGCAATGGACGGTGTTTGGATTATATGCATCAGCATTCCCGGGGCAGTACTATCTGCCCCGGCTCATAGGGAGTTCATGCCAAATGCCCCAAAATCCGTTTTTATGTGGATCAGTCGGACAGTAAGACTGTGATTGAAAATGTCATGAGCCAGAAGGGCGAGATTGGATCTCAGCTATAAGATGCATAACAGTCTGGTGTATGAGCCTGTGTTTATGGATGAGCTGGTGCTCATTGTGCCTGATACGGAGAGGTATGCCAGGTGGAAGATGGGGAGCACGGTGAGCTTCCGTTGATTTTGAACATGAGACCTTTATCCTTCGGGAGGAAGGCTCAGGTACAAAACAGAGATGGAAAAGGCGGAAATCCACGGTGTCCCAGTGTTTAAAAATGTGGACGTGATTGCCCGCATGAACAGCACCGAGACCATCAAACAGGCTGTGGCCGGAGGCCTAGGGGATCCATCCTGTCCAGGATGGCTGCCGGGGAAAAGGAAGAAACCCACCGGATAAAGTATCTGAAGATAGACGGCCTGGACAAAACGGACCTTTACATGGTATACAGCAAGAATATACGCCTCTCCCCGATAGCGGAAGCCTTCCGGGATCTTGTGATTGATTACAGGGACAGAAACTGGCAGCAGGATATCGGGCGGTTTATGTAAGGGTACACAAGGTTTTCTGTAGGATTTATGCAGGATCCTGCATGGAATTTTGTATAGAAAATGTCTATAGTAAAAACATGCTATGTTTTTGAATTGGATTTCCCTTTCACTTTGGTATTGAAGATGAAGGTAGTTTTACCAAAGAAGGGGATATGATTATGAATCTGACAAGCTCTAAAAAGACGCTGCTCTTATCCGGAGTGGCACTGGGAATACTGGCATGTATTCTCGCTTACTTTGGCAATCCAAAGAACATGGCAATCTGCGTGGCCTGCTTTATCAGGGATTCCGCCGGTGCCATGAAGCTTCACACCGCGGCGGTGGTGCAGTATTTCAGGCCGGAAATCGTGGGTTTTGTCTGCGGTTCCTTCCTGATTGCCCTGGCTACCAGGGAATACCGTTCCACGGCAGGGTCGTCTCCATGCTGCGCTTTATCCTGGGTGTTATCATGATGATTGGCTCCCTGGCATTTCTGGGATGTCCGCTGCGCATGGTAATCCGTATGGCAGCCGGTGATTTAAACGCATATGTGGGATTTCTCGGATTTGCAGCCGGTGTATTTACCGGAACTATCGCTTTAAAGCATGGATTTTCACTGGGACGGGCTCACGAAACCGGAAAGATAAACGGGGCAGTGCTTCCGGTTGTCCTGGTGGTGCTGTTTGTACTGAGCCTGACCACCACATTGTTTGCATTCAGTGAAAAGGGTCCGGGCAGCATGCATGCCCCTGCGCTTCTTGCCCTGGCTGTGGCCCTGCTGTTTGGCGCCATAGCGCAGAAATGCAGGACCTGTTTCGCAGGCAGTATCCGTGACGTCATTTTAATGAGGAATTTTGATTTGATTACTGTCATCGGCGGACTGTTTGCTGTCATGCTGGTGTTTAACCTGGCCACAGGCGGCTTCAAGCTTTCCTTTGCAGGACAGCCGGTTGCACATTCACAACATATCTGGAATATTCTGGGACTTTACGCCGTTGGTTTCGCGGCTGTCCTGGCAGGCGGATGCCCGCTTCGCCAGCTGGTTTTAGCCGGTCAGGGTTCCTCTGATTCCGCTGTGACATTTCTTGGACTTTTGGTGGGAGCTGCTTTCTGCCACAACTTCGGGCTGGCAGCATCGGCAGCAGCTGCAGCTACCGCGGATGCGCCCGCAGCTCCGGGCGGTCTGGCCATGGCCGGTAAAGCCGCGGTCATTGGATGCATTGTTATTCTGTTTATTATCGGATTTATGCCAAAGCCGCAGGAAGGGAAATAGGAGGTAAGAGATATGTATGAAGTAGATGCAAGAGGTTTATCCTGTCCTGAGCCTGTGATGCTGACAGCAGCAGCCCTTAAGAAGCACAAGGGAGAGCCGGTGAAGGTGCTGGTCAGTGAACCTCATACCAGGATGAATGTTGAGAAATATGCAAAGAGCCAGGGTAAGACGGCCACAGTAACCAAAAAGGGGTCTGAATTTGAGATTGTGATTGAATAATACAGATGTCCCGGATTCACAGCGTGTCTGAACCAGCTTCTGAAACCGGATGCTGCAGTGGAAGGAAATCAGGCTGTTTGACAGCCTGGTGACAGTCTGCTGCAGCATATTTTTAGATACGAAAGGATTTATGGGATGAGAAAAAAAGAACCAAAATTAATCATTACATTTCATACCACGGCAGAAGCCATTGCCATGGAGAAGCTTTGTAAGGAAAACCAAAAGACAGGAAGGATGATACCGGTTCCCAGGGAAATATCCGCGGGCTGCGGCCTTGCCTGGTGCTGCGAACCTGACATGGAACAGGAGATGTCTGAGTTCATGAAGGAAAAGGGCATGGAACATGAAGAAATGGTCCGGCTCATGTACTGATTTTTAGGTGTATGCCAACAGGTGCCCTGTCTTATGTATGAATGTTGGGCGGACACCGGATTGTGATTGAAATTTCCCGATTGATTAGATGGGAAAGGGAGGCGCTATTATGATTTATTTTGACAATGCAGCTACTACCATGAGGAAGCCGGACTGTGTCATTGATGCAGTGGCGGACGCCATGAGGAATTTCGGCAATTCCGGCAGAGGGGCCCATGAGGCTTCCCTGGATGCGTCCAGGATGATTTATGAAACCAGGGAGAGAATTTCGGAGTTGTTTAACCTGGGCAATCCGCTGCAGGTTGCATTTACCAGTAATTCCACTGAAAGCCTGAACATGGCCATCCAGGGTCTGTTTTCAAAAGGGGACCATGTGATTACCACGGTACTGGAGCACAATTCCGTGCTTCGGCCTCTTTATCTGATGGAAAACCGGGGCGTCAGCCTGACGATTCTGCCCTGCGATGAAAAGGGTGTTCTGTGTTATGACCAGCTGGAGGAAAGCATACGGCCTGAGACAAAGGCAGTTGTGTGTACCCATGCCTCCAACCTGACCGGCAACCGGATGGATTTGGAGCGTGTTGGCGAACTCTGCCACAGACACGGAATCCGGCTGGTGGCAGACGCCTCCCAGACAGCGGGAGTCCTTCCCATTGACATGAAGAGGATGCATATAGACGTGCTGTGCTTTACCGGCCATAAGGGGCTTCTGGGCCCCCAGGGAACAGGCGGAATCTGCGTGGGAGACGGTATACGCATAAGACCCCTTAAGGCAGGGGGAAGCGGTGTTCATACCTATCTGAAGGAACATACCGGGGACATGCCCACGGCCCTGGAGGCGGGGACGCTGAACGGCCATGGAATAGCAGGCCTCCATGCCGCCCTTGGCTTTATAAAGGAGACTGGGGTGGAAACCATTCACCGCAGAGAGGCAGAACTGATGCGCCGGTTTTATGACGGTGTGGTACAGATACCGGGAGTCCGGGTGTACGGTGATTTCACCTCTGATGAAAGGGCTGCCATTGTGGCCCTGAATATCGGGGATTACGATTCCTCAGAGGTCAGCGATGAACTGGCTGTCACTTATGGAATCTCCACCCCCCCGGCGCCCACTGCGCGCCTCTGATGCATGAATCCTTTAAGACCGTGGAACAGGGCATGGTGCGGTTCAGCTTTTCTTACTTTAACACGGAGGAAGAGATCGATGCGGGATTCAGGCAGTGAGGGAATTGGCGGCAGAGGAGTAGTCCGGACATATGATATAAAATGGTGCAGAATCGGTGTTATAAGCCAGCTTAACATCTGATTCTGCACCATTTTTTGGATCTCGGTTTTGGTCCTCTAAAGGCCGGGCAAACTGCGGCAATTAAAAAATATATTTATTTTCCTTGACTTTTAATGATGCTGTGACTATAATGATAATAAGAACTATTATTATTTATAAGAGGTATATGATCAGCCTGATTCGATGCAGCAATTTACCGGATGTATCCAATTAGGTGAGCATAGAACGCCCTATAAACACCAAAGAAGGAGGTTTTACATGAGAAGTATCACAACGTTGGATTTACAGTACGCACACAGGTTTTATGGTTTTAAAGGTGAAGCACAGTATCTGCACGGACACACAGGCATATTAACATTAGAGGTGGAGGACACGGTGAATGCAGGCGTCAATATGGTATTCCCCTGCAACGGATCCAGAAAACAGCGTGGGAGGTTTTAAAGAACTTTGACCATGCCACGATTTTACGGGAGGATGATCCGCTGCTTCCCGCCCTCCTTGGGGTATATGAAGCTCAGGGTATCAAGGACGGTGCTCCCAACAATATTATGAAAGGTCCTGCTTTCAAAACAGATCTTGCAACAGCGTATCCGGAATGCCGTCTGGTTGTAACAAAAGAAACCATGACAGTGGAGGGCATGATTAAAATTGTCTATGATCTGTTAAAAGACAAATTAAACATCGTTAAAATAACCTTCACAAGCGGTGTAAACGCTGCGTCTGAGGAATTTAAGCCCCAGAGGACAATGGAGCGCTGCCCGTTATGCGGCATTGCTTTAGATGAAAATGGTGTCTGCCCGAAATGCGGTTACAGGAAATAGAACTGGTACGGAAAACGGGAAACAGGAATGATTTAAGCTGATAGTTGGAATTAAGAGATTGCTGCGGCAGGTATACTGCCGCGGCTATTTTTTATATCCGCAGAAAATACGTTTGGTTGGATAATATGCATATATAAATATTAAAAATAGCATAAAATATATGCAATAGTTCAGAATAACAAAAGAAATGTAAGAATAACAAATGGAAAAACGCACAGTAAAGTCATATAATATGACTATCGGAGGTAAAAACTCCCAATGAATACGTGAACTGAAAATATGATATAAAAGGAGAGGTGTATTATGAAGAAACGGTTTTAACAGCTTCACTGGCAACAATGATGGTTTTAAGCCTATACGCGGCGGCGGGAAGGCGGCCGACACAACAACAGCTCCGGCAGCAACAGAGGCACCGGCAGATACCAAGGCGGAGGACAAAGCAGAGGAAACTAAGGCAGAGGAGACAAGGCAGAAGCGGAAGCAGCAGGCGAGAAGGCTCCTGAGGATTATAAAGGGGAACTGTGGTTGTATATTCGCCCCATGACGCGGATCCTCTGAACGCAGGTGTGAACCTGTTTATGGAGAAATATCCGAACGTGAAGGTAGAAGTTGTTGCAGCCGGAACTGGAGAGTTATGTAACCGTATTGCAGCTGAGACAGCCAATCCCATTGCAGATGTACTGTGGGGCGGAGGCGCTGACTCCCTGGCAGCTTTCAAGGAATATTTTGAGCCATATGTATGTGCTAACGACGAATTCATAGGCGCTGCTTACAAGGATCCGGACGGACTGTGGATTGGCGAGAGCCCGCTTCCAATGGTTATCTTTTATAATAAAGACCTGATTGAGAAAGACGGACTGACCATTCCTGAAACCTGGGAAGACCTGACAAAGCCTGAGTGGAAAGGCAAGATTGCATACTGCCTGCCATCTAAATCTGGTTCTGCTTATACACAGCTTTGTACCATGATCCTTGGTCATGGCGGCAAGGAAGCTGGATGGGATTTCATCAAACAGCTGTATGACAACCTGGATGGAAAGATCGTTGACTCTTCCGGTAAGTGCCATAAGATGGTAGCTGATGGAGAGTTCTATGTAGGACTGACCCTGGAGAAGGCTGCTGTGCAGTACAAGGATGACCCGTCGGTAGGTTTTGTATATCCAAAGGATGGAACCAGCGCTGTGCCGGATGGAGTGGCCCTGGTTAAGGGATGCCCGAATGAAGAGAACGCAAAGCTGTTTATCGACTTTGTAACTTCCAAAGAGTGCCAGACAGAGCAGAGTGAAAACTGGGGACGCCGTCCTGTAAGAAGCGATATGGAAGTTGGAGAAGGCATGGCTAAACTGGAAGATATTCCGCTGGTTGATTATGACTTTGACTGGGCAGCCAATGAGAAGGAAGCCATCATTGAGCATTTCAATGATATCATGGTAGATTAAACCTGTGGGAGTATTGCTTATAGATAAGCAGTAGAGATATAGAATCAGAGCAACACGGTGAAAAGGCTGTCCGGGCCCGGAAGGGCGGACAGTCTTTCACGTAAAGGATAGGATTGAATCAGGATTGGAAGATGGGCCGGAGAAGGCAGCGTCAGCATATAAGGAGGAAACTGGTATGAGCCATGGAGTTATCATAAAGGACGCCGTTAAGAGGTACGGTGATTTTACAGCGTTAAAGGGAGTGAACCTGGATATAAAACAGGGCGAATTTTTACACTGTTAGGGCCCTCCGGATGCGGCAAGACCACGCTGCTTAGAATGATAGCGGGTTTTAACAGTGTGGACGGCGGAGAAATCTGCTTTGACGACAAGGTTATCAATAACCTGGAGGCCCACAAAAGGGATATCGGCATGGTGTTTCAGAACTATGCCATTTTCCCCATCTGACTGTGGCAGAATGTGGCCTATGGCTTAAAGGCAAAAGTATCCCAAGGACCAGATTCCCGGCAAGGTGGAGGAGGCTCTTGACCTGGTTCAGATTAAGAATCTGAAAGACAGAAAGCCCAACGAGCTGTCCGGCGGGCAGCAGCAGAGAGTGGCCTTGCAAGGGCATTGTCATAGAGCCGGGCGTGCTGTTAATGGATGAACCCTGTCCAACCTGGACGCAAATCTCAGGGCATATGAGGACAGTGATCAAAAAGCTGCAGCGCCGGCTGGGAATCACCACGATTTACGTCACCCATGACCAGGAAGAGGCGCTGGCCATCTCTGACCGTATCGCGGTTATCAAAGAGGGCGAGGTGATGCAGGTGGGTTCCCGGAGAATATATACAAAACCGCAGAATACATTTGTGGCAGGATTCATAGGGGTTCAATTTCGTGGAATGTGATGTGAACGGCGAAAATCCGGCAGCGGCAGTTCTTGATATTAAGGGAGAGTGCACGATTACATGCAGTCTCAAGGCACCTTTTAAGGGAAAGGGAATCATTTCTGCCAGGCCGGAGCAGCTGTTCTTTGATGAGAAAGGAAGGTCTGCCGGGAAAATTGTCATATCCACCTTCCTGGGAGATTTCATTGAGTATGAGATTGAGTTGAACAATGGTCAGACCTTACAGCTGAACGAGTACACCAAGGATGTCCGCGAGCTGCGCCCGGACGGACAGCGGGTCAAGGTCAACTTTGATATCAACGCGGTAGGCGTTTACGACGCCGGAACCCAGGAGGTGATTTCATGGTAAAGTCGCGCAAAAAGCTGGACTTTTGGTTCTGGGTCAAGGTACTGGTAGTGGGGTTTATGCTGATTTTCCTGTTTTATCCCTTCTGTACCCTGATAACACGAAGCTTTTTTTCAAAAAATGCGGCTGGTTTTACCCTGGAGAACTATATCCGGTTCTTTACAAAAAATACTATTACAATGCCCTGGGGCGAAGCCTGTTCGTATCCGTGGTCACCACACTCACAACCTTAGTGGTGGGTGTGCCCATTGCCTATGTTATGTCCAGGTATAATGTGGTGGGAAAAAGGTTTATCCACATTTTTATCATCATGAGCCTGATGAGCCCGCCGTTTATCGGGGCTTACAGCTGGATTACCCTGTTTGGACGTTCCGGTTTTATTACCAGCCTGTTTGCCAATATCGGTATCCATCTGCCCAGTATTTACGGCAAATTGGGTATTATTATTGTATTTACCTTTAAGCTCTTCCCCTATGTGTACCTGTACACGTCAGGGGCCATGGGAAGCATTGATTCCAGCCTGGAGGAGGCTGCGGAGAATCTGGGAAGCAAATAAGCTGCGCAGGCTGTGGACCATTACCCTGCCCGTGGTGCTTCCATCCATTGCAGCAGGAGCCATTATGGTATTCATGACCAGCCTGGCTGATTTCGGAACCCCCAATGCTCATCGGCGAAGGCTATATGGTGCTTCCGGTTCTGGTATACAATGAATATATGAGTGAGATTGGCGGCAACGCCCATCTGGCCAGCGCATTGTCTGTTATTATCGTGATCTGCTCCACCACAGTGCTGCTGGTGCAGAAGTATTATGTATCCAGAAAGAATTACGTCATGACAGCCATGCGTCCCCCCAAGGAAGAAGTGCTTCACGGATTCAAGCGTTTCCTGGCCACATTCCCTGTGATGCTGGTCACCTTTGTGGAATCCTGCCGCAGATTGTGGTGCTTATCACCAGCTTTATCAAATGTGATTTCACGGGCTTCCAGAAAGGATTCAGCCTGGGCAGCTATATCACCATATTCAACCGTCTGTGGACCAACATCAGGAATACATTTGTATTTTCCACGGTTGCCATTGTGTTCATTATAGCGCTGGGTATGCTGATTTCCTATATTGTGGTCCGCCAGAAGGGCGTGGCCGGGCAGCTGATGGATTTAATTATTATGTTCCCATTTGTTATCCCGGGAGCTGTTCTGGATCAGCTTAATCGTTGCGTTTAATAAGCCACCGGTGGTTCTTACAGGTACGGCCCCTGATCATCATTATCGCCTTTGTGGTCAGAAATTGCCCTATACGGTGCGATCGGGTAGCGCCTTCCTGCAGCAGATGGACCCAAGTGGAGGAGGCGTCCATCAGTCTGGGCGTGTCACCTATGAAAACCTTCGGCAAGGTAACGCAGCAAGGCTCATGGCGCCCGGTGTGCTGTCCGGAGCCATCCTCAGCTGGATCACCTGTATCAATGAGCTGTCTTCCAGCGTTATGCTCTACGGAGGTAAAACAAGTACGATTTCTGTAGCAATTTATACTGAGGTGGTCCGCAACAGCTATGGTACGGCGGCAGCGCTGGCCTCCATTCTGACTGTGAGTACGGTTGTCATTCTGCTGATATTCTTGAAGGTGAGCAAAGGAAAGGTGTCAATCGTGTAGTATGTGCAAAAGCCTGAAGCGTTTTGTGGAAACCTTCAGGCTTTTATGAGGAAAATGAGGAGAAAACATATGGTCAAGTTCGGCACAGGCGGCTGGAGAGCTATCATAGGAGAAGAATTTACAAAAGAAAATATACAAAGCTGGCGATGGCCATATGCCTTAAGATGAAGGCAGAGGGTGTGGAGGGTCAGGGCGTTGTCATGGGGTATGACAGGCGGTTCCTTTCAAAAGAGGCCATCATATGGTCCTGCGAAATATTTGGAAACCAGGGAATCCGGGTGTGGTTTGTAAACCGCAGCTCGCCCACTCCGCTGGTAATGTTCTATGTGATGAAGCATGAGCTGAGTTATGGCCTTATGGTGACGGCCAGCCATAATCCGGCAATTTATAATGGGATCAAGGTATTTACATACGGGGGCAGGGACGCGGATGAGAAGCAGACAGCAGAGATTGAGTATTACCTGGAACAGGCAGAGGAACTTTATCTTCCCAATGAGGAGGAAAACGGACAGATGCCGCCGCCATCCTACCTGGAGCTTGTAAGGAAGGGCATGGTCAGGGAAATCAATCCCATGAATGAGTATCTGGATAACATCATATCCGTGATCAACATGGACGCCATCAAAGAGCGAGATTTGCGCATTGCCATTGATCCCATGTACGGTGTGAGCCTGACGGCTCTGAGCACCATTCTTTCCATTGCAAGGTGTACCATAGAAACCATTAATTCCAGGCACGACACCCTGTTCGGCGGAAAGATGCCGGCGCCCACAGAGCGGACTCTGCGGAATCTCCAGAATTATGTGCTGGACCGGTATTGCGATATCGGCATTGCCACGGACGGAGATGCGGACAGACTGGGAGTCATTGATGACCAGGGACATTATCTCCACGCAAACGACATACTGGTCATGCTCTATTACTATCTGCTGAAATACAAGGGGTGGCGGGGACCTGCTGTGCGCAACCTGGCAACCACCCATGTGCTGGACAAGGTGGCAGAGAGCTTTGGGCAGAAATGCTACGAGGTGCCGGTGGGGTTCAAGCATATATCCGCGAAAATGCAGGAAACGGATGCCATTATAGGCGGCGAGTCCTCAGGCGGACTGACGGTAAAGGGCCATATACACGGAAAGGACGGCATCTATGCGGCGACCCTTCTGGTGGAGATGATAGCTGTCAGCGGGAAGAAGCTGTCGGAGATTGCGGAAGATATCCGGAAGGAATATGGAGAGATCCATATGGCGGAGCGGGATTACAGGTTTACGCCAGAGGAAAAGGAACGAATCCATAACATCCTTATGGAGGAACGGAAACTGCCGGAAATGCCCTTGAGACAGACCATGTTTCTTATATGGACGGATGCAAGGTATATTTAAAGAACGGCGGCTGGTTATTGCCAGATTCTCTGGTACGGAACCGCTGCTTCGCATATTCTGTGAGATGGAATATGAACCGGATACAGTCAGGGTGTGCAATCTGTTTGAAGAATATCTGGGACTGTAGGAACAGGCCGGATAGACAGGAGATATAAAAATGGTAATCAAACCCCATCATTTTATGGACATTATCAAGCTGTATGGAGGCGGAATCCAGGTTTTTGTACCGGATACGGATTACGGCCATGATTTTTACCGGGCAGCAAATGAGATTATAGGGAATCACCGGATACAGATAAAAGTCACATCCGGGGCTGATGATATATGCGGGCATGCAGGTTCCTGGGCAGTGACAAAACATGTACGGATTGTATTTCACATATAAAGGGAACCGTTCCAAGAATAGCTACAATAAGATGCTGGATTGCCGCATCATGGATATTCTGGCCTGGGTGAGGACGCTGTGTATACAGCTGAGGAATTGTGCCGGATAATGGGAGACTGTCCGGGGCTGGTGGCGGATGTGTGGAAGGAGGAAGCCGAAGCCTGCCGGGAAACGGCAAGGAAACGGCAGCAGCTGTTTGAGGCAGGGGTGAGAAAATATTTGGATCAGGGTAATGAAGTTATATGAATTGTGATTTAAGCAGTAATGTGTGAGGAAGGCTGCGGTTTCGTTGGCATGTGCCGGTGGAATTGCAGCCTTTTGTGGGATGAAGATGTAACTGTTTTGTATCGGATGTGGAAAAAGGAACGCCGGCAGACTGTAAGTCGATGCTTCCATAAAAAGAGAGGGAAGGGGTGAAATTGGCGGATTATTTGCCTGGTTTTGTATCAAAGTTGTAAAATTGTTTCTGGACTCTAGGTTCAAATGGTATAATGAGCCTAATTACTTTATTTTACAGGTCAATATATACAATCACCGGTTATAAGTCTTCGGGCAGAAAAGGGGCTCAGACTAAAGATGAGGAGGTACTGGTAATGGAGAAGGTGTCGGGGCAAAAGAGAAAAAGCAGATTAAGAGGCTGGGTATTCTGGCCTCCGTTTTTAGTGCTGCTGATGGTATTGATTTTGGGATTTGTGTCCCAGGATGCTTTTGAAGGTGGTCAATGGGGTAAAGGATTGGATTTGGGGAATTTTAAATGGCTGTTCCAGGTTATGGACTGGCAGCGGTGGGGGTATGCTTCTATGCCTGCTTTTCTAAATTTGGAAATACAGTGATTGGCGGAAAGGATGCCAAACCGATACTGGGCAAATTCAACTGGTTTGCAATCAGTTTGTGTACGACCATAGCCGCCGGTCTTATGTTCTGGGCAGCAGCAGAGCCGCTGTATCTTATGAGTGATCCATCGCCGTTTTTGATATAGAGCCCAACTCACCTCAGGCTGCTGTTTTTGCCATGGCCCAGATGTATCTGCACTGGGGTATTACACCCTATGCAATTTATGCCCTGGCCGCAACTGTATTCGCGTTTACCTATTACAATATGAAGAAACCATTTTCATTGGGGGCCTGCATTTCGCCGTTGCTGGGGAACGGGCAACAAAGGAAGGCTGGCAGACATCATCGACGCCCTCTGTATTTTCATACCTGCGCCGGTATGTCGGGTTCCTGTCCACAGGGGCATTTTCTGTGGCGGGAGGCATATCCAACATAACAGGAATACCTACCAACGGCATTATGCTGATAATCGTCATGGCGGCCATTATCCTGGTATATACCATATCGGCGTCTTCGGGCATTATGAAGGGAATTAAGTGGCTTTCCAGCTTTAATGTATATATATTTTCATTCCTGATTCTGTTCATTTTCCTGTTTGGTCCCACAAAATTTATCCTGAACTTTGGTACGGAATCAGTGGGAGAGCTGATGGATTCCTTCTTTATGCGCAACCTGTTTACGGATTCCATGAACCTGGGCAACAGCTCCTGGTCCAGCCTTGGGAACATGAAGGTAGGATACTGGGCCAGTTATCTGGCCTGGGCTCCGGTTACAGCCCTGTTTTTAGGAAAGCTGGCAAGGGGATACAAAATCAGGGACTGTATTATCATAAATCTGTTTGTGCCCACTGTTTTTTCCATGATTTGGGTTTCCATATTCGGAGGTACGGCTATCCATATGCATATGCAGGAAAGTCTGATTCCGCTGCTGGAGACTTCAGGGGCAGAATCCATTGTATATAAACTTTTCGAGGTGCTTCCCCTGAGACAATTGTGTATTCCCATATTCGTGCTGGCAACCTTCATATCTTTTGTTACGGCTGCGGATTCCAATACCAACGCAATTGCTTCTGTGTGCACCTCGGGAATGTCCGAGGAGGAAATGGAGGCACCGGCCGGCCTTAAGATACTATGGGGTATGATAATTGGTGTCATGGCAGCTGTCATGGCTGTTTTTACAGGAGTGGGGGGAGCCAAGACTCTTGCCAGCATAGGCGGTTTTCCATCCATGTTTCTGCAGATTGCATCCTGCGCCTCGTTGATTAAAATTATGCGCCATCCTGAAAAGTATGATAAATGCCGGCAGGATACAGGAAACGGAAAGGAAGATACAGGGGAGGGGAAACATGTACAGGATACTGATTGCGGAAGATAATAAGGCTATTTCCAATTTGATTAAAACCCATTTGTCTTTTGCCGGATATGATACCAGTCAGGTTTATGACGGGGAATTTGCACTGGAAATTTTGGAGGCGGAACCCTTTGATTTGCTGATTCTGGACTTAATGCTGCCAAAGGTAAGCGGAGTGGATATTCTCGCCAGGGTAAAGGATTGCCAGATGCCCATTATCGTGGTGACGGCCCTGGACGATTTGAGCAGTAAGGTCCAGTGTCTTCAGGTGGGGGCAGACGATTATATTACAAAACCATTTGACAGCATGGACCTTTTAGCCAGGGTGGGAGCGGTACTGCGCCGGTGCAGGCGCCGCCCCATGTCCCTCAATGTCAGGAATATCAGCGTGGACCCGGACCAGCACCGTGTGCTTAAGGATGGAAAGGAGATAGAGCTGACACCCAAGGAATTTGACCTGCTGTACTACTTGTGTTCCAACTGCGATAAGGTACTGACCAGAAAGGAAATCCTCTCCGATGTATGGGGATATAATTATGTGGGGGAGACCAGGACTGTGGATATCCATATCCAGAGGCTGAGAAAAAAGCTGGATTGGGAGGGCGCCATACAGACCATAACCAAGGTGGGGTATCTGCTTAAAGGGAGTGATGACAGATGAAGCTTTGGCAGAAAATATTTCTGGGCGCATTTATAGCCAGCGTGGCCATATTCTTTTTCTGCGGATTCTATATTGTGGTGACCGGGCTGCATTTTACGCTGGAAGGTGAGATGAAAAGGACGGAATATTACCAGTCTGTCTACGCCCGGAAAATAAAATCTTTTTTCCGGGAACCAGATGTGCAGAGCGGGCTGTCAGGGTTCATGGGTGGTTTCAGGGAAGAACTGGCGGGTGAGGGAAGGTATCTTCAGGTCTGGGAGGGGGAGGAGCTTCGATATGACAGTTTTGAGAAGTTTCCTCCGGCACCGCGCTATACTTTCGTGGAGGGACAGGCAGCATATACGCCTACGTATATGAAGGATATAGGGGATTCCAGGTATCTGTACGTGGAGTCCGAATTTCCCTGTGACAATGCCATGTATAAGGTTGTGATGATTAAGGATTTATCTGATATATATAAATCCTGCGACATGCAGCTGAATATTTTTTTTGCTCTGTGCCTGATACAGGCTTTTATCACAGCCATGATTATGTTTCTGATTACCAAGAGAATTACCTCGCCCATTGAACGGCTGAATGAAGCGGCAAAGCTTATGGCTCAGGAATCCATTCCCTTAAGCTGGCCGTTGAGGGGGAGGATGAAATCAGTGAGCTGTCCCATAACTTTAATCTGATGTCTGAGGCCATCAACAGGAACATTGATGATTACAAACAGATTGTAGGCAATCTGACCCACGAAATAAAAACCCCTCTCACATCCATCATTGGTTACGCAGAGCTGCTTAAGAATCATGAGTGTGACAGGGAGCTTCAGGAACAGGCATTGGATTATATCCTGAAGAGGGAAAACGGCTGAATTCCATTACCCGGAAAATGATTAAGCTGTCGCGTATACAGCCGGGGCTGCTGAACATAGAGCGGCAGGACGTAAAAAAGATGCTGGAGACATCGCTGATGGCTGTGAGGATGAAGGCCGGGCAGAAACAGATTCATTTTACTTCGGATATTCCGGAGGGTATATTCTGCTATGGTGACAGAGAGTTTCTCATTACCATGATGGAAAATGTCCTGGACAATGCAATCAAGGCTTCCCATGAAGGCGGAGTCATTGAAGTCAGGGCAGCCGGCGAAGGGGGGGCACTGGCTTACATCCAGGTAACAGATCATGGAATCGGAATCCCGGCTGATATTCTGGATAAGATAGACCAGCCGTTTTAAGGGATAAGGCCCACAGCCAGGAGGAGACGGTTTTGGCATGGGACTGGCCATTTGCAAGTCGGTGATGCTGCACCATCATGGCTCGCTGAAATATGAGAGTGTAGTGGGAGCGTATACCACGGTCACGATGAGGTTTCCCGCTGCTGATTACCTGCGACTGGAATCGCCGGAACAGACAGACCAGGTGAAAAAGGATTCTTTGTGGGTGTATGAGGCGTCCAACATCATACGCTGACAGTAAATTGGGACGGATTGTATCAAAGCTGTAACCAAACTGTTGTCTTTTGAACAAAGAAGACGGCAGTTTGATTTTTATACGGTATAATGAGAGACAAGTTGAGACGCGTATCAACAAAAACCAAGAGAAGACGGTACAAAAGGGGGTTTTATAGTGAACAGTAATAAAAAATTTGATATGAAAAAGTGGACATCCCTGTTGGTGCTCTGCTGCGGTACAGGTGTTATTTTCCAGCTTCCTATATCCGGAATACATTTTATATTCCTCTGGTGGAGGCCCTTAATCTAAGCAATGAGGAATTTGGAGCACTGTCCACGTCCTATGCAACCATTTCCATGATATGTTATTTCTTCGGCGGGTGGATTGCGGATCGCGTATCCCCAAGGAAGCTGCTGACTATTTCCTTCATATCCACGGGCCTGGTGGGACTTCTATTCTCCACCTTCCCCAGCTATGGCACCATGAGGCTGATATTTGCGGCCTTCGGTGTGACCACCGTACTTACATACTGGTCAGCGCTTATCAAGGCAGTGCGGTGTCTGGGGGACAGCAATGAACAGGGCCGCCTGTTCGGTATACTGGAGGGCGGAAGAGGAGTTGTGTCGGCAACGGCCGTGTTTGTGCTTCTGGGGCTTTTTAACAGCCTGGGAGGCGGAAAGTTCGGATTGAGCTGGGTGATTCGCTCCTATGCCCTGCTGGCCATCATAGTCGGCATTGCCCTTTGGTTCCTGATTAAGGATAAGAAGGAGGATGTGGTAAGCGGTACAAGCCTGGTGCAGCAGATTAAGAGCGTGCTCCTGATGCCCAAGATGTGGATGATATGTCTCATTATTTTTACAGCCTATTCCATCTATGCAATCCTCAGCTTCCTGCCGCCTTATATGGTATCTGTATATGGCATGTCCAAGAATTTCAGTGTCCAGATTGGAGGCATCCGTTACATCATACAGTTTGCAGGGGGAATCACAGGCGGTTTCCTGGCTGACAAGATTGGTTCCAGGATAAAGACAGTTCTGTTGGGGTATACGGCCATTATTGCATTTCTGATTGTGTTCCTGCTTACACCGCAGCAGCCTTCATTGGCCATGCTCTGTGTCTTTGATTTCATCCTGTTAAATGTAACCGTGTACGCGGTGAGAGGCATATACTTTGCAGTCATTGACGAGGCGCAGATTGACCGTTCTGTCACAGGCGCGGTTTCCGGTATGGCATCCTGTATCGGTTATCTCCCTGACGTATTTCTGTATACCATGATTGGACGCTGGATTGACCAGGGCGTACAGGGTTACCGCCCATGTTCCTGTATGGCATCGGAACCTGTATTGTGGCGCGGCAGTGGCGGTCATCCTGATTAAGAGTATCAGGAAAATCCCTGCAAAGGGTTAAGTGAATGAAGAGGGACAGCATTAAATTGGCAATGGAAATGAATAAAAATATATATATGTATGGAGGTATTTTATGAAAATCACAGGTATTGAAATCAAACAGTATGCAAAGCCATTGGACCCGCCATTCCTGGCATCATGGGATCCCAACCCACGGGTAAAATTCGCGTCTACCATTGTTTATGTATACACAGATGAGGAATTACAGAATCGATCCGGCGATCTGATGACAGGCTTTCATGAGAAATTATCGGCAAGGATCCGTTTGAGATGGAAAACCATAACAAGATTATTGATAACATTGATTTCCATTATGGAAGGTGCTGGCCTTTAGACATTGCTCTATGGGATATCATTGGAAAGAAATGCGGACAGCCCATATATAAACTTCTGGGCGGGAAACAGGATAAGATAAAGGCATACTGCTCCTGCGGGGCCAGGATTCCGGCAGAGGAAAGAGCTGAGAAGGCCAGGGAATATGTGGAGATGGGATTTAAGGCAATGAAAATCCGTTTCCACCATGAGGATGTGAGAGAGGATATCAAGGTGGTAGAGGCTGTCCGTGGGGCCATTGGCGATAAGATGGAGATTATGGTGGACGGCAACCAGGCATGGAAATGCCATGGGATGTGGAGCGTATCTGGATTTGAAGAAGGCAGGAAGGTGGCCAGGGAATTGGAGAAGCTGGGAGTATACTGGCTGGAGGAGCCGCTTCACCATGCGGATTACGACAATCTGGCCCGCTTAAGGGAGATGACGGATATCCGGATTGCAGGCGGTGAGATGAACCGCAGATGGCATGATTTCAGAGATTTGGCAGATAAGGGAGCGACGTGTACCAGCCGGATACGGTGCTGTGCGGCGGCTTTACCCGCACCAAGAAGATTGCCGACTATGTGCAGTCCAAGGAGCTGTTTTCGTCCCCACACATGGTCCAATGGCGTGGGCCTTCTGGCTAACCTTCATATGGCCTGTGCTGTCAGCGACGCGGAATACTTCTGAATACCCATTTGATCCGCCTGTATGGACGGTTGACCGCAGGGATTACATCCTTAAGGAGGAGGATAGAGTCCTGGTTGACAAGGATTGTTACATGCATGTTCCCCAGAAACCAGGACTTGGATTTGAGCCGGATGAGGAAGCGCTGAAGGAATATGAGATTAAGGATTACTATGTAGGTGAATAAGTATAGAAACCATAAGGGCGCTCCCTGTTCAGGCAGGGGGCGCCCTCAGGCATGTATGGGGCTCTGGTTGGAAAATGGTTAAAACACCGCAAACCTCACATAGGTCCGGGAATATCAAAACTCTGGTTTCCTTTACAAGCCCTTTGTTCCTCTGTTTTCCCGGAGGCACTGAGGGTCTTTTTGCAACAACTCATCCAGGGACTTCTCGCTTTCAGCCAGGGTGTCTTTTAATACGGGGTAACCGTCGCTGGCCAGTACGACCTGGGTTTGGGGCGGGACCGGATAGACGGACACATGGTGAGAGTGAATGGCAAAACCGTCAAGTACATCATAGCCATAGGGCCGGTCCTGGTTGGCCAGAAGGAATTGGCGGCGCAGCAGAGGAAGGATGCAGGCCCGGCCCGGGTCATGCCGGGCAAAATCATCTTCGGATCCGCCTAAAATAAGTTCCAGCCTGGTTATAGAGACAGCGGGATTTCTGCCATGAGGCCGTCGGATTTCGCCGTGGGAGTGAAGGGTATCCCCGATAAGGCACTGACAGTCCCCTAAAGGCCCACACTTCCTTTCTCACAGCTATACAGGATGACCACTGCCTGAAGCCGCTCCTCCGGGTGGTCCCTCAGGAATTCACGCCGTCCGCTTCCGGCTTTTGCTAAGGCCTGGTTTTAAATATTCCATCGCAGAAGCAGCGTCTATGCCGGGCTCCATGGTTTTAAGAGCCTGGGCCAGTATCTCCCTGGCATAGCGCCCGCTGGTCATGGGAGAAAGAAAACGGATCCGCCTCTGACCCATCCGGCCAAGTAAGCTCTCCCTTGCTGGTGACACCGTCTATGACAGCGATAAAGTCATTGCTGATAAAAAGACCGTCCTCGCATTTCTTCTGGTCCGGGTATTTGGAACAGATAAATTGTTCAATGATTTGGACACCCATATTGTTTGCGCTCCGTTTAACGGTAATTTCCGCGTTCTGTCTTAAGGGTAACACGGGGCAGGAATGATTTCAATGGCTTCGTCAATGGAAAAATGGGTTTTTCTTTGGTATAATGTAGCAAATGGGACTGATTGACATTGGGGCGCCAATGCCGGGAAGGAAACAAGCGTATGAAAAAGACTGTCATGGGTATGAAGGCAGCTGTGAAGGGTAAAAGAGGGAGTGTGAAGGGGATAAATAGGACTGCCTGGGGAAAACGGGATATAGCGTTCTGTGCCCTATGCTTTTGTGTGTAGCAGCTCTTTCCTCATGCCAGTCAGGTCCGCAGACAGCTCCCATGCCCGCTGTGCCGGACCTGGTTCTCTATACGGCCCAGGAGGAAGAGATATATGAGCCCATCATCAAGGAGTTTGAGGAGCGCACCAACCTGATGGTAAAGGTGGGAACGGGGGTCCTCCGAGGAAATGACAGGCAGACTGGAGAATGAGGAGGAAAAACCGGATTGGGATGTGGTGTTTGGAGTGGGGATAGAGACCCTGGAACAGACCAAGGAACATTGGCAGGTATATAAAAAGCCCGGAGGCAGCATTTATAACAGATAGCTTCCAATGTGAGGATAACCGGTGGACCAGCTTCTCCGCCCTGCCTCTGGTCATCAAGTGTACAATACAAATGTGGTGACCTACCGCGAACTGCCGGTGGGGTGGAACAGCCTTCTGAGCCCAGGTGGAAGGGAAGGATTGCATTTGTGGACCCGCGCCGGTCTGATGTGTATCTTGCCGTCTGTGACGGCTGTCCCTACGGGGAGAAAAGGGGATTATCTGGAACGGTTTATGGAAAATCTGGAATATGGCACCCTGGACAGTATGCAGGAGGTGAATGCCGGTATCCTGGATGGAAGGTATTCCCTTGGGGTCACCATGGAGGAGTCCGCCCAGGCCCTGCTGTCAGAGGGAGCTGACGTGGATTATATTTATCCCCAGGAGGGAACCACGGCCCTTCCGGACGGCACAGCCATTGTAAAGGGATGCGCGAATCCTGACGCTGCCAGGCAGTTCCTGGATTTTACGGTGAGCAGGGATACCCAGAGGATTCTGGTGTCGGATTTAAACCGCCGCCCGTGAGAGAGATGCCGCCGCTGCCGGATTGTCGCCCATTGGCAGGCTGCCGCTGATTGAGATGGACCTGGAGGAGCTTCCAGGGAAAGAAGGATGTACTGGCCAGGTGGAACAGCATTCTGTCCCGGCAAAATGCGGGGGAGACTGTCTGAAAACTAGGATAGTCGAACGCTCTGCTGCCATAAGGCTGCCCCACCCTCAATGGGGTGTTTGATATAGAATCATTTGTACCTTGAAAACTGAATAAATCACGCAGAAAACAAGACTTTCGGTGCTGGACATAGTATAATAGAAACGAGTAAATATCGTATTCGAGGTGACAGATTATGCCATATATTCCTACGTTTGACCGTACACAGATGATGATGTGTTCCTGGGATTCTTTCGTGGATCCGGAGAGTATCGCGAGGCTGATTGATGCCTTTGTCAACAGTCTGGAGCTTACAAAATACGGAATAAAAGAAGTAGCGAGGGAAGGCCGCCCGGGTTATGACCCAAAAGGGATGTATAAACTGTATATCTATGGGAATCGAAAAGGAATTCGTTCTTCACGAAAACTGGCTGAAAGTTGTAAAGTCAATCTTGAGGTAAAATGGATGATGGGAGGAGCAGAGCCGGATTTCCGCACAATTTCTGATTTCAGAAAAGATAACATAGACAGTATGAAAGAGATTTTCCATGAATTCAACCGAAGGATCTCGAGTGCGGTGGATTGGGATTTTGTTCGATCGATGGAAGTAAGTTTCAGGCAAACAATTCCAAGGACAATCATTTCACAAAAAATAAGCTGGATGACCGGATTAAGTGGCTAAATGCCCACACAGATGAGTATCTGCGTCTCCTAAAGGAAATAGATGAACAGGAAGAATTGGAAGAAATGCCGGAAAATCTCACCCGGGAAGTAATAGAGGGAAAACTGAAAGAAGCCCAGGAGCGTCTTGCCCGATATGAAGCTTATCAGAGATTAATGGAAGAAACAGGGGCGTCCCAGATGTCGCTGACGGATGCGGATGCGAGACTTATGAAAAATAAAAATGGGTTTGCGGTATCCTATAATCCCCAAACAGCAGTAGATTCAGAAACGCATTTGATACGGGATTTTAAAATGACGAATCAGGTAACGGATCATGGAATGCTGACCCCAACCATGGAGGGACTCCGGGAAGAAAACGGGAATCAGATCCTGGAAGTCGTAGCCGACAAGGGATATGAGAACGCAGAGGATATCATCCGTTGTTTGGAGAATGGGATCATCCCGCATGTAATAATGGAAGAAGGGAAAAGCGGGTATGAGTTAGAACTCATTTATGAAAAAGCAGAGGCAGATACCGCCAGCATAAAACGGGAAGAATTGAAGAAAAGTCTTCACGCGGGAAAGATACCGGAAGCGTATAAAGAAGTGATTTCAGATATGCGGGTAGAAGAAGTTCGCAGAAAGGTAAAGACGGAAGCGGAACAGGAAAAGAAAGTCAAATCCGTATATGGAACGACAGATGAGATGGTGGAGCGGGCGAAAGAGGGATATTTCGTCAGAGATCCGGAACGGAATCTGGTTTACTGCCCGGCGGGAGAGATTTTGAGGCAGAAATGTATCAAGAAAAACGGGAATATCCGGTATACGAATAAAAATGCCTGTAAACACTGCAAAAATAGAAACAAGTGTTATAAGGGAAAAAACGAATGGAAAGAAATCGATTTTACAAAGGATACGCTGGAGAAAGCTTGTAAAGAGTGGTTGGAAGCAGAGGGGAAGGAATATCAGCAAAGCGGGCAGGAAACAAAAGTCCGATATGAAAAAGTAAAGGTAGTAAAATTTACATTGAAGCCAAGTCAAGAAAAAATGTGCCAGAGGATGTGTTTGTCCGAGCATCCGTTTGGAACCATCAAACGAGCAATGGGAGCAGCCTATTTTCTCTTAATAGGGTTAAGGAAGGTGGCAGGGGAATTTGCACTTTTGCTTGGGATATAATATAGAAAGAGCAAAAAACCTCTTGGGCTTCGGAAGAATGATGGAGTTAATGGTAAGGGAAGCAGCTTCTTTCTTTAAAATGTGTGGATTTATTCAGTTTTCAATGGCACAAAAAAAGAAAAGAGGCTGATTTTATGTGCAGAATGAGGTTTTCAGACGGTCTGGGGGGGGGGCATGAAATGATATGGTACCGGAGACTCTCTTTTAAAACCAGGGTATTTCTGGGCTGCCTTCTGCGGCTTTGGTGCAAAATAAAATTTATGGTATTGTGATGATGTGTCTGTTTACTGCCTCTAATCAACCGCCAGATAACCGTGGACGGAAACCAGCAGCTGGAAGAAGTCAGGGAACGGTTTACCCAGATGTTGGAAAATTGCCAGAAAGCTTGTGAAACGCTGACAGAGGACGGTTCTGCGGCATGGGTCGATTGACAATAAGACCATAGAGTTCCAGAAGGATTTGTATTTGTCCATGTAACCAGGCGGTTCAGGAGATATACAGCCATGCGCAGTTCAGTATCTATGGATGGGCGGGAAACTGCTGTTTTACCACGATACGGCGCCCAAGAGCAGCCGTCTGCCTGTGAACTGGGGACTGCTCAACAAGGCGTCGGGGAGCAGGGAATCACCTATTACAGGACAGATCCTTACCTGCCGTCCTCCGGCAGCGATTGCGGTTGATGCAGGGTGCGACCACTGAGAGCACCCACGGGCCAGGACTGGGTGGTATTGACTTACCAGGGAAAATTTTGACAACCTGCTGAACGGTTTTTTCGTCCGGTGATACACTGCTGGTACTGGATTCCCACCAGAAGCCCCTGTACTGTTCCAGGCCGGAATACGGGGAACGTGAAATCAGTGATATAATCGGGCATACCATTTCAGGCCAGGGGGGAACGGAGAAAAGAGGGGTATACACCAGATATCTGTGGACCAGGAACCTTCCCAGGGCTTTTACATCCTGCTGCGCTGCTCCGCTCCCATCAGCGCCCCGGCCGTGCGCACCATGGGTACGGTGAGCCTTGCGCTGTCCGGCCTGGGACTGGTGCTCTGCCTTTTCATATCAGGCGCGTTGTCCCGGAGCATCGGCCAGCCGGTGAGCTTGTTGGACAAAGCCATGGCAAAGGTAAAAAAAGGGGATTTGTCCATCCGCATCCGCACCAACCGGCAGGATGAACTGGGCAGGCTGACAGAGAGTTTTAACCAGATGACCGGGGACCTGCAGGAAGTACCTGGATGATACGGTGCAGAAGCAGAAGGATTTAAATAAGACCACGCTTTGTACTTGCGACCCAGCTGAACCTCATTTTCTCTATAATAATACCCTGGATTCCATCAAGGGAACGCCAGAATCAACCAGGTTCCGGAGTTTGCCGTGCTGGCGGAAAACCTGGCTGTCATTCTGAGAAAGAAGCATATCCAGCCGGCCTTTTATCACACTCAGAGAGGAGCTTGAGACCATCGAGAGCTATGTGGAGATACAGAAAATACGTTTTACAGGGCGGTTCCTGTATGAGACAGAGATACCGGACCAGCGAGGACTGCATGGTGCCCTAAGATGATCCTGCAGCCCCTGGTTGAAAACGCCATTATCCATGGACTGGACGGCTGCGGACACGGCTACATCTGTATTTACGCGTTCCAGAAAGAGGGGATACTTAACATATCGGTGACAGACAACGGATGCGGCATGAGCCGGGAGATGGAGGACTGGATTAACAGCGACGCTCCTCGGCAAAGAGGGACGGCCATCTGGGATTGTACAATGTTATCAACATATTGAAAATATATTACGGACAGGAAGTACGGTGTGAAGGCGGCCGTCACGGAGGATGGGGACCACCATCACCCTCAGGCTGCCGGTTCAGAAGGAGGTACCGGATGTATAAAGTCATTGTGGTGGAAGACGAGACAATGGTCAGGCGCGGGATTATCCTGACCATTGACTGGGCGGCACTGGACTGTGTGATTGCAGGGGAGGCTGCCAACGGGGAGGAGGGGGCAGAGCTGGCGGTCCGCCTGTCCCCGGATATAATTGTGACGGATGTGAAGATGCCCAGAATGGACGGCGTGGAGGATGATAACAAACTGCGGAACAGGGCTGCCGGGCCAAATTCATTATTTTGACGGCCTACAGCGATTTTAAATACGCCCAGAGCGCTCTCAGGCTGGGAGTCAGCGACTATCTGTTAAAGCCTTTGAGGGACGGCGATTTGGAACAGGCGGTGAGGCACATCAGAGAGCAGATGGAAGAACATCCGGCAAAGGAGGAGGAGACAGACACGGCTCCGGTCCTGCGCTTTCATTCCGATAAAAAATCCAAGAATAAGTATGTGGAGGCAGCCACCCGGTATATCAGGGAGCATTACCGGGAGGATATCACCATCAGCACCGTGGCCTCTTTCTGGAAATCAGCGAAGGCTACCTGAGCCGGGTCTTTAAGAAGGAAACCGACTACACCTTTACCAACTATCTGGCCTATTACCGGATGCAGATGGCCATGAACCTGCTGAAGGACTGCCGGGTGAAGGTTTACGAGGTGGCGGAGCAGGTGGGCTATTCAGACACAGCGTATTTCAGCGCGCAGTTTAAGAAGATACTGGGGGTGTCGCCGTCCGAGTATCAGGACAGGTGCAGATAGCGGCGGGGGTTCACAGAGGTTATAAATAGGAAAAACAGGGAAAAATGTAGTACTATACATTGAAAAATTCTTATGCTATACTTATTGAGGATGTCTGTCCCTGCCGGGATGGAGGTCCGATATACCGGTTTAGGCATTTCCGGGTTTTGGAAACCAGGCCGGCAGCGCAAGGGGGAACCAATCACTATGTTGGGATTTAACGATATATTAGGACATGAACAGATAAAGGAACATTTCCGCAACGCAGTGCAGACAGGGAAGGTTTCCATGCGTATATACTGAGCGGCGAGGCTGGAATGGGAAGGAAATCCCTGGCCAATGCATTTGCCCTCAGCCTGCTTTGCGAAAAGGGGATGGAGGAGCCCTGTATGCAGTGCCATGCCTGCAAACAGGTACTTTCCGGAAATCACCCGGATCTTATTTACGTGACATGAAAAGCCCGCCAGCATCGGCGTGGACGATATAAGGGAGCAGATTAACGATACCATCCAGGTACGTCCCTACAGCAGTTATTATAAGGTATATATTGTGGATGAGGCGGAGAAGATGACCGTACAGGCCCAGAACGCCCTTCTTAAGACCATTGAAGAGCCCCCTGCCTATGCGGTTATCCTGCTTTTGACCACGAATCAGGATCGCGTTTCTGCCCACTATCCTGTCAAGGTGTGTACAGCTTAAGCTGAAGCCTTTAAAGGACAGCGTGCGGGTAAAGGAATATCATCTGATTCAGTCCTGGGAGAAAATGAGAGCGAGGCTGATATATACGCGGCTTTTGCCAGAGGCAATCTGGGCAAGGCCATCCACCTGGCCCAGTCGGAGGAGTTTGGGGTGATGTACCGGGAGATGCTTCATCTGCTGAAGCACATCAAGGATACGGATATATCCGAGCTTTTAGACTACATCCGCAAGGTTAAGGAGGAGAATCTGGATATCAGGGAATGCCTGGACTTTATGCAGATGTGGTACAGGGATATCCTGATGTATAAAACCACAAAGGATATTAACCTGCTGATATTTAGGGATGAATTCTCCGCTGTTAAGAGTGTCAGCACCACAAGCGGCTATGACGGTCTGGAGAAAATTCTGGAAGCCATTGACAAGGCCAGAATCAGGCTGGACGCCAACGTGAACACCGAACTGGTCATGGAGCTGATGCTTCTTACTATGAAGGAGAATTAGGACGTGTCAGGGCTGCAAGAGAAGGAGAACACAGAATGATTACAGTAATCGGGGTGCGCTTCCGCACCGCAGGAAAGATATATTATTTCGACCCCGCAGGCCGCCAGATTAAGACAGGCGACCATGTTATCGTGGAGACGGCCAGGGGGATTGAGTACGGGTATGTGGTTCTGGGCAACCGGGAAGTGGATGAATCCAAGGTGGTTCCGCCCTTAAAATCAGTGATCCGTATGGCCACGGATGAGGATGAGACGGCAGAGGCCAGGAACAAGCAGAAGGAGAGGGATGCCTTTAAAATCTGCCAGGAAAAATCAAAAGCATCATCTGGATAATGAAGCTCATTGACGCCGAATACACATTTGATAATAATAAGGTCCTGTTTTACTTTACCGCCGACGGCAGAATTGATTTCAGGGAGCTGGTGAAGGACCTGGCCAGCGTGTTTAAGACCAGGATTGAGCTGCGCCAGGTAGGCGTCAGGGACGACTAAAATTATGGGAGGCATCGGCATCTGCGGAAGGGCGCTGTGCTGCCATTCCTATCTGTCTGAATTCATTCCTGTTTCCATCAAGATGGCAAAGGAACAGAACCTGTCCTTAAATCCCACCAAGATATCAGGCGTGTGCGGACGCCTTATGCTGCCTTAAGAATGAAGAGGAGACATATGAGGTATTAAACAGCAAGCTGCCCAATCCCGGAGACTATGTGACCACAAGCGACGGGTTAAAGGGCGAGGTGCACAGCGTCAACGTGCTGCGCCAGCAGGTTAAGGTCATAGTGACCGTGGAGCGGGACGAAAAAGAAATCAGGGAATACAAGGTGGACCAGCTTAAGTTCAAGCCCAGGAAAAAGAAGGGCAAGGGCGGCGGAGAAAAGCATGGAGGCGACACGCCGGACGCAGAGCTTAAGCAGCTGGAAGCCCTTGAAAAGAAGGAAGGAAAGTCGAAGCTGGATGACAACTGATACAGTTACGGTGAAACACACTTGGCGTCAGGAAGGAACCATTATGCTGCGGGACGACGAGCGGATCGATGATTTGCAGCGCAACCATTATGGAATCATCCAGAGGAAGGGCGCATTCTGCTTCGGCATGGATGCCGTCCTTCTGTCCGGCTTTGCCGTTGTGAAAAGGGGGAAAAGGTGCTGGACCTGGGAACAGGCACAGGCATCATTCCTAATTCTTCTTACCGCCAAGACAGAGGGAAAGCCACTTACCGGCCTGGAGATACAGGAAGAGTCAGCGGACATGGCCAGGCGGGAGCGTGGCATATAATCATCTGGAAGGCAAGGTGGACATTGTCACCGGCGATATAGTGGAGGCCAGCAGGTTGTTTGCACTGGCTTCTTTTGATGTGGTAACCACGAATCCCCCCTATATGAATGAATCCCATGGGCTTAAGAATCCGGGGGATGCCAAAGCCATTGCACGCCATGAGGTTAAATGCACGCTGGAGGATGTGGTGAGGGAGGGAACCCGGGTCCTGAAGCCGGGAGGCCGTTTTTTCATGGTCCACAGGCCCAGACGGCTGATTGAAATTATCACTGTCATGAAGCGCCATGGCCTGGAGCCCAAGCGCATGAAGATGGTCCATCCTTATGCGGACCGGGAGGCCAATATGGTGCTCATAGAGGCTGTGAGGGAGGCGGTCCTCTCCTTAAGATGGAAGTCCGGTCATTGTATTTGACCAGAATGGGATCTCCCCGGAGATACGGACCACCAATACGGATATTGACGGATGATGGCAGCGTCCAAAGAACAGACGCTTAAATGTTCCGGGAACAGACGCTTGCCATCCAAAAGAACAGAAGGAGAGGGCCATGGCAGGAACACTATATCTCTGCGCAACGCCAATCGGCAATCTGGAGGATATTACCTTCAGGGTACCAGGACATTAAAGTGGAAGTGGATTTGATTGCGGCAGAGGATTACGCGCCACAGCATCAAGCTTCTGAATCATTTTGATATAAAGACTCCCATGACCAGCTACCATGAGTATAACTAAGGTACAAGGCCAGATACCTGGTGGGCCAGGAAGAAGGGTGGACATAGCCCTGATTACGGATGCGGGGACCCCAGGTATATCGGACCCCGGAGAGGAGCTGGTAAGGCAGTGCTATGAGGCGGGAATCCAGGTCACCTCTCTTCCTGGTCCCAGCATGTATCACGGCCCTTACCATGTCAGGGCTTTCCACCAGGAGATTCTGCTTTGAGGCGTTTCTGCCCTCTGAGAAGGGGATAAGAAGGAGCGGGCCAGAATCCTGGAGGAGCTGAGGCAGGAGACCAGGACCATTATCGTATATGAGGCGCCCCACCATCTGGTGAGAACACTTGAAGATTTATATAAGGTCCTTGGGGACAGGAACATAACCATATGCAGGGAGCTTACGAAAAATATGAGACAGCCTACAGGACCACGTTCCGGAAGCACTGGAACACTACCATGAGGAGGAGCCTAAAGGAGAGTGTGTCATAGTAGTAATAGAAGAAAGCCTCTGGAGGAGCTGCGAAAGGAGCAGATAAGCCGCTGGGAAGAGATGGAAATTCAGGAACATCTGGCCTTCTATACGGACCAGGGCATGGATAGGAAGGAAGCCATGAAGGCAGTGGCCAGGGACCGGGGAATCACAAAGCGGGATGTGTACCAGCAGCTTCTGTAGATGGGACGCAGACAATATGGGATGAGAATGATTTGGAACGATACGCAAGATAGAGAGAACCTGCGGCGTATATGCCTTCTGATGTTGAGAAGGAGCCGCAGGTTCTCTCTATGTACGTGTTTTGATTACTCGGTGACATTAAGGCCGGCTAATTTAGCCAGTGCGACAACGGACTGACGCGATACTTTTTTGCCTTCATATTCCAGCAAATCGTCAGTGCTTCCGGTGAAGATGTCAGCATTCTGCCTCTTCAGGATGATACAGTCATCCTGAACCGTGATTTCAAGACCATCTTCACATCCAAATCAAGGCTTCTTCTTAATTCGATGGGAAGGGTGATTCCTGCCGAGTTCATCCAATTTACGGATAACACCTGTAGTTTTCATGGTTAATACCCCTTGTGAAATGTATTCGCCCCATTTGTACAAGTTTAACTTACCAAATTCAGGGAGCAAAGTCAATATATGTAAATGTCAGAATTGGTAAGAAATGTAAGAGAACAGTAAAGTTAACAAAAGCGACAAAAAATATTTCTTGACAAATACTTATCTTTCCTGTAGTATTACTTTGATGTTCAAAGTATTTCCTCTGAGCAAGCAAAAGAAGGAAGGCATGAGTCCGCTGATTGCTGATGGATTCGGGATGGGTAAGAAGAATGACAACAAGAATCGTAGGAACCGGTTCATATGTACCGGAGCAGATTGTGACCAATGACGACCTTGCAAAGATTGTGGAGACCAATGATGAGTGGATCCGCAGCCGGACGGGGATAGGGGCGAGAAGGATTGCCACCAGCGAAAGCACCTCCTATATGGCGGCTGAAGCTTCAGTCAACGCCCTGGAGAATGCAGGCGTAAAGCCTGAGGAAATAGACCTTATACTGCTGGCCACCTCATCGCCGGATTACTGTTTTCCCAATGGCGCATGCGAGGTACAGGGCCGCATAGGCGCGGTAAACGCAGCCTGTTTTGACCTGAGCGTGGCCTGCACCGGATTTGTCTATGCGCTGAACACAGCCCATGCATTTATAAGCAGCGGCATCTATAAGACAGCTCTTGTGATTGGCGCAGACGTGCTCAGCAAGCTGATTGACTGGACGGACCGGGGAACCTGTGTGTTATTTGGAGACGGCGCAGGCGCAGTGGTGGTAAAAGCCGATGAAACCGGTATTCTGGGAATGAACATGCACTCGGACGGAACAAAAGGCGGAGTGCTGACCTGCGGTTCCAGGACCAACGGGAATTTCCTTATGGGCAAGAAGCCGGAGCTGGGATATATGACCATGGAAGGACAGGAAGTGTTTAAATTTGCTGTAAAAAAAGTACCGCAGTGCATAATGGAAGTACTTGGACGATACAGGCGTAAAGGCAGAGGATGTCAGGTATTTCGCAATCCATCAGGCCAATTACCGGATCATTGAATCCATAGCAAAACGCCTGAAGGTAAATGTGGACCGTTTCCCGGTGAATATGGAACACTACGGCAATACATCAGGGGCATCAGTTCCCCTCCTTTTAGATGAGATGAACCGTAAGGGAATGCTGTCAGCAGGAGACAAAGTGGTGCTGTCCGGATTCGGCGCAGGCCTTACTTGGGGAGCTGCCCTGTTAGAATGGTAAAAATTAAATTAAAATATAAATCAAGAAAATGTAAAAGGAGAACAACAACCATGTTAGAGAAGATGAAAGAAATCATTGCAGACCAGTTAAGCGTAGATGCAGACAGCATCACTGAGGCTTCTTCCTTCAAAGAGGATTTAGGCGCTGATTCCCTGGACCTGTTCGAGTTAGTTATGGCTCTTGAGGATGAGTACTCTGTAGAGATTCCTGCTGAGGATTTAGAGCAGTTAACCACGGTCGGAGAGGTTATGAACTACTTAAAAGCCAAAGGCGTAGAGGCATAAATAGCAGATAGGGTTTGACAACGGCGTGTGGATGAATTGAAGCACGCTGTTACTTTAATAGGGGAAAGCCCAGGAAATGTAGAACTTGGAGGTAGAATAATGAAAACAAGAATTACAGAAATGTTAGGAATTGAATATCCCATTATCCAGGGCGGCATGGCCTGGGTAGCAGAACATAATCTGGCAGCAGCCGTGTCCGAAGCAGGCGGTTTCGACTGATTGGCGGTGCCAATGCACCGGGGAAGTGGTGCGCGACGAGATCCGCAAGGCCAGAGAGCTGACAGATAAGCCTTTTGGCGTCAATGTCATGCTGCTGAGCCCCCATGCGGAGGATGTGGCAAAGGTTGTCGTGGAGGAAGGCGTAAAGGTCGTAACCACGGCGCCGGAAACCCGGAGAAATATATGGAGATGTGGAAGGCAGCAGGCATTAAGGTGATTCCTGTGGTAGCAAGCGTGGCCCTGGCCCGCCGTATGGAGAAGTACGGGGCGGACGCAGTGGTGGCAGAGGGAATGGAGTCCGGCGGCCATATTGGCGAGCAGACTACCATGACCCTGGTTCCCCAGGTTGTGGACGCAGTTTCCATTCCGGTCATTGCAGCAGGCGGTATCGGTGACGGAAGAGGTATCGCAGCGGCATTTATGCTGGGTGCGGAGGCAGTTCAGATTGGAACCCGGTTTGTGGTTTCCAAAGAATCCATTGTACATGAGAACTACAAGCAGCGCATTATCAAGGCCAAGGATATTGATTCCACGGTCACAGGACGCAGCCACGGCCATCCTGTAAGAGGTCTCAGGAACCAGATGACCAGGGAATACATCAAACTGGAGCAGGAGGGCAAGTCCTTTGAGGAGCTGGAGTACCTGACCCTCGGAACGCTTCGTAAGGCGGTTCAGGAAGGTGATGTTACCAACGGAACCGTAATGGCAGGACAGATTGCAGGCATGGTTTCCAAAGAACAGACCTGTAAGGAAATGATTGAGGAAATCATGGCACAGGCAGGTAAGCTGATGGGCTGGAACTAATACCTCACGGCGTATTTTGCCGGCAGGAACCAGTTGATTGGGACAGGATTTAGGATAAGGAGATAACAGGTATGAGCAAGATCGCATTTATTTTCCCTGGACAGGGAGCCCAGGCCTGCGGAATGGGCCAGGATTTCTATGAGCAGACTGAGACCGGAAAAAGAATCTTTGACAAGGCAACAGAGTTAATGGGATTTCCATGCCCCAGCTGTGCTTTGAGGAAAATGACAGAGCTGGATATCACGGAATACACCCAGGCAGCCATGGTAACCGCCAGCATCGCCATGATGCGTGTTCTGAAGAAAATGGAATTAAGCCGGATGTGGCCGCGGGACTCAGCCTTGGCGAATACTGCGCCCTGGCAGCGGCCGGAGTCATGAGTGACGAGGATGCCATCCGCACAGTCCGCCAGAGGGGAATACTTATGCAGGAGGCCGTACCTGTGGGCGAGGGCGCCATGGCAGCTATCCTGGCCCTGGACGCTTCTGCCATCGAAGAAGTGACAGGAGCCATGGAAGGCGTGTGTGGATTGCCAATTACAACTGCCCGGGACAGATTGTGATTTCCGGTAAGAAGGCTGCCGTGGAAGACGCCTGTGAGAAGTTAAAGGCAGCCGGAGCAAAGAGGCAGTGATGTTAAATGTCAGCGGACCCTTCCATTCCGTATGCTGGCAGATGCAGGCGAGAAGCTGGGAGAGGTCCTTTCCCAGGTGGAGCTTATGAGCCGCAGATTCCTTATCATGGTGGCCAATGTGACGGCACAGTATGTTAAGAACGCCGCAGAGGTAAAGGAGCTGCTCACAAGGCAGGTTTCATCCTCGGTCAGATGGCAGCAGAGCGTGGAAGCCATGATTGCGGACGGCGGGACACCTTCATCGAGATTGGACCAGGTAAGACCCTGGCCGGCTTCTGCGCATGAGGAAAATAAGCAGGGACGTGAAAACCCTCAATGTGGAAAAATTAGAAGATATCAGTAAAGTAGCGGAAGCACTTAAGTCATAAGCAGGAGGAGAGACCATATGCTGGAAGGAAAGATTGCACTGGTAACAGGCGCAAGCCGCGGAATCGGCCGTCAGATTGCCCTTTACACTGGGCCGGAAGGCGCATCCGTAATCGTGAATTATAATGGCTCCTGCGGGCAGAGGAAGTAGTGAAGGAAATCGAAGCAGCAGGAGGCAAGGCAGAGGCAGTTCAGTGCACATGCTCATTCTGAAGAGCCGCGCGGCATGATGGCGGACGTGGTTTCCAGGTATGGCCGTCTGGATATCCTGGTGAACAATGCAGGGAATCACCAGGGACAACCTGCTTATGAAGATGTCAGAGGAAGATTTTGACGCTGTCATAAGCACGAACCTGAAGGGCGCATTCAACTGCATCAAGCACATTTCCCGTCAGATGTTAAAGCAGAAGGCAGGAAGAATCATCAACATCTCCTCCGTATCAGGGGTTCTGGGCAATGCAGGCCAGGCCAATTACTGCGCGGCCAAGGCCGGCGTCATCGGCATCACCAAATCAGCTGCCAGGGAGCTGGCCAGCAGGGGAATCACGGTAAATGCAGTGGCTCCTGGTTTCATTGCAACGGAGATGACCGATGTTCCTCAGGACAGCGTCAAAGGCAGCTGCCACGGAGCAGATTCCAATGAAACATTTCGGAAGTACCCAGGACATTGCAGAGACAGTTGCTTTCCTGGCTTCTGATAAGGCAGGATATATCACAGGCCAGGTCTTAAGCGTAGACGGCGGAATGGCCATGTAGGATGACCTGGAATATTTTCCGGGCTGAAAAGAACAGGAGTGCGGAGATAGTATGAAAACAAGAGTAGTAGTGCAACTGCATGGGCGCGCAATTCCCATTGCCGATGTGGAGAGCTTCTGGCAGGGACTTAAGGATAAGACAGTTGGAATCGGCCCCATTACTTATTTTGATACAACCGATTATAAGTGCAGCCATTGCAGAGGTAAAGGACGGATCCAAACAGTACATGGATGCCAAGGCAGCCCGCCGTATGGAGGCATTTTCTCAGTTTGCGGTGGCTGCATCCAAGGAAGCTCTGGAGCAGTCCGGCATTGATATGGAGAAGGAGGATCCCTACCGAGGTATGTGCGTGGGATCCGCATCGGCCTCCAGGCCATGGAAAAGGATGTAAAGAAGCTTAACGAGAAGGGACCCAGCCGTGTGAACCCCCTTCTGGTGCCACTCATGATAAGCAACATGGCCGCAGGCAATGTTGCCATCCAGTTCGGGCTTAAGGGAAAATGCTTCAACGTGGTAACTGCATGCGCAACCGGAACTCATTCCATCGGTGAGGCGTTCCGTTCCATTCAGTACGGCGAGGCGGACGTGATGGTGGCAGGCGGGGCAGAGGCCAGCATTACCCCTATCGGCATTGCGGGATTTACCTCCCTTACAGCCCTGAACACCACAGAGGACGCTTCCAGGGCATCCATCCCCTTTGACGAGGACAGAAATGGTTTGTTATGGGCGAGGGAGCCGGCGTGGTAGTGCTGGAGTCCCTGGAACATGCAAAGGCCAGAGGAGCCAATATCCTGGCAGAGGTAGTTGGATACGGCGCCACCTGTGACGCCTTCCACATCACTTCCCCTGCAGAGGGACGGAAGCGGCGCAGCCCGTGCCATGGAGAACGCCATCAAGGATGCATGGCTGCGGAGGATATTGACTATGTCAATGCCCACGGCACCAGCACCCATCACAATGATTTGTTTGAGACAAAGGCCATCAGACTGGCTTTGGGAGACCATGCGGAAAAAGTGAAGATTAACTCCACCAAATCCATGATTGGCCATCTTCTGGGAGCAGCAGGCGGCGTAGAGTTTATCACTGTGCGTGAAGTCCATCCAGGATGGATTTGTCCATGCCACAGTAGGACTTGAGAAGCCGAGAGGGCTGCGATCTGATTACACCATGGGCGACGGCGTTTCCATGAACGTGGATGTGGCCATCAGCAATTCCCTTGGATTTGGCGGACATAATGCCAGCCTGATTGTGAAAAAGTTCAGCGAATAATAGGAGGCCATGAGCTATGAACGTAGATGAAATCATAAAATTAATGCAGGCAGTTTCAGACAACGGGCTGACCAGCCTGGAGTTAAAGGAAGGAGAGCTTAAGCTTTCACTGAAGCGCGAAAAAGAGATGCCTCAGATTGTAACGGTAAGCGCTCCGTCCCCAGACGCGCCGTCCATGCAGATGGCAGCTATGCAGAACGGCCTGGCAGCTCCATCCATGATGTCCCCGGCCATGATGCCTCAGGGTGTGATGATGCCTCAGGCAGCCCAGGACACGGCTGACCGCGCTGATATCGGTTCAGACAAGGTAGTTACTTCCCCCTTGGTGGGAACCTTCTACAATGCTTCTTCACCGGACGCTGCTCCTTTGTACAGGAAGGAGATACCGTGAAAAGGGCCAGGTACTGGGAATTATCGAGGCCATGAAGCTGATGAATGAGATTGAGAGTGAATACGACGGTATCGTGGAAGCTGTCCTTGTGAACAACGAGGAAGTGGGTGGAATACGGCCAGCCATTGTTCCGCATCAAATAATACCAAAAGACGGAGGGATTTAAGGATATGTTGATGGGAGTTAAAGAAATCCAGGAGATCATACCGCACAGGCATCCTTTCCTGCTGGTGGATTGTATTGAGGAGCTGGAACCAGGGTGCGCGCCGTGGGATATAAATGCGGACCTATGATGAGTCATTTTAAGGGACACTTCCGCAGGAGCCGGTTATGCCGGGCGTGCTGCTGATTGAGGCCCTGGCCCAGACAGGGGCAGTGGCTATTCTGTCCCAGGAAGGGTCTCAAGGAAAGGTGGCTTACTTTGGAGGCATCGAAAAGGCTAAGTTCAAACGCAAGGTAGTGCCGGGCGACAGAGTAAAGCTGGAGTGCGAAATCATCAAGCAGAAGGGACCGGTTGGCGTGGGAAAGGCCACTGCGACGGTTGACGGAAAGCTGGCGGTGAGCGCAGAGCTAACATTCATGGTAGGTTAGGGAATCGAGGGAGAATGCCGATGTTTAACAAGATTTTGATTGCCAATAGAGGGAGATTGCGGTCCGCGTCATCCGGCCTGCCGTGAGATGGGAATTCAGACCGTGGCCGTATATTCCGAGGCTGACAGGGACTGTCTTCACACCATGCTGGCCGACGAGGCTATCTGTATCGGGCCCGCAGCCTCCACGGACAGTTATCTGAATATTGAGAGGATACTGGCAGCCACGGTGGCCATGAAGGCGGACGCCATCCATCCGGGATTCGGCTTCCTGTCTGAGAATGCCGGTTTGCCGCTGTGCGCCGAGTGCAATATTGCGTTTATCGGGCCCAGCGCGGAAATTATCAATAAGATGGGCAATAAATCCGAAGCCCGAAAAACCATGATGGAAGCAGGAGGTGCCCGTGGTACCGGGCAGCAAGGAACCGGTCCACGCGGCTGAGGACGGTCTGGCCATGGCAAAAGAAATCGGCTTTCCGGTGATGATCAAGGCGTCCTCCGGCGGCGGCGGCAAGGGCATGAGGATTTCCAGAAGCCCGGAGGACTTTACCGAGCTCTTTAACGCGGCCCAGATGGAGTCGGTGAAGGGATTTTCCGACGACACCATGTATATTGAGAAATACATTGAAAAGCCAAGGCATGTGGAATTCCAGATCATGGCGGATAAGCACGGCAGCGTGGTCCACCTGGGAGAACGGGACTGTTCCATTCAGCGCCGTCACCAGAAGGTGCTGGAGGAAGCTCCCTGTGATGTGATTTCACCCGGCCTGCGAAAATCCATGGGCGATACCGCCGTAAAGGCAGCCAAGGCAGTGGGATATGAGAATGCGGGAACCATAGAATTCCTTTTGGATAAGGACAAGAACTTCTTATTTCATGGAGATGAACACCAGTATCCAGGTGGAGCATCCTGTAACTGAGATGGTTACGGGAATGGACCTGATTAAGGAGCAAATCCGGGTGGCTGCAGGGGAAACCCTTAAGCGTCAGCCAGGAGGATGTGAGGATTGAAGGCCATGCCATTGAGTGCCGTATCAATGCCGAGAATCCCTCTAAGAACTTCATGCCATGTCCGGGACGCATCACCAATGTTCACATTCCCGGAGGCAACGGAGTCCGCGTGGACACCCATATTTACAATGATTATAAGGTGCCTGCAAACTATGACTCCATGCTGATGAAGCTGATAGTATATGACAAGGACCGGGAGGCGGCCATATCCAAGATGCGCAGCGCCCTGGGCGAGGTGATCATCGAGGGAATTGAGACGAATATCAACTTCCAGTATGAAATTCTGGAAAATGACGCATTCCAGCAGGGAGATACAGACACCAGCTTTATTGAGAAGCATTTCCCGACTGTGCGGTGATTTTGTGCCGCTGACGGGAAGGAAACATCGACCATACTAAATTGTTAAAGACCCCGCTAAGTATGGCGAAGTGCTTTCGCACATTAGCGCCTGGAGGACAGGAGCTGGCGTGCGCAGTGCAAATGCGCGGTACAAGTGCGCGATGCAGAAAGGAAATTGCTATGTTGCGGAACATGTTCAAAAAAACGTATACGAAAATAGATACGAAATATAAGCCCCAGGCCGGTTCCGACCAGGAGCCGGTGATCCCGGAAGGATTATGGCGCAAATGTAATAAATGTGGACAGCCGATCTATGTGGAAGACGTAAAGAACAATTACTACGTATGTCCCAAGTGCAACGGCTATTTCCGTGTTCATGCATACCGCCGTATCGAGATGCTGGCGGATGAGGGCACCTTTGAGGAGTGGAACAAGGAAATGCCTTTCTCCAACCCTCTGAATTTTCCGGGATATGAGAAAAGGTCATAGCTGCCAGGGAAAAGAGCCGCCTCAACGAGGCCATTGTCACCGGCAAATGCAAAGTTGACGGAAATCCTGCGGTAGTTGGCGTCTGCGATGCCCGTTTCATTATGAGCAGCATGGGCCATGTGGTGGGTGAGAAGATCACCGATGCAGTGGAGCGGGCCACCAGGGAAAACTGCCGGTTATTCCTTTGCCTGCTCAGGCGGGGCCAGGATGCAGGAGGGCATTGTATCCCTGATGCAGATGGCTAAGACCTCGGCTGCCTTAAAGCGCCATCATGAGGCCGGCCAGCTGTTTATCAGCGTACTTACCGACCCTACAGGAGGCGTCACGGCCAGCTTTGCCATGCTGGGCGACATTATCCTGGCAGAGCCTCATGCCCTGATCGGTTTTGCCGGTCCCAGGGTTATTGAGCAGACCATCGGGCAGAAGCTGCCGGAAGGTTTCCAGCGTTCTGAATTTCTGCTGGAGCATGGATTTGTGGATAAGATTGTGGAGCGGAAGGACCAGAAAAGGGTCATTGGCCAGATTCTGTATATGCACCGCAGCCACAAGATGAACATAGAGTTAAAGAGTCCGGTGGAGACAGCCAGGACATTTGTGGATAAACCATCCCAATTGCAGGCGGATAGTGGAAAACTGCCTGGGATACCGTGCTTCTCTCCAGGAAGTCCGACCGTCCCGTTGCAACGGATTATATCAACGCCCTGTTTGATGAATTCATTGAATTCCACGGGGACCGGTATTTTAAGGATGATGGCGCCATTGTAGGCGGTATTGCCATGTTCCACGGCATGCCGGTTACGGTAATCGGACAGCAGAAGGGCAAGAACACCAAGGACAACATTATCCGCAACTTCGGAATGCCGTCCCCGGACGGCTACCGCAAGGCGCTGCTGCGCCTGATGAAACAGGCAGAGACCTTCAACCGTCCGGTTATCTGCTTTGTGGATACGCCGGGAGCTTTCTTGCGGACTGGAGGCGGAGGAGAGGGGACAGGGCGAAGCCATTGCCAGGAACCTCTTCGAGATATCCGACCTCAAAGGTGCCTGTGCTCCATTGTAATCGGAGAGGGAGGGAGCGGCGGAGCATTGGCCATGGCTGTGGCCGACGAGGTGTGGATGCTGGAAAATGCGATCTACTCCATCCTTTCACCGGAGGGGATTTGCCTCCATTCTGTATAAAGACAGCAAGAAGGCGCCGGATGCCGCCAAAGTCATGAAGGTGACGGCTAGGACCTTTACAGCTTGAGCTGATTGAACGCATCGTGCCTGAGGAAGAACCAGCATGCACGGATAATCTCTACCGTCTCGCTGAATATATGGACAGCGCCATGGCAGAGTTCTTTAAAACGTATCTCGCCATGAGCGATGAGGAGCTTAGGGAGCACAGGTACCAGAGATTTAGGAGAATGTAATGAGTGAGTTCAAACCATTGGTAATCGGGGTTTAGTAGTTGAAAAACCAATCATCCAGGGAGGAATGGGGGTAGGCATCAGCCTGCACAGGCTGGCCGGTGCCGTGGCAAAAGCCGGCGGCATGGGCATTATCTCAGCTGCCCAGATTGGTTTCAGGGAGCCGGATTTCACCACCAATTTCGTGGAAGCAAACTTAAGGTCCATCCGCAGGAGATGAAACTGGCCAGAGAAATCGCACCCCAGGGCGCGATTGGTTTCAATATCATGGTGGCTACCAAGCACTATGACATGTGGGTTAAGGAGGCTGTGAAGGCAGGCGCTGACATTATCATATCAGGTGCCGGACTTCCTGTGTCCCTGCCGGAATACGTGGAAGCTGCCTATGCCGAGATGGAGAAGAAGCCGGACCGCAGGATCAAGCTGGCTCCTATTGTATCATCTGCCAAATCTGCCATGGTCATCTGCAAGATGTGGGACAGGAAATGCCACATTGCCCCGGATCTGGTTGTGGTGGAAGGACCGCTGGCCGGAGGCCATCTGGGATTCTCACCGGACCAGTTATCCGCCTATGGCGCAGACACCGCCGATGTGCCGGCCACCTATGACCGGGATGCCTATGACCGGGAGGTAAAGGCTGTCATAAAGGTAGTGGAGGAATATGGAGCCAAGTACGGCAGGCATATACCTGTGGTCACTGCAGGCGGCATCTACACCCACGAGGACGTGATGCACCAGCTTGAGCTGGGGGCTGACGGCGTCCAGGTTGCCACCAGGTTTGTGACGACCCAGGAGTGCGATGCCTCTGACGCCTATAAGCAGGCTTATATAAATGCGGGAAAGGAAGATATTGTCATCACCCAGAGTCCGGTGGGCATGCCGGGAAGGGCAATCTTAAATCCTTTCTTAAGTCCAGATAAAGGGCGGCACCAGGCCGGCCATCAAGTCCTGCTTCCAGTGCCTGGAGCACTGTGACATCAGGACCATTCCCTACTGCATTACCATGGCACTGGTATATGCGGCGGAGGCGACACGGACCATGGCCTTTTGTTCTGCGGAAGCAATGCTTACCGTGCGGAAAAAATTGATACTGTGGATAACGTTATGAAGGAATTAACAGGAGAGCTGGCTTAATGCAGGCTCTTTTCCTTATTTTACAAGGAATTTATGTTATCCGGTACAATGGGACAACCCTTATCCCCAGATAATTAACAAAGATATCCACAAGTTATCCACATTATCCACCATCGGATATCCAGGGCTGTCCCATGACCTTCCATCTGTCATTTTTATTACGGTTCTCTTTCATTTTCCGCCTGCCCATTGACCCTCAAAAGGGAAGGTCTTAAAATATATCTATGAAAAAACTGAATGAAACAGAGGGTGCGAAGATGGAAAAAGCGTTGGCAGAGAAAACAGGGGTATCTCATAGGTGACGTTGCCCAGATGGTCGGTCTGAGCAGGGATGCCCTGCGTTTTATGAAAAAAGGAATCATCCGTGCGGATAAAAAGGAAAATGGATACAGATATTATTCAGAGGATGATATCTACAGATTGATGTACATACTTTATCACAGAAAAATGAATACCAGCCTGGAAGAGATAGGAGCCTTATGAGCGGACAGAACTCCACATCCGCCATGAGACAGCATGTCCGTCAGCGCATGGCCGAGGAGGAGGAGGCCCTCAGGCGGCACAGCCAGGCAATCATGAGGCTTAAGCTGGTTGAAAAGGATATAAGCCGCATAGAGGCGTGTATGGGCAGGTATTCCATAAGAAAATTCCCCAAAGCATTTGTCATGGCCAACTGTTCCGACCTGCAGGAGGGGTTAAGAACGTGGTTTAAGCTGTCCTCTACCATTCCGGGACTGGATATGGCTTATTTTTATAATGTACTCACATACACGGGACAGGACCTGGAGGAAAAAGGAACCCAGCTCCTGCTCTATGAGGGACTGGAGAAGGGGCTGGGCCAGGAATTTGACCGTAGTCTGTACTCTATGACGGAGGAGCCGGAATGTATCTATACCATTATTGAATCAGAATACCCTTCCGGATTTTGATATGATTCACAGGATGGTCCAATGGGCCCATAAACATGGCCTGGAGCCCATGGAGTGCGTATACGCCAATGATATGACGTCCTTTTTCGCAAAGGACAGGACTACATATTGTCTGGAAATCTATATGCCTTTTAAAAGGATTGCATCGCCGGTATGATACGGGTAAGAGTTCTTACCCGTATCCGTTATCAGCCGGTGTATCCTTACCCGTTATCAGCCGCAGTTTCCTTGCCGTTGTCCTCATCCTTTCTGGGAATGCCGAAGTTCTGGATGAAGTCAATCATAAAGGAGGATACGGTCACTGTTATAAGCGAATATACGATACGTCCTGCGGGAATATACGACAGGGACAGTACCAGTACGGATACGTCCGTCAGCAGGTATGCCCTGGATATGCGGCAGCCCGTTGGAGATGACCAGGGCCAGGGCGTCGTCCCGGCGCAGGAAGCTCCCTGGCGGACCACCAGGCCGCATCCGGTACCGATGAAGCATCCGCCTGCCAGAGCCGCCAGAAGGGGGTAGTCAGCCAGACTTGGAAGTACCGGGGGAAACAGTTCCCAGAGCCGGAAGAATCCGGCCATACATATGGTTGCAAAGATGGATGTCTTAAGGAATTCCTTGCCCAGGAAACGAAAGCCCAGGGCATAGCTTAAGGCGTCCAGCACGGGTGACAGTATGGAAGATGACATGCCGAACCAGAAATGAAAGAGCAGAATCAATCCCAGAATACCTCCCTCCGTTATATCCGCCTGCTGGTGGATATTGTAGATACCAAAGGTGGTAATGGCTGTACCAAGGATGATGGATAACACAGTCTTTGGGGGAAAGGTTATGGATAATTCCTGTACAGCGCGGCAAGCCAGCTTCTTCAGCTGCTTCATAATAAAACGTCCTTTCTGTAAATAGGTTATAAAACCGGTTAGGGGCGGTCCGGGAATCCAAGGGATTCCGGGCCGCCCTGTTATGTTGTACTACCAGTATACCTCATGTACCCCGGGGGATGTCAAGTGGGGATTTTCTCCATTCGGATGTTTGATTTTCATTATACGGATGTTTTCATGTAATCCCACCTGATAATTCATCCGGTAATTCTGCAGGTGACTTACCTGCGCGGTTCTGGCTTGACTCTCCGTTAGTCCAGTTTTTCCGTGCCTGAATCCAGGATTCTGCCCTTGCTGTCTGTCTTGTAGTATACATCGTCGGAATCCTTTACATTCTTCTTGTTCTTTACCAGCTTACCGGAAGTACTGATGAGATAGGTTTCATCCTTATAGGTAACCGGCTGATACTTGGTGCCCTCCTCGGCTTCCAGCCTTCTTCCCTTCACGTAGATGGAATCACCGTCAATGCCGTCTGTTCCGGCCCTCTTTTGCTGCCGGATTTCTCAAAGCTGTAGTAGTACTTGTCGCCGTCGATTTCCATGGTCATGGTGCCTGTTTTCATGGCGCCTTCCTTAGGAGAATCACCGAAATAGTATACAGAATACGCCGTCCTCGTCCTCATCCGGGAGTTCGTCCACGTCCTCAATCTCCTCAGCAGATCGGATGGTCTTTCCATTCTCCTCAAATTCAATGCGGTAGAGACCCTGAAGCATTTTTCCGTTTACATCAAATCCGTAGTACTGTCCGTTTATTTTTTAATCTGGGCCGTTACCAGGCTGCCGTTTGACTCTGCGTAGAACCAGTGGGCCTCATCATCGTCGTGGGCCTCCGGATCCACATCCTCGCTGGGAACGGTCTTAAACCAGCCGGTGGACATCCAGCATTCCTCCTCTGTGTTATAGTATTTGTTTACGGTAGAGGAGGAGGCGGTGCCGGGATTGTTATACCATTCAAAGTGGGCTGCGCCGTTTTCATCAAATCGGTATTTCCGGCCGTTGATTTTCTTGGAGTCGTTGTCCGCGGTCTTTTTGCCGTTGGTGGAAAAATAAAACCAGTATCCATCCCCTTCCCTGTCGTCGTCCTCGTCATTTACAGCTGTGATATATTTCCATCCCGTGGCCATGCGGCCGTCTCCGTTATCGCTGCAATAATACATGCCGCTTTTCCAGGCATCGTCATCCGTCAGCATTTCGCCGCTCTCGTCAATCCATCCGTAAAGCATGCGTCCTTCGTCGTCAAAGGTAAACTTTGCCTGTCCGGTGGAGGTGGGAAGGGTGACGAACTTCACATTGTCACTGCTTCCGGATTTCTTTACAGCCTTGCCGTTGGACTGGAAATAGTACCACCACTCATCCGGTTCGTCTGAGCCTGCGTCTTCATTTTCAATGGAGCGCCACTGGTTAGTGACCATTGCCCCTGCTGAGTTGACATAGAAATAATTGTCATCGTCCTCAATCAGCTGGTTTTTAGCCATGTTTCCGTCGGAATCCAGATAGAACCAGTTGTTGCCGGATTTCTTGAATACATCGGTGGCTTTGCTGCCATCGTTGTTATAATAGACCCATTCGCCGTTTTCCTCAGCCCATCCGATGGCTGCAAATGATACCAGTGCGCTTCCCAGGGTCAGGGCCATGGCTGCACATGGAATCAGAAACCATTTTGCCTGTCTTTTCATAATCATGTCTCCTTTCAGTCTGTCATTCAGTCCATTGATTTCAGGATTATCACCTTAATTGTCTTTTTGGGGGATGCGGCTGCCGTTTCGCCGGTGTTCTGGCCGGCGCCGCACGTTGTCATCACTGACATGGTGAGAATATACTATGGAGCTGCTCCAGGGTCAATAGAAGTTATGTAAACGTAATGAACTGTAAATTTTACGCAAGCCCATGTAAGAATTCTTACGGAGAAAGCGCAATTATGAATATTTGGGAAAGATTGGGTGAAATAGTTCATATGGGGTGCCGATATGGGAATATATAGCGGGACCGGGAATAGAATGGAATAAGAATGCCATGAAACAGGCGGAGAAACATGCTGAATTATTTATGGGCAGGAATGACACTGACAGGAATACTCTGGGGGGCGCTTCACGGTCAGATGACGGCGGTGACCGATGGGGCAATCCAGGCATCGAAGGAGGCTGTGACGCTGTGCATCACCATGCTGGGTGTCATGACCCTGTGGACAGGGGTGCTGGAGATCGGGCACCGCTCCGGACTGGTGGACCAGCTGGCAGAAGAATGGGACCGGTACTCACCTTCCTTTCCAAGGCTGGACCCGGATGGGGAGGCAAGGAAACAGATAAGCGTCAATATGATTGCCAACATACTGGGCCTGGATGGGCTGCAACGCCGGCCGGCTTAAAAGCCATGGAAGAGCTGAAAAAGGTGGAGGAGGAACGCGGGATGGGCGGTGCGGCCAGGCAGGAGGGGACTGCCAGCAATGAGATGTGTACATTTCTCATTATCAACATATCCTCCTTACAGCTTATACCCATGAATATGATTGCATACAGGAGCCAGTATGGAAGCGTAAATCCCACAGCCATTGTAGGGCCTGCCCTGGCGGCTACCTTTATCAGCACAGTGGTTGCGGTGATATTCTGCAGGATTATGGACCGGTAGGTTCAGGCGGTGCATTGTAGTATGCCGAAAGAGACGGTATACTGGATACAACAGATGAAGGGAGGTGGCTTTATGTTCCGCATCGGAGCATTTTCAAAGCTAACCAGGGTATCGGTAAGGATGCTTCGCTACTATGATAATGCAGGGCTTTTAACGCCTGCTGTTATTGACAAATTTACCGGGTACCGGATGTATACCACAGACCAGATACCTGTCCTGCAGAAAATATGCCTGCTCAGGGATATGGGCTTTAATGTGACGGAGATCGGTGCTGTAATGGAATGCTGGGAGAGCAGCGGTGTGACAGAATATCTGGAGGACAAGAAAAGACAGCTTTTAGATTCAATCCGGCTGGAACAGCAGCGCATACGGAAGATAGAAATTGCCATGAGAGATTTTAAAGAAAGCACCATTGAAAACCCATTATAACGTGACCATAAAGTCTGTTCCCGGCTGTAAGATTTTGTCCCTGAGGAAAACTGTGGCAGATTATTATTGTGAAGGGAGGCTGTGGGAACAGCTCTATGCCTTTGTGAGGGAAGAACAGATAAAACTGAGCCCAGGCACTAACAATCTTGCCATTTATCACAATGGAGGGACCACGGAGGACGGAGTAGATATAGAGGTGGGGGTTATGGTGGAAAGAGAAGGAGCGGACAAGGGCGGTTTCTGTTACAGGGAGACAGAGGCTGTGGAGGATATGGCTTGTATTATGGTCTATGGTCCATATGAAAATATCGGATTATCCTATCATGCCTTTGCCTGCTGGATGGAAGAACACAGCCAGTATGAAATAGCCGGGCCAAGCCGGCAGATTTGCCATATAGGCTCCTGGGATGAATCTGATTCCCAGAAGTTCCTTACAGAAGTACAAACACCAGTCCGGCGCATATTGACTCTGACACCGTGAGAGGGTTTAAACTCAGCCTATATCAAGTGAAGGAGGTTTCAGTATGAAACAATTTACAGTAAGACAGATTGGCACAATGGAAATGGACAAGGATGGCATGTACGTAAAGCTCCTGCCGGAATACATCCCGGCCCTTAAGTCCCTGGAGAGCTTTGGACATGCAGACATACTCTGGTGGTTTGACGGCTGTGACGATGAGGAAAACAGGAGCGTACTTGAGGCGGAAAGCCCCTATAAGCAGGGGCCGGATACAATGGGCATATTTGCAACCCGGTCCCCCCAGAGGCCTAATCCCATTGCCCTTAGCGTGGTGCAGATTCTCTATATAGACCATGAGGCCGGTGTTATCTACATTGCTTATGCAGATGCCAGGCAGGAAGTCCTGTGCTGGATTTAAAGCCGTACACCCCCAGTCTGGACCGGGTAGAGCATCCCCAAGTGCCGGACTGGTGCGGCCATTGGCCCCGGAGCCTGGAGGAATCCGGGGACTTTGACTGGGAAAATGAATTTAACTTCTAGGCCGGAGGTCATCATATACTCTTAAGTTGAAAGGAAACATTAAGAAAACCTCAACACGATAGAGAGGCCTTTGTGCTAAAATAAAAAACATATGGATTAATATGGAATTTAAGAGTATGAGGTGGATGATATGAGGATATTGGGAAAGGCAGGAAAGATGGGAGAGATTGGAGAGTCGGAAAAGACGGGAGGGCCGGGAAAGACAGAAGGGCCGGGAAAGACGGGAGGGCCGGGAAGGAGCGGAGCGTCGGGAAAGTCTGCAAAGCCGGTAACGAAGGGAAAGAGGGCGGCAGCATGCGCGGCGGCGGCCATTATAGGCGCCATGTCGCTGTTTGCGCCGGCAGCAGCTTACGGGGCCCAGCCCTGGTCACTGGAGAACGGGCAGTATGGATGCGTCAGGAGCGCCCATAGCAGGGGCGCTGGAAAGGGCATCACCGTGACCGAAGTACCAGAACCGGGCCAATGAAAACGGTATAGACTGGTCCAGGGTGGCATCGGACGGCGTGTCATTTGCCATGATACGGGTGGGCTATTATAAGGATAAAGACCCTTATTTTGACAGGAATGTCACAGAGGCATTTGCAAACGGCATTCACACCGTTTTTCATACCCAGGCTCTGGACGTACAGACCGCCATTGACGAGGCCAATTTCGTGCTGAAGGTAATTAAGGATTTCCCCATATCCTATCCCATTGCCTATGATGTGGAATCCCAGCATCTTCTGGACAACGGACTGACCAGGCAGCAGATAACAGACAATGTAAACGCATTCTGTAAGACCATTTCTGATGCCGGGTATCATCCGGTGGTATATGGGAACAATGAATGGCTGACCAGAAATATGGACACCGGCCAGATTCCCTATGATATATGGTATGCCAGATACGGGACTGTGACAGAACAGTTATCCAAACCGCACTATCTGGCAGTGCACTGATACCGGTTCAGTGGATGGCATTAACGGCAATGTGACCATCGAGCTGGCATTTACGGATTACAGTGCCGTGATTCCGCTGACGGATGGAAGCATGTGGACGGCAGATGGTACTACATGAAGGTATGTGCTAAGACAGGATGGGTTGAGGTGGATGGTGCCTGGTATTATCTGGACACCAATGGCGTCATGATTCATGATACTACCATGGATATTGATGGTGTCCTATACCTTTGACTCTAATGGGGTTATGGCGGAACCGACAAGATAAAAAAATATGATTTAGGAAGGTTTCATAAAATACCGGCATACCAGAGAGTTTCACCCTTCTCTGATATGCCGGTATTTCTAGGTTATAATCCGAATTCACTAAACAGACGGTCCTGGTACTCACGGTCCGATGCAGCCCGTACGATATCCTCCATCCTTCCGGCTTCTGCCAGCTTTACAATAAGAGATCATTGACACGCCCCTGCCCCTGTTTTACACCTTCTCTATCCCTTGCTCCATTCCTTGTTCTATACCCTCTCACTTTTTCTATCCCTTCCTCCAAAGCATCTTTCCTAATACAGTCATTCCAATCCTCTCCTTTATTCGCTCTAATTCATTTCTGCTCAAAAACTTTACAGCCAGTGCATACAGTACGGACTGCATTCTTTTTCTCTCATCAGAGCTTACTTGCAGTTCTTCACACTGGAGAAACTCCATGCCCTGATAAATACTGCTCACTCATTTCCATATATCCCCTGACATCAATGGCGTCAGGAGCAGGGGAAAATGTCACGGCGGCGCAGTCTCTGGTAATCCTTTATGGATTTTCTCTTGTCTCAGTTTTTAAAGACCTTATCGGCATTCCTGTCCCTTAAGCCGAAATTAATTCTATCCTGTAGACACTGTCCCCATTAATCAGTTCCTTCTTTCTTTTTCTGATCTTTGTATTGGAAGTACAGATCACGGTTGTCATTACAGGAGCACTGTATATCATTCCTATGTAAGCTTCATATTCCCGGAAGCGTCTTAAATCCTGTTCCGTGATGCTGTCGCTCTCAAACTCCAGATGCATTGCTCCCTTTTCCATGATGAAATTAAAATCCTCTTCCAGCCTGGGTGCGCATCTCCAGATGAACATGCTCCGTAGGCGCAACTGTAAGGATTTTTCCTTTTACGCCTATATAGGGAAGCAGATCCCCCCGAAAAACTGAGCTGCTGTTTTCATTACCTTGTCCTCCAACTGACCGAATCCATTTGTTTCTCCCTGCTCACGCAGGTTTCTTTCACCCATACAGCCTCCTGTTCCGGCAAGCCATATAAGAACCTATCCCCATTATAACGTAACTTTCTCTTGCCAGACAATAGCACTCCTTTGCCTTTTATATATTAGCAGATTCATTGCGTAGTTTATGATAGAATGGAAATCATTGCCCGACACATACGGGGCAGAATACTAAGATGGATCATTAAGACCCAGATACATATAGATATTATAAAATATAGGATAATGAGCGACAGATACTTATATTCCTCTATCGTCTGGTTGTTACAATATAACATTATATGCACACAAAAGCAAGCATCAAGGGTTAATTTATAAATCTGCAGAATTATGAATCCATTACGAATCACTGCATCTTTGCATGAATTAATACTTGACAAATTGCCTCCCCGGACATATAATCCTAGAAAACCTAGTGACAAACTATGAATAAATAAGAAAGGCCCTGCACGCCTGTGAGGAACGGTGGAAGTTATGTCTAAGATTTATAAGGGAGCCATTGAACTTGTAGGCAGCACCCCATTGGTGGAGGTGACCAACATCGAGAAGAAGGAGCAGCTGAAGGCGCGTCTTCTTGTGAAGCTGGAGTACTTTAATCCGGCTGGGAGTGTAAAGGACAGAGTTGGGAAGGCCATGATTGAGGACGCGGAACGTACCGGCCGCGCTGAAACCGTTCCGTTATCATTGAGCCTACCTCAGGCAACACAGGCATTGGTCTGGCCGCTGTCTCGGCAGTCAAGGGTTACAGAATGATACTACCGACCATGCCGGATACCATGAGCGTGGAGCGCCGCAATATACTGAAGGCATATGGCTGAGATTGTGCCACACCTGGTGAGAAGGGGATGAGCGGTGCCATTGAAAAAGCGGAGGAGCTGGCAAAAGAGATTCCGGACAGTTTCTATACCGGGTCAGTTTGATAACTGCGAATCCCAGGGCTCATATGGAGAGTACGGGTCCGGAAATCTGGCAGGACACGGACGGACAGGTAGATATATTTGTGTTCCGTGGAACAGGAGGCACCCTACAGGGACCGGAACATACTTGAAGGAAAAGAATCCCCGCATCAAGGTAATAGCCGTGGAGCCGTCCACATCGGCGGTTCTTTCCGGAGGAAGTGCCGGCCCTCATAAGATTCAGGGAATTGGAGCCGGATTCATACCCAAGGTTCTGGATACCCGCGTATACGATGAAATTATAACAGTGGATAATGAAGCGCCCTTTGCAACAGCAAAGATGCTGGCCAGGACAGAGGGACTTCTTACCGGTATTTCATCGGGGGCTGCACTGTATGCTGGGATTGAGGTTGCCAGGCGGCTCTGAGAATGAGAAAGACCATTGTCGCACTGCTGCCTGACAGCGGGGACCGGTATTATTCCACGGCTTTGTTTGTGAGTAGGAGCAGAATGTGGTGAATCCTTAGGCAACATACAACCATATACAATATTATAACGCCAGGCTGTGGAAAACATGGTCTGGCGTCATTGCGCGGCGGCGGTAATCGTGATATGCTTAAATCCATAAACAAACCGTATAGGGGGATAACGCAATGTCGTCTTTTAAACTGGTAAAATATAAGGCGCCGGATTTCAGCCAAAGTCAATTTACGGATGCACCGGACGCTGTGACGGCCCCGGCGCCCAAGGATAAGGTGGCGCCGGAGCATTACCATGCAAACCACCATTTTTCCAGAGTATTTTAAGGTTAAGGGCCAGTGGCTGCTGGCAGAAGAGAGCCGTATGCTGGACTGGTGGCAGTGTACGAGAATGGGAAGATTTATGTCAGGGAGTTTAGGAACTTAAACAGGGGACCTGGTCTTTACGGGGAGGACCGAGAACTGTGAGGACGGAATCTTCGTATATCCCAATGGCTTTGACGAGGGAGAGGGAGGCCATGACGAGGCATTTGCCTTCCGCCAGAGACGTTCCAGGAGACGGCCTTTTCCAAGGATTATGATAACATTTATGAGCGCTTCGCCATGAGAGGGAACACGTGATATGTGGTTTGGGTCATGACCTGCCTGTGCTTTTGATTCCGATTCCAGGAAGCCTTTTCAAAACTGGTGATGAACGGGTATGTGGATGCCCTTTTAGCAGGCAATGCGCTGGCCACCCATGACCTGGAGGGGGCTTACTTTAAACACTGCTTTGGGTCAGAACATCTATACCCAGTACAGCCAGCCAAACGGTCATTACAACCACATCGACAACCATCAACCGGGTAAAATTCAACGGCTCCATTCCGGCCTTTGTTGAGAAGGAGGGGATTGATAACGGCATCATATACAGCTGTGTGAAGAAGGATGTACCCTTTGTGCTGGTGGGTTCCATCCGTGACGACGGCCCGCTGCCGGAGGTGTACGCCAATGTATATGAGGGCCAGGATGCCATGAGAGACTGTGTGAGGAAAGCTACCACGGTCATCTGTATGGCCACCACCCTTCACTCCATTGCAACGGGCAATATGACTCCTTCCTTCCGTGTTATGCCGGACGGGACCATACGCCAGGTGTATTTTTACAGTGTAGATGTGTCTGAATTCGCCGTGAATAAACTGGGTGACAGGGGAAGCCTGTCTGCCAAAAGCATTGTGACCAATGTGCAGGACTTTGTAGTGAATGTGAGCAAGGGCCTTGGCCTGTAGAAGCTGGAATACGCAGCTTTCAGGGCGTAATTATGAGAATGATATGGTTATGAAGGGGCATCCGGAACTGTTTTGGTTTCGGGTGCCTTTTGGCGTTACCTGTTATACCGAAGCATTACAGCAGAATAATCCGCCAATGAATGGGAAGCCTACCCCATAAGGGAACAGACCCGGGACAACCCAAGGAGGAACGGACATGGCTAAGAGAATAACACAGACAATATGATAAAGGACTATTGCGGGGAGATGCATCAGAATGAAATGAGCAGCGGCACCCATTAAGAAATATTTTTATTATTTGAACCTGTTCAGGAAATATGCCGATGGAAAGCCGGTGAGTAAGGAACTGGCGATTGGACACAGCTCTTTGGCACTGGAACGGCTTCTTTAAGTGGTTTGTTGGGAGGACTGCACGGTACGGCTCATAAAAGTAAAGCATAGATGTTCTGTTCCGGGCAGAGGAGCTTTCACGGGAGGAATATATACGGCTTGTGAACGTTGCCTCGCGGTGAGGGGAATGAGAGACTTAGCCTGCTGCTGCAGACCGTATGCTCCACCGGAATCCGTATATCCGAGCTGAGCTTCATTACAGTGAATGCGGTGGATAAGCAGGTTGCGGAGGTGGACTGCAAGGGAAAGATAAGAACCGTATTCCTGACCAACGGATTGTGCAGGCTTCTTAAGGCATATGCAAGGAAGAGAAACATTATATCCGGTATGATATTCGTCACGCGCAGCGGAAAGCCCATGGACCGGAGTAACATATGGCGGGAGATGAAACAAATCAGCCGCAAGGCAGGGGTTAATCCGGACAAGGTATTCCCCATAACTCTCAGGCACTTGTTTGCAAGGGTGTATTACAGCCAGGAAAAGGATTTGTAAGGCTGGCAGACATACTTGGACACAGCAGTGTCAACACAACCAGAATTTATACAATGGAAAGCGGGGAGAATCACCTGAGACAACTGAGAAAATGAATCTGCTGATAGACAGACAACAGAATCCCCTTGTTGTAAACGCCGGAGTTCTGTTAAGAATTATTATACTACATATTTGGAACGTATGCCATATGAATGTGAAAAGCTGCTGAGTTTATTGAAAGAAGAGTCTCAATAAAACCAGGCTGGTTAAAGCCATGTCTAACCGGCCTGGTTTTGTGTGTGTGCAATTGAGTGTGGATAAACTGCAAAAATTATTCGGATGGGCGGGGGGAGACAGATGGCGCGGAAATTTACAACAAAAGGGGGATTCTGTTGTAATCCGGAAATCAAAGAGCATAAGAGGGAAGAGGAGCTGAGAATATGGGCGGCACATTAGTACAGGATGAAGAGGCCATAAAACGAATTGAGGAACTAATCGTATCCGACAGGGCAAGTACAATGTTGGTATGTATCCAGGGCACAAGGGAAGGGGAGCCTTGCGGGGAAATCTACAACTGTTATCTGAGGGAGCCGGTATTGTTTAACGGGGCCGGAGACATGGGATTGAAGCTGGATGAGATGTGCAACTGGGGGGGCTCCTCAGTCCACTACAGATTACAGGTTCCTGAACAGAGAGATGGAAAGGCAGTACCGGGAGGACAGTGCCCGTCATCCCCAGGTCAGCAGGGATAATCTGGTGTACAGCATAGACCGTATTCCTTTCCAGCATGCCTTAAAGGCCAGGGAAGTGCTGGTGGTCTATATAAAATACAGACAGAATTCCAGTCTGCAGGGAAGTGTGCGCGGAAGAATCACAAAGGGAGAGGTTGTCAGCTTCAGGAGCGCTCTGAACTGATGCGGATGGTGAGGGATGATACAGGTGTGTAGAGGGCTTTTAAAATTTAGCAAATGTGTAAAATGAGATCTGATGTAACCGCCATGGTATATACTTTGCAGGTACCCATGGCACAATGGCCGGAGGAACCGGCCCAAATAACGATTTTGGATGAGGATGTGCCTCTTGCGCCTCTGCTACAAAGACAGGGGAAGGGCCCCGCAGTTATTATCTTGCAGCGGTGATTTCCTTGTTATCCGGATTGTATATTGCCCTTCATGGAAGAAAGAGGGACTCATGACGGATTGCAGAATGGATATACCGTAAAATCAGAACTGCCGTTCCGCTCTTTGGACGGCAGTTTTTATGATAACAGGGGAGAAAAGGCGCAGGGGCATTTCCCGTCATGAAACAAAGATCAGGGAATAAGATGTAATAAACAAACGGACCTGGAACTGATATATGAAATTCCTTGATTTTCCTGTCAGAGGCAATGGTCCCTCTGATGATTTTTTATATTGTGGGATTCGGCCTTTATCGGGCTGTCCGGTGCTGGACGACTTCATCCGACGCAAAAGGACGGCATGAAGACAGTGGCAGGTATCCTGCCGACCCTGGGACTTCTGTGTCGGTGGGAGTCCTCAGGGCATCCGGATTTCTGGATTTTCTGGGAGAGCTGCTGCAGATGCCCGCGGCTCTTCTGCACATACCGCCCCAAATCGTGCCTGTGGTCCTGGTGCGTCTGGTATCCAACTCAGCCGCCACAGGGCTGGTGCTGGATATATTTAAGGAGTACGGCACAGACTCCTCGCTTGGACTTATTGCGTCTGTACTCATGAGCAGTACGGAGACAGTGCTGTACTGCCTGAGCGTATATTTTGGCAGCGTAGGCATTACCAGGACCAGGTATACTGGCAGGGGCTTATTGCCACGGCGGCGGAGTGGCGGCCAGCGTGGTGCTGGCGGGGCGGTCAGATAGCTGTGTCCGGCGCTTGCCGGCGTAAAAACATTGCAATATCAAGGGTTATTGACTATAATAGCCATAGAGGAATCCGTTGTATGTGCGCCCTGTATAGGATTACATCAGGGCCTTTTAGGGCCTGCGTCCAGCCGGAATGAGCATTACGGCTGGACGCTACGGCCATACACTGGCATACAGCGGGTTTATGCTGTGAAGAGAAGAGGAATGAGGAATGAAACAGTATCTGAGCCTGGGAACAGTATCCCCGGTTTGCTTACAGAGGATATGAGATAGAGGAAAATGACAGCTGCCTGAAGATCACATACCGGTTTGAGACCCTGGGACTGTCTGAGTTTGCGCCGGTATGGGTGTTTCCCAAGGCAGAGGGGGACTGCCGCAGATGGTCAGAAGACAGGCTTATGCAGGACATGATATTTTCCCTGGGAATGGTGGAGCTGGTAAGCTACTGGAAAATAGCCTGCCCGCCTATAGTGACAGTGGAAGCCGGATGGCTGAACCAGGACCAGATTGACTGGTGAAGGATCTGTATTTTAACGGATTGGGTGAATTTTTCTATGTGAACGGTATAAAGGAAGCGGATCCCAATCATTTTATGGATATCCGGTGCGTTGGCCAGCATGAGACTCCAGTGCGCGTGCCAGCTTAAAGATCCCTGCACAGACCAATATAAAGAGCGGCATGAGGAATGTGGTGTGGAAACAGATGGAAGGGTAACGGCGTCCTGGTCCCCATAGGCGGAGGAAAGGATTCCGCGGTGACGCTGGAGCTTCTGCGTCTGGCGGGAAGGCCCGTCTGCGCCTATATCATCAATCCCAGAGGGGCGACCATACCACCACCGAGGTGGCGGCCTGACGCGGCTCCATGTCATAAGCGCAAAGCGCACCCTGGACTCCAATATGCTGGAGCTCAACCGCCAGGGATATCTGAATGGCATACGCCCTTTCCGCACTGGTGGCATTTTCCGGTATCATAGCGGCCAGGATGCATGGCCTGACCATGGTGGCCCTGTCCAACGAATCCAGTGCCAACGAGAGCACGGTCCAGGGAAGCACGGTCAACCACCAGTATTCCAAGAGTTTTAAATTCGAGGAGGATTTCCATTATTATCAGACCACATACCTGAAGGGGAGCGCATACTACTTCAGTATGCTGCGCCCTTTGAGTGAATTCCAGATTGCCAGGTTTTTGCGGGCAGAAGCAGTACCACGGCATATTCCGAAGCTGTAAATGCCGGGAGCAAGACTGATTCCTGGTGCGGACACTGCCCCAAGTGCCTCTTTGTGTACCTGATTCTGTCGCCCTTCTTAAGCCTCAGGAAGTCAGGGATATCTTTGGCCGGAACATGCTGGACGATTGGGATATGAAGGAAACCCTGGACCAGCTGATTGGGATAGAGGAAGAGAAACCCTTTGAGTGTGTGGGCAGCCGTGATGAAATCAATACAGCCATCGTACTTACGATCAAAGGGCTGGAGGATGCAGGTGAGGCGCTGCCCTGTCTTCTATCCTATTATAAAACCACAGACCTGTATCAGACCTACAGAACCAGGGGAGACCAGTACTCATCCTATTATGACGGGAATAACCTGGTCCCGGATGAATTAGCGGGCTGGTGAGGAAATGCTGTACAGACGGCTTGCAAGGAGAACAGACGTGATAGAGAAGATAGAGCCCTGGATTAAGGGGAAACGCATACTGCTTCTGGGTTATGGCAGAGAAGGACAGTCCACCTGGAATGTCCTCAGGCGGCTGGGAACATATGAAGCCCTGGACATAGCGGATTTGAAGGCTCCGGCTGCCGTGCCTGAAGACGGTACGGTGTGGCATACCGGCCCGGATTACCAGAAATGTATGGATGATTACGATGTTGTATTTAAAAGCCCGGCATTGTCCTGGAGCGGCCTGAAAATGAATACAGGTGCAGTATATTGTCGCAGACAGAGGTGTTTTTCCAGTGTTTCCGGGATCAGATTATCGGAATCACAGGAACCAAGGGCAAGAGTACGGTCACGACCCTTCTGTATCATCTGCTTAAGCAGGCAGGCATGGATGCCCCTTCTGGGCAATATAGGTATACCGGCCCTGGACCATATGGAGGAAGTGAAGCCGGACACCAGGATTGTGTGTGAGCTTTCCTGCCATCAGCTGGAATATATGACGGTTTCACCCCATATAGGAATTCTGGTGAACATCCATGAAGAGCATCTGGACCATTACGGTACCATGGAAAGTATGTGGAGGCCAAGCATCATATCTTTAAAACCAGAGGCCGGATGACATTCTGATCTGCAACGTACAGTGCCTGCCGGGGGAGGGAACCTGTCCGTCCGGATTGATAAGGGCAGGTATGGACGGCAGCGGCAAAGAGCTGGACGTGGTTCAGGAGCAGGACGGAACCTGGGTTCACTTCCGGGGAAAGTCTTTTTGTATCCCTACGTATGAAATCAAGCTTCTGGGACAGCACAATTATTTTGATATCGGCATTGCCTATGCAGTGTGCAGCATACTGGGAATGGATGACCAGGTTTTTGCCCGGGGGCTTAAGACATACGAACCCCTTCCCCACCGGCTTCAGTATATTGGGGAGCGGGAGGGAGTGAAATATTATGACGACTCCATCTCCACCATTTGCGATACCACCATTCAGGCCCTTAAGACGCTGAAGGATGTGGATACAGTTCTCATAGGCGGCATGGACCGGGGAATCGACTACAGCGGAACTGATTGAATATCTGTCGGATTGCCCGGTACCCCATATTATCCTGATGGAGGCCACGGGCAAAAGGATATACCAGGAGATACATAAGTATTATCCTGAATTTAAGAACAGGGCCAGGCTTATACTGGCGGATCATCTGGAAGACGGTGTCAAGCGGGCGCGTCAGATAACGAGACCCGGCACAAGCTGCGTGCTGTCGCCGGCCGCTGCCAGCTATGGCATCTTCAGGAATTTTGAGGAACGGGGAGAAACATTTTCGCGTCTTGTATTTAATAAGTAAATCTGGATAAAAATGTAAATGAAACAAAAAAATCACAACCTTTTAAGAATTTTATAAGGATTTAGGGGGTTGTGTTAACACTTAAAATACTGTACAATCAGTAAGAAGCTTTTGAAGCAGAAAGTGAAAGGGAGAAACGTGGGAGCTTACGAGACGCTGAATGAAGTTTTGGTTAGCCTGTTCCGCGATGTCAATGATATAGAGCAGAAGGCAATTATCACCTCGGAGTTTAGTGATATTACCAATAACGATATGCATGTCATAGACGCCATCGGCATAGACAGGCCAAAGAACATGTCATCCATTGCCCGGGAACTGTCGGTTACGGTGGGAACATTGACTATATCCGTGAACAGCCTGGTAAAAGGGCTATGTAGTCCGTAACCGCAGCAGTGAGGACCGCAGGGTCGTATTCATATCCCTTTCAGAAAAAGGAGTTAAGGCTTATTATCATCATAAGAAGTTCCATGAACAGATGATAGACAGCGTAGTGAAAGAATTGACAGAGGAAGAGCTGGAGGCCCTGGTAAAGGCGCTGACAAAGCTCAACACCTGGTTCAGAAGTTTTAAGAGGATTATTTAAGAAGGCTTTACAATTATGAAAAATGGTTGATTGGTGTTATGACCGTCCTGATGGCAGTATCCCTGGCAGCCTGTACACCTACCACTGAAAAACAGAAAAAAGAAACCACTGCTGCGGCAGCAGCTAAATCCCAGGAGGATATGGTTCCCCCAAGCACAGGCGGGGCCAGCGATAAAGTCCCGGATCCCAACGTTATGCCGGTAGCTGTGGATTTCCATATATCACGGAGGCGGCGGAAGCCTGGTGCAGGATATGGATTCCCGACACGGAAGGCCTGGACGCACAGCTTCTGGTGGACAAGCTGATTGAATATGGTGTGCTGACTGACGGCACAGAGGTCCTCAGCTTTGATATTGAGGGAAAAGATGAGAACGCGGTTGGAACCCTGGACTTAAGTCAGGCTGAGAGCGCAGAGGGCTGTTCCGACAAGATGTTCCTCACTGAGATTGGCAATACATTCACTGAAAACTTTGAGCTGTCCAAGCTTAAGCTTAAGGTGAACGGCGGTAATTATGAAGGCGACGACATTAAGCAGGGAGATAGCGATTATCTTACCTATAACGCGGACTATGAGTCTGTTGAATAAAGAAGTGAAAGAGGCGGCTGTCCTGTAAGTGGAAACTCCACTTAAGGGCAGCCGCCTATGTTTTGCCACAGGTTAAAAAAACATGCCCCTTTCTTTGTCTGGAAGGAGGCATAGTTTTTATAATATAAGATTTCCAATGATAAATTATCATTATTAAGTATGCAGGTGAAGCAGGCCTGATTTTATAATTTAGCCATGGCTGCTTCGTCTGCAACAACTATTACATCGTTATGCAGCTGAAGTACGGATGCGGGAACATGAGGAGTTACAGGGCCGCAGAGCACATCATGGAGAATCTGAGCCTTGTCAGAACCGCTGACAACCAGAAGGATTTTTTTAGCCTTCATAATGGTTCCGATACCCATGGTATAAGCCTGTTTCGGAACATCATCAATGGAAGCAAAGAAACGCTTATTGGCCTCGATGGTGCTCTGGGTCAGGTCCACACAATGAGTGGTCTTGGCAAATTCTTCGTCCGGCTCATTAAAGCCGATATGGCCGTTATGCCCCAGGCCCAGAAGCTGCAGGTCAATGCCGCCCAGGCTCTTAATCACGTCCTCATAGCGTGAGCACTCCTTATCGCTGTCAGGCTGGGTGCCGTCGGGTACATTGGTGCAGTCCATGTTGATGTTAATATGCTTAAAGAGATTGTTATACATGAAGTAGTAGTAGCTCTGGTCATTATCCCTGGTAAGGCCTCTGTATTCATCCAGGTTCACGCTCTTTACACCGGAGAAATCCAAATCACCTTTGTTACCATCATCTGATCAGCTGTTTGTGCGCCGATTGGGTGGATCCGGTTGCCAAGGACACATTCAGGTTTCATCAGGACCTGGGAGGCGATGATGCTGGCTGCCTTGCGGCTTAATTCATCGTAATCTTTTGCTTTGTAGATTTTCATAATAATTGCCACCTTTCCATACATTATTAGTAGTTGCGGTGCCCCGGATTTCCAGAGGGTCACTAATTTGGAAAAAATTTTTATAAATCTTTAAATATAGGATAACATTTTCCTAACATACTTTCAAGGGGTAAATGCATAAAATATTTATAAAAGCAGATAGGCCGTGTTCAGGGCAGCTGCAGACTATGGGTGCGAGGAGTGAAAATATGACCAATTATCGGAGATTGATATCTTATATCTACGCCTATGAAGGCGAGGTAAAAGGAAAGAATATTGGGTTTGCCAAGCTGGAATCCAGGAACGGGCAGTGCAAGCTCAGCGTAAATGTAAAAAAAGTCTACGTGGGAAGCAGCGACCTTGGGGGTTTATCTGCTGGCCCCGGGAAAAGAAATTTTTCTGGGCAGTATATTTATCCGCAGCGGAGGCGGTGAGTTCCGCGCCGTGGTAAATGTGGAAAATGCCGCTGATCGGGCTGCAGCATGGACCAGTGCTATGGCCTGACGATTCATGAACAGGGGATACATGGCGGGCATATACGACCATCTGGGAGGATGCGGTGGCCCATGCAGCGGAAGTGGAGCTGGCGGATGGACCTCCAGTAAAGTAGGAGATGCAGAAGCGCAGATACATAGAAAAGTGGAAGAACTGAATCAGGAGCTGCGGTCCGGGTGAAAAGGCAGCAGAAGGCGGAGACGGCCCTGTGCTCAGCAGTTCTCCGGCAGAGGCGCGTCAGATGAGTGCTGGTCGGGGCTATGAAGAACGCGGAGACACCGGAGGGTGCGGAGGTTGTGCAGGAGACAGAGGTATTGGCCCAAACGTCAGAAGAAGTATATCAGACGGAGAATGAGGCCAATCAGATGACAGAGGCATTGATCAGGCTGCGGAAAAGTAGTCGGAGCGGAAGAGATTTTACCGGAGTCAATAGAGGCAGATACGGTCGAAATGTCCCAAAAGCAGGAGAATCAGGATGACAGGGACGATTTGGCGCTGGAACCAGAGCTGTTGCCGGATGATAAAGACAGTATGGAGTTGGAGCCGGAATCCCTGACAGATGGGATGCCGGATGAAATGTCAAATGAAATAGAGGAAGCGCAGGAATCAGGAGGTATCCCGGATTCCCAATTAGAGAGCCAGTCAGAGAATACGGCAGAGTCAGAGATAACGGCAGAATTGGGAAAAGCGGCTGAAGAACATAAGGCAGGTTTTCAAAATAGCGGCCTGGCAGGAATCACACCAAAAAGAGATATGGAACAGATGGATGGTATGATGACGCCAAACATGGGCAGAGAGCAGGAAACAGACCATAGAGCCTGGAGCGGCAAAGGGGATTTTGGTGAACAGCCGAATTCTAAGCACGGCTGGGATGAAAAGAATGTTACATCTATCAGAAAACAGCTTTATGAGGAAAATGAAAGCGTGCCCCGTGAGCTTCAAACCGCTCATGATCCGTTGAACATGGACTTCCCAGACAGGGAAGGTATGGTTCCTGAGACCCGTATTCCCCTGCAGCCAGATAATATGCCGGAAAACAGGACGGTTCCCAGACCAAACATTATGACCAGGCCTGGAATGCCCCGCAGGCATATGCCTGCTGGGACAGTGCGTACGGGTTCTTCCGGGGGGCAATCGGACCAGGAACAGATGATGGACCAGTATCAGTTGAATCAGCAGCCAATGCCAGTACAGCAGCCAATGCCAGGTCAGCAGCAAGTACCGTGTCAGCAGCCAATGTCGAATCAACAGTCAAGGATGCTCCGCCAGCTGATGCCAAGCAACCAGACTATGCCGTCACGTCAACAAACGCGGGCAGAGTTCGCTGGGCCAACATCCAGTTACAAATCGGCAGCCAGTGCCGGGTCAGCAGGCGATACAAAACCAGCAGCCGATATCAAACCAACAGCCAATGCCAAACCAGCAGCCGATATCAAACCAGCAGCCGATGCCAAACCAGCAGCCGATGCCGGGTCAGCGGCCGACATCAAACCAGCAGCCGATGTCAAACCAGCGGCCAATGCGGGTCAGCAGCCAATGCCAAACCAGCGGCCAATGCCGTCAGCAGCCGATGTCAAACCAGCGGCCGACATCAAACCAGCAGCCAATGCCAAACCAGCAGCCAATGCCAAACCATCGGCCAATGCCAAACCAGCGGCCAATGTCAAACCAGCAGCCGATGCCAAACCAGCAGCCGATGCCAAACCAGCAGCCGATGTCAAACCAGCAGCCGTTACCCAACCAGCGTCCCGGAAGCCAGATACAAAACCAGGGCAGACAGATGCGGCCGGCCGGACCTGAGGCAGGTGATAACAGCGAAGCAGCTGGGCAGGTGGAGGAAAGAGTGCCTGTGGTTGATGCAGGCGAAGAAACTCTGATACTGGGAAATCCTCAGGATTTAGAACGGCTGGAGCAGGAAGAACAGCAATCTGACTTCCCGGGCAGGCTGTGGGAGGGCTTCCGTAAGCGGTATCCCAAGATACAGGCCTTTGACAGTGCAAATGGGTGTGAGATTCTGACAATTAAACCCCAGGATATCGGACTGCTTCCAAGGGAGAACTGGAATTATGGCAATAACAGCTTTCTGCTGCACGGATACTACAATTACCGTTATCTGATATTAGCCCGCATCGGCGATGAAACAAAGGGACGCACCCGTTACATACTTTGGGGTTCCCGGCAATTATTACAGCAATGAAAAATACATGGCATCCATGTTCGGCTTCCCGCATTTCGTGCAAAAAAACACGTCACAGGACGGCCGCTTTGGCTATTGGTATACAGATGTTGGAAACCAGGATTAAAGTCACCCTACCGGTGCAGTCAGACCGCGCCGGTAGGGGTGAAAATCAAGGATACATTAGATTTAACACTGTACTAAACTTTGCGGGAATCCGTTAATTTGCTTAGGACGCGTTTGAAAATTCATTCCAGCTGTCTGCCATAAGGAATCCGCCGGAGGTATGACCCTCCTGCATCCCTCAGGACAAAGCACGCTCTAGTAATCAATTCCTCAGGGAAACCTGCCCCACATAGGGGCGCACCAAATCAGCGAATGCCATCATTTCATCTTTTGAAAAGTCTGAATAGAGTCCGGGAACAAGTACCCGGACTCCGTGAAGCACTGTAGTAACGGACACCCCTTAATCCACGGTCCAATCTGTCTGAAATCATCAGAGGTGTGGAATACCGCGGACAACGGTTGTCCGAATTCATAGGGGATGCTGCCTGACAGCAGAAATTCGATGCTCTCATCTATCCGTTCCATGGAAAGGCCGGAAACTCCGGCTGCTTCTTCATAGTGATTCCGCCCGGCTTTAATGTCCATTGCCACACAATCCAAAAGCCCTTTGGTGCACAAATCTTTTAATATTCCAGGCATGTAACCATTGGTATCCAGCTTCACTGCCAGTCCCAGGCTCCGCACCTTCCGTATGAACTCCTCCAGGTCCGGCTGCAGGGTGGGTTCTCCTCCGGTGATACAAAACACCTTCCAGTACCCGTTTGTTTTTCCAGGAATGCCAGAATATCCTCCTGGCATTCATATTCTTCTGCGTCTGAACCCAGAAGCCCGCTGTTATGGCAGAATGGACACCGGAAATTACATCCTCCTGTAAATATAGTTGCGGCCACTCTGCCCGGAAAGTCCAGCAGCGTAGTCTTTGCAGTCCGCATATTTTCATGGCCTCTTAACCTGTCCCTTTTCAAATTTTGGTTTATTCTATATAATAAAAAAGTATAACATACATAAAGCTTTAAAAAAAGAGGAATCAATTCATGGCAAAAGGGCCATCTGATATAGGAGAGAAAAATATGGCATTAAAACAGGAAAATATGGCGTCAAATCAGAAAAGAATAGAATTAAATCAGAAAACCGTAGAAACAAGCCAGGAACCCCTAATGCCAAACCGGGAAAACCGCAACAGAGAAGCAGCAGAAATAGAAGCAGCCCGTTTAAAGGAACAGGAAGAAGCAGCCCGTTTAAAAGGGCAGGAAACACGGCGCAGAAATTATGAAAAGAGAATGGAGAAGCAGCGACTTGCAGCTCTTTGCGGCAGAAGAGCAGCGATTGAGGCAGAGACAGAAGGATGAGGGATTTATGAGGGAGGCGCTTCTGACAGGCCCAAAGGCGGCCGCCATCGGAGACGATGCCCATCGGATGCGTGATTGTCCGCGGGGATAAGATTATTGCCAGGGGATATAACCGGCGTAATGCGGATAAGTGTGCTGTCCCATGCCGAAATTATATCCATTAAAAGGCATGCAAAAAAATAGGAGACTGGCGTTTGGAGGACTGCACCATGTATGTAACGCTGGAGCCATGCCCCATGTGCAGGGGCGATTGTAGCAGGCGCGCATACCCCGGATGTGGGCTGCATGAACCCTAAGGCCGGCTGTGCGGGGTCTGTGCTGGACATGCTCCATGTGCGGGCTTTAATCATCAGGCGGAGGTGACCGAGGGGGTGCTTGAGCAGGAGTGTTCCAAGCTGATGTCGGACTTCTTCCAGAGCCTTGCGGAACGCAAAAATAATTTTCTTATTATAACCGTGCAGGACGGCATATCTCCCTGAACCAAAAAACCGGATAAGGAGTGCCGTCCTGAACCATTACTATTTATTCTGTGATTTTTTTCATTGCCTGGTTTGCTGCGATGAGGATGGGATCATAAACAGGGGCTGCAGGAGGAGCGTAAACCAAGTCTAACTCATTTATCTCTTCCACTGTCATACCGCAAGTAATTGCAGTTGCCAACACATTAATTCTTCCGGCGATACTTTCGCTTCCGATGCCCTGGGCGCCCAGAAGGCGGCCTGTTTTTTTATCAACGATCAGGCAGATGTGATTATCGCGGCCCCCAGGATAGTAGGAAGCGCGGTCTGCCTTCGTAATGCTGACCGATATGGCATCATAGTCTCCGCTGCTGCCTCTAGATACAGGCCGGTCGCGGCGATAAAGAGCTCAAACACTTTTGTGACCATGGAACCCAATATTCCCTTAAATGTATCATGTCCGCCACGTTACTGCCCGCTGCAATGCGTTTAAGTTGGCGGTTGTGCCCAGGGGGACGTAAGCTGGTTTTCCTGTAATCCTGTTCTTCATCTGCACGCAGTCTCCGCAGGCCCAGCAGATATCCTTGTGACTTGTACGCATCTCGTCATCTACGATAATTCCGCCCTTTAGCCCCAGCGCAAGTCCGGCTTGCTCTGCCAGTGCACCGGCCGGTTTTACCCCAGCTGATACAAGGATTATATCGGATGGTTCGATCTCCAAAAGCGGTTCGGATTCCGCTGGCTTCCGTTTTCAGAAAGGATTTCGGCTATCCTGTGCGTACGTTTATGCCGTGCTTTATAAGTGTATCCTCCAGGGCCTGGGAAAAAGCGTTGTCTAAAAATGGAAGGAGCCTTGGAAACTGCTCATAGACGGATACTGAAAGCCCGGCGTTTCTTAGCTCCTCGGCGGCCTCAAGTCCGATAGCTCCGCCGCCGATGATGCAGACCCGCCCATGTTCCCTTTGCGGCAGCTTTCAGGCGGATGCCGTCTTCCATATTCCTCAGATAATATACCCCATCCGAGTGAATTCCGGGAATAGGAGGTACCACTGGTACTGCGCCTGTGGCAATCACCAGTTTATCATAAGAATGTATGCTGACCTGGTCTGTATCCAGATTTTACAGAGACCTCCTTTTTCCGGGGCAATGAGAAGCACCTCATGGTGTATCCAGGCGGATATATTCCGCCTGTTTTTTAACGATTCCGCATTGATTGCCACCAAGTCATTGATATCATGAATGAGTCCTCCTACAAAATAGGGAAGACCGCAGGCTCCATAGCTGACAAATCCGGATTTTCCACCTGGAATTGGATGCCTTTGTGCCGGCAGCGGTCCCTCCTATAACAATCAGTTTCTCGCTTTGTTGAACCTCCCGTTTTAATTTTACTCCATATTTGTCAATGACACCCATTTCACCCATCAAATTTTCAAGATCCTTTAATTTGGTTC
>SCPN01000591.1_pt1 | contig 65681 bp, 72 predicted proteins | sample 6106831 | NCBI WGS metagenome assembly SCPN01 (sample SAMN10720447, study PRJNA508395) | human gut metagenome | isolation source: Participant 1, 0 month | reverse complement strand
GCACCGGCAGGGTAAAATCTTCCGAGAAATCCGGTCCTGCCACATGGAAATAGAATTTTCCTCTGCCCGGCTTGATATCACTCACGCGGATTACAGCATTTTCTTTTGATCCAAACGTAACGACGCGCTCACATTTTGCCGCAGCTTTCAGGATTTCCCCGATATGGTCGCTGTCCAGGTTCACGCAGGCGCAGGTGCAGCGGTCGAAGATCTTTAATTTCGACTGGAAATAATCATCAAAATCCTTGTGCTCCGTCGGGCTGATGTGGTCCTTGGAGATGTTCAGGAAAATGGCGGTATCAAAATGCGTGTTTCCGACTCTCTGTATTTGAGCGCCTGGGAGTGATACCCATCACCATATGGGAAAAGGCCTGCATCTACGGCATTGCGCATATGGCGGCACAGCTCCAGGGATTCCGGCGGTGAAAGCGTTTGATGCTTCCCGTCTCCAGTCGTAAATATCATTCAATCGAACTTAATAGTGCACATCCGTTTCCGCCCTGTTTTTCAGGCATAATCGGTTAAGCATCGACTGCAGGTAGTAGGCTGTCGTTGTCTTTCCTTTTGTTCCGGTCAGCGCCGTGACATGCAGCGATTCTATTGGATAATCGTAAAACGCTCCCCACCCAGCTAATAAACTGTGCTTCTTGGCATCGTTGGACGATGAGCCGGAATCCTCCTTGGCTTCCGTGACTTTTCAATTTACATAGGCAACAGCACCGCGGTTTACGGCGTCTTTTAAGTATGCCTCTTTGAATGCAGCTCCTTTGCAGAGAAACAGCGTTCCCTGATCCGCTCCGCCCGAAAAATACGTTACGAGGGTAACGGGTCTGTCCTTCCCCTTCCATTCCGTAAATTCCACCAGAAGGCCTTTCTGCTCCAGAAGTTTCTTATATTCTAATACCGACTGTTTCATAGGATATCTTCCTCTCTTCTATGGGATTCTTTTTCAGCTTTCCTAAAATCCAGGCTCCATTATACCAGAATTGAAACAGCTTGTCCATCTTGCGGCACGGCTTACATCATCTGCGCATTTTTCTCAAAAAGAGAACGAAGCGTTTTTGCGCAGTACAGGTACGCCGGAACGAGAAACAGATCGGCGAGAATCCATGCCACCGGCTTCGCGGAAGCAGAATCGTAACCGTGTCCAACATGGAACTGCGGAAAAGTATACCACCGAACGGCCGATCATCTCGCAGACGCCGGCAAGGATTGCAAATTTGCTGAAGCCCATGCCCTGTAATGGTAAAGGTAATGACATTGACAAGGGTCAGCGGAATGTAAAATACCATGTTGATCAGCAGCATCTGACGCGCCTGGTCGAGGATGACCGTCTCGGATGCATCTACAAAGAGAAGCGAAATCTGGCGGGACCACAGAAACATAACTCCTAAAATGACCAAGGAATACACGCTTCCAATAATGGAACTTGTCAAAATACCGGTGTTGACACGATCCATCTTCTTCGCACCGACGTTCTGTCCGGCATACGTCGCCATAGTGGAGCCGAGCGCGTCGAACGGGCAGCAGCAGAACATGGAAATTTTACCGGCAGCCGTAACAGATGCAACCGCAGTGGAACCAAGGCCGTTGACAGCGGTCTGCAAAATAACACTTCCGATCGCGGTGATTGAATACTGCAATCCCATCGGGATTCCCATATTGCACAGATTAAGCACATAATGCTTGTGCAGCTTCCAGTCCTCTCTCGTAAAAGCAAGGATGGTGAATTTTTTCTTCATATAAAAGAGACACAGGAATCCAGAGACTCCCTGCGCGATAATCGTCGCCCACGCGGTTCCCGCTACTCCCATCGGGCGGACCAGCGCAAGATCTAGCACGATATTCAGTATTGAAGAGATACCGAGGAAAATCAGTGGGGAGCGGCTGTCGCCGAGGCTCCGCATGATTGCTGATGTCTGGTTATAGAGCACCATAAGCGGAATTCCGAGGAAAATAACAAAGATGTAAGCGTATGCACCGTCCAGAATATCGGACGGGGTTTTCATCAGAATCAGAATGTCGCGGCACCAGATGCAGACAAGAACGGTCATCACCACGGAAAGAATACCGGCCAGGACGGCTCCATTTCCTACATACCGGCACAGCGCTTTCCGGTCTCCTGCCCCGAACATCTGCGCAACCGGAATTGCAAATCCGCTGCAGACTCCCATACAACTTTAATGACCGCGAAGTTGATCGAACCTGTACTGCCAACAGCCGCGAGCGCTTTCGCGCCTAAGAATTTTCCTACAATAATCGTATCGACCATGCTGTAAAACTGCTGGAACAGCATGCCGAGCAGCAGCGGCAGTGCAAACCCCAGAATCAGTTTTACCGGGCTGCCGTTTGTCAGATCTTTTACTGCACTTTTCTTTGTTGCCATGTGATGTCCTCCCTATTGTCGTATGTTTTTGCTTCCCCTTTTTGTCGAATCTCATGCCATTTTATATCTTGTTTTCTCAGAATGCAATCCCGTAATACTGCCGAATTAAGAGACGTTTTTCATCACTTTACGTGTTTTGACATGGCGGCCGCCTGTGCAGGAATTCTGTTTTTGCGCACGCCAAAGCGGCTGCGGCAGGTTCCGTTCGGAACGCTGTGCCGCAGCCGCTTTGCTGTTCTTTCTTATTTTGCAAATTCTTTCTTTTTCCACTGAAGCAGAATCATCACAGCCACCAATGCGGTCAGAAAATCAGAAACCGGCTGGGAGGCAATAACACCGGAAAAACCGGCAAGTTTTGAAGCGCAGAAAATTACAATGGCAAAAATCACGCCCTGACGTCCTGCTGAAAGAATCATTGCTCCTGCCCGTTTCCGATCGCCTGGAAAAGACAGGTCGATGCGGTACGATACCAACAAACGGCATACCAATGAGCTGGACGCGGAGGATCTGCTGGGCCACTGCAATGACATCCGCCTCTTTTAAGAACAGTCCCACGAGAAGCGGAGCCGCCGCACCGAGCACAACCGCCATTCCGGCACCGGTCAGCACTTCCAGGAGGAAGGCAAAGCGGATCGTCTCACTGAGACGTTTTTTATTTTTCGCTCCATAATTGTATCCGACCAGCGGCTGTCCGCCAAAAGCGAAACCGACCATCACAAGAACAGAAATCATAATAATTTTCAAAGCAATTCCCATCGCTGCAACTTTGTCCGTTCCATACGGCTGCAAAAATCGGTTCGTCAGCGTCACGCCGATGCTCTGCATGAAGTTTGTGCCGGATGCCGGAATGCCGATGGCAAGAACGGCGAGCACCTCTGCTCCGGTCATTTTCAGTTTTCGGAAATCGACGGAGAGATAGCGGCATTTCTTTATCATAAAGATAACATAGAAAATATCACCGCAGATGTTGCCGATCACCGTTGCAATCGCTGCTCCGGCTGCTCCCATGCCGAGCGTGTAAATAAAGATCGGGTCAAGAATGATGTTGACGACGGCTCCCAGCATTGTTCCGATCATCGAGGCTTTTGCGAAGCCCTCGGTCCGAAGAAGATTGTTCGGCGTCAGCTGCAGGATGATAAACGGTGCGCCGAGTGCAATCCACTGGTAATAGTCCCCCGCATACTGCCACGTCGTCTCATCACAGCCAAGCAGGCCAAGGATCGGCTGTTTGGCGGCAAGCAGGATGATGCTGACCGCAATGCCGACAGCAATCGCTGCGTAAAAGCAGAATACGCTGATCCGTCTTCCGTCCTCGTACTCTTTTTTACCGAAGAGGCGCGAAATGACGGAACTGCCGCCGACGCCGAAGATGTCACCGAGTGCAATCATCAGCGTGAAAATCGGTGTGCCGAGCGATACGCCGGCAATCAGTGCCGTGTTTCCGGTCCGCGCGATGAAAAAAGTATCTACCATATTATAGATCAGCGACACGACCATGCCGAGCACGACCGGAAGTGCGAGCGTCATATATGCTTTGGACACTTTTGTTTTCTCAAATAATTCGTTTTCCATTTTGAAAACTCCCCTTTCCTCTTTTTCGGTTACAGTTCACTGGTACCCAGCAAACTGTAACATTTTTCATTCTGGTTTATCTTAGCAGACTTTCTTGCTTTTTCTTGTGTCATATGTCACAATAAAGAAAGTTTTCCAAAAATTTTTCTGTGAAAGGATTTTCCTATGAAACGAATTTTTGATCCGGCTCTGCTGGACTTTTATCTTCAGAAACATGAGATCCCATCTCTTTTCGATACCCCGGATCTCGCATTTTCTCTGTATCAGTTTGAAAAGGGCGAACGGCTCGAAACGCTGAATCCGGAGGAATACCTCTCGTTCCTCGTGGACGGTTCCATCGAGATCAGCGCCAACCGCGCCGACGGCACGAGCTACCCGATCGGCTATCTCGACGGCTTTACCTGCATCGGCGATATGGAATTCTGCGGAAAACGCGATGATACGCACCAGATCGAGGCACGCACCACCGCGCTTTGTATTGTTCTGCCGCTCGCTTCCACGAAAGAGCTTCTGCTGAACGACAACCGCTTTTTACGATATCTTTTAAACTCTGTCACCGAAAAGCTGATGCTTTATTCCAGCTCCCAGTCGAATTTTTCCACGCTCGAGGAATCCTTCCTCTCTTATCTCTCAGAGCGCTGTCCGGATCAGACGTTTTCCGGCGTGGAAAAGATGGCCATGCAGCTCCACTGCAGCCGCCGCCAGCTCCAGCGGGTTTTAAAGAAGCTGCTCGAAGAAGGACAGCTTGTGAAACTTTCGAAAGGTTCTTACCGCCTCAGCTGAAAACGCCATCGCTTCCTTATTTCCACGATTCCAGGATCGATGTTCCGATCGTTCCCTCCGGCATTTTTACGCCGAAGTTTTCTGCAACGGATGCGCCGATCACGGCAAAGGTGTCCTTCGTCTCCTGAAGGCCGCTCTCCTTCATAGACGGTGAGTACGCAAGGAGCGGCACCTGTTCTCTGGTGTGGTCCGTTCCGGTATAAGTCGGGTCGTTGCCGTGGTCTGCCGTGATCAGGAGCAGATCGTCATCTTTTAACTGCTCCAGCAGCTTTCCAAGGTTCACATCGAATTTTTCAATCTCTTTTCCGTAGCCTTCCGGGTTTCTTCTGTGGCCCCAGAGTGCATCGAAATCGACGAGGTTGACAAAGCACAGTCCGGTAAAATCTTTTCCTGCCGTCTCAATCGTCTGCTCCATGCCGTGGACGCTGCTCTTGGATTTCAGACTCTCCGTGATGCCCTCGCCGCAGAAAATATCGTTGATTTTTCCGATGCTGATGACATCATATCCTGCCTCCTGCATCGCGTTGAGCACGGTTTTTCCCGTCGGTTTGACAGCGTAGTCGTGACGGTTTGCGGTGCGGACGAACTCTCCTTTTTTCTTTCCGACGTACGGTCTTGCAATGACACGGCCGACTTTCCACTCGTCTTTCATGGTCAGCTCACGGGCAATCTCGCAGTAATGATACAGCGTCTCCAGTCCCATCGTCTCCTCGTTGCCGCAGATCTGCAGAACGGAATCCGCAGAGGTATAGACAATCAGTTCTCCGTTTTCGATCTCGCGCTCTGCCAGCTCATCGAGGATCTCCGTTCCGCTCGCCGCCTTATTGCCGATGATCTTTCTGCCGGTTCGTTTTTCCAGCTCGTCGATCAGTTCTTTCGGAAATCCGTGGTCGGTGAACGTAACGAACGGCTTTGTCGTGTAAATTCCCATCATCTCCCAGTGGCCGGTCATGGTGTCTTTTCCGTTGCTCGCCTCGTTCAGTCTTCTGGCGTAACCCTTTGCCTCATCCTCTGTCACACCGCAGAGATTTCCCATGCCGAGGCGGCGCAGGTTCGGGATTTCAAGGCCTCCCTGACTCTCCCAGATGTGGCCGAAGGTATTGACACCGACATCCCCAAACTTCTCCGAATCCGCCATCGCCCCGATTCCGAGAGAATCCAGGACGATCAGAAAAATACGGTTATATTTTCTCATACTCTTTACTCCTTTCTTTTTAACTCAGCTCAAACATTCCATGATAGAGCTGATAATATTTTCCTTTCTGTGCCAGAAGTGCGTCGTGGTCGCCGCGCTCTACGATATTTCCCTGCTCCAGCACCATGATCGCATTGGCGTTTCGCACGGTGCTTAAGCGGTGGGCGATGACAAATACGGTTCTGCCCTCCATGAGCTGGTCCATTCCTTTTTCGATCAGCGCCTCGGTTCTGGTGTCAACGGAGGATGTTGCCTCGTCAAGAATCAGCACCGGCGGATCGGCAACGGCGGCACGGGCAATCGCGAGAAGCTGGCGCTGGCCCTGGGAGAGGTTGGCTCCGTCGGAGGTCAGCATCGTGTCGTAGCCGTTCGGCAGACGGCGGATGAAGGAATCCGCATTCGCAATTTTGGCCGCACGTTCAATTTCTTCCTGCGTGGCATCGAGTTTTCCAAAACGGATATTTTCTGCTACGGTTCCCGTGAACAGATGGGTATCCTGCAGAACGATACCGAGGGAGTGGCGCAGAGCGTCTTTTTCGATATCTTTTACGTCAATGCCGTCGTAGACAACCGCACCGCCCTGGACGTCGTAGAAACGGTTGATCAGGTTCGTGATCGTCGTTTTTCCGGCTCCTGTGGAACCGACAAAAGCAATTTTCTGGCCTGGTTTGGCATACAGGCTGATGTTCTTTAAGATCAGACGGTCTGCCGTGTAGCCGAAATCCACGTTTTCAAAACGCACATCGCCCTTTAATTCCGTCATCGTTCCGTCCGGGCGCTTCCATGCCCAGCGGCCTGTTGTCTCTTCGCAGACGGCAAGTGCGCCGTTCTCTTCTTTTACGTTGACCAGTTCCACTTTTCCCTCATCGATTTCCGGCTCCAGGCTCATCACGTCGAAGACACGCTCCGCACCGGCGAGCGCTGAGAGAAGGAAGTTGCTCTGCTGGGTGAACTGGTTGATCGGAAGCGCCGCCTGGCGGACAAAGACAAGGTAGCTTGCCAGGCTTCCGATATCGGCTTTTCCGTGCAGGGCGAGAAGGCCGCCGAGCACTGCCACAATCGCATAATTGACATACGAAATGCTGACAACGACAGGAACCATCGTCGCCGCATACCCCTGCGCGCCGGTTCCCGCTTTCCGGAGCTCCTCATTCTTTTTGCAGAATTCCGTAAAGCTCTCTTCTTCGTGGTGGAACACCTTGACGACTTTCTGTCCGGTGATCAGCTCCTCAATATAGCCATTCAGTTCTCCGAGGCTGTTCTGCTGCTTCGTATAATAACCCTTGCTGCGCTTTCCGCTGAACTTGATATACCAGAACATGATACCGTAGCACACCGTTACAATCAGCGAGAGCCGCCAGTTCAGGATATACAGCAAGGTCAGTGTTCCCACAATCTGGATGAAGCTCTGGATAACCATCGCAAAACTGTTGTTCAGGGCATCTGCCATCGTGTCGATATCGTTCGTGAAAAGACTCATGATATCGCCGTGGCGTCTGCTGTCGAAGAACTGCAGCGGCAGTGTCTGGACGTGTTCGAACAGATCGCGGCGGATATCAAAGACAACCTGCTGTGCTGCTTTTACCATGGTCTGCGTGTAGCCGTATGCTGCGAGTGCGCCGCACCCGAAAATAAGTGCCGTAATCAGCACGCCGCACAGCAGTGTGTGCACATCTCCGTCCGCCAGTCCGTTGACAACCGGGCGGATCATATACGTTCCAAGGAGGTTGGCTCCGCGCTGATTGTTACCAGCACCGCTACGACTGCGAGCATTTTTTTGTGCCGTCCCAGATAAGACAGGAAGACGCGCAGCGTGTGTTTCAGGTTCTTTGGTTTCTTTCCGCTATAAGCTCTCGCTGCCATTTTCGTCTCCTCCTTTCATCTGTGAGGCGTAAATTTCCTGATAAATCGGGTCATCCGCCAGCAGTTCAGCGTGCGTGCCGATCCGGTGTACTTTTCCGTCATCAAGAATGATGATCTGATCCGTATTCATGACGGATGTTACTCTCTGCGCAATGATAATTTTTGTGACATCCTTCCGCGCCGCCAGTGCCTCGCGGATCTTTTTCTCCGTTGCTGTGTCGACCGCACTTGTCGAGTCATCGAAGATCAGGATTTTTGCCTTTCCGATCAGCGCACGCGCGATGCAGAGACGCTGCTTCTGGCCTCCGGAGAGGTTGCTTGCGCCCTGCTCGAGCACGGTGTCGAGGCCGTCCGGCATGCGGTTCAAAAATTCATCCGCACACGCCGCGCGGCATGCTTCCCAGATCTCCTCATCGGATGCATCCGCATTGCCCCATTTCAGGTTTTCACGCACGGTTCCGGAGAACAGCACGTTTTTCTGCAGAATGATATTGACTGCATCGCGGAGAGCGGCAAGATCGTACGCGCGCACATCCTTTCCGCCGACGCGGACGGTGCCGCGGCTGGTGTCATACAGACGCGGAATGAGCTGCACCAGCGTCGTTTTCGAAGAACCTGTTCCTCCGAGGATTCCTACCGTCTGACCGGCTTTGATCTTCAGCGTAACATCGGAGAGTGCGTACTCTTTTGCTTCTTCTTTGTATTTAAACGATACGTTGTCAAACTCCACGCTGCCCTCTGTCACTTCTGTTACACCATTTTCCGGCGAGGTGAGCACGATTTTCTCATCGAGCACCTCGACAATCCGGTGTGCGCTCGCCATGGAACGGGTCAAGAGCAGGAATACGTTTGCAATCATCATCATCGAGTTCATGACCTGCATGACGTAGCTTAAAAATCCGGTCAGGTTTCCGACGGCAAGCTGTTTTTTCAGAATCATATTTCCGCCGAACCACAGAATCAGCACGATCGCGGTATACATGACGCCCTGAAATGCCGGCAGATTCAGCACGGCGTAGTGGAACGTCTGCTCGCTCGCTGCGGTCAGGTCGGTGTTGACCTCGTTGAATTTGTCTTCCTCGTACTCATCCCGCACGAAAGCTTTGACGGCACGGATCGCGGTCAGCCCCTCCTGGACAACGTTGTTCAGGCGGTCCACCATGGACTGCAGTTTTGTGTACATCGGGGCAACTCTCCGCACAATCAGGGAGAGAATAAAGCCAAGAAGCGGGGTACATACAAGGAATACAAATGCCAGCCGCGGATTCATATAGAATGAAAGGCCGATTCCCATAATCAGAAGCGACGGTCCGCGCGTGATCGGGCGGAAGCCGGCGCTTACCATATTCTGGATGACGGTAACATCCGTCGTCATACGGGTGATCAGGGATGATACCGCAAAGTGGTCGAGGTTGGAAAATGCATACTGCTGCATTTTCTCATACTCCGCCTTCCGGATCTCGGCTCCCCAGCCGTACGTCGCCCGCGCCGCAAAGTGCGCGTATAAAATTCCGGTCACAAGCGCACAGAGCGCGCAGACTCCCATCTGGATTCCCTTGCGGTAAATGTAAGGGATATCGCCGTTCGCAACGCCGATGTCAATCAGATTGGAAATCAGAATCGGAATAAAAAGTTCAAAACACGTTTCTACCAATACCAGCACTGCTCCGAAAATCATATCCCGCTTGTAGGGACCTGCATACGAGAGCAGACGCTTCATATCATTCATCTTCTGTCACGTCCTCCTTTTGCTGTTTTTCGGAGTCCATTTTACCATACCCCGGCATGATTTTCAACGCGCCGAAATAATCCCTTTTACCCCAAAAATCCCCTTTTCCCAACAACTTTTCTGTCGTCAGAAAAAGAGGATCGTTTTTTCACTCACGGATAACCTGAAACGTTTTCCACTTGCCCTGTTTGAATCTCCACCAGAAGATGATGCCGCGCACGGACCAGTCGAGGCACATCGCAAGAGCGATTCCCATAACGCCCATGTTCATCCAGATTGCAAAAATCACAGAGAAAATCAGGCGGACGCCGATGGTCGTGAAGAGGGAAATTCCCATTGTGAATTTTACATCTCCTGTCGCACGAAGGCCGCTTCCAAGCGGTCCGGCGTAGCAGAGTGCAATACCGTTGAAAATATTATGCAGCAGTACCAGCCAGAGTGTCAGCCGCTTCGTCTCCTCGGACACCGCATAGAAGGAAAGGACAAACGGTGTGACTGCAAAGACAAGCGCATTCCATGCCACTCCAATGATCAGTGTGATTTTTATCAGCTTGCGGAAATAATACTCCGCCTGATCAGTATCTCCCGCGCCCATGCACTGTCCGATGACGGTGATGAATACTGGGGAAAGTGCACTGCTTGTGAGTGCCGCCATGGACCATATACTCTGGGCAATGCCGTTTGCGGCAATCTGGTAGGTACCAAACAGTGCTACCACACTGGAAAGTGCTACTTTGACGAGCTGGAAAATACCGCTCTCGATACCGTTCGGAACTGCGATACTGAGGATCGTTTTCTGGAAGCTCAAGTCTACTTTAAAAATCCACTCTTTCAGATACTGCACCGGATTTCGCTTTGAGAAGCAGAGAACCGTGATAACAGCTGCGGAAAAGATACGCGCAATCAGCGACGGAACCGCAACGCCAGGCACACCTGTATGCAAAGCAAAGACGCCGATACAGTTTCCGACTACGTTGATCACATTCGATGCAATCGAAAGGTACATCGTCGTGCTGGTTTTTCCAAAACTGCGGTACAAAGCCGCTCCCGCATTGTAAATCGCCATTGCCGGATAGGAATATGCCGAGATACGCAGATACGTCACGCATGCCGCCATGACATCATCCTCAACCTTGCCGAACATCAAACGCATCAGCTGTTCGTTGGCAACCAGTACCACTACAGAAATAACAACCGACAGCAATACCGATGCCGTCAGAAGCTGGGAAGCTGCCGCTCCCGCCTGCTCCTTGTCCTTCTTTCCGATATACTGGCTGATGACCACCGCACCGCCGGATGCCAGCGCTGTGAACAGATTGATAAAGATCATATTAAACGCATTGACCAGTGACACACCGGAAACCGCCGCCTCTCCGACAAATCCGATAACAAACACGTCCGCAATTCCGACCAGAGCCACCAGAAGCTGCTCTAGGAAAAGCGGAATAATCAGCTTTTTCAAATCCTGATTTGTAAACATAAAACCCCTCCTGCCATTTTTCTTTCTGTCTCTATTTTAGACATCTAACAGCTCATTTGTCTAATGCTTATTCTAAATGGCAGTTCATACGCGGATTGCATATTACACTTCACAGAAATCTCTTTTCACTTTCTCACACAGCTTGCCATACACACGCTCCACAAACCATGGCTCTGTCGATTTTTCTGCGATCTGCTCCACCGGAATCCAGCCGACTGCGCTGTTTTCATCCGGCTTGCAGCGGATTTCCTGTACCGGGTCTGCTTCCATGAGATATGTCACATTCAGATGGAGATGTGTCGTCACGTACTTTCCGCGCTTCACATGGCCGTCCACCGACAGGATTTCGAGCGAGAATGGCTGATCCGATAAGAGCTTCACCTCTTCAATCCCGGATTCCTCCTTCACTTCTCTTACCGCCACGCTGCAAAGATCCGCATCTCCGTCCGCGTGGCCGCCGAGCCATGACCAGGAATGGTAAATATTGTGATACGCCATCAGCACCTGCTTCCGATCCGGGCTTACGACCCAGGCGGAGGCAGTCAGATGTGCGGTCTCATTTTCCCGCGTCAAAATATCGCATCCGCTCTCCATCCATTTCAGCAGAATCGCCCGATCCCGCTCTTCCTGCTCATTGTACGGACGGTATTCCCGGATCTGCCGCAGCAGGTTTTCTTTGGCTGTTTCATTCTGCATCCGTTTTCCCTCCCACTTTGATTTTAAACGATTGATAAAAAATAGGCTTCGCCTATTCAACTCCCCTGCCCCTCAATCTTGAGGGGATTAGGGGTTTCTTTTTCTAAAATATACCTCATAATAGTCTTATGAATATCTTACAGAAATTTTTACAGACCATTACGAAGAAATTAAATATACTCTTCATCCCAGAAAACTGAGATAGAAAATATCGACAAGATGATTAACTGTGGCGATTCATCATTCGGCGGCGCAATGTATGGCTGTCCTCACTGCGGAAAACTCAAATTCGTTCCTTTCCGCTGTCACAGCCGTTTCTGCCCTACCTGTGGCAACAAATATGCCATAGAACGCACCACCAGTATGTCCTTTAAGCTGGTAAATGTCACATCGCCATTGCGTTTTCACAATCGATGAAAATCTTCGCGAATCCTTTCTCAAGGATCGTTCTCTGCTCGATTGTCTGTTCCACTCTGTAAACAGCGTGATCACTCTCGTATGTTCTACAAAATGAATAAGTCCAAAAACTTCACGCCCGGTTTCATTATGGTTTTACATACTATTTGGCAGAGACCTGAAATGGAATCCGCACATCCACTGCCTCTTATCTGAAGGCGGATACAGTGACGATGGTTTTTGGCGCCATGTCAAACACTTTAATTACACTTATTTACGTAATGCTTTCCGCACTGCTCTGCTTAATGAAATGGAGTCCAAAATCGGTCCTTCTTTCAAAAAAGTGAAAGCGGATTGCTATACGGAGCATAAGCACGGTTTTTACGTTTATGCCAAACCGAACAAATGTGACCCCAAAACAGTTGTCAAATATATCGGTCGATATCTGGGGCGTCCTGTCATCGCTACATCCAGAATTGATAAATACGATGGCGAAATGGTTACTTTCCATTACAACCGACATGAAGACGAACAATACATAGAAGAAACGGTTCCTGCCATGGAATTCATTCAACGATTGATCCGGCACATACCAGAAAAGCATTTCAAAATGATCCGTTATGGAGGTCTCTATGCCCGCCATCGGAAGATTGATTCCAAGCTCCATCGTGCCATTTCAAAAAGTAAACATCCTATTTATCGCAGCTTCAATCAGTGGAGAACTGCTATTCTTTCCTCTTTCGGTTATGACCCTCTGGAATGTCCAGACTGTAAACACAAGATGATGTTTCTTGAACTTTATTACAATCACAAACGCGTATCTCTCGAAGAACTTTACGAGAAAGCAATGTCCAAATCTCGTGGAAGCGTTCTTCTGCATAAATTCCTCAGATTTTATGATATAATCCTCTGAAAGGAGGATAAACTACCATGAAACAAAACATCGAGGAATTACGCAAAAAATATATGGATAATCCCCAGAAGGTATAACTTCCAAGGACATTCGCTTGCTTATGAGCGAGGATGAACTTCTGGATATGGATTATTTCAAATGATATCTCAAAAAATTCTCAATCTGGTCAGGGAGTTTCTTTTCTAAAAATATACCTCATAATAGTCTTATGAATATATCTTACAGAAAAATTTTTACAGACCATTACGAAGAAATTAAATTAAATATACTCTTCATCCCAGAAAACTGAGATAGAAAATATCGACAAGATGATTAACTGTGGCGATTCATCATTCGGCGGCGCAATATGTGGCTGTCCTCACTGCGGAAAACTCAAATTTGTTCCTTTCCGCTGTCACAGCCGTTTCTGCCCTACCTGTGGCAACAAATATGCCAGAACGCACCACCAGTATGTCCTTTAAGCTGGTAAATGTCACACATCGCCATTGCGTTTTCACAATCGATGAAAATCTTCGCGAATCCTTTCTCAGGATCGTTCTCTGCTCGATTGTCTGTTCCACTCTGTAAACAGCGTGATCTCTCGTATGTTCTACAAAATGAATAAGTCCAAAAACTTCACGCCCGGTTTCATTATGGTTTTACATACTTTTGGCAGAGACCTGAAATGGAATCCGCATCCACTGCCTCTTATCTGAAGGCGGATACAGTGACGATGGTTTTGCGCCATCAAACACTTTAATTACACTTATTTACGTAATGCTTTCCGCACTGCTCTGCTTAATGAAATGGAGTCCAAAATCGGTCCTTCTTTCAAAAAAGTGAAAGCGGATTGCTATACGGAGCATAAGCACGGTTTTTACGTTTATGCCAAACCGAACAAATGAATACAAAACAGTTGTCAAATATATCGGTCGATATCTGGCGTCCTGTCATCGCCACATCCAGAATTGATAAATACGATGGCGAAATGGTTACTTTCCATTACAACCGACATGAAGACGAACAATACATAGAAGAAACGGTTCCTGCCATGGAATTCATTCAACGATTGATCCGGCACATACCAGAAAAGCATTTCAAAATGATCCGTTATGGAGGTCTCTATGCCCGCCATCGGAAGATTGATTCCAAGCTCCATCGTGCCATTTCAAAAAGTAAACATCCTATTATCGCAGCTTCAATCAGTGGAGAACTGCTATTCTTTCCTCTTTCGGTTATGACCCTCTGGAATGTCCAGACTGTAAACACAAGATGATGTTTCTTGAACTTTATTACAATCACAAACGCGTATCTCTCGAAGAACTTTACGAGCAATGTCCAAATCTCGTGGAAAGCGTTCTTCTGCATAAATTCCTCAGATTTTATGATATAATCCTCTGAAAGGAGGATAAACTACCATGAAACAAAACATCGAGGAATTACGCAAAAAATATATGGATAATCCCCCAGAAGGTATAACTTCCAAGGACATTCGCCTTATGAGCGAGGATGAACTTCTGGATATGGATTATTTCTTAAATGATGATGAACTTGATGACGATTTTGGTGAAGAAGGTTTTTATATCTTCTAAAACCAACATTCGTCTACTTGTTGTGCCGCCTCTGTGCGGGCCCTTTCAAGAGAGCCATAGGCAGTCTCCCTATAAAGTAAAAGACCCCCTGTATTTCCTACAGGCCGCCAGGAGTCTCCTGATTGAACACAAATCATGCTATTGCATGAAAATCCTGATTCGGACAGATTCTGCTTAAATTAAGCGTTCTTCTGAGCGATAAGCTACCGGAAAACTGCCGGACGGGCGATCGGCGCTGGAACGGTGGTAGAAACATAGTCCAGACCCAGTTTGTTGCAGAACTCTACGGAGCTCGGATCTCCACCGTGCTCACCACCGAAGATTACGATGCGGAAGAGGTTAACCGGTCTTCCAAGATCGATAGCCATCTTCATCAGCTTACACCATTTAAAATGCAGTAGGTTTTGCAGATGGATCGTTCTCGAAGATCTTAGCGTCATAGTAAGCGTTCAGGAATTTACCAGCATCGTCACGGGAGAATCCGTAAGTCATCTGAGTAAAGGTCGTTGGTTCCAAAGCAGAAGAAGTCTGCCTCTTTTGCGATCTCATCTGCAGTCAGAGCTGCTCTCGGGATCTCGATCATGGTACCAACTTCGTATTCAAGGTCGCTGCGGCTGCAGCTTTCAGCGTCAGCGGTCTCTACTACGAATTTCTTAACGTATTTCAGCTCTTTGATATCGCCTACCAGCGGAATCATGATTTCCGGTTTACATTCCAGTCCGGATGAGCTTTCTTTACACGTTGATTGCTGCGCGGATTACTGCGCTTGTCTGCATCTTAGCGATTTCCGGATAAGTTACAGCAAGACGGCATCCACGATGACCCATCATCGGGTTGAACTCATGCAGAGAATCGATGATAGCTTTGATCTGCTCAACAGTCTTGCCCTGTGCGTCAGCCAGTTTCTCAATGTCCTCTTCTTCGGTCGGAACGAACTCATGTAACGGCGGATCCAGGAAACGGATGGTAACCGGGTTACCTTCCAGAGCTTCATACAGCTTCTCGAAGTCTCCCTGCTGTTCCGGAAGGATCTTAGCAAGTGCTGCTTCTCTTTCTTCTACTGTATCAGAGCAGATCATCTCACGGAATGCGTCGATACGGTCGCCCTCGAAGAACATATGCTCGGTACGGCAAAGGCCAATGCCCTCTGCGCCAAGCTCACGAGCTTTTTTAGCATCTGCCGGAGTATCTGCGTTTGTACGAACTTTCATGGTTCTGTATTTATCTGCCCATCCCATGATTCTTCCGAACTCGCCAGCGATGGTAGCGTCTACGGTCGGGATCAGTCCGTCATAGATGCATCCTGTAGAACCATCCAGAGAGATGCAGTCTCCCTCGTGGAACTCTTTGCCAGCCAGAGTGAATTTCTTGTTTGCCTCATCCATTACGATATCACCGCAACCGGATACACAGCAGGTTCCCATACCACGGGCAACTACGGCTGCGTGGGAAGTCATACCACCACGAACAGTCAGGATACCCTGTGCAGATTTCATACCTGTGATATCTTCTGGGGATGTCTCAAGACGAACCAGAACAACTTTTTCTCCTCTTTCAGCCCATGCAACAGCGTCATCAGCTGTGAAGACGATTTTACCGCAAGCAGCTCCCGGAGATGCTCCCAGTGCTTTTGCCATTGGAGTAGCCTCTTTCAGTGCTTTTGCATCGAACTGCGGATGAAGCAGAGAGTCAAGGTTACGAGGATCGATCATTGCAACTGCCTCTTCCTCTGTTCTCATTCCCTCATCTACAAGGTCGCAGGCGATTTTCAGAGCAGCTTTTGCTGTTCTCTTACCGTTACGTGTCTGCAGCATGTACAGTTTACCGTGCTCTACAGTGAACTCCATGTCCTGCATATCTCTGTAGTGTGTTTCCAGAGTTTTGCAAACTTCTTTGAACTGTTTGAAAGCTTCCGGGAATTTCTCTTCCATCTCGGAAATGTGCATAGGTGTACGAACACCAGCAACTACGTCTTCACCCTGTGCGTTTGGTCAGGAACTCACCGAACAGTCCGTTCTCTCCTGTAGCAGGGTCACGGGTAAAGGCAACACCTGTACCACAGTCATCTCCCATGTTTCCGAATGCCATCATCTGTACGTTAACAGCGGTACCCCAGGAATACGGGATGTCGTTGTCACGACGATAAACGTTTGCTCTCGGGTTGTCCCAGGAACGGAATACGGCTTTTACAGCCTCCATCAGCTGTACCTTAGGATCGGTCGGGAAATCCTCACCGATTTTAGCTTTGTACTCAGCTTTGAACTGCTCAGCCAGTTTTTTGAGGTCATCTGCATCAAGATCTACGTCCTGTTTTACGCCTTTCTCCTCTTTCATCTTGTCGATCAGCTCTTCGAAGTATTTTTTACCAACTTCCATAACTACGTCAGAGAACATCTGAATGAATCTTCTGTAGCAGTCCCAAGCCCAACGTGGGTTGCCGGAAGCCTGTGACAGAGTTTCAACAACCTCTTCGTTCAGACCAAGGTTCAGGATGGTATCCATCATACCTGGCATGGAAGCTCTTGCTCCGGAACGTACAGAAACGAGCAGCGGATTCTTAGCGTCTCCGAATTTCTTTCCTGTGATTCCTTCCATTTTATCGATTGCTTCCATGATCTGACCCATGATCTCGTCGTTGATCTGTCTGCCATCCTCATAGTACTGTGTACAAGCCTCGGTTGTTACCGTGAATCCCTGTGGTACAGGAAGTCCCAGGTTTGTCATCTCAGCCAGGTTTGCGCCTTTTCCACCGAGAAGGTTACGCATGTCTGCATTACCTTCAGTGAACATGTAAACCCATTTTGCCATTGTTACTTTTCCTCCTACTTGTAATTTTGATAGGTTATAGTAAAGTATTTCCAGATTGCCCTGGATGATACGTTCACCCTATACTGATTGCACCGAAAATAAAGATATCCTCGGGGCGCACACATTTATTTTACCATAAGAATATCTTTAGTCAATAAAAATATGGCAAATTTTCGGTATTTTTTTTAATTTCTGGTTCTGCGTCCCTCTTGTGTTCTATTATATCAGCTTTTGGTTACTTTTTACAGGGTTTTTTGTAATTTTCGCGTAAAAAAAGAAGTATCGCACAATTTTTTTCATTTTACGATACTTCTTCTTCTATTTTTCCTGGTAAATTTTCGGAATTGTTCGATTTTATGATTTCAGAATTACGGTTTTGATTACGAAATACAGCAGCACAATCACACCGAGTACGATACGGTACCAGCCGAAGGCTTTGAAATCGTGCTTCTTGATGTACTGCATCAGGAATTTGATGGCAAAAATCGATACCGCAAATGCCACCAGCATGCCGACGATCATGATCGCCACCTCAACACCGGTAAAGGCAAAGCCGTGTTTTACCAGTTTTAAAAGGCTCGCGCCGAACATAACCGGAACGGCAAGGAAAAACGTGTACTCCGATGCCAGCTCTCTCGAGCATCCCAGCAGGATACCGCCGATGATGGTTGCTCCCGAACGGGAAGTTCCCGGTACGATGGAAAGGAGCTGGAAAACACCGATATACAGCGCATTTTTCCAGGTAATCTCTTTGATTTTTGTTGCAGACAGTGTTCTCGTCTTGTTGTAATTCTCAATGATGATGAAGAGGACACCATAGATGATCAGCATCAGTGCTACGATCACGTAATTCATCAGATGGGCCTCGATCCAGTCGTTGAATGCCAGTCCGATCACGGCTGCCGGCAGACACGATACGACGATCTTGAACCACATGATAATTTTGTCCAGATAACAGTAATTGTCTACAAAGTTCTGCATACCTGCAAAGACCTTGTTGTCGCTTGGATTGGCAAAATAGCTCTTGCTTTTCGCTTTGCTTTTGCCATGAAACGGCCAGAGATCCCAGAAATAGATGACGACAACCGCAAGGATTGCACCGAGCTGGATAACAACTTCAAAAACATTCTTGAAATCAGCTGTCACATTCAGCTTAATAAACTCATCTACCAGAATCATGTGGCCGGTGCTGCTGATCGGAAGCCACTCGGTAATGCCCTCTACGATACCCAGCAGGATAACCTTTAACCACTCAATGATGTTCATACGATATGTACCTTTCTCTTTTTGAATTGGATGCCCTTTTCTGGCATTCTATTAAAAATCTATCATACTTATGCTAAAAACACAAGCGCGTCACGTTTTCTTTTTTGTAAAATCCATTCAAACCCACTATTCGGCCAAGCTCTCTGCCGCTTTGTTTCTGCAGCAGAGAGCTTTTCTTTGCTTTATGCTTCTATCATGCTTATCTCTTGTCGATCGTTGCGATATCGATCAGGGTCAGCTTCTTCACATCTGTATTTTCCAGACTGGTTACGAGTGCGGTTGCGGTATCCAGAGAGGTCAGTACGTTGACACCTGTCTCGATCGCGTTCCGGCGGATGACGAATCCGTCTTTGGAGTGCTCAACACCCTGGGACGGAGTATCGATGACGAGGTCGATCTTGTGGCCGAGGATCAGGTCCATCAGGTTCGGTGGACGGCTGCTCGATCTTGTTGGTGCGGATCGCATTTACGCCGTTCTCGTTCAGGGCTTTCGCGGTATTTCTCGTCGCATAGATCTTGTAGCCGAGAGCCTGGAATCTCTGTGCGATCGGAACGATATCCTCTTTATCCTCATCCTTTACGGTGATGATCATGTTTTTGTATTTCGGCAGGTTGATTCCGGCGCCGAGGAATGCTTTGTAAAGAGCCTCGTTGAAGGTCTTTGCGATACCCAGGCACTCACCGGTGGACTTCATCTCCGGTCCAAGGCTGATATCAGCGCCGCGGATCTTCTCGAAGGAGAATACTGGCATCTTGATGGCAATGTAATCTGCCTCTCTCTGCAGACCCGGCTCGTAGCCAAGCTCGCGGATCGTGTGGCCGAGGATGACTTTCGTTGCCAGCGGAACGATCGGGATTCCGGTTACCTTGCTGATGTACGGCACGGTACGGGAAGAACGCGGGTTGACCTCGATGACGTAAACATCCTCACCGCATACGATGAACTGGATGTTGATCATACCGATGACATGCAGGGATCTTGCCAGACGTTTCGTATACTCTACGATGGTGTCTTTTGCATGCTGGCTGATGCTCTGTGCCGGATAAACAGAGATACTGTCTCCGGAGTGAACGCCGGCGCGCTCGATGTGCTCCATGATACCAGGAATCAGGATATCGGTGCCGTCGCAGATGGCATCGACCTCGATCTCCTTACCCTGCAGATATTTATCTACTAGGATCGGATGATCCTGCGCGATCTGGTTGATGATGCCGATGAATTCGTCGATATCCTCATCGCAGATCGCGATCTGCATACCCTGTCCGCCAAGTACATAGGACGGGCGGACGAGTACCGGGTAGCCGAGCTCATTGGCTGCCTTTTTTGCCTTCTTCTGCGGTAAATACGGTGTGTCCCTTCGGACGCGGGATTTCACACTGCTCCAGGATCTCATCAAACAGCTCTCTGTCCTCAGCCGCATCTACGTTCTCTGCAGATGTTCCGAAGGATCGGCACACCCATTTTCAGGAGTGCTTCGGTCAGCTTGATCGCGGTCTGGCCGCCGAACTGTACAACGGCTCCGTCCGGATGCTCGATGTTGACGATATTTTCTACATCTTCCGGTGTCAGTGGCTCAAAATACAGTTTGTCTGCAATGTCGAAGTCTGTACTTACGGTTTCCGGGTTGTTGTTGATGATGATGGTCTCATATCCTTCTTTGGAGAATGCCCAGGTACAGTGTACAGAACAGAAGTCAAACTCGATACCCTGTCCGATACGGATCGGGCCGGAACCAAGGACGAGGACTTTCTTTCTGTCGTTTGTCTCGACAGCTTCGTTTTCGCCGCCGTATACGGAATAGTAATACGGTGTGGTTGCTGCGAACTCAGCGGCACAGGTATCTACCATCTTGTAAGCTGCGGTGATATCATACTGTTTTCTTAACGCTTTTACTTCTTCTTCGGTCTTTCCTGCCAGTTTTGCCACCAGGTAATCCGGGAACTCAATGCGTTTTGCTTCGCGCAGCAGATCCTCATCCAGCTCTTTGGCCTGTAATGCCTGCTCCATCTCAACGAGGATAGCCAGCTTATCGATGAACCATACATCGATTTTGGTGATCTCGTGGATCTCGTCGTAGGAGATGCCCTGACGGATCGCCTCTGCGATTCTCCAGATTCTCATATCGTCTACGATGTGAAGCTCTTCGATCAGCTCGTCTTTGGACAGGTGGCTGAAGTCATAGGACATCAGGGAATCTACATGCTGCTCCAGGGAACGGATGGCCTTCATGAGGGCACCCTCAAAGTTGGTGCAGATACTCATAACCTCGCCGGTTGCCTTCATCTGGGTTCCCAGGGTACGTTTTGCGCTGATAAATTTATCAAACGGCAGACGCGGGATCTTGACAACACAGTAATCCAGCATCGGCTCGAAGCTTGCGTAGGTTTTTCCGGTAATGGCGTTCGGGATCTCATCCAGTGTGTATCCAAGTGCGATCTTTGCTGCAACCTTGGCGATCGGGTAACCGGTAGCCTTGGAAGCCAGCGCGGAAGAACGGCTTACACGCGGATTTACCTCGATGACGCAGTACTCAAAGCTGGTCGGGTGCAGGGCGTACTGTACGTTGCAGCCGCCGGTGATGTTCAACTCGCTGATGATGTTCAGGGCGGAGGTACGCAGCATCTGATACTCTTTATCTCCCAGGGTCTGGGACGGTGCTACGACAATACTGTCTCCGGTGTGAACGCCGACCGGGTCGATGTTTTCCATGTTGCAGACGGTGATCCCGTTGCCGGCGCTGTCGCGCATTACCTCGTACTCAATCTCTTTCCATCCGGCGATACATCTTTCAACGAGAACTTCGCCGACACGGGAAAGACGGAGTCCGTTCGAGAGGATCTCGATCAGCTCTTCTTCGTTGTAAGCGATTCCGCCGCCGCTTCCGCCCAGGGTGTATGCCGGACGCAGTACTACCGGATAACCGATCTTGTTGGTGAAATCGATACCAGCCTGTACATCATGGACAACCAGGGATGCCGCTACCGGCTCGCCGATTTTTTCTCCATGGTATCTTTGAATTCCTGACGGTCCTCTGCTTTTTTGATGGTCTGTGCTGTGGTACCGATCAGGCGTACGTTGTTTTCTTTTAAGAAGCCTTTTTCTTCGAGCTCCATGGCAAGGTTCAGTCCTGCCTGGCCGCCCAGGGTCGGAAGTACGCTGTCCGGTTTTTCTTTCTTAATCAGCTGCTCTACCACTTCCAGGGTCAGCGGCTCAATGTAAACACGGTCTGCGATATCTTTATCGGTCATGATGGTTGCCGGGTTTGAGTTCAGAAGTACAACTTCCATGCCTTCTTCTTTCAGGGAACGGCACGCCTGTGTTCCTGCGTAGTCAAATTCTGCTGCCTGTCCGATGACGATCGGACCGGAACCGATAACCAGAACTTTTTTAATATTCGGATTCTTTGGCATTATTTGTTACCTCCCATCATCTCAAGGAATCGATCAAACAGGTATCCGGAATCCTGCGGGCCAGGGCATGCCTCCGGATGGAACTGTACGGTAAAGATGTTTTTGCCGACGTATTTGAGTCCCTCGTTGGTGCCGTCGTTGACGTTCACAAAGGCCGGAACTGCCACATTCGGATCCAGGGTATCGGTATCTACGACGTAGCCGTGGTTCTGGGAAGAAATGTAAACTCTTCCGGTTGCCAGGTCCTTCACCGGGTGGTTTCCGCCGCGGTGGCCGTATTTCATCTTGTGGGTATCTGCGCCGGTAGCCAGTGCCATCAGCTGATGTCCAAGACAGATTGCAAAGATCGGTACATTGGAATCGTACAGTTTTTTAATCTCTTTGATAATGGATACGCATTCTTTCGGATCTCCAGGGCCGTTGGACAGCATGATTCCGTCCGGATTTGCGGCGAGGATCTCTTCTGCTGTAGTAAGCGCCGGATAAATGGTCACTTCGCATCCGCGCTCATTTAAGGAACGTGCGATGTTGTTCTTTGCGCCAAGATCCAGAAGTGCAACTTTAAAGCCTTCTCCTTTTAAAACTGATTTTTCAGAGCAGGTTACCTTTTCTACAACTTTTCCGGTATTATACGCTTTTAATTTTGGAATAATTTCATCGAGGTGATAATTTTCGTTGGTCGTGATCATACCGTTCATGGTACCTTTTTCACGAAGAATTTTGGTGAGAGCACGAGTATCGATTCCGGCGATTCCGGGAATATCGAACTTTTTCAGGAAATTCTGAATGGTGTCCTGGCAACGGAAGTTGCTGGGGAGACGGGATAATTCTCTTACAATATAGCCATCCGGCCAGGGTCTTAAGGACTCCTGATCATCATAACAAATTCCATAGTTTCCAATAAGAGGATACGTCATACATACTGCCTGTCCCGCATAGGATGGGTCAGTCAGCACTTCGAGATATCCAGTCATGGATGTATTAAATACGATTTCACTGATCACTTCTTTTTGTGAACCAATGCTGGTTCCGGTAAAGACATGCCCGTCTTCTAAGATTAGAAAAGCTTTCATCATTCCACCGTTTTCCTTTCTTTTTCGTTCGGTTTTGAGTTTGTATGAAATATGCATCTCATACTTTAATCTTTCAGATTCTATCACAACCAGGGAAACATTTCAACTATTTTTGTCGAATTACGGAAATTTCTTTTCTGGAATACTTTTGAAGTGTGTATTGGGCATAAAATGTCCTGTCGGAATTATTTTCTTTTCTGGAAAAATAAAAATACCCTGACGGAAAGTTTTCACACTTCCCATCAGGGCAATCCGAATTGGTCCACCGGACCAATTCTTGATACGCAAAGCAAAAAAATAATGCAGGAGATGGGACTGAACCCACACGATCTTGCGACCACAGGCACCTGAAGCCTGCGCGTCTGCCAATTCCGCCACTCCTGCATTTCTTAGTTGTCTTAGCGGTTGTCCGCTTGACAAGATAGATAATAACAGCTTTCTAAAGAAAAGTCAACACTTTTTTTGAAAAATTTTTAATTTTTTTTGATTTTATGAAAAATATGGATAATAGCGATAATTTTAAACAATTTTACACTATCTGAGATTCGTCTGTTTTTCTTTCCCCGTCTGCACATCTTCTCCGCACAGAAATAAAAAGACCCTGCCGGGAAGTTTCTGCATCATTCCAGGCAGGGTAATCCGAATTGGTCCACCGAACCAATTCTTGATACGCAAAGCGAAAAATAATGCAGGAGATGGGACTTGAACCCACACGATCTTGCGACCACAGGCACCTGAAGCCTGCGCGTCTGCCAATTCCGCCACTCCTGCATTTCTTGTCTTGCGGCTCTCATGTGCCGTTCAACAAAACATATATTACCAGATGATTCCGAATCTGTCAACAGCTTTTTTCAAATTTTTTCAAAAAATTTCAAATTTTCTTTTTTGCCCCGAAAAGCCCGCCATCCGCAGGGCTTTTCGGGAGATCCTGCATCACCTGGACTCCCGGCAGGAAATTGCCGTCAGCAGCGCAATTCCGAAGAAAATACAGAAATCAGAAACATTGAACACAAGTCTGGAACTTCTCCGGTCCAAACCGGAAGCTGACATAGTCGGTCACGTAACCTCTCTTATGCCGGTCATACCAGTTCGACATGCCGCCGCCAATCGTAAGCGCAAGCCCAAGCTTCTTCGCCTTACACTTACGTCTGCCCGCCAGCGCTCCGAGACGCGCCCACAGTCCGGACAGCAAAAAGAAGGTGAGAATTTCCACCTTCTTCGTGCTGTCCGCGAAGCCGCCGCCCGCTACGCCGCGGTTATGACATTTCCGCAGGACAATATGTCCTTTACAGACCGGGATCTGCTCATTTTCCTTTAACTCCTCTTCTGCCTTCTTTTTCAGGCATCCGTCTGCAAGGAAAACCGCTCCCGGCAGCAGGGTCCAGATCATTCCTCTTCCGGTACCTCTGCTTCTTTTTCAGGCTCTTCTTCCGGCTCTTCTTCCGGCGCTGCCGCTTCGGTTTCTTCTGCTTTTTCTTCCGGTTCTACGTGTACAAACTCGGCATCCTCCGGCTCTTCTTCCTTCTCCGGCATAGCAGCACCGCAGCGCATGCAGAAAGCTGCATCTTTCGGAACACTTGCGCCGCAGGCCGGGCATACGATGCGGCCTCTCTTGTTTGCCACGTCTTCCCTGCAGTCTGCAATCTCTTTTTCCAGATCGGTGATATCTTTGCAGATGCCGGCAAGATTCTCGTCGAATGCTTCGCCGTTCAGATAGCGGTTGTAGATGATCTGTCCGATATCCTGGTAATTCTTCTCAATCTGATCCTCGAGCGCATGCTGACGGGTGCGGATCTTCTGAATTTCTACGAATTCATCTGTTTTCTTTCCCACAGTATCCACTGTTTTTTTCAGTGTTTTACTTAAATTTCCAAAAAAATCCTCTGCCATAGTTAAAACCCTCTCTTTCTTATCTCTTATTTCAAGAAAACGCCAGTTTCACGTCTGCTCCGCTGTGTTTTCCAGTTACCTTATTTCTGCTCTAACTTTGGAACTTCCTAGCCGCGCAGGAGAATCGTCGGCCCGCCGGTCTTTTCAATATAGTCTTTTGTGATGATAACCTCTCCGATGCTGCTGTCCTTTGGAATCTCAATATACATGATATCCAGCATGAAATCCTCGATGATCGAACGGAGTGCTCTCGCACCGGTATCTTTTTCCAGCGCTTTTCTTGCAATAGAGCGAAGTGCATCATCATCAAATTCCAGTTTCACCTCGTCGAGTTCGAGCAGTCTCTTATACTGCTTCAGGATCGCATTTTTCGGTTCTTTTAAGATCTCGACCAGCATATCCTCATTGAGACTCTCCAGCGTAAATACGATGGCCAAGGAACTCCGGCACCATACCGAAAGTCCGAAGGTCTTCTAAGGTCACCTGTGACAGCAGGTTCTTATCCCCATCATACTTGTCCTTCAGATCCGCCTGGAAGCCAATGGAAGCTGTCTTGTTCAGACGCTCCTTGATGATGTCCGTCAGATCCGGGAAGGCACCGCCGCAGATAAAGAGAATGTTTCTGGTATTGACGGTCTCGAGCGGAACCATCGCATTTTTGCTGTTGGCTCCCACCGGAACTTCGATGTCGCTGCCCTCGAGGAGCTTCAGCATTCCCTGCTGTACGGCTTCTCCGCTGACGTCTCTGGTTTGTATTTTTTTTTCGCAATCTTGTCGATCTCGTCGATGAAGATAATACCGTGCTCCGCGCGCTCCACATCGTTGTCTGCGGCCGCTAAAAGCTTAGATACCACGCTTTCAATATCATCGCCGATATAACCCGCTTCGGTAAGGGATGTGGCGTCCGTGATGGCAAGCGGCACATCTAAGAGGCGTGCCAGTGTCTGCACCAGATACGTTTTTCCGGAACCGGTCGGTCCGATCATCAGCATGTTGGATTTTTCGATCTCGATATTTCCGTCCTGCGGTGCAAAGACACGTTTGTAATGGTTGTAAACGGCAACCGACATGACTTTCTTTGCACGTTCCTGGCCGATGACGTATTCGTCAAGCATCGCCTTGATCCGGTGCGGCGGCGGAATGTCCTTGATGGAAAATTCTTTTGTTTTCTTCTTTTCTTCTTTTTTCTTTACCCGCTGCCGGTTCGGGATCTGGTTGGAAAGCCCGGAGAGATCGAACATGCCGATATTCGGCATGTTGTTCATATTATTCATCATCTCATTGATCTGGCCCGGGTTCTGGTTCATGGTATCAAAGCTCTTCTGCATGCAGTCCGGGCAGATATTGATGTTTCCCGGAAGGGTAATCATCTTTCCGGCTTTGCTCTCCGGTCTGCGGCACATGAAGCAGACTTTTTCATAGGTATCTTCTGTATGATGGTCAGAGCTTTTTGTTTCCGCCTTAGTTTCGTCCGCGGTACCGTCCACTCTGTCTTTCTCTTCTGACATGATTTTTCAAATTCCTTTCTGTAATAGATCGCTTGGTCTAGCTTGATTATAGCCCAAAAGCCATAGGGTCACAAGTAAAAACTTTCTTAAAAATTACCAACTTTTTTAAGAATTTTACAAATTCAAAAAATTATATCAAAAAATGCAGAAAAAGGCGGACAGCCAGGCGTTCATATTCCTGTGCTGTCCGTCTTTTTTCTCTTAGGAAATAGTTATTTCGAGTTTTTATCTGTTGCCAAACGGATTCTGAATACCCTGGTCATTCTGATCGGAGCTTCCGGTTCCATCGTTTGTGGTTCCGTTGCTGCTTCCGCTCGTCTGCGGCATATCTGCTGCAGAGCCAAGGGTCAGCGTCAGTGTTACTTCTTTGTACTCACCGTTGTCCGCGCGCTGTACGGTGACATCTACAGTCTCGCCTGCCGCATAATAGGTCAGTGTCTCTTTAAGCCTTTGGCGTTCGAGATGCTTCTTCCATCAAACGTGGTGATAACATCGCCTTTCTTGAAGCCCGCATCGGCTGCCGGGCTGCCGTCCACAACGCTCATGATGCAGACACCGGTCGGAATACCGTAGTTCTGGGAAACATCTGCGCTGACATCCGCCATGTTAATTCCGATATAAGCGGCCTCCATCATCGCTGACTTTGTATCTTGTTGTCAGGTTCATCAGGTTCTGCAGAATCGGCTCCGCTTTCGAAATCGGGATCGCAAAGCCCATGCCCTCGACCTGTGTGGAGCTGTATTTTGCTTCGTTAATGCCGATCAGCTCACCGTTCATGTTCAGAAGGGCGCCGCCGCTGTTTCCAGGGTTGATGGCTGCATCGGTCTGGATCAGTCCCTCAGAAGTAATCGTCTCGCCGGTACTCTCATCCTGACTGGAGATCGTACGGTCTTTTGCACTGATATATCCGCTCGTCAGGGACTGGCCGGTTCCCAGTGCATTTCCGATTGCCACAACCTGATCACCGACCTCAAGGTCATCGGAATTTCCCATCACGGCAATTTTGATCTGGCTCTTTGTCTCGTCCTTGATGTCGGAAAGTTTTACTGCAACAACAGCAAGGTCATTGTCCGCATCGGTACCTTTGATCTGGCCTTCTACCGTCTCATCGTCGATAAAGCTGACGGAAAGAGACGTTGCACCGCTGACAACGTGGTTGTTTGTCGCAATCAGGAGCTCATCGTCGTTCTGTCCGACAATAACTCCGGTTCCGCTTGCAGGAACTTCCTGGCTTGTGGTTCCGAAGAATGTCTCAACTTCTTCCACCGTTGTCGTAGAAATTGCTACCAGAGACGGCATCGCACTCGATGCAACATCTTTCACGGACATCTCGCCGGTTGCTTTTACGGTATCGGAGGTATCACTGCTGTCTGCTGCCGTTGTTGTGGTGGTCGTCGGAATTGTAACTTCCTGCTTCTGCTCTGTTGCTGTACCGATCACTTTCGTACCGACTGCTGCAGTCCCAATGAAAACACCGCCTGCCACGAGTCCGAAGCACGCTGCCATGGCAAGTGTCATGCCCCATTTTTTTGCGGCTGACATTGGTTTTTTCGCTTTCTTTTTGTGATCCTGCGGCTGCGGAACGGCAGAAAACTGTGGTTTTTCCTGCTTCGGAGCACTCTGTGTCTGTGACTGGTACTGATAATGTTCTGTCTTTGCAGAAGATGTCTGCTCTGCCTTTGCCTCCGACGGGTCCGGTTTTCCGGTGTAGGAAGCGCTGTTATTCTCCTCGCCGGTCTTTCCGCTGATTTTCGGATTCACCCAGCTGTAGGTTGTCGTTTTCTTTTCTTCCGCCTTCGGCGCTTCTGCGGTTTCCTGCGGTTTTTCCGTCTCTGCCGCACTCTGCTCTGCTGTCGTTTCTGCTTTTACTTCTTCTGTATGCTCTGCAGCTTCTTGGTTCTCTGCTGCCTCACCATTTATTTCTTCTTTTTTGAATTCTTCACTCATGGCTGATCCCTCTTTCTCTTTTCTATCTCAGGCACCAATACACAGTGCTCTTATTTCTTTCTTCATTTTCTACTGCCTATTGTACGTTAGAATTGTGTTGAAACTGTGATAATTTTGAAAAAAGAGGAATTTTATGCTGCGGTTTTTATTCTACCGTAACGGATTTCGCCAAGTTTCTCGGTTTATCCACATCGAGGCCTCTGCCGATCGATACGTAGTAGCCAAAGAGCTGCAGCGGAATGATCGCCAGGGAGTTTGCAAAAATCGGATTTGTCTCCGGCAGGTAAACTACGTAGTCGGCTACTTTTTCCACTTCTGTATTGCCAACGGTCGTTACCGCCATGACAAACGCGCCTCGTGTCTTCACTTCCTGAATATTGCTGATCGTTTTCTTGTAGAGCTCCGGCTGGGTCAGCACGGCTACGACAAGGCGTCCGTCCTCAATCAGGGAAATGGTTCCGTGTTTCAGCTCACCGGCTGCATACGCCTCGGAATGGATGTAGGAAATCTCTTTCAGCTTCAGGGAGCCCTCCATCGAGATTGCATAGTCGATGCCGCGTCCGATGAAAAAGACGTGTTCTGCCGCAAGATAACGGTTGGCAAAACGCTGTACGTTCTCCTTGTGGGACAGCAGCAGGGAAATCTGCTCCGGCAGGCGTCAAGGCTCTGGATCATTGCATCGAAGTCATTCTGTGAAACGGTTCCGCGTACTTTGGCAAACTTCATCGCCAGAAGATACTGCGCGATAAGCTGTGTGCTGTACGCTTTCGTTGTCGCAACAGCGATCTCCGGACCGGCCCAGGTGTACATGACATTGTCTGCCTCTCTTTGTACCTTTAGAACTTCCTTAACTACATTTACGCCGTGATGCCAAGGGTACGTAACGCCCTTTCTTTTGCAAGGCGGAGAGCCGCGAGGGTATCGGCCGTCTCACCCGACTGGCTGACGATGACCACGAGCGTATTTTCCGGCAGAATCGGATCACGGTAGCGGAATTCGCTTGCCAGATCTACCTCAACCGGGATTCTTGCCAGCTTTTCGAAGATGTATTTTGCGGTTACACCGGTGTGATATGCAGAACCACAGGCAACAATAAAGATCTTGCTGATTGCACGGATCTCTTCGTCCGTCATGCCAAGCTCCTCGATCACTACGTCACCATTCTTGATGCGTGGGGTCAGCGTATCTTTTACGGCTTTTGGCTGCTCATGCATCTCTTTCAGCATAAAATGCTCATAGCCGCCTTTCTCTGCGGCATTCATATCCCATTCGATGTGCGTAGGCTCCTTTTGCAGCTCCTCCTCATCGATATTGTAAAAATGAAGGCCGTCTCGGGTCAGCTTGACAATCTCCTCATTTTCCAGAAAATAGACATCTCTTGTATATTTCAGTACAGCCGGAACGTCGGATGCAATCAGGTTTCCGCTCTTACTTGTACCAACGATCAGCGGGCTGTCTTTACGGACCGCATACACCTCATCCGGATGGTCGCGGAACAGGATACCCAGTGCATACGATCCCTCCATACGGTGCATAACCTTTGTGATCGTTGCAAGCGGATCGCCGTTATAATAGTAATCCAGCATATGGGCAATTACCTCGGTATCTGTCTCCGAAAGGAACTCATATCCTTTGGACATCAGTTTTTTCTTTAATTTCAGATAATTCTCAATAATTCCATTGTGTACAACGACAATCGAGTGGTCTTTATTGAAATGCGGATGTGCATTCAGATCGAAGGTGCCCCATGCGTTGCCCATCTCGTATGTCCGATTCCTACGGTACCCGGAAGTGTCGCTCCATTTTGTGTCATTTCCTCAAGCACCTTCAGACGGCCCATTGCTTTCTGCATCTGAATTTTGTTTCCATCGTATACAGCAATTCCGGCCGAATCGTATCCGCGGTACTCCAGCTTTGACAATCCGTCCAGCAGCACCGGGGCAGCCTGGCAGGCTCCAATATATCCAACAATTCCACACATAGATTTTTTCCTCCTAACTAGTAAAAAAGGCGGCACCCCTTTGTTCTGTTTTCAGGTTATGCCGCCTTCTAATTTCTTGTTCTTTACTTTTTTTACCACGCTGCTCCGTTCTCTGTCAACCTTATGGAGCATTTCGTATTTACTTACAAGATCTTTTTATTTTTGTTTTTTACTTTCACTTATCTTCTATTTCGTTTTTTTCGTATCTTTCCGTGATATTCCCACCATGTTTTGTTTGAGGTACACCAGCGGATTACACTGTCCGGAAGGCTTTTGTATCGTTTTCCGAGGAAGTATCCCACATATTTGAATCCGCTTTGAAAGAATAACGTGACGAGCAGCCACGGCTTATGAATTTTGCAGACGTAGGATGCCGATTTTTTCACCATACGGATTCCCTCACCCTCAGACGGATACGCATCAAAGATCTCCGGATGCTGTGCCTGGGATACACCGAGGTCGAAATTGCGGTGAAACTGTGCCAGACAACCGTAATTGTGGGAATGTACCACCTTCGCATCTGCCGCATAGGCAATCGCATAGCCCGCCTGCACAAGATGCCCGGCATAGATCATATCTTCGTTAAACAAGGTGCTTTCTACAAATCCACCCAGCTCTTCATATGTCCTGCGGTCATACATTGCACAGACATTGGAGCAGAAAAAAGTCTTAACACCAAGTTTTGGCAGATCACCGGCATCCTTGATATCACTCTCCTCCGGATAGTTAAAGCCTCTCGTAAACCGTTCCAGTGTACGGCAGTCATCCCGCGGAAGCTGCCGCGCATAGGCCGCCTTCACATGCGGCAGTGAAAATTTTTCCACCAGATGTTCCACGCACGCATTGTCGTACGGCATGGCATCCTGGGTCATAAAAAGCAAAAGATCCGCATCCGAACTTTCTGCCATCGCCCTTCTCGTTCCGCCGTGGTCAAATTCGCTTGGCCGGATATGCTCTACCATAATTTTATCCGATAACTGCTCCCACGCCGGGTTCCAGAACTTTTTCCCTGTGTTTACAACCCGGATCGACCGGATCGGGTAAGTCTGTTCCAAAAGGCGGGGCAGAAGCTCTGCGAACTCCTGCCCTGGTTTATACGTTGGTATCATAACATCAACGGTATAGAATTTCATGTCTGGTTTTCTCCCTCGTATTTAGTCGCCTGCGATCACCGAATCTGCCTCTGCACCAGGCCCCTGGTTCAGCACATAGCCGATCATATCTTCATCGTAACCGCTCTTTAATGTAGTCGCTGTACTCTGTAACAGCCGCAGACGGTTCATACGAAAGACCCGGATACAGATATTCATGCAGCTCTCTTACATTGAACTCCAGCGTAACCGGAATTACAACATCCTCACCAAGGGCATTCACTACATTTTCACCATAGCAGAGCTGGAACGGATAGGCATAGGAGGTTCCCATCGTATACGTTACCGCATGCATACCAAGTTCCAGGATTTCATTCTTGGTAAGACTGGTGCTGACATTTCCCATCACCTTGTCCAGAATTTCCGGAATCTTGGTCGGATTCTGTTTCAGCTTCTGTACCATAAGATTGATAACAATTCGCTGACGGCTGGTACGTTTTGCATCATCACCGCCGCCATAACGGATCCGCGCATAGGAGGCAGCACCGCCGATACGTAATTTCGCTGCATCCCTGTCCCTCATCACGGAATACTTACACTCTACGCCCTGTAAGCCTGATACCTCTCTGTTGTAGTTGTTTGCATGAACACACTCTGCATTTGTCATCTCGATGTCGAGACCGCCCAGGACATCAATCGCATCGGCGAGTGCCTTGAAGTTTACGGTAACGTAATCGGTCAGTGCAAAGTCAAGGTTTGTATTCAGCATGGAGAGCATACTCTCCGGGCCGCCGCGGTTGTATGCGGAATTGGCTTTGTCAAACTCATAATATTCATCGGTATATTTCGCCATATTCATCCAGGTGTCACGCATAATCGACACCATACGGATTTCCTGCTTGTCGTGATCAATACAACAGAGAATAATAGTGTCACTGTTCATGCTTTCTGCCAGCTCGGAGCCTTTCACACCTCTGGCATCCACGCCGACCAGCGCGATGACCTGTGTACCGGACATCTGTGAGAGATCGGTATTTGCCTTTACACTGTTGATCTGAATCTGGGAGCTGTCCAGCGTATCCTGATTCATCTTATCCATCGAACGGTTGATCCATGCGTAGACGAACGAATTCCGGGAAAAGAACTGCGCAGAACGGCGATTTCCACCTGAAAATTATTTTTCTGCGGCGCATTTTTTGTATTCGCTCCTTTGTAATTCTTCTTCGACATCTCTTTTCCCCTTATCTTTTAGTAAGCGTTTTTATTCACAAATCTTTGAAAAAGGTCAGGAACAGAATTTTAAAATCAAGTCCCAGCGTCCAGTTTTCAATATAATACAGATCACAGTCAATACGCTTTCGGATGGAAGTGTCTCCCCGATATCCATTCACCTGTGCCCACCCGTAAGACCGGGACGCACCTGATGTTTTACCATATAACGCGGGATTTCCTCCCGGAATTTTTCCACAAAGAAAGGTCGCTCCGGCCGCGGTCCGACCAGGCTCATATCTCCTTTTAAGATGTTAAAGAGCTGTGGAAGCTCATCAATGCTGGTATGGCGCATGAATTTTCCAAATCCCGTCACACGCGGGTCATTCTTCACGGTCCATGCCTTCTTTTCTTTCTCCTCCGTCTGAACTTCCATCGAACGGAACTTGTACATTTCAAACGGTTTGTTGTGCAGTCCGACGCGTGTCTGACGGTAGATCAGCGGACCCGGTGAGGTCAGCTTGATCATGATGCAGGAAAACAGCATCACCGGTGAGAACAGAATGATCGCCACGAACGCGCCGAAAATATCCACAATCCGTTTCAGCATCGCGTTGAACGTGTTGGAAAGCGGCACATAGCGGATATTGATGACAGGAAGTCCCTGCAGGTCTTCTGTGTACGGCTTTGTCGGAATGATGTTGTGGTAATCCGGCACAAACTGGGTATGTACGCCGGATTTTTCACACATGGCAACGATCTCCTCCAGGCGGAAGTATTCGTTCAGGCCAAGGGTAATGGCAATTTCATCCAGTTTGTTTTCCGGCAGAATGACTGAAAGATTGTTGATTCTTCCAAGAACCTTGACACCGCGGTACATCGTTCCCGCTTTGACATGGTCATCGAGGATTCCGCGGACGAGATAGCCCCACTCCGGGTTTGCAATGATCCGGTCAATGTATTCCTCGGTCGCACGGCTGTAGCCGACCATCAGAATCTGCTTCTGGTTGCGGCCGTGTTTCCACATATTGCTTAAGATATAGTGGATCAGATTTCTTACGATCGTTTCCAGTGTCACATTCAGCACAAAGAAGATGCAGAGCATACCACGGGAAAAGTGAACCTGGCGCACCATGTAAAGGCTGGCCAGCCAGACCAGAAATCCAACCGTATTCGCTTTTAAGATATTGGCAAATTCCAGACGTCTTCCCTGAAAACGCTTGGATGCATAGAGATTGAATGCATAGTAAAGCAGCAGATAGCCGGGCACGATATAGAGCAGTGCCATCATATACGTCGCCGGCGGCAGAATTCCCCTCTCCGGATGATTATTCATAACGCCCAGCCGCACATAGCAGTACCAGGACAGTACGTAGGAAAGTGCGAGCACCAGGGCATCGATCAGAACGTGCATCCGGTCAAAATATTTCTGATTATCGTTGATCAAATTCGTTCACCTTATCTGTTTTTTTCGGGATTTAAAAATTCCCTATCCCTAACTATACAATAAGTTTCAAAAAAGAGCAATCATATTTTTCTAACATTCTTCTTATTTCCGTAAACTTTTTAACTTTTTCGTAATCTTTTGAAAGAATCCTTATGCCCTCTCCAGAAATCTCCGGAACACATTGATAAAAAGCTCCCATTCGATGACAAAATACGTACCGAGGCGCTTCCACTCGAAACGGATCTTTTTTGCTCTGTTTTCCGGCTTCCGGCAGATGAAAAAACCATTCTTGATTCCTGCCAGATATTCTTTTCCGTATCCCTTCGATGCAAAAAAGACCAGTTTTGCCGAAAAACCGAGGATAAAGGCCGGCAGGTTAAGCAAAATCTGTAAAACCGGCATATTTTTATAGATCAGATAAATATTGTTCCTGGAAGAATAACGGATTTTAAAGAGGTTATACCGGGAGCCGCTCGTTCCGCTTCCGACGTGGTAAACCTTCGCGGACGGCTCATACCAGTTCTCGTAGCCCAAAAGCCGCGCACGATAGCCGATGTCGGTATCTTCCAGATAAGCGAAATGTTCTTCGTCAAAAAGTCCGGTCTTTTCCAGAAATTCCCGGCGGTAGATCGCTGCTCCGGCGCAGGCCGCAAAAATCCGGTCGGACGTTTCAAATTCACTGACCGGTTTTCCTTTTCCTCTTGCGAATGCCCATCCCAGCATATTATAGTAATTTCCCGCATCGTCGATTTTATCACGCTCCTGATAGGAAATCAGCTTTGCGCTGCATGCAAACGCATTCTTTCTTTTACAGATTCCCTCATAAAGGCGCTCGACAAAGTCCTGGAACACTTCGGTGTCGTTGTTTAAAAGGATCACATACGGCTCCTTCGACTGGCGGATGCCTTCGTTGACCGCACGGCTGAAGCCATAGTTATCATCGAGCTGGATGATTTTCGTCTCCGGGTAGTGTTCCCGCAGAAACGCACAGCTCTCATCCTGTGAACCATTGTCCACGAAATATGTGGTAAATTCCGTAAAGGTCTGCTTTGCAAGCGCTGCAAAGCACGTCTCCAGATACCGGTATCCATTATAATTTGGTATTACAACTGCTACTTTGTCCATGGTTTTACTCCCCTGCCATCGGCACGCAGTCCATAGTTCCACGATGCCAGCGTTAAATTTGGATTGTAGCAGGGATCTCCTGCCTTTAACAGCCCAATCCAGCGGCTGCGCATAAATTCGATTTCCGACTGGAAGCGGCGCACCTTCTTCTCGTCATCCTCTGCTCCCCTGGATTTCGATTCATAATGGTACAGCTCCACGTGCGGATTGTATACGATTTTATAACCTGCTTTTCCAATGCGCAGGCACAGATCAACATCATTGAAAGCGACGGACAGTTCTTCTTCAAAGCCGCCGACCTCCTCAAAAACCTCTTTTTTCATCATCATGCACGCTGCTGTCACCGCACTCACATTCATCTGGAGCGATGCCTTATGCAGGTAGCCGCTTCTTCCGCGCGCCAGTCCTAAAAAGGCGTGGCCCGCAATGCCGCCGATACCGATGATGATACCCGCATGCTGCACCGTGTTGTCCGGGTAATACAGCTTCGCGCCGACCGCCCCGATCTGCGGTCTTTGCAGATTGGACACCATCTTTTCCATAAAATCGGGTGTGATAATTTCCATATCGTTATTGAGAAACAGGAGATACTCTCCCTTTGCCTCTTTGACGCCGAAATTATTGATCGCAGAATAGTTAAAGCCCTGTTTTGGATACTTCAGGACACGGATGCCCGTGCTTCGAGTTCTTTGTAATAGGAAAACGTTGCTTCCTCAGTGTGTTGTTCTCAATAATAAGAATCTCATAGGATGGATACATGCACTTCTTCTTAATGGATTCCAGACAGGTGCGTAACGTATCGGCCTGATCCTTGTTCGGGATCAGAATCGAAACCAGAGGCGTTCCCCGCAGTTTATAATCTACATCGTAGAAGCCATAATCCGAACGCAGTGTGACGGTTCCCTCTTCGCCGCAGCGCGCAAGGTTTCCCTCAATTGCCTTTTTTCCGGCCTCATACGCGTACAGCTTGCTTGCCGGATTGTCTGCGGTGGAAGCGCTGTGGACCCTCCAGTGATATAAAACTCTCGGAATGTGTACAATTTTTCCCGCCATTTCCGTGCAGCGGAAGATATAATCATAATCCTGCGCCCCATTGTATTCCGGACGAAGGCCGCCGGTTTTCTCCGCAATCTCCCGCCGTACAACGAAGAAATGGCAGATATAATTGTTTGACCGCAGCAGATCCAGATTGAAATCCGGTTTGAAATGCGGCTGGAAATACTCGGACAGATCGGTCCGTACCTTGTCCTCATCGGTATAAAAAGCATCGATGGACGGATCTTTTTCCAGACGGATGGCAATTTCAAAGAGTGCATCCGGCGCAAGCAGATCGTCGTGATCCATAAAACCGACGAAATTTCCCGCTGCTGCGGCAAGCGCTGCATTTGTATTCTCTGCAATGCCGATATTTTCCGGAATCGGAACGTTCTTTACGCGCGGATCTTTTCCGGTATACTCTTTCAGGATGCGCGCCATCGTCTCATCCTCCGGGCTGGCATTTCCGATCACCAGTTCCCAGTTTTCATAACTCTGTTTTTCCAGGGATTCGATCATCTGACGCAGAAAAATTTCCGGCGTACGGTAAGCCGGAACAACAACGCTGATCTTCGGACAATAAGAAAATTTATGATTTTCTCCATGCAGGTCCTCCTTTGCGCGAAAGTACTGCTCCCTGCCACGGTCCGTACGGAACCTCCTCCGGCTCCATCCTCTCCGAAAGACGGATCAGGAATTCCTTTGGGCCATAATGTTTCAGGTAACGCAGTCCCTTCTGTATGTTGTAAGGTTATTCTCAACCGTATAAAACGGAGCCATTTCATATCTGACACTTTTTTTAACTCCTTGGGGTTTTTGTTTTTCAGGTTTTTTGTTTTTTCCGTATGAACTCGTTCGCATTATACTCTATTTTACTGCATTTTGCAAATCCCGACTGAAAATATTAAGAAATTATGTGTTTCTTCCCTGCTCGCTTTATGTTATAATAATAAAAGTGTGTCTAATACATTTTAGAGAGATCCGCTGCCCGGACAGTCTTATGCAGCTGTACCCGCTGGATCAGAAGGAGTGAGTTATGATTAGAAAGAATTCTGCAGCCCGCACATTTTTATGCCTGTTGCTTGCTTTTGTTTTTGCCGCGTCCTGCCTCCCGCAGACGATTTTTGCCACAACCGATAAAAAAACAGTCACCACCTGGCCCGAAGGACCGGAAAACAATTCCGGCGCTGTCTGTTTACTCGATGCCGATACTGGTGCTGTTTTATACGATAAAAACATGGACGAGCAGCGCTATCCTGCCAGCATCACCAAGATTCTGACGGCTCTGCTGATCATTGAAAACAAGCAGATGACCGACACCGTTACCTTCGGCGAACATGCTGTCAGCGAATCCATTCCGGGAAATGCCCGCATCAACGTTCAGCTTGGCGAAACGATCACAGTGGAGGATGCTCTTCACGCGATTCTTCTTGCCTCGGCAAATGAGGTCTGCACACAGCTTGCCATCGACATTGCCGGAAGCGAGGAAGGTTTCGCCGCCATGATGAACGAACGCGCCGCTGCACTTGGTTGCACGAATACCCATTTTGTCAATGCAAACGGTCTGCCAGATCCGAACCACTACACCAGTGCACACGATATGGCACTCATTATGCAGGAGTGCATCAAAAACGAGACCTTCTGCCGCATCGAGTCCGATCTGACCTACACAATTCAGCCGACCAATATGACCTCGACACCGCGTGATCTTCAGAACCACCACGCATTGCTGTTCCAGGACGGTCAGTGGGGATACAAGGGTGCTTTCGCCGGAAAGACCGGTTATACCGATGAGGCACACAACACACTCGTTACCGCTGCCAAGCGAGGCAATATGACGCTGGTCTGCGTTGTTTTAACCTGTGATAACCTCGATTATATCAACGATACCCGTACCGTACTTGATTTCGGTTATGATAATTTTACACATTATACCCTGAAGAACGCAAAAAAGGAAAGTCTTTCCGGTGTGGTAACGCTTCCAAAGAATGCGAAAATTGAAACTGCAACCTACACCGATCCGGACGGCGCTTCCGTTGAGGAACCGTACACCCGCCAGTATTTTTTCGATGATCACTTCATCGGAACAGCCGAGGTTTCCGCTCCAGGTACTGTTTCCGACAGTTCTTCGGTTTCCTCCAATTCATCAGAAGAAACCGACAGCACAGATATTCCAACACCGGAAGAAACCAAGAAAATTTCTTTTCTCTCCACACTGCTCTATATTCTGCTTGGCCTGAACGGTGTCGCTTTTCTAATTCTGATCATTGTCGTGATCAACAACGCGAGAAAGAGACGGAAACGCAGAAACAGACGCCGCAATAACCGAAACAAACGGCACTGATCTTCTAATTTATAAGCAATCAGGACCTCCCGTCCAACGGGTGATCCTGATTCAAGAGTTCGACGGAAGTCGAACTTTCCTATAAGAAGTAAAGAATGGCATCGAAAACGCAACCGATTTCGATGCCATTTGGGTATAACGCAGAGCTACCGCCAGAAATATTTGCTAGTGCGACAGCCCTTTTTGTTGCTTATTTATTTTCCAAGATACTGTTCTAAAATCTGTGGTTCGATTCTTTTCCAGTTTCTTTCCTTTACCGTCTCTTCTGCTCCCGTATCCAGTTTTTTCCTCAGTTCCGCATCTGTCAGAATACGCTCAATCGCCGCTTTTGTCTCCGCGAGATTTCCCGCGGATAGAGAATACAGTTTTCCCCATCTTTTAGGTATTCCAGATTGCCACCGTTCGGCACAGCAACGACGTAGCCGCCGGACGCCATCATCTCAAGCGGCGGATAGGAAAAGCTCTCCAGCAGGCTTGTTTTCAGCAGAATATCACACGCCGCATAGACTTCCGGTGTTTTTTCATACGGAACCCGGTGTAAAAAGCGGTCCACGCGGTACCAGGATTTCGGATTTCCATTGTAGGACATGTACCAGATCTCGAATTTTTCCAGATCCAGCCGTTCCACGATACGGAAGCTCTCGTCCACGTTTTTATGCTCCGCGCTGCAGTCCCCTCGATCAGAATCCGAATTTTTCCCTGCAGATCCCGCCCCCGTTTCGGATAGAAGGACGGATCGATGCCGTTCGGAAGATAGGCTGCTTCGGTATGGTATTCCTCCCGCAGCCAGTTCTGACACCATTTGGAAATGGTTACGTACTCCATCGGGCTCCTCATCCGGTAAGTCGCCGAAGTTGCGATCCGGTACGGGCTTCCCGGCGGATAAAATCCAACTTCAAAATTCTGCACCAGATATTTTTTCTTTCGGATCTTGCTGGACTGTTCGACGAACTCTGCGGTATTCCACATCGTCGCTACCGCAAGATCCAGCGTTCCCTGCAGTTTCTCTTGCTCGGCCGACAGCACCGGAAAATGGAAATCACCCTCATGATACCACTCCGCCTCCCCTTCCAGAGTAAAGAGGCTGACCTGCGCTCCTGCTTTTACCAGCATTTCCGCATGAAGAAGTGCAACGCGGATGCCTCCGCTGATCTCCATCGCTGGAAGCACAAAGGCACAGCGTAGATTCCAGTGGCGCTCCACCCACTCGCAAATCCCGGTGGCATGAAAGATTGTGACACACTCGCGGCTGCACCGGCCATATGCCCGTCCGGCAATGGCTTTTCGTGCCGGTTCGTCGTCGATCAGCCACTGCAGTTTTTCCAACCACTCCGCTTCGTCTCGGCAGAGTACGCCGTCTCTCCATCCTGTACCATCTCAGCAAAAGCGCCGAGATTGCTGGCTGCTGTCACAGTCTGCACCAGAGCCGCTTCCACCCATTTATTTTCCGATTTCGCACGGTTAAAAATCGTATCGGTAAGCGGAGCCAAGTTGATATCCACCGACGCAATCCGCTCCGGCAGTTTTTGGTAATCGACAAAGCCCTCCATCTGGATCTGGGAAGCAAACAGTTTCAGCTCCACCGGGAGTTCCAGAATTCCCACGATGAGGAGTTCCAGGTTCGGATTTTTGCCAAGCAACTGTTTCAGCACCGGAACGATCATCTCGATGTCGTCCAGATGCGTCGCACTGCCGCTGAAATAGCCAAGGCGTACTTTTTTCGCCGTTCCATCTGCTTCGTTCTTTTTCTGTTTTTCTTTTAACACCGCCTCGGACAGTAGCAGCATCTCATCTGACGCACAGTTGCGGTTGATCAGCACCTCCGGTACGTACTGCTTCAGTTCTTCTGCCAGCGCCGCTGTCGTCGTAACCGCCGCATCGCAGAGGGAAAGCAGCTCGCCCATGTTTCGGACATTCTGATCGTATGCCTGCCGTTCTTCCGGCTGCATCCGGTCGAGAAACGGAATCTGATCGGTGTATTTCGTATCGATCACAAGATCATCCACATCGTACCACAGAGGCTTGTTCATCTGCTTTGCCATTGTGGCAAATTCCCGCAGGGTGTCCGTCATCGGGCAGCGGAAAATCACGAACGCGCCGTAGCAACGTACCATCCAGGGCTTCAGCTCCTGAAAATAAACCGTATCACACGTATATCCGCCTGCCTCCAGCTGCTCCATCTGATGCACCACGCGGTACCGGTGTGGATGCGGCAGCTGTTCATTGCAGCCACTGATAAAGAGAATATCCCGGTAGACCCGGGATTTTTCTCTCTGAAACTCTTTTTCTTTTTTTGCCCGCGCAAGGTACCCTTTCGTACGCCCAGCCAGACCGCCGATTCCTTCTTCTGCAACAGCTTTTTTTAATTTTGCTGTCAGCACTGAAATTTTTTCCAAACGTTTCACCGCTTTCTTTCTCTGTTCCGCTTACCGCAATCCGTAGTAGTTCTGCAAGTACATCGGATAGATGATTCTCGCCCAGCAATTTTGCCAATGCCGCCGTTCGCCACACAGACCAGAATACAGAACAATTTTTCATACTTCTGTAGTTTTTCTCCCGTTTCAGGAACGCCTGCACACCCTTCGTCACGAAATACATCAGCGGAATCAGCATCGGCATGCTGTATCGTCCCTGCGGCTGAAAATCAGAACTGTAGGAGTAATACGCATTCAGATAATTCGGGATCAGCAGGGCAAACACATTAGCCCAGGTAAACCATCCCAGTTTACTCCATTTTCTCTTCGTTTTTCCGGTAAGAGCCGTCTGCGTGCCGTCTGCATTCCAGAAGAAAAAGTCTCTCTGGCAACAGTTCCGCATCAGAATGAGACCGACAAGAAGACAGCAGAGGTACGGAACAATAATCATCGTGGAAAGATAAATCTTATTGTAGCCAAACGCGCCGACAAAGCTGTACAGCACTGTTACCAGCCAGTCATGTTCCAGAAAACTCGGCTTATAGAAGATCATATGCAACATGGAGCCTCCTTTTTTCTGGAAGGTCTTGATGTGCGACGGCTTGTACTGGTATCTTGCATACAGTTCCGCGCTTGCGCTCGATGCCTGGCGTCCCAGAAAATCTCCTCCATAGAGAATAGCATTTCGAATAAACCACCACAGAGCAATGACACAGACGATCACCAAAATAAAAAGACCTTTTTGGATCATTTCTTTCCATCGTTCTTTGACCGGTTTCGACTGGTCCGTCAGCATCGTTCCCACAAAGTAGAAAAACGTCATCAGAATAAATCCATACGCATTGTAATACGACAAGAAACAGATTCCCATTCCAACGGCCGATACCGCACACGTGGTCCAGCTCCATCCCTCTTTGTACGCCTTTACCCAGGAATAAAAGATAATGGCCGTCGAACACATTGCAAGCGCGTCGCAGTTGACATAGGAATATAAAATCACATTGCCCGGCAGGAAAACCACCAGAGTCGTAAACATCCATGCGTAGCGTCTTGGAAACAACAGCTTTGCCGTCTTTAAGACCACCCAGGCAGTAAGCGCTCCCAGCAGAACATTTACAAAACGGGCGGAAATGAGCAGCATCCACTCATCCGTGGAAAACAGGCTCATCCCCTTCATCAAAACTGCAGATGCCATATAGGAGAGAATCGGATTGAATGCATAGGAAATCCCCCAATCCTCATTCCGAATCAGCGGTTCGTCACCCCGCGGAAGCTTCCCATATTCATAAATGAACTGTGGAATCTGATACCGCATTGATTCATCCGACGAGAAATTGTATCGCTGCGTACAGGACCACAAAAAGTAAAACAGGAATACGCCGAATACAAACAGAATCTCGATTCTGCGTTCTCTGCTCACATCCTTACTGCAGTTTTTTCTCATCTTCCTCAATTCCTTTTAGCATACTTGCGTAAACTTTTTCGGCTTCTTTGTACCAGGAGGTTCCCTTTACGAAATCCATTCCCTTTTTGCGGATTGTAGCCAGCTCATCCGGGTGGTTGAAGTAATATTCCATTCTATCTGCGATCTGGATCGGATCATAGTCAACCAGAATGGAGTTTTCCTCATTTACCATCCAACTGCTGTTTGCACCCTTGGAGCAGACAGCGACCGAGTTGCAGGCCATAACCTCGAACGGTACGAGGGAAAGGTTGGTATTCGAAATAACAAGGCACATATCACAGATCGCATAGGAATCTGCCAGCACCTGCGGTGTTACGATACCTAAATTTCTGTGTTTGAACGGAATCTCATAGCCGCTGACATCCCATCCCGCGAAAACAACCTCGATCTCCGGCATTCTGCGGCACAGCTCATTGAGTGCCAGCATACCGAGCTCAAAATCACGTCTCGGGGTAAACCGGGCGGGCATAGAAGAAAACTCTCTTCTCGTTGTCCTGCTTTTCCTTCGGCTGATATACCTTGTCATCGTAGGAGAAATGGAAGCTGTCTGCCTGCATGCCGTATTCATTTCTCATGATATCCCGCAGCCAGTCTCCTGCTGTGATTCCTCGGAATCCCATCTTGTACGTGTTCTCTGCAAACTCATACTCCGAACCGTGTGCATAGAAATGCGGCTCGAAATCCTGTACGAAGTAAAACTTCGAAATCGTATTCTGGAATTTTCTTACGTAGTAAGCGGTGGTCCAGGAGGTTGCTACGGTTGCATGTGCAAATTTCATCTGGGATACATCGCAGTAAACTTCTACTTCCGGCACAAGAAGCGGGAAGTACTCTTTTAGGAATTTGCGGATGGACGCATTATCCTGAAAATTCGGGGACATGTAGAGATAAACTCTACTGTGGAAACCGAGGCGCTCCAGGTTGGAAATAAAACGGAAAATGGTGGTATGACCGCCGGAACCAGGTCCCATTTCCGGTACAACCCAATTCAGGATCTTTTTCTTGTCGTTTTTATGTTTCTCATACTCTTTTTGATTGAACGGGATCGGATCGTTGTCTACGACAAATCTGTAAAATCCGATGACGTTGTTCTTCGGCGGTACAGCCGGCTCATTGCCCTGTTTTGCGCGCTCAATCGTTTCTTTTAATCCATGATTCTTCAGATACCGTAACGCACGGTATGCTACATTTGGTTTTTTCACGTTTCTTTTTCCTTTCTTCTATGCATGTCTCTGATCGTACTGCTGCGAAATGTGACGATCCAGGAACTGTTGTTTCCGTTTGGAATACAGATGGTATTTTCCGCCGAGATAGCCGCCCACAAAGCGGTCAAAATTGCGAAACAGGGAATAAAATGCCCAGTGGATTTTCTCTTTTTTACTGAGCGGCTGCTGACGGATATACACGCAGTCCCCTCTCACCTGACGGTACAGCATGCCCGGAAGCTGCGTCCATTTCTGTGCAATCATATACTGATGAACTTCATATAATCCCTTCTGCTCATCATAATACCGTTTGAAATACGTTCTGAGTTTGAAATTGTGGGAATGATATACCGGTGCATACGGGCAGTATACTTTTTTGAATCCGAGTTCAATCATCTTTCTCGCCCAGATCTGATCCTCGGCAAAGTTGACATCCTCATACGGATATTTTTCAAAATATCTCTTCGGATACAGGAGTTATTGTCGGAGAAAAACGCCAGATAATGACGATATCCTTCTTCTCTTTCGTAGCGTTCCGGATCATCAAGGTGGAAAATCGTATTAGTTTCTCCAAATCCTTTAAAATGGCCGTCCAGATCACGCTTGTCAAGCAGATTGCAGTCCGGATACGGATAATGAATCCCGAATCCTCCCACAATTTCCGGGTCCATCTTCATGGCATCAATGAAATTCTGCAGCCAGGTATCGGTCGCTGGAAGCGCATCCTGCGTAATAAAGATGATATACGTTCCGTTTCCTTTGGAAGCACCATAGTTTCTCGTTTTTCCATGTCCAAATTCGGACGGCTCAATCTGAAACAAACGGCATGGATATTTGCGGATCACATCGAGAGTTCCGTCCTTTGACCCGGAATCCACGCAAATTACTTCATATTCATACTCTGTCTTCTGTTTGAAAACGGCATCCAGCACTTTTTCAAACAGATGCCCACCATTTTTGGTAGGAATGACAATGGATACATCCATAGTTATTTACTCCTTTTTATCACATGCTGCACTTTATCTGCCATACGCACAACCTTACGCTGGCGCATCCGCTCCAGCTCTTCCTCCAGAAACTGCTTCTGTTTTCTCGTTTCCTGGAGTTCTTCTTCCCTGTGTGCAAGTGCCGCTTTTTCTGCTTCGATTTCTGCCTGCAGCTGGCCTTTCCGATAAATCTCCCCGTTCAGTTCATCCCTCAGATCTTTATTCTGACGGATATATTGAATAAACTGGGACGTAACGCCATCGCCTTTGTAGTAAATCCGGTAATCAATCCGGATCTGTTCATAACCGGCATTCCGGAATTTCAGAACCGGCGTTCCAAGGAAATAATAGTCGTCGATAATCTCAAGCTCGGCGTTGTGCGAAAAAGCGATACGTTCCGTCTTTCCATCGCTGCATACGCCCGCGAGAGAACGGATTTTAATGACAGCCCCCTCCTGCATCAGCTGAAGGGAAAGCTCTCCGTCCGCGTCTGCCTTTTCAAGCATCATCACCTTCTGCTCATCCAAGCCGAAGCAGTCCTCATAATAGAGTTCTCTCTCCTCCGGTGCTGTTTCGGTGAGCACAACCGGGTACATCATTTTTTCTTTTTCCCAGATAGAAAGCGGATAATTGTGCCGGTGCATTTTTCCATAGAACGTGGCGAGCGCATTTGGCTCACCCTTTCCGGCCGCGAATTCCTGGAAGCACTCTTCCATATGGTAGTATACCGGAATCTCTTCCATGGAAATACCGCCAATGGCGTACAGTTCTTCCTGCTCTTCCTTCGTCAGTGCACTCGCCGCCTCCTGTAAAAAGACGCTCCGCGCATAGATAAATGCAATCGGTACGGCAAACGGGAATACCCACTCGTAGTCTGCCACCCAGACCTTTTCTCCATCCAGAAGAAGGTTGCCCGGAATCATGTCAATATTGGAAATCTCCGCTGCGGCAAGTCCTTCTTTCAATGCCGGATGGCCGAACACCTCACAGAACGCATCGGTTTCCACAAAGGATTTCTGCCCTTTTGCCGATGCAATGATCTGATACAGCAGTTCATAATCCTTTTTCAGCGATGCAAAATCTTTTTCTTTTCCATGACGGGAAATGCGCGTTTCCAGACTTTCCCCTTCTACAAAAGGAAATGCAAGCGCGCATTTTTCTTCATCCAGTTCGCATGGGCAGATCTGTACGCCCGCATAGGCGTACAGATGCTCCAGCTTTCTATAGTTTTCATACATATGCCGGATGTGGAGTTCTCCCTCTTTCTGCAGCGGAAGCTTCCACACACGTCGGATCCCATCCTCTTCTGTAATCCGGGTCATAATCTGAAATTCGTTCCGACGTTCTCTCGAAAATTTCGTATACAGAACTTTCCTCATACGTTTACTCCTTTTTCTCCACTTCAATCAGAAAGGAATTGGAAAAAACCGGAAACAGACCGGACTTCAGGATTCCGTCAAATGCTTTGCCTTCGTCAAAAAGTGTGATCCTGTCAGCATCAAAATTCCGCTGATTTTTTCTCAATTCACCCGGCTTCGGCAGATATTCATCCGAATAAATGACCGCCGGAAATTTGTAATCCGGATAGGGATAATAAAACTTGAACTTCGAAAAACCGTTTTCCTGCAGCATCTGCTCCAGCTCCGGTTTGCTGAATGTCTCGACAAAATCGATCCCCGGATATCCTTCAATTCCGACAAATTCCCGGCCCACATGGTCTTCCCTGCAGCCGGCAAAATACTTCAGTCCCAGACGGTTCTCAATCGCAATCAGGATTTTTCCGCCCGGTTTTAAGAGACGATTGATCTTTTCCAGATATTCCGGATACGGATTATCCTTTCCAATATAGCTTTTTGCATACTCCAGAACACCGATCAGTGTCACGTAATCGAAGCGTTCTTCCATTTTTTCTGCAACAACATTAAAGTTTCCAACCATAATCTCCAGGTTGGACGCATCCTGATTTTTGTAGGCATTGATCGTACTGCGCCGCTTCGACAGATCGTTTGCCACTACCCGCTTTGCATTTCTGCAGAGCACGCCGGAAATGGCTCCGCAGCCGGCTCCGACTTCAAATACGGAAGCATCGTCTTTCCACTCATACCAGTCCAGAATATTTTCCCGTTCCGGAGAGAGATGATAAAAAATCGGCCAGCTTTTTTCTGTGAGGATTACCTTCTGGTAATCCTCTTTCGGCGTCGTCTTGACGATCTCCAGCAGCCGGTCCTCAATGCTGCCGTCGCTGTAAGCATCTTCGCCGTCATAATAATCCAGGTTCAAAAGAACATTTCCTATTGTTTCTTTCATATAACCCCCGTCGTTTATCCTCCGCATCCTACTCGTAGGTCACGGTAGAGTTCATATCAAAAAATCCTACGGTGTCTTTCATGGAGAAGACTTCCAGGAAGCAAGCATCGTACAGTCTGTGGTGGATCACCAGCTCTTCCAGATGGTAGCTGGTACATCCAAACGACATCAGATACTGTCCGCTCTGCAGCGGCATGATCTGGTCAAAGCATACCGTGACGGTCTTTCCCGCTTCCACCACGTCTTTTGTGTAATCCTCCAGCGCCGTATTCGTTCCGGTAATCTCCGTTCCCTTCCGGTCTTTGATCGAAAAGGCAAAAATCGGATGCTCCATCGTTTCATGGAACTTGATTTTCATCTTGATGCGGAATCTCTGGTTTTTATCCACAGAAGATGTAATCATACCTTTGTGGTCAATAATCGCAAAGTCCACGATCTCCGCAGCCTTGTCTCCATACTCTACCAGCTGCGCATTCGCAATCAGGCGTTCTCTCCAGAGGCCTTTTTTCGGCTTTTCTGCCGATACGGCACCGGATGCATCTGCTTCGGTTCTCTCTTCGGTCTGTTCTGCACTCTCTTCGGTCTCTTCCTCTTCTTTTGTCTCGTCATCGTACTGGTTGGCAAGAATCTTCTTGTAGACATCGACTGCCTCCGACGATTTTCCAACCATCACCTGTTTTCCTTTGTTAATCAGAAGACATCTCTCACAGTACTTGATGACGCTGCCCATATCGTGGGAAACGAAAAGGATCGTTTTTCCTGCTTCTTTCAGATCGTTAAATTTCCGGTAACACTTGGACTGGAAGAAAATGTCTCCGACGCTTAAGGCCTCATCGACAATCAGAATATCCGGATCCACATTGATCGCAACCGCGAAGGCAAGGCGGGCAAACATACCGCTGGAATACGTCTTAACCGGCTGATTGATAAAGTCACCGATCTCTGCAAACGCAATGATATCGTCGAGCTTTGCCTTCATCTCCTCCTCGGTATAGCCAAGCATCGTTCCGTTCAGGAAAATGTTCTCAATACCGGTATACTCCATGTTAAAGCCTGCACCCAGTTCCAGAATGGCACTGACTCTTCCCTTTAACTCCACGTTTCCGCTCGTCGGGTTTAAGACACCTGTGACGATTTTCAGCAGTGTGGATTTTCCGGAACCGTTCGTTCCAATGATACCGACACACTCGCCTTTGTGCACCTCGAGCGAGATATCCTCCAGCGCAAAATGATCGGTGTGATAGTTTTTATGTGTCAGTGAAAGCGATTCTTTCAGACGGTCCATCGGCTTTTCAAACAGCTTGTAGACCTTGCTGACATGGTTAATTGAAATTACTGTTTCTGTATTTTCTGTGCTCATTCCATCCTCCTATAATACATCTGAGAAATGAACCCGGAGGCGCTTGAACACTTTGGAACTGATTAGTCCTGCCATAAGCACAAAAGCCCAGAAGTAAAGGGTGTGCCATGGATGCTCGAAGAACCAGAGTCCATTCATAAAGCTGTCACGATATCCCTGGACAATATAGTACAGAGGATTCAGCTTCAGAAGGCTGTTCAGCCAGTTCGGAATATTCGGAATTGTTGTGGTATCCCACAGAATCGGGGTTGCCCACATGCCGACATTCAGAATTACATTGATAATCTGGCCGAAATCGCGGAAAAACGGTGTGATGGAACAGGTCAGATAGGAAAGTACAACGACGAGACAGATCACCGCAAAGGTATAGTACCCGATCTGGATAATCTGAACCGGCGGAAGTTTTCCCATCAGTGCAAAAATCAAAATAGCAAACACAATAAAGAACAGATGTACAAACAGGGAAGAAATCACCTTTACAATCGGAAGTACACTGATTTTAAATACGACCTTCTTTACCAGATAACTGTATTCCAGCAGACAATTTGACGCACTTGGCAGCGCATCAGAAAAGAAGAACCACGGAATAATACCGGAAACCAGCCAGCAGATATACGGATATCCAGTGGCAGCTGGCTGCACGCGCAGTCCGAGCTGGAATACGACAAAGTAAACAGCAACCGTCACCATCGGCTGGATAAATGCCCATATAATGCCAAAATACGCTCCGGCGAATTTATTGCGGAAATCATTTTTTGACAGTTTCCAGATCAGTTTCCGGTTCTGATAAAGTTCTTTGAATACGTTCATAAATGTTTTTTACTCCTTATTTCTTTAAATCCTTAATTCCGCCCCATTTATGATCTTTTTCCGAAATAATCAGATCTTCTTTTGTCATTCCTTCCGGCATCGGCCACTCCACGCCGATCTCCGGATCGTCAAAGTACAGACCGCCCTCATCGTTTGGATGATAGAAATCGGTACATTTATAAGCAAACTCTGCATAATCAGAGAGTACGATAAATCCATGTGCAAAGTTCTTCGGAATAAAGAACTGTTTCTTATTTTCTGCCGAAAGCAGGACGCCGAACCATTTCCGTAGGTTTTGGATCCCTCGCGAAGGTCAACCGCAACATCGAATACTTCTCCGTTTACCACGCGTACCAGTTTGTCCTGCGGGTAATTGATCTGGAAGTGAAGTCCACGCAGGACACCTTTTTTGGATGCAGACTGGTTATCCTGTACGAACTGGACATCAATGCCGGCTTCTTTAAAATCATTGTAATTGTATGTCTCCATAAAATATCCGCGCTCATCGCCGAATACGGTCGGGGTAATTACTTTTAATCCTTCAATTTCACAAGATTCTACTTTAATTTTTCCCATTTTTCTTTCCTTTCTCTTCTCCACAAAAATGTGAACAGATCTTTTTTTGACCTCTTTTGTGTCTACAATCTTTGCTATTATACCATTCTTTTCTGAGAAACTCAAGAACCCATTTTCACGCCCGCCCCGCCGCTTTTTATGTAAATTCCCGGATTTTCATTTTCCACTCGTATTTTTTAAGAAAATACTATTTTTTTCGTAAAGTTTCTGTTATAATATCGTAAGTTCCCAGTTATATTTTATACCTAACGCTACCTGTTTGTTACCTATTATAAAACACTAAAGAAAACTGGAGGTTATTTACTGTGTCTCGCAAAAAAGTACAGCATGTTGGAAAGATACTTTTTTCCATTCTTTCCGTTCTGTTAGGATTCCTTGGGATCCTTCTTTTTACGTCTTCCCGCTGGATGCTCGCGACCTGGGCGCATCTTGATATGGAAGAACTTGTTTATCACTTAAAGGCACCCCTTGAGGGTACCAGCAAGGATGTGCTCTGGAGTTACGTCTGGTCCTGCGGCATGATCTCTTTTGCCGTTCTTGCTATTCTGATCGCGCTTTTTATTATCCTGCGCCATCGGAAGAAAGTGGAAATCATTCTCGGTTGCATCTGCATTGCCCTGGGAATCGCTCTTTCTTCCTATTCTCTTTATAATGTCTGGACGACGCTGGATATCGATACTTACCTGCACATTCAGAACAGCTACAGCACTTTGATCGAAGATAATTACGTCAATCCGTCCCAGACAACGATTACATTCCCGGAAAAGAAACGGAATCTGATCTATATTTATCTGGAATCAATGGAAAGCACCTATTCTGATAAAAAAGACGGCGGTGCTTACGACCACAATTTTATTCCCGCCCTGACTAATCTTGCCCTGGACAATATCAATTTTTCCAACTCCGACAAGCTGGGCGGCGCTTATCCGACAACCGGAACCACCTGGACCATGGGCGGTCTCTTTGCACAGACTTCCGGTCTTCCGCTGAAGCTTTCGATTCAAGGCAATGAGATGGCTTATCAGGACAGCTTTTTTCCGCAGCTTTCAACACTTGGCGACGTTCTCAATGAAGCCGGCTACAAACAGTACTTTATGATGGGTTCCGATGCCGCATTCGGCGGACGGAAGAATTACTTCACTTCGCACGGTGATTATGAAATTGACGATTACTACTGGGCGATCAGCGAGGGACTGATCCCGGAAGGCTACTACCAGTGGTGGGGCTATGAAGATGCCAAACTGTTTGAGTATGCAAAAGATAAACTGACGGAGATTTCCAAGAATGACGAACCGTTCAACTTCAGTATGCTGACTGTTGCCACCCACTTCGAGGACGGCTACAAATGTGACGAGTGTGATGAAAAGCAGTACGGAGATGACCACTACGGTATGGTGATTGACTGCTCCAGTTCCCGTGTCAGTGAGTTTATAGACTGGATCAAGGAACAGCCTTTTTATGAAAACACGACTATAATTCTTTCCGGTGATCATCTGACCATGGACTCTGATTTTTGTGAAAACATCGATGAAGATTATCAACGTTCTACTTATAACGCTATTTTAAATTCACCCATTCTTCCGGTTCATGAAAAAAATCGGATTTTCACCACGATGGATATGTTCCCAACTACTCTCGCAAGCCTTGGAGCTGTCATTGACGGTGACCGTCTTGGACTTGGTACGAATCTTTTTTCAGACAAGCCTACACTTGCCGAAGAACTTGGCTTCGATGAACTGAATCGCCAGCTCTCTATGGGCTCCCGATTCTTCGATGAACTTGATGCTGATCTTACCCCCGTCTGGGTCGGCGATGGCGAATATCAGAAATTTTATATTAAGGAAGAAGATCGATTTGCCAATAACGAATGGGTAACTTACAATCCACATCAGCTCTGGGCTGACGGTAAGCAGTCTTATTTTATTGATAAGGACGGCCACGCGGTTTCCGGCTGGCAAAAGCTTGAGGATGGGAAATGGTATCATTTTTCCGAGTCGGATTACCATCTCATCGAGGGTCCTTGCGATACAAATCCTGAATTGGAAGAGGAAACACCCGACTCCACTTCGGTAAGTGACATTTCCTCCGCTTCTTCTTTTACAGAAAACGATTTGGATTCCACAGTCGAAAGTTCTTCTTCTGGAATAGATGAGGACGATTTCTCTGAAAATGAGGATAATTCCAAAACCATCAGACATCTAGGCTCTTCTGCGGAAGATGATCCTCACGACCTGTCTCCTATCGATTATCAATAAAAATTTGATAACGATTCAGATCTATGCAATATAAAATAAAATCCCGCAGAAAAAGTTTTCATTTCTTTTTCTGCGGGATTTTTATTTTGCAAAATATTTAAAGCAGTATACGCTTAACTATTGTCTTACGTACAAAAATATGTTTTTTCCCATTTTTTTCACCTGTGTAAGGATCCACTGGATCAGTAAGGCAACAAAAATCGCTGCTAATAAATACAGAATTTTTGTCTGTTCTACGTCCTTCGGCATATAATACCACCAAATATCACTTTTACATCTTGACCAGTCAAACTTCAAAAACAGCTTTGTGCCATTCGCAATTGTTCCGAAAGCAACTTTTACAAGTAAAAAACCCAAAAACTGATTTTCCATAATCGAAAATGTGTTGTCTGCAAGAAGATTAATCCACTTTTTTCTTCCAAATACTGGTTCCATTATCGTTGCAATCCGCATCCAAAGTGCAATTCCCAAAAAACCAATAATAATTGGCATGACCGGTCCTTGATTAAAGTCATTGCACCACGCTGGCGTATAAGCCAACCTAGTTTTATAATGAAGAAAAATCATAAGTTTTGCAGCAAACACAATCGCAAAATACACTACAGATGGAATCCTGTCCACATATTTCTCCAGTATCTTTTTATAAAAAATACCCATTGCATAAAACGGAGCAAAATACAGAATTCTGACCACTGTCAGCCACCAGCTGGTGCGATATTCCATAATCGCCAAAAAATTGCCGCCCATTCCAATAAGTACTGCCCCTGCAAAAAATATCCATTCCGGTATCTGCCATCCTTTTCGCTTAAAAAATGCCCGAATCATACAATTTAATATTTCTACCATAAACAAGGGCACAATATACCAGCCGGCCATATTAAGGACAAACTGATGCCCATCGTTTAAAGGTGAAATCAGAATATTGTGCAAATTAAATTTTCCACCGATTTGAAAGCCCCACCGATGTAATAACCTGACAAGCAGCCCATACGCAATCGTATACCCATACATTGGAAGTATCAGGGTACGAAGCTTTTTACAGACATATCTCCCCGGTCGTTTCAGTGCTGCATCTTTAAAAAAATATCCTGAACAAAAAGTAAACAGCGCCAGATGGATTCCCTCATACGGAAACCATTGCGCAAAGTCCAAAGAAATTCCACCACCATCACAATGTCCCGCAACAACCATCAGAATCGCCACAGCATATAATATCTTAAAACGATAATCTATTTTTTCTTATTCATAATCAAAAGCCGTTCGTTTATTGTACGCAGACCCCCTATTTCAAAGGACAAGGACTGCTTAGCTGATATCGCTTTCTTTCCATCATCGGAACGTTTTACGGCAATGTATACACCAGTACTCCCAGGATAATAATCAGATTCCCAATCAGCTTTCCTTTTGATACCTTTTCTTTCAAAACGCCAAAGGAAAGCAGCAGGACAAAGACGTACGTAAAGGTATCCAACACCGGACCGTATTTCAAATCTACCTGTGTGTAGGCATACGTATTTAAAAGAAGTACACTGCCAAAAATCAGATACGCCACAATCACGCGCCAGTTCAGATACTCGCGAAGTGCAGATGCATGCTCCTCGTTGGCGCTTTGTTTCAGCAGAATCTGTGATACTGCTGAAAACATTGTACAGATCAGCATTAAAATCATATATTTATTCATATCGCTGCACCACCATAACTCCCACCAGCACAATCAGAAGGCCGATGATATTTTTTACCGTCAGATTTTCATGAAAAATGAGCACGGCCCAGATCTGGGACCAGATCAGATAGACGCTGCGGTTTGCATATGCGGTTGACAAAGAGAATTTTTTGATTACCTTCTGCCATGCAATAGCGTAAATGCCACAGTTTGCAACCATCAGAAATAAAAATACATATAATAGAGGATTTTTGATTCCTCCCCGGTTCAGCTGAACCGATGCTGCTTTCGAGAACACACTCGTCAGAGAAAACAGCAGGATATTCAGGTGCAGCTGAATATAATCTTTGCCTTATTCAAAAACAAGTCCTCCTTCTTACTTTTCTTCCACGCGGAAAATGATATGCCCTTCTACTTCTCTTACCGGGATGCACCCCGCTGTTTCCACATAGGATACTGCCGCTGAACTGCTCGAAAGTACAATATACTCTGCATTCATTTCCCTAAGACTTCTGTAAAATTCTTTCTGATCCAGCGACAGATCCATCTGTGTGATAATCTGAAGGATCTTTGTTTCGTCTTCAATTTCTTGCTCGGTCAGTGCATCAGTTGATACCGTATTGGAGCCCTGATAGGTCAGAACCATATCGCGGTCCAGAACCAGTTCAAACGAAGCATCATACTGCCGCACGATCAGGTTGAAATCCGGTTCAAAGACAACTCTTACGGTTCCCTCTCCCGCTTCTTCGTGCAGCACCGTACAGACGGCCAGAAGATCATCTGGCATCTTGTACTGGTTATCCGGCAGCTTCGGCAGTCCGCCAGCCAGTACGGAATTTCCGCCAAAACAGATGACCGCTGCCAGCGCAGCCGCGGTCAGATACCGTCTCCAGCCTTTTTTCTGCCCGCCCACAACTTTCGTGCAGGCATATCCGATGGTCAGTACCATCGGCAGAATCCAGAAAAACCGGTAATAGACATTGACCATTCCAAGTTTTCCCAGGATATATTTCACCGCAAATGGATTGTATACCGTAAAGGCCAGAAAAACAGCGGTTGTTACGAACACATACCGCTCTTCCTTTTTTCCTTTTAAAGCGAGATACAGCACCGACAGCAGAAACAGCGTCAGTACGGTTGTGTTTCCTCCAAACGTCACAAAGACCTGTCTCACAAAATCGAGGCCGCTCTCATTCAGATTTATTCCGCCCACATTTTCTCCTTTCTACCGCACAACCGGAATCTGCAGGATACCGCGCACACCAAGGAGATAGACCCCAAGCACCAGCACACACGGCAGCACAGCAAGCAGATAGAGCCCGCTCTGTCCCCAGCGTTTTTTCCGCACAAGATTCGGCAGAATCACAGCACTCATGGCCACCGGTACGGTCATCATGGATGACATCGTAAGGTCAATCGCAGCGACGCCTGTCATGAAAAACAGCAGCCAGACTCTCTTTCCGTTTTTCTCCTGATACATGCGCAGGCCAAGATAAAACAGAAACGGGAGGATGATATTGCACAATACGGCCTTTCCCTCGTATCCCCTCGTCAGCAGGAACGACGCATTCGAAAAGATCGTATGAAAATTCAGATTCACAACACTGATAAAGCACAGGAGCACCCATACCATCTGTTTTTCTTTTAACAGCGCCTTTCCGATCTGTGCATAGACGAGATAACTTAAAACTACCGTCATCATACAGAGAATCACCTTCGTCACTACGAGCGGATGAAGGCCCGTTAAACGGCACAGTACTGCATTTGCTGCCGGATACATGCTGAACACATAACGGATGTTAAAAAAATCCAGTGCTTTTCCTGTATATGGGTCAAAGCTGCTAATGGAATCTGTCGCAAGGTTCGTTGTCACACTTCCCACATAATACGCTGCATCCGCACTGCCGTTTTCCTGCAGTGCAGCAACAAAATACATCTGGATTCCAATCAGCACCAGCATCACATAAAAAGCCGCCGTCTTTCCTCTCCAGAAACCGCCGCTTCTTTTTCTCCACTCTCTCCACATTCCCAGATGAAGACAGATGGAAGCAATTACAAGGACAGCCACAACAGCAGCCCATACCCATGCGAGCAGATGCAGCTTTGCACCGAGCACCATCATCGGCACAGAAATCAGTTCAAATAAGAAGTAATATGCAATAAAGCCAAACAGCACAGTTTCCACCCAGATGTCGCTCTCATACCTGTTTTCTCTGATAAAAGAACCCAGGCAGCAGAACACCGCGAGCATTCCCAGAAACAGTGCCGGCATTTTTAATAAGGTAATCATGTTTGGTTCCTTTCTTTTCCTTACATTCCCAATCCCACTCATTCTAACATGATGCCCTGTCTGCGTCAAGTAATCGAAATTCTAATAAACATTGACTTTTCCCTGAAATTTTGTATAATTGTGATGTCGAGCGCTTATTTTCCGCCCGGCTGTTTTACTTTTTGTTTTAATGATATATGTTACGAAAGGAGCCATTGATATGCCTTTTTCCCGGCATACCCGCAGATCCGTGTTTTCCATCGGCGCGGCATCCCTTGCCGCTGCTTTTCTTTTTCTCACCCCGGAAAACACACATGCGGCTGATACTACAGCAAAAATTCACATTCTGACACTCGACAGCGGCTCCAATGCATCGTTCTGGAAAGTGTAGACGATAATGGCCAGAAAATTTTCGGCATGGTAGACTCCGGCGAGGACTGGGATTACCCTGACGGATCTGATCCGCGTTATCCGCTGCGCAGCGGCATCACAACGTCGACCGGCTACGACGATGAGGTACTCTCCTACCTGGACTCCCTCGGTGTCACCTCCGATAATCTGCAGTTTTATGTTGCAACACATCCGCACAGCGACCATATTGGAACCGGCGATACCATCGTGCGGCTGTATTCCCCCGACCGGGTTTATCTGCTCCCGTATGATGACAGTTATATCTATAATACTGCGCGTCTCTGGGACAATCTTTATGTCTACGACCAGCTTCTTACTGCTGTAGAAGAGACTGAAGGTGTGACCCTGATCCAGCATCTGAATCCCGGTGCCGCCTCCGCAGAAGAAGGATCTCCTGATTTTGCTTTTGGAAATTTCCAGATCCAGATTGTCAACTACGAGGAAGATTATCTCACAAGTCCAAAAGAGGACGCCAACCAGTTCTGTCTTGGTGTAATTGCCTCCGCAAAACCACCACTCTTTTCTGACGAGTGATATCGACGACGTCGAGGGCGATGCCAGCCGGATTGTTTCGAACTACGGGCTGTACAGCATTGATCTGATGACTTCCAATCATCACGGATATCCGAATGCTGTCGATGCAGACTATCTTGCTGCCGTCAACCCGGAATATTTTATCCAGACCGGTGACTTCCGTATTATGGATAACGATACCGTCGAGACCCTGACCTCTCTGGGGCTGCGCGTATTTTCCACGACAGAATATTCCGGCGATCTTCCGGCAGTCATTGCTGACTTTTCCGGTTCCGCGGTCACTTCCAACGTGGATGATACCTATGAAATTTACCGCGGCCGTTCTTCCAAGCTCGTTGCTTATCATGACGGCATCCCGTACAGCGGATTTTTCACCCGCGGCGGACAGAAATATTATGCAGACAGCAGCCATCTTCTCGTATGCTCCACTTCCTGGCGCGACACAGAAACGGGCATCGAATATACCGCCGATGAAAACGGCGTGATCACAAACGAACGCCACGTCATCGGCTGGGTAAAACGGGATGGAAAATGGTATTACTACAACGATGATGAAACACCGTATACCGGCTGGCTCACCCTCGACCACAAAACGTATTACCTCGGCGCGGACGGCGTTATGGCAACAGGCTGGCTTCTGCTTGACGGAGATTACTATTATTTTTCCGGCAGCGGTGAGATGCAGACCGGATGGCAGTTTATCAGCAACAACTGGTACTATCTCGCCAAGGATACCGGTATTATGTATTCGTCCGGATGGCACGCTGATCCAGAGACCAAAACGATGTACTATTTTTACACATGGGGAGGTGCCGCACGCAATACGACACTTACCTTAAACGGTTACCGCGTCAAATTTCTTTCCTGGGGCGGTATTTCCGGCAGCACCTGGCTGTACCATGACGGTGCCTGGTATTATGTACAGAAATATTCCTGCGTAACCAATGGCTGGTATCAGATCGATGGCGCCTGGTATTTTATGAATGTGGACGGTTCCCTGAAGCAGAACGAAAGTTTCCTGTATGACAACAATCTCTACTTTGTAAATAAGAGCGGAAAAATGTATCAGAACCAGTGGCTGAAATGGGATGGAAACTATTATTATCTCAGAAGCTGGGGCGGTGCCGCACACGAAGGCTGGCTGCTGCTTCAGAATAAATACTATTATATTAATGAGGACTGTACACGGAAAACGGATGAAGCCTTTACGTATGATAACAATCTTTATTTTGTTGATGAAAACGGCGTCATGCCGGCAAACCAATGGGTGATCCGGGAAGGTGTCTGGTACTTTACCTACAGCTGGGGCGGTGCGAGAAAATCGCAGTGGTTCTATTATAAAAACAACTGGTATTACTTCAACGATGATGCTTCCATGCAGACCGGCTGGGCAGAAATTGACGGAAAAACATATTATTTCCAGAGCTGGGGCGGATGCGTCACCGGGACGAAAAAAATTGACGGAACAACGTATGTGTTTGATAAAAACGGTGTTCTGCTTTCCGAAAAAGAAAGCTAGAAAAATCCATATAAAAATGCGGCAGAAACGAAAATCTCATTCGCTTCTGCCGCATTTTTATAAATTTCTTTTCCGGAACAGTGCACGAACGCACTGCCGGTAAATTCCGGTTCCCAGAAACAGGGTCAGATAGGCGATTTTCCGCCCGTTCGTGAAGTGATCGCCTTCCAGTACCAGAAGCGGATGCTTTTTAAGCTCTTTTGCCAGCCTCTTCGCAAGCGCCTTTTTCTCCGCGTCCATGGTTTCCAACAGCATCAGCTTGTCCAGCACGAAAAACCGCGCCCAGCAGCAGCGCACACCTGCTTCTTTTTTCAGCGCCGGGTGGCGTTCTTCCACGACATTCTGATTATGATCCCATACTTCCACCGAACCCAGATCTGACCAGCGAAAACCGCTTGTCGTGAGGCTTTCGCGCCGGTGCACATAATAGTATTTCTGTGCTGTGGAAAAGGCCACCTTCCGGCAGTGCTCCATTAACGGAACGATGACGTATGCATCCTCGGCGATTGTTTTCTCCGGATAGACAACGCCCTCGAAAATCTCTCTCCGATACAGCTTGCCCACGGCATCACGCCGAACACGCGCGCCTTCATCACCTGGCGCAGTCCCTCCTCGCTGTCGGTCACAGATTCGATTCCTCCTGTTTCAGATCCGGCACCGGCCTTCCTTCATAGAGATCGTATCCGCGGCAGATACTCATTTCGGCATCATATTTTTCCGCCAGACGATACAGTGTTTCCAGAAGATCCTCCGCTGCGAAATCGTCGCTGTCCACAAACGTGATATAACGCCCCTCTGCAAGCGCAACGCCCGCATTCCGCGCCGAACTGACGCCGCCGTTCTCTTTTTGGTGATAACGGATCCGCGCATCCTGTTCTGCGTATGTCCGGCAGATTTCACTGCTTTTGTCGGTGCTTCCATCATCTACAAGAAGCAGCTCCCAGTCCGTAAAAGACTGGGAGAGAATGGAATCCACACATTTTTTTAAAAATTTTTCTGCCTGATACACCGGGGTAATGATTGAAATTTCCGGCATTGTTTTATCCTCTTTCTTTATTTCTTACAGCAGTAGTGTATCCCCTTATACTGCTCATACGGATGATCGAGATCCAGAAACGCCGCATCGTGGTGGCCTTTCTGCTGTTCTTTCGGCGGCAGTTTCATATAATCGCCGAACGCCATGCGCAGATATGTGTCATATCCGACCGGAATCGGCAGGCGCTCGTTCTCGAACGGAACCTCAATCGCTGATGAAAAAATCTTTTTCGGATATTTCCGGAGAATCGCCTGCGGTGCGCACATCTCGGTGATGCCGTCCACCCGTGGGCTGTCGATATCAAATTTTGTAATATAGTTCTCTGCCTGCTTCCAGATCCGGTACCGCATCTTCTGCGTCGGAGCCAGCGCCAGCAGAATCGTTCCCAGGTAATGCATAAACGCGCCGTGGCGTTCTTTGGTCGGAATAACCTGCGTGCAGAAGAGCTGGAAAATCTTTCCCTCGATCACCTGCCATTTCCGCGCAAGGTTTCCCGGTGCATAGCCCTCGATCGGGAGAATATCAAGCGCAACGCCGTGGCAGAGATCCATATCGACCTGCTCCTTTTTCACCTGCGTGGTGCGGCTGTCGCGGATGTTCGCAAACGTGTGCGCATTGCAGAAGCCCTCTTTCGGGTACTCGAGCTTGTAGATTTTACTCTCCTCCTGCGTATCCCAGATTTTCAGGAACTTCTCGTAATCTTTCCGCGGCATGAAAAAGTCGAGATCATCGTCCCACGGAATAAAGCCGCCGTGGCGGATTGCACCGATACAGCCGCCGCCGCAGAGATAACAGGTCAGATGGTTTCTCTGGCACCAGTGGTAAAACATGACGGCCATTTCCAGATTTTTTTCCTGCAGCCGGCGCAGAATTTCGTCCTCGGTATTAAACATCTTTTTTCTCCTCTTCCTTTGCGTTCAGGCTGATCGTCTGTCCTTCCTCGAGCCCTTCTGTGCTCTCCTTTGTGAAGACAATCTTAAAGGTTGCAAGAATCAGCTTCAGATCCTCTAAAATCGAATAGCTCTCTATGTACATCAGATCCAGCTTCAACTTGTCGTATGCAGTCGTGTTGTACTTTCCGTAAATCTGGGCGTAGCCGGTAAGGCCTGCCTTTACTTTCAGACGGTAAGCAAACTCCGGAATCGATTCCTCATATTCCTTTGCAATCTCCGGCCGCTCCGGGCGCGGTCCGACGACGCTCATATCGCCCTTGAAAATGTTCAGAAGCTGCGGCAGCTCATCAATTCTCGTCGCGCGGATCACCTTTCCGACCGGCGTAATGCGGCTGTCGTTCTTCGTTGCCAGGCGGGCTACGCCGTCTTTTTCGGCATCCACGATCATGCTTCGGAATTTGTAGACATAGAATTCTTTTCCGCCGATCGTGAGACGTTTCTGTTTAAAGAACACCGGGCCATGGTCATACAGCTTGATGCAGAGCGCTGCGATCAGCATAATCGGTGACGTGATCACAAGAAGAATCGTCGATACGAGCAGATCCAGCAGGCGCTTGCAGAATCTCTGATCAAACGAAAGACCACTGTTTCGCGCGAGCAGAAGCGGTGTATCGAAAATATGGAGCGCTTCCGCTTTCCGTACCATAATATCCGACAGCTTCGGCGTCAGATAGACACGGATTTCTTTCGCATAGCAATATTTCAGCAGACGGTTGCGCAGCTCCGAATGAAGATCGCCCAGGATCACGCCCTCCTGACCGTATGCGTCAATCTGGCGGCAGAGCTCTTTCTCTCCCACTTCCACGCTCACCTTATGTGCTACAATATACTTGTCCGGCCGCTGGTTCATCTTCAGCTCCAGGCTTTCCATCGGGTATTCACCGTAAATCAGAAGCACCTCTCTTGGCGGAAAGAGACGCGCAAACGTCTTCTCAAAAAGCCAGGATACAATGCCTGCCAGCGCAAAGTCCACGAGTGTCATGCCGACCATCGGCAGAATGTACGGCAGGTGGCGCCACAGCAGGATAATCTGCAGATACATCAGCGCATTGGCACAGAATGCCGTCATCATCTGGGAATAGATGATGCTGCTTCCCTTCATGTAGCCGATCTTCATGCCGCCGTAAATGTACATGAAAACCAGAAGAAAAATACCGTAGATCACGACGATAATCTGATTTCCCTTATCCCAGAACGGCTCCAGCCACAGGTGGCTCGCATAGTATCTGTCCCAGAACACAGAAAAAACAGCGCATTCCAGAAGCACAATCGCCGCGACCGCCAGGACACGCATCAGATGTTTGTACTGTTCCCTGTTTTATAGTTCATCAATCTCTTCCTCTCTTTTTGCCCTTACCGTAATACTTCCGCACACCGTTTACGGCATAGCACGCAAAACAGTACAGGGAGCGGAACGTTCCCATTCCCAGCTCGCGGTAAACACGGTAAGTCATTCCTGCAGAATGCAGTTTATTCCCCGATTTTCCTGTGCTGGACAGCCGGTATTTCAGCAAAGGCTCATCCACACCGCAGGCTGTCCCGTATTTTTTCAGGATCCGCAGCCAGTCCAGATAATCCTCGTGGCACTCGTCCTTTTCCATCGGGAATTCCAGCAGAACGCTTCTTGGCCAGTACCGACGAGCAGCCGATCACGTTGCCGCGCAACAGCATTTTGTAGGTGATCCGCTCCGGGACAGAAAAAATCTTCTGCTTTTCCGGTTCCTGATCGTAAATCAGCTCCCGACCCGTACAGCAGAGCACATCACCGGTCTTTGCAAGGGCTTTTTCCTGCTTTTCCAGTTTTTCGGGATCCCAGTAATCATCCGCGTCCAGAAAGGCAATGTAATCGCCCTTTGCGAGCTGTACACCGCGGTTTCTGGATGCGGACGCTCCTTTGTTTGTCTCATTCCGGATATACCGTACCCGGTCATTTTCTCCGTAACGCCCCATCTTTTCCATCGTATCGTCCGTGGAATGGTCGTCGATCACCAGGATTTCCAGCGGGGTTTTTGTTGTCTGGCAAAGGACTGAGTCGATTGCCTGAAACAGTGTTTCTGCACCGTTGTACGAAGGGATTACTACTGAAATCATGTATTTTCCTCTCTTACTTTGTCTGCTGCATCTGTTTTTTAAATTTTCCAGCAGCAAACCTCCTACTTTTATAGCATATCTGCACGGGCTTGTCAATTTTACGCCGGGATCTGCTGGTTTTTCTTTCTTACATGTAATTCTATGTGAGCTTTAAAAACGCCAGTAAATAGAACAGAATTCCTCCGAACAGTGCTCCGTTTCCGCCGTTTCTCTGCCCGTCTTTTTCCGATGGCAGTTCCGGCATACATCGCCGCCATTCCGACCGAAAAGGAGACAAAAAAGATCTGTCCTCCTGTCACCGGAAGATCCGCGGCAAAGACGCCGGAGACAATTCCATCCACCGACATCGAAACCGCCAGCAGGCCAAATTCCAGTGGGTGGAGCTGTTTTTCCAGATGTTCCAGTCTTGTTTCTGGTTTTCCCTGCTTTTTTCTTCTGCGTTTTCTCAGTTCTTCAAAAATTTTCAGCGTTCCCATAAGAAAAAAGCAGCCCGCACCCACTCTGGTTCCCCATTCCGGTCCTGCGGACTGCGAAATCTTTTTCCAAACTGCGCGGAAGCAACCAGGGCAGCACTGCAAAACAGATTCAGCAGCGCCGTCATGCCGGGTGAAATTTCGTATTGCTGCTTCCATATCCGATGCTTACTGCAAAGTTATCGGCTGAGAGCGCCGCAGCAAGCAGAAGCAATTCTACCATATGACACACTCCGTCATTTCTCACTTTACAGTATTCGTCTGTTTTTCAAACCGTGCATCCTGGGAAGGCAGTTCTTTTTCTTATTCCACTGCTTTCCGGAATTCTCGGATTTTTTCTTCGAAGTGCGATACATCGGTGCAGAAAATGCTCGAAGTTCCCGCCACAAAAATGCTGGCTCCACAGGAACGCAGCGTCGCGCCGTGCTCCTTCGTAATGTTTCCGTCCACTTCTAAAATGATGTCCTCCCGGTGCATCTCCTGCAGAAATTTCTGCAGCTTTTCCGCCTTGCGCAGCGTACTCGGCACAATTTTCTGTCCGGCAAAGCCCGGATTCACCATCAGAAGATTGACGCCGTCGATATAATCAAGCACTTCCTCGATCTGCCCGATCGGTGTCGCCGGGTTGATCGCGAGGAACCGCTTGCAGCCGTACGGCACGAGGTAATCGAGCGCGCGCTGCACCTGGAAAGTGCTCTCATAATGAATCGTCACGATGTCCTCTTTGTGAATGCCGATCCACGGCAGCTTGTACTCCGGGTCTTTAATCATCAGATGAAGATCAAGCGGAATACTCGTCAGTTCCCGCAGTCCGCGGATGTAGTCGACGCCAAGGCCGAAGTTCGGAACGAACTCGCCGTCCATCACATCGATATGGAGATATTCGACTTTTTCTTTTTCAAATACATCGATCGTCGCCTGCAGATCCACAAGGTTTGAGCACATCATGGATGCCGATATCTGACTTTTTCTCATATTTTTCTACTCCCATGAAACCATTACTTTGCAGTATGGCTCTTTATGATTTTTCATCAGTTCCAGTCCGTCCATCAGCTTTTCGGACGGGAAACAGTGCGTGATCAGCGCCTGTGCCGGGATTTTCTTCTTCGAAAGCGCATCGAGTACCTCCGTCCAGTCGCAGGCTTCATCTTTTTCATAAGAAGAATTCCACGTTCCCATCAGGTTCAGCTGTTTGCGCAGTATGCGCCAGTACACGTTCTTTTCCATCGCAAGATCGCCCGATGGATTTCCCATCAGCACGATGCTTCCGCCTGGTCTCGCAAGAAGAACTGCACTGGAAACGGCCTGCGGCGTTCCGACCGCTTCTACTACAACATCCGCCTGAATCGCTTTACTCTCCTCTTCCATCACATATGAGATGCCCGGGATCTGTTCTGCGATCGCACGTTTTGCTTCGCCCCGTCCAATCACAAAAACGGTTTCGGCGCCGAGCGCTTTCGCCCACGCTGCCGCTGCAAAACCGATCATGCCCGTTCCGATCACTGCTGCGGTATCGCCCGGCTTCACACCGCTTCGTTTCACCGCATGAAGCGCCACAGAGAGCGGCTCCAGCATTGCTGCCTCGCGGAAGCTGACGTTTTCCGGCAGCTCCATCAGGTTCCAGTCCGGCACGGCTACGTATTCCGCAAAGCCGCCGTCCCGGCGCGAGCCGAGGTAATCGTAGTGTTCGCACATCTCATATTTTTTCTGCCGGCACTGCGGGCAGGTGCGGCATGGGATCAGCGGGAAAATGCCGACCCGTTTTCCAACTCGCTCTTCCGGCACACCCTCGCCGTATGCGGCAACCACGCCTGAAAACTCGTGACCCGGAATCGTTGGAAAATGGTATGTTCCGTTTGTGAAAATCCGCGGAATATCGGAGCTGCAGATTCCTGATGCCTTTACCTGCACCAGAACCCAGCCGGATGGGATTTCCGGTTTTTCGATGTCTTCCCTTCTTAAATCATTGACTCCATGCAGCTCGTATGCTCTCATTTCGTTTCTCCTTCCACAATCGTACAGAAACGCTCCAGGTCGCTCCTTGTTGTAATCTTAAAGTTCCGCTCATCCCCTGGGATCATCGCCACATCCATTCCATGGCGGTAGGCAATTTCACTTGTTCCCCTTGTGAGGGACAGCTCCTCTTCCGATGCTTCCCGGTTGATCTTCGCGTACGGATGCAGCCGGAAAGCTTCCGGCGCCTGACCGGCAAACAGCGTGCTGCGCTCCAGCAGATGGTCAATTTTCGTTCCGTCGCTGCTCTGATAGATCGTGTCCTTCATCGGCAGCACCGGCATACAGCCCTCATGATCGGCAAGCGCCGCAAGGCAGTCGCCAATCAGCTGTTCGCTCACCAGAGGCCGCACGCCGTCGTGGATGATCACACCGTCGTTCTCCGATACGGAATCCTCCATGCAGACGGTAAGGCCATTATGAATGGATTCCTGCCGCGTATCCCCGGCATCCGCAAAGGCGAGAAATTTCGTAATCCCGTCTTCTTCCATCCCGCATCCGCGGTCTCCAGGCATCTGCCGCCACGATGACGATTTTCTCAACGGCACTGCTTTTCTGAAACTGCTCCAGCGTATACAGCAGAATCGGTTTCTTTTCCACTTCCAGATACTGCTTCGGAAAA